>Ga0207701_10004099_pt1 | contig 14857 bp, 18 predicted proteins | sample KBSSwiSSwithPhiX_FD_184294 | JGI IMG/M metagenome (GOLD analysis project Ga0207701, IMG submission 184294) | Switchgrass rhizosphere bulk soil microbial communities from Kellogg Biological Station, Michigan, USA, with PhiX - S5 (SPAdes) (version 2) | ecosystem: Environmental > Terrestrial >... | reverse complement strand
TCCCGTTTTGGGATCGGCATCGAGCGTGTTCGCGCTGCCGTCCTGGTTGGCTTGGGCTGGGATCGGTTCGCCACCGACGAGCACCTGATAGATCGTCTCCTTTTTCCGGGTCGTGAGCCAGTTGAGGAAATTTCCATCCCAATAGGAATTGCCGCAGGCGTCGGAGACGGCTGTTTTGACAGATTGGTAGTTGAAGCTGTTCGAATCAGTCGTGTAGCAGCGAAGGGGATCGAACATGCCATAATAGGACTTGGTCGGATCGAATGTGTCAGCCGGTGACGTAACATTTGAGGTATTGATCGCCACGCCACTGTTATTGCCCGCGACCAGGTCGTCCCCTGAGGTGCTATCGACGGTAACGTTGGCCGCAAGCTTGCCGTCGGTCACCGTTCCGGCTTTAAACGAAAGCCAATAACGGTGGTTGGTGCCGCTATAGGCGGCTTCGAGGGTATAGTTCCCCATGTCCACGAGAAACAGGATGTTGGGGTTCACGGTCTGGTTCAAGAAGACTGGAAGGTTCGTGTAGTTGGACATCAGTTGCCCTGACACCACGGCAGGATTTCCCGCCCAAGCGAGAAAGCACAACCCCACAGCGGCGAGAACGTGTTGAAGTCTCTGGAAGCATTCCCGTTTCATGGTGATCCCTCCCTGTTGCTTTCAGGCGGCCTTGTTGGGCAGCCCTCATTGGGAGCCCGGAAAATTCTGCTTCTCCTTATGGCTGTTTCTGACAACCGTCGCCGGTCAACGAACAGGCGTAAATCGCCGAAATGCGACTTTCGGTTCCGGTCGCTACATTCGTTGCGAGGCAACTGATGCGAAAGTAGGCGTCCACGCCGTTTGAACCGGCGCCGACTCCTGCTCCATCGTACGCTGCGAACTGTTGTTGACCGCTCCCCGCTCTCATCTTCACGTACAGGCGATCGATATCACCGGCGACTCGATACGGGCCGATGGTCCCCGGCATGACAAGATTCGGAACACCGCTCGCCTGATCGGTATTGTTTTCAGGATTCCCAATGAGTTCGTTTTCCAAGACGGTTTTGTTCCCGTTGGGAATCGGCCCTGGCGGTGAACTATTATCAAGCAACGCTGCCGGGATCTGACTCCCATTTTCAGGAAGAAACACTTGCTGGATGATGTTCGCGCCCGTTCCCAGACAGGATTCTGCGGCATTGGCTGAAGCTTCCATTGTCCGCTGCAATCCCGCCATGGTATTTCCCAGTCCGCTCACCGTAATGGCGGCAATGCCAAGGACCGTCAACATCAAGAGCACCATCATGACCGTCAGCATGGCCATGCCTCGATCGTTCCCTGACAGAGCAGAGCGACCCAGCCACGCATGTGTCGACACACCAGATTTACAAACCGACATTGCGAGTCTCCACGGTCCGCACGAGCATTCGGCGCCGGTGATTTGGATCAGCCGGCAGCGTATGATCTCCACCGGGCACCGCCATTGCCCCAGAACCCACGAACGCCCGGTTCGTCTCTCCGAATCCCTGATCGTTTTTCGATTGTCTGGCGACCAGCGCGACTTGTACCAACTGGATTTTGTCAGGCGTCACCGGAGCGACGGTCCAGGACACATTGCTGAGAAAGTCGGTTTGGTCGAAGCTGTTAGACGCAGGCGGCTGATCGTCGATGATGCGATCGGGAATCCCGCCGTTGATCGCTGTCACGCAACCATCGCAGGCATAGGCCAGTTGCAAATCTTCGATGCCTTCTGCAATTGCCGCTTCGGCATTGGGACCGGCCACCACTCCGGCCACGCCCCTCGTCAGACACGGCGTCACTCCTCCGCAGAGATTGCCGGGGTCCGGAGCGAACACCACTTGATAGCGGATGCATTGCAGCAAGTAGATGGGATCTTCGCTCTGAAACCACAACGGAGGAGGAATGGCGACATTGAGGGTACTGGCCGACGCATCAAGTGCCGTGACCTGCGCCGTGGCCGATCCGCCAATGGAAACATAGGAGGCGTTCGCGACAAGCCCAGAGGTCACCATGTCGGCGACGGCGCCTGTCTGAAGGGTAATCTGATTGGTGCCAGCGGTCGTCGTGGCATTTTTCAAGGTCCACCGATTCGAGCCGGTCGCTCGTGTCGTTGGTACCAGCAATTGCACCGAATCAGGACCGCTGTCGGCACCGGTCGGAGTCTGATCGGCAGGAACGATGGCATTCGTGCAGGCCCCTATTGGCACTCCGGGGTTCCCAAAGCCCGCCAGCTTCAGATCTCTGACGAGTAATTCCATTGCCACCCGCACGTTGTGCTGAGTGTCGACAATCTGCTCGTTGGCCCGTAAGGACTTGCTCGTCGTGGTCAAAATTGTAAAGGCGGCGGCCACGACGATAACGGCAACTGCCATGCCCACCATGACTTCAATCAGGGTGAATCCCGTCTGTTCGGAAGACCGACGCATCATGACGCGGTGCCAACCCATAGAATGTTCCCCTGTCATTCTGGAGCGACCACTCGATTGATGGTTAATGATCGTGCTCGCTTTACCGTGGAATCGCTCTTGAGTGAGCCCATCCATGAAATCGTCACCGTCACGTTCCGCTGCCCAAGGACAGCCGGCTCGATGATATTCGACACCGTCACCAAGCCTTGAATATTTTGCAGTTGAGTGCTGTCGACAAGCGTGTCCCACAACAGACAGTCACCTCGCGCCTGCGGCTGTGTCGTCGCATTAATGGTGTTGCAATTGGTGGCGCTCTGCGTGTTAATGCCGTTGTAGCTGAAGGCGTTTCGTCGGTTGAATTGAATCCGTTCCATCATGTCGGACGCCAAGGTTGTGATGCGCGTGAGTTCGCTCGAGTCGACGTTCTTGACAAACGCGATTCCTTGCATCGCCGACATGGCCAGCAGACCTGTGCCCAAGAGCACTGCTGCCAGCATCCCTTCCAGCAGCGAAAATCCTTGTTCGTTGCTATATCGCATGACGACTCGCATCACGGGCACGCAGTGCCGCTTGAATTGACCGACCACTGAACTTTCCCTGATGGAATAATCACCACAGAATATTGGCGTTGATACGTGTCACACACGCCTATGGTCTGTGTTCCTGTGCCTCCGGTTGTCCTCAGGCCCAATGAAGAAAAACTCACCGTGACCGGGCTCCCCACTACGGATGCGACACGTGTGTCGAACACTTTGTCCTTGATGATTGCGGCTCCCGACGAAGGAGCGACCGCCGAGATATGCACGGCTCCCCCGGTCGTCTGGACCGTCACGTCCACGCTTCGGTTGCGGTTCATTGCCGCCATCCGGGCGAGCATAAGCTGGGTGGCAATTTCTGATGTCGCCTGCCGGAGCTGAGATTGCACATTCCAACGAAGAAATTCGGGAACCGCCAACGCCACGGCGATCGTCAGAATGGCCACGACAATCATGATCTCGATCAACGTAAAACCGCTGTTCCGCCCGAACGCCTTCTGGTTCACAACGACAACCCCCTGTGTCCAGAAATGACTGCCCCTCCCAGTCAGAGCAAAGGACATGCCTTCGTGACCCTGGCGAAGCTTTGCCTAAGCTAATGATTTATAAAGAGGAAACTATTTATGGATGGCTGAAATTTCGCGTTCTTGGTCGATGGGCGACAATTTTTGGTTAAGAAACTACTACTTTGGGCTGCTCAGAAAAGAACGCAGATTCACGGTCGCGTGGACACGCAGTTTTCGTCTGGGAGGAGAGAGCATGAGTAAAGGGGCGTCGTAATCACGACGCCCCTTTTTTTGAATGCCAATTCTTCTAGGGCATGAACCCACTCATGCCCCTGGAAGAGGTCCTGGAGGAGGAAGCACGACTACCGGACAGCCATCGCTTGTTCCCGGTGCGTACTCGGTCGGACATCGATCGTCGGCATCTGAAACGCCGTCCCGATCCCCATCGGGCGGAGGCAGCGGTGTCGAGACAACACCTTGCTTCGCAGCAGCATTGTCTCGCCCCTGTTGGCCATGTTCACCGGCGACACCATTCGCGCGGTCTAAACCTCTGACTTCGCCACCCTTATTCGACTTTGGAGAACAATGCGGGTCGCAGACCGCTTGTGCCGGCCCCGCCGTAAAGGCAGAAACGGCAAACGCGCCTGCGATCGCGAGAGCCAAACAACGTGCCATCATGTGATGCCTCCTTTTGCAGCCTTTCAGCACATCAGATGCTGAAAGAACGAAAGCGCTTCACGCGCATGCCCAGGATCAGCATGAGTCATGCCCAAAGAAGGATGTAAGAAATACAACCGCCTATAGCGGGAAGGGGAAATTGAACAACGTAGGCCGTACCATTATTGGTCGTCGTGACCTAAAATCGCTATGCAAGCAATGCTTCCCTTTGGTGCCATTTTGCTGCATCGATACTGGGGGTTTTGTGTTTTAGTGCACCCACGCATCCTTCCTTACTTCGCCGCGACGGCGCGTACCTGCCGGTAGGTCGTCAGACCTTGGACGACTTTGCGTATTCCATCCTCAAGCAGCGTCTGCATGCCGCTGTGAATGGCTGCGTTGAGCATCTCGGCGGTTCTGGCCCTTGATTGAATGAGCTGCTTAATCTCATTGGTTCCCACCAACAGTTCATGGAGAGGGACCCGGCCCTTAAACCCGGACCGGTGGCATTGCTCACACCCGCGGCCTCGCGACAGGAGAAGATGGTCGTATTCGGGCACCAATGCAGTTCCGGCCAATGCACATTGCCCCTCGCGCAATTCCTCATATTCTTCCCGGGATGGACGGTATGTTTCTCTGCACGCGGCGCAGATCCGCTTGCAGAGCCTCGTCGCCAAGACGCCGAGCATGGCGTCGGCGAAGTTGAACGGATCGCAGCCAAGGTCGAGAAGCCTGATCACGGTTTCCACAGCGCTATTGGTGTGCAGCGTACTGAAGACCAGATGGCCGGTGAGCGACGCTTCAATCGCAATGTCGGCCGTTTCCTTGTCCCGCATCTCGCCGATCATAATGACGTCCGGATCCGCCCGCAGAAAAGCCCGCATCGCTGTCGCAAAATCCAGCCCGATCTTTTGGTGGATTTGAAGCTGGCGAAGCCCTTCTTGCGAGATTTCAATCGGGTCTTCGGCAGTCCAGATTTTCCGCTCTTCCGTGTTGATATGTTTTAAGATCGCATGCAGCAGCGTGGTTTTTCCCGACCCTGTCGGTCCCACGCAAAGAAAAATACCGTGCGGCTTCTCCGACAGCATTTTGATCGTCTGCAAGGTGCCCGGCAGGAACTCCATGGCTTCCAACGCCATCGGATCCTTGGCCGTCAGCAGCCGTAACACCGCGTCCTCATTGCCGCCGGCGGTGGGCAGCGTGGCCACTCGCAACTCGATGCTTCGCTGCCCGCCGAGTTTGAAGCGAATCTTTCCATCCTGTGGCTTGCGCCGCTCTGCAATATCAAGATTCGCCATGATCTTGATGCGTGAGACGAGGGCACGCCGATACGCGGCCGGAACCTTCGTGTAGGTAAAGCAGGTGCCGTCGACTCGGAATCGAATGTTCATGTCCTTCCTGCCCATGCAAGGCTCAAGATGCAGGTCCGAGGCCCCCAAGCGATCAGCTTCAGTGATCAAATGACTGGTCAGCCGTACAATGAGAGAATCGTTTTCATCAACGGAAGCGGGGGAAAGATCGGGGATTGACTCGGGAGGGAGCTCTTCGACCAATTCAGTGAGCAGCGTTCCGATGGCTGAACCGCCCCCTGGCGCCGAGAGGGCGCCGAGAAACTGCTCAATATCGCGACGCAGTCCCACAGAATAGCGGATCGTCATTCCAGGAAATGTTCGCCTGACGTCCCACCCCTGTTCGAGGTCGTGAGGATCATGAGTCAGGACATCGAGCAATTGAGCTCGGCGCGCGACCGGAAGCCACAGGTGCTTTTTCAGGTAATCATGATTGAGGGGGCGGACCAGATCGGTATCGATGACGGTCCGTTCGTCGAAGGGAAGGTATGGACATTGGTAATAGTCGCTGAGGATCGCGCCCAACACATCTTTCGGCACATGATAGCGGTCCAGAAGCAACGACTCGACATCCGTGGCGCTCCCCATCGCGCCCTCGAGCGACAGGTCAAGGTCGGCTTGAGCGACAATCCCACGGCAGACGAGCACATCGAGAACGTGTTGCTCCACGCAGCGGCGGGAGGCATTGACGGTCCGTCCGGCTTTTTTGCCTGCTGTCTCGCTTGGAAAGGCGCCGCTCGTCTCGCCGGCTGAGAGAGACAGACCTTGCATGGACACTCTCGTCAATATTTGACTTGCCAGGTGCCGGGTGCCCGGTAGACGACGGGAAGACCTCGAAAGAATCCCTTGCCGAAATCCGGGTTGTACCAGACCTCCAACAGCGGTGCAGAACTCCCAGTTGCCACGGTGCCAGCCGTGATGAGGGCTCCGTACATGCGGGTCTCTCGTTCAAGAGTGATTGCTCCGGCTGCATAGAGCAAACCGTTGAGATGAATTCCAGACAACGTCAATGGAATTCGGCTGCTGAGCGAGCTGGTCGCTTCTGGTGCAGGGCTCAAGACCGGCAGTGTACGTCCTGCACCGCTTGGCTTCAGCATGACGTGGCCCTGAACGACCAAGAGTGCTTCGATGTACTCGGTATCAAGAATCAACGTCCCCAGATTATCCGCCCGCGGAGCTTCGCCATCAATGGTGTCGATGAACACAAGGCCGTGTGATCGTCCTACCGCTGATGATGCCAAGGCGTCGGCCGACGAAAGTCCGGGATCGGATTCGGCGCTTCCGAGGTGGTGGAGCCGCCCGTCTCGATCTAGACGGTAATAGATTCCGTGACGCTGAGCGGTCTTCTTCAAGAGATCGTAATCCCAGTGATCAAGCCGCACGCCTGGCGTCGGCTGTTGATGCATGTGCACATTCGCAGGGACGCCGGCGCTCTCGCTTCCGGAGGGCGACAGCAGTGCCACGCTCCCACCGATCCAATAATCCACCCACCGGTCCTCGCGAATCCTGAGTGTCTCGTATGACTGACCGGTGACAGAGGCACCATCGCTTTTGACGATCAGATCGTGCATGTCATTCACCAGCAAGTCGCCCATTACCCGAACGTCGCCCCAATGCGCCAACATCTTTGACGCTGCAGCTCCTATGGTTCCCAGTCCCTGGCCGGTTTGAATCGCCGCTCGAATCGGAGGGATGTTCAATGCGCCGAGCTGGACTTTGATAGTGCTGGCCAAAGGTCTACGTCCTTTGGTTGAAGCCGTGACCTCCACCGTGCCAAGCAGCCCAGGTTGCGCGGGCGCATAGATTTTGAGCCTGTCGAGCCTCCCGATATCCGACAAGGCGCCGGTGAATCCCCCAGTCGAGCCGTTCAGGATCCAAGCATCGCTGTCACTCGACGCATCGAGCAGAACATCTGGTCGTTCACCTGTTCCCATGAACTGTGAGCGGCCGGCCGCGTCGAAGAAGGAGGGACCGTCTCCAGCATCCTGCCGCTTCATCAACGATCCGGCGAGCAACTCGGGGGCAGCGGACGGTTCGTGAAACCAGCTGACAATGAGATCGACCGCGCCTTCAGCCAAGTGCTGAGCCTGAGTTTGTTCTCTCATAGCCGAAATCCCAGGCGCGTCCTGGCCAACGATGTGCAGCAGACTGAGACTCAATAGCGCAAGCATGAGGATTAACATGAGAGCCGCGAGCAGCACATGGCCGTGTTGATCAGTCACCTGAGATAACCGAGTCATGATCGTCACCTCCTGAGCAGTTACGTCCCAAGACTGATCTCCCTTGTGTCCGTCACGGTCCGGCCGGGAAGCGCGATCTCGACCATGACGCGACGCACTGAAGCAGGATCCGTGGTTGGACGCCCTTGCGTGTCCCAAAACTGCAAGGTAAACCGCGAGATATTGCCCGCGATGACGCTGGCGCCTCCGTCGACCTGACGCAGCCATCTCAGACGCCCACCTTCGTCCGGCCGGCTGTAGTACCGGAGACGATTGATGACGATGACGGAAGCTCCGGACGGGATCGGCCTGGGCGCCGGCTCGACGAACGTCAACAGATTACGCTGTCCCGCGCGGGCTAACGTGAATTGCTCGCAGAGATCGTTCCAGCAGACGCGCACGAATTTATGATCCGGCCATCCCCGTCCGTCTTCGACCGCAAGAGCCGTCTGACCGACAGCCGCCGGCGTAGTCACATTGGTCATCAGTCCGCTGACGTTCGCCTGAAACTCGACGGTATCCGGACCGACGAGCGACAACGACCCAGACCCTGCCACACGAAGCTCCTGCTCGAAGAGGTCCAGCCCCAAGCGGACATCCTCTTGTTGCACGATCTGGATATGTTGCCGAGCGAATTCGCGCTGGAAATAGAGCAGTGCCTGGAGCGCGGCCCCGAGAACGACCAGACCGGCCGCCATGGCTGCAATGACTTCGATCAGGCTGAAGCCGCTCTCGTTGGTCATCCCGAATCGCTTCATGCTGGTCCTCGCCATGGTCTTGCCTCTCTCCTAATGGTTGCCCGCGAAGGCGGGATTCGCACGGAGTGTGGCGAGACGTACTTCGCGTTCGCCACCGCTTGCCCGATAGACGCCGCGCGCTTCGATGAGAATCGCGCCTGAATTGAACAGGCTTTCGGAATGGCGTGCGGCAACGGTCCAGACGACTGTCACGCCATGTTGCTCCAACATTGCCGAATAGATCCCATCTCCAGCCATCCGGTCTCCATCGGTCCCATCATCATGCATCGTCAGATCCGGTACACCGTCATGATCGAGATCCTCGGCGAGCAATTGTCCCCACGGTGCAGCGCGTTTGGCTTCCACCCTGGATTCCGCCATCGACAAGGCGCGGGCGGCGAAAACATCCTGTGCCAGGTTCTTGTCGGCAGCCTCAAATGCTCCCATCGCTCCCATCACGCTGACAGACACCAGGGCCATGGCCACCATCACCTCTGAAAAGGTCGCGCCTTTGACGTCGTCATGAAAGGTCGGGCCGATCATGAAATGACAACTCGACCCGTCAAACTGATCGTGACCGTAGTGCGGCGATGGTCCCGGTCGTGAATGACAATCGTGCTGGCGCTGGCCGAACGACCGCTGGGCTGGAAGAAGAGGTCAGGCCCGGCCGTAGGTTCGTCAATGACGATCCCTTTTTCCGCATAGCCATAGACATTCAACACGCCACCGGCATCCGCCTGACGAAGCGTCATCGTGTGCTCCGAAAGGTCGAACCGGATGAGAAGTCGCTCGCGCCTCGCCATCGCGAGATATCTGGCCATCCGCAGCGTTGACGCGATTTCAGCGGCGGCAGTCCGTCCCTGTAGTCCGATGTGGAAGCTCCTGTAGGTCGGAACCGCCATCGCAGCCACAATACCCAGGATGGCCGCCACAATGACAAGTTCCGTGAGACCTTGTCCCGCACTCCCCATGACGCGTCGTTCTCTGTCCACGCCACGCTCAATTCCAAAACTTATGCCTGAGTGTTCAAAGGTATTCGTTGGCTTCATCATGGCGACATATTAAGGGAAAGAGGCACTTTGTGAATTCGTCGTGTACGTGACAGCAGAGATTGAAAGGAACTTCGGATACGCGGGGACGGTCAAACAGATACAGACCTCCGCGGGAAGTCAGGCGTGTAAACACTCGAAAGGAAGGTCAGCGGGCTAGAAAGAAGGGCTGAGTAGATTCTGATACCAATCCAGCAAGGGTTGGCCGTAAAACAGGGACACAACCGCTCCCAAGACGAGGAAAGGGCCGAAGGGAATATATTCGTCTCGTTTCATGACGCCGAACGCGATCAAACTGACACCGATGACTGAACCGGCGAGCGAACCGATCATGATCGTCAAGAGTGCCGGCTTCCAACCCAGGAACGCGCCAACCATTGCCAACAACTTGATATCGCCGCCGCCCATCCCTTCCTTGCCGAACAGGTACGGACTAGCCCAGGCAAGGGCCCAGAGAATCCCTCCACCTATGGCGACGCCGAGCAAGGCGTTGACGAGGCCGATCGGCAACACCGATGAGGCTGCGCCCAAGAGTCCAAGTAAGATTCCAGGGACCGTGACGACATTTGGAATGATCTTGTGGGTGAGGTCGGTGCCAGTCACAACCAGCAATGCCGAAACCAGGATGCCATAAAGAACGGCCATCCAGTTCGGGCCAAAGGTCGCGAGAATGATGACATAGCCGGCCGCATTTGCCGCCTCCACCACGGGATACCGCATCGAGATAGGAACGCGACACGATCGGCAACGCCCGAAAAGCCACAGGTAGCTCAGCAGCGGAATGTTGTCGTACCAGGCGATGGGCGCCTCGCAGGCTGGGCAGTGCGACCCGGGCCAGACGATGGATTCACCGCGGGGCAACCGGTAGATGCAGACGTTCAAAAAACTGCCGACCAAAGCTCCGAACGCTGCGGCGGCGGCATACCACCATCCGTCTATCATCTTGAGTGTCCATGACTTGCCCGTACAAATGAATCCGTACGGGCAATAATTGAATAAGTAATTACACTAGGGCCATTATGCATTGGTTTACATGACTTAGAGGACTTTTCTATAATTTCCAAGAGCACTCCACCACAGTTCTCCGGGAGGGGCTGCCTGGCTTCAGTATAGGCGTAATTGATTTGCGATCAAAGGAGAACCAGAAACATGGCACGTCCCGCAAAATTGAAGTCCCGGGCCTCTCTAGCTGAGGTCGCGCCACCGCCCCGTAAAAAGCGCCCGGAATCCCTGACGAGCCGGGAGCAGGAAATCCTGGAGTTGATTTGGGCTGGATTCAAAAACAAGGAAATCGGCCAACGGCTGAAAATCAGCGTCAAAACCGTCGAAGCGCACCGCGCCAACATGATGAAAAAAATGCGCGTCTCGAATACGGCGCAGTTGCTGAAGGCGGCCATTCAAGGGAATATGATCCGGGTCCGCTAATTTTCACCTCAGGGCTTAGCTGAGAGCTTTCGCTGCCGGACGCCCTCGAAGAGTGTCACGGCGACCGCGGCCGAGACGTTTAGGGATTCGACCTTCCCTGTCATCGGGATCCGGACCAGGCCGTCACACTCCTGCGCGATCCCCCGACGGATGCCTCCGCCCTCTCCCCCGAACACGAAGGCGATGGGTCCAGTCATATCGACAGTAGTGAAATCCTTCTGTGCCGCCGGCTCCACGCCGTAAGTCCATAAGCCCGCCTCTTTCAACTCTTCAATCAGCCTGGACAGGTTGACCACCCGTGCGACCCGCATGTGCTCCAGCGCCCCTGCGGAGGTCTTGGCTACGATGGAGGTCAACCCGGCAGCCCGGCGTTCAGGAATACAAATGCCATGCACCCCAGCCGCCTCCGCGGTTCTGATGATGGCGCCGAGGTTCTGGGGATCTTCCACGCCGTCGAGAATCACGAGGAACGGCGGTTCGGCCTTCTGGCGTGCCAGGTGAAGAATGTCTTCCGTGCTGCTGTACGCCTTGGCCGCGACAACGGCGATGACCCCTTGATGATTGCCGCCGGGAACCAGGCGGTCGAAGGCTGGAGAAGGCTCAATATGCACGGGGATGCGTTGGGCTTTGGCCTGTTCCACGAGGTCAGTAAATTGCCGATCCGTCCGCAGGACGAGGAGACGTTGGAGCGGACGGCTGCCGGCTCGCAAGGCTTCGCGAACGGCATGCAACCCGTACAGCAGTTCTGGCCGGTTACCGCTTCCAGCGGCTGGTGCCGTCGGGCTTGTCCTCGATGATGATGCCCTGTGCCGCGAGTGATTTCCTGATCTCATCGGCTTTTGCGAAGTCCTTTTTCCTTCGTGCCTCAAGTCGCTCGGCAAGCTGTGATTCAATTTCTGTATCCGTTAATATGCTGGCCTTTCCTGCTGCCTTGGCAGATTCTCGAAAACCAACTGACGCGCTATCTGTAGCTACAACATCTTCGTGTACAGATATTTGCAATGGATTGAATTGCCACTGCTCAGGTTCCAATTGAAATAGGCCTAAAACGGCTCCGAATTCCCGAAAAGCAGCACGGGTCTGCTTACGACTTTCCTTCGACCATCGCTCAAGCCGTATGTTCACATTCGTCTTCATATTCTGTAGTACTGCAAGCGCCATCGGGGTATTGAGATCATCGTCAAGCTTCTGCCGATAGGCTAATCTGGCGCGGTCAATGATCGTTCTGGCCTCCTCATCCAACGTACCCTGTTCGTCTTCCCTCAGCCTCTTGAACAAATCATAGAAGCCATCAAGAGCGTTCTTCGCTTCATGCACACTCTGATCTGAGAAATCCAATGGGCCTCGATAATGAGTAGAAAGCAGGAAGTACCGAAGCATTTCTCCGACTACCGCTTCAGGCCACTGCTGCACTTCTTTCTCAAAAATATCCCTGATGGTAAAAAAATTCCCCAGGGACTTCGACATTTTTTCCTGATTGATCTGCACGAAGCCGTTGTGAATCCAATAATTGGCGAATTCCTTTCCCGTGGCACCGCAGGATTGGGCGATCTCGTTTTCGTGATGCGGAAAAATCAGGTCCATGCCACCGCCATGGATGTCGAATGTTTCTCCGAGATGCGTGATCGACATGGCCGAACATTCGATATGCCATCCGGGGCGGCCTGCTCCCCAGGGGCTGGACCATGACGGTTCGCCAGGCTTGCTGCTCTTCCACAGGGCAAAATCCATCGGATGGCGTTTGCGCTCATCCACGTCGACCCGCGCACCGGCCTGGAGCTCTTCCAACTTGCGTTTCGAAAGGCGACCGTAGTCCTTATACTTGTCGACCTGGAAGTACACATCGCCGTCCATGGAATAGGCCAACCCCTTCTGGGTCAGCCTGTCCGTGAGCGCAATGATTTGGGCCATGTGCTCCGTGGCTTTCGGCTCTATGGACGCCGGCTTGATGCCCAACTTCCCCATGTCCTCGTAATAGGCGTCGATATATTTGCTCGTAATCACGTCGCAGGGGACGTGTTGTTCATTGGCCCGCCTGATGATCTTGTCATCGACGTCGGTGAAGTTCTTGACGAAGAGGACTTCGTACCCGCTGTACTCCAGATATCGGCGAAGCACATCGAAGACAAGCGCGCTTCGAGCATGGCCGATGTGACAATAGTCGTAAACCGTCACACCGCACACATACATTCGCACTCGCTTGGGCTCGATCGGTGTAAACGGTTCCTGTTTTCCGGTGAGCGTATTAAAGAGTGTCAACATCGTGTGTTACACATGAGGGGTAGCTGCGCGGCGAGGCCAATGTGACCACAGAAAGTATCCTATTGCCAGCACCAGCATGAGTCCGATCACGAGGTCGAATTGATGGAAATACTGCCGTAACTGATCCCATCGTTCTCCCATGGCGACTCCGACATAGGCCAGCGCATAGCACCAGGGAAGAGCGCCGATGAACGTAAAAATGACGAAGCGTGGAAAGTTCATCCTGGCAATGCCGGCTGGAAGCGAAATGAAGGTCCGCACCACCGGCAACAGACGGCTAAAAAAGACCGCGGCTTCTCCGTATTTTGCAAACCAGCGATCGGCCGTGTCGAGATCCCGGCTGGAGAGGAGCACATAAGGCCCATAGCGTTCGACGAACGGTCGTCCGCCCCAGACGCCGGCGTAATAGGCGACGATCGATCCGACGACATTGCCGACAGCGCCCGCCAGCGTGACGCCCAACATGGTGAACTGCCCGGTGGTCACCAGATAGCCGGAAAAGGGCATGATGATCTCGCTCGGCAACGGGATGCAGGCGCTTTCGATGGCCATCGTCACCAGGATACCGGTGTAGCCCAGCGTCGAAATCGTGCTGATCACGAACCGACTAAGGACTGTAATGACGGCTTCGATGAGACTCCCCATGGGTTATCGCCGCGTCCTGCGTGTCTTGGAGGCGCGACGCTGCGCTCGGATGGCCGACTCCCAGGTGCGCAACTGATCGAGTGCCCCATAGTTCGTGCTGTCGAGGTGCAGAGGAGTGAGGGAGACGGCCCCCTCCGCGATAGCTTCGTGGTCCGCGTCCTTGTTTCTGCTCCATGACACACGCGTCCCGGCGATCCAAAAGTAACTCCTGCCATGGGGGTCGACTTTTTCGATGATGGGGTTCTCGAATCGTCGACGGCTCAGACAGGTCACTCGTACGCCGGTCACGGTTTCGACGGTGCGGTTGGGAATATTGAGATTGACGAGCGTCTCTTCAGGAAGCCCCTGCCGGAGGATGAGTCTGGCGACGCGCACCGCGTAATGCGCCCCGGTCGCAAAGTGAAACTGGTCACGGCCTTCCTGGGAAACCGCCATGGAAGGGACTCCCAAAATCGTGCCTTCCACAGCGGCCGAGACGGTGCCGGAATACAAGACGTCGTCACCGAGGTTCACACCCTTATTGATGCCCGAAACGAGAAGGTGCGGTCGTTTGGGCAGGATATTCAACAAGGCCAAATTGACACAGTCCACGGGGGTCCCATTCACGGCATAGACCTGCTTCTCGACCTGGTGGATTCTCAATGGCTTGTGCAAAGTGACTGCATGAGCGACTGCCGTACGTTCGCGGTCCGGCGCCACCACCCAGACGTCTCCGACGCGGCTCAAGGCCTTGGCGAGCGAGGTCAATCCCGCGGAGTGGATGCCGTCGTCATTGGTCACGAGGATGCGCGGGCGCGAGTCAGACATAAAAAAAGCTGCTCAGAGGCAGCTCCAAAAGAACGGACGGGATGCACTCATGACAGCACGGTTGTGAATTGGTCGGGGCGAGCCGATTTGAACGGCCGACCACTCGCACCCCAAGCGAGTACGCTACCGGGCTGCGCCACGCCCCGACGTGTCTGATAGTCCTGTGCTGCGATGCCCATTGTCGCCTCGCAGCCTTCTCGATTGCAACCGTTCCTTACCGACTTCCATCAGGAATGCGACTCAAGAATTTTTAAAATGGCCTG
>Ga0207701_10004098_pt1 | contig 14857 bp, 14 predicted proteins | sample KBSSwiSSwithPhiX_FD_184294 | JGI IMG/M metagenome (GOLD analysis project Ga0207701, IMG submission 184294) | Switchgrass rhizosphere bulk soil microbial communities from Kellogg Biological Station, Michigan, USA, with PhiX - S5 (SPAdes) (version 2) | ecosystem: Environmental > Terrestrial >... | reverse complement strand
ACCGTTTCCGAAGTCTCGCATCGCCCGCAGCCGGGGACTAACGTCAACCGGTAGGCAACTGGCAGCGTTGTAGATCCATTACCCGGCAACGCGTCTTTGGTCTGCGAAATAGTGTCCCCTAAGGGGATAGTTTCCCCTAAGGATCCTGAGGCATGCTGGGCATTTACGGGTCGCGGTCCTTTGCACATTGACTGCAATTGAATGGCAGTGTGATTCCGGGCTTCCATCGAAGCGCCGAACTTGGCACGGATCGTCGAGTCGAATCCGGCTATTCTTGAGGACCTTTCGGGGAATGATCATGAAGAAACTTGCGCTCGCAGTAGCTTTGGTAAGCGCGGTCGCGCTCGGCGCCAGCACCGTCGCGGAAGCCCAACGAGGTGGGGGCGGTGGCGGTGGTGGTGGCAGCGGAATGCGCGGCGGCGGTGGTGGCAGCTTCTCGGGCGGCGGCGGAGGAATGCGCGGCGGCGGAGGAAGCTGGAACGGCGGTGGCCATGGCGGCGGAGGAAGCTGGAACGGCGGGGGCCACGGCGGCGGCAACTGGCACGGCGGTGGCCACGGCGGCGGCTGGCACGGGCATGGCGGCTGGTACCGGGGTTGGTACGGCCCGAGCTTTGGGGTCTACCTCGGCTATCCCGGCTATTGGGGTTGGCCGTACTACTACCCGTACGCGTACTCGGCGAGCTATCCGGTCTACAGCTATCCTGCGTACAGTGATTACGCCACCTCGGGATCGTTCATCTCCGCTGAGCCTGCGCCATCCCAAAACCCGGCCAACTACTGGTACTACTGCTCGGATCCGGCGGGCTACTACCCGTACGTCCAGAACTGCCCGAAGGGCTGGATGCAGGTCGTACCGCAGAACGTGCCGGGCGCACCGGCGCAATGACGAGGAGTAGATAATGAGCAAGCGCTCACTGGCTGCGGCAGTCGCTGCGGCTCTCGCTCTGACGGGTTGCGTCACCGTACCGACGGGTCCTGCAGTCCCGGTCATGCCGGGCTACCAGAAGAGCGTGGACCAGTTTCGTGCCGATGATACGGATTGCCGCAACTACGCGTACGCCTCGATCGGCGGTCCAAACGCCGGCCAGCCTGCAACCGACGCTGCCGCGAACAACGCAATCGTGGGTGCCGCCCTCGGGGCAGGCATCGGGGCTCTGATAGGGGCGGCCACCCACAACGCCGGCAATGGCGCGGCCTGGGGCGCCGGAACGGGGCTGCTCTTCGGCAGCACGGCGGGCGCCAACACGTCCGGCTATTCGTCGTACCAGCTTCAACGGCACTACGACGTCGCGTACATGCAGTGCATGTATTCGCGCGGCAATCAGGTTCCGGGGCATGTCGCGCAACGCGCGCAACAAACGTACCGGCCGCCGAATACCAGCTGGATTCCGCCGGGGTACTCCGCGGGGAACGCTCCCGCGCCGAACCCGGTGCCTGGCAGCTATCCGCCTCCCAATTACCCACCGCCGAACTACCCGCCGCCCAACTATCCGCCGAGCAGCACCCCGGGTGGGTGATAGCGGCGTTGCATGAGCAGTCGCATCGGGCCCTGGATCAGGGCCCGATTTTTTTTGGGTCAGGACAAGCGCTGCCCGTGCTCGCGAGTGGTGTGAAATCCCACCTTCGGCCACCGTTCCATCGTGACCTGCAGGTTGTACTTGTTGGCGGCGAGAAAAACGGGGTTATCGTCGACATCCACGCCGACCGACGCCGCCTGCTCGCGCTCGAAGTCCCGCCGCACGGCGTCGTCGGGAAACGTGAGCCAGCGCGCCGTGGAGATGTTTGCGGGCTCGTAGATCGCATCGACCTTGTATTCGGTCGCGAGGCGATGCGCGACGATCTCGAACTGCAGCGGACCCACGGCGCCGAGCAGCAGGGTTCCGCCATGCGCCGCCTCGAACACCTGGATCGCGCCTTCCTCGCCCAGCTCGCGCAGTCCCTTTGACAGCGGCTTCGCCTTGAACGGATCGCGGGGCCGCGCGACCCGGAACAACTCGGGCGCGAAATACGGAATGCCCTTGAACTCGAGGGTCTCGCCCTCCGTCAACGTGTCGCCGATCGAGAGCTGGCCGTGGTTGTGGATGCCGATGATGTCGCCGGCAACGGCATCCTCGCTCGCCACGCGCTCGTTCGCCATGAACGTGAGCACGCTGCCGAGCTTGATTTCGCGGCCCGTACGAAGGTGACGCACTTTCATCGCGGGCTTGTAGCGTCCCGACGACACACGCAAGAAAGCTATGCGGTCGCGATGCTTCGGGTCCATATTCGCCTGGATCTTGAACACGAAACCCGAGAACGCAGGCTCCGCCGGCTCGACCACGCGGCGGCCGCCGTCGCGCGGCTGCGGCGGCGGCGCCCAGTCGATCAGCGCCCGGAGTATCTCCTGGACGCCGAAGTTATTGATCCCCGATCCGAAGAAGACCGGCGTCTGCCGCCCGTGAAGGAATTCCTCCATCTCGAACGGATGGCTCGCGCTTCGGATGAGCTCGACGTCGTGCCGCACGGCCGGGATCTCGTCGGGAAACAGCACGTCGAGCCGCGGGTTGTCCAGCCCTCGGATCACCTCGCCCTCGTCGCGCACGCGTTCTTCGCCTGGGGCGAATCGCTTCAACCGCTCGCGCATGAGATCGAAAACGCCGCGAAAGCTCTTGCCCATTCCGATCGGCCAGCTCACGGGGGCGCAGTCAATTCCGAGCACGCGCTCGATTTCCTCGAGCAGCTCGATGGGCGGGCGGACCTCGCGGTCCATTTTGTTCACGAATGTTATGATCGGCGTCGCGCGCAGACGGCACACTTCCAGCAGCTTGATCGTCTGCGCTTCGACCCCTTTCGCCGCGTCGATCACCATCACCGCGGCGTCCACCGCCGTCAGCACGCGATAGGTGTCCTCGGAAAAGTCCTCGTGTCCCGGCGTGTCGAGAAGGTTGATCGTGTGCCCCTCGTACTCGAACTGCATGACGGAGCTCGTCACCGAGATGCCGCGCTGCTTTTCCACTTCCATCCAGTCCGATGTCGCATGCCGCTTGCTCTTGCGCGCCTTGACGGTGCCGGCCATCTGAATCGCGCCACCGTACAGCAGCAGCTTCTCGGTCAGCGTCGTCTTGCCCGCGTCCGGGTGCGAAATGATTGCGAACGTCCGGCGCTTTGCGACGTCGCGAACGAGATCGGCGGGAAAGGGAGAAGCCATCTAAGTTGAAATGCCCCTGCGGTAGAGGCGAGCAGCTAGCTCGCCTTGTTGCGCTCGATCCATTGCGCGAACGCGGTGAGGAAGCGCGTGGCGAAATCGCGCGTGCTGTCGTTGATGAGCTTGCCATCCGCATCGAACAGGCTCGCGGCGTTGCCGATGTAGGCTTCGGGTTGCGGCATTGCCGGCACGTTGAGGAAAACGAGCGACTGTCGCAGATGATGATTCGCGCCGAACGCGCCCAGTGCGCCGCTCGTGACGCTCATCACGGCGCCCGGCTTGCCCGACCATGCGCTCTTGCCATAGGGCCGCGACGCGACGTCGATTGCGTTTTTCAGGACACCCGGCACCGAGCGGTTGTATTCCGGCGTGAGAAACAGCACGGCATCGGCGTTGGCGATCGCCTGCTTGAATGAAGTCACGGCGGGCGGCGGGTTAGCCTCGTCGTCCTGGTTGTAGAACGGCAGCGCGCCGATCTCGACGATCGAAAGCTTGAGGTCGGGCGGTGCGAGGGCGATGAGAGCGTTCGCCATCTTCCGGTTGAACGAGTCTTTGCGCAGGCTGCCGATCAGCACTGCGACGTTGCGGGTTACGGCCATGGTTTATCCTATGGATGAGCGGCGCCCAAAGCGCACGAGCGCGAGAATTGCACTGACCCGCGAAACCCCCCGGTCCGGCGGGCGGTCTTCGCTCCCGCTGATCGCGGGCGCATCCGCCTCGAACATCGAGTTACTCTTTCTTGCCGGCCTCGTAGAGCGAGGGCGTGACCCGCGCGTGGGCGAGGTACTCGCGCAAGTGCTGCACGTCCTGGCGCCCGAGGGTGTTGCCGCCGTGCGGCCGGTGCAGGATTCCCTCGTGGCCGTTGAGCTTCACTCGCACGCGCGTTCCCGACAACGACTCGACCGTCGATCCCAGGTGACGCAACAGCGACTCCACTTCTCGCCACTGCAGGTTGCCGCTGATGGGGTCGTGGAAGATCGCGCGGATCAGGTTGTCGTGCTTGTGGCTCATGGGAAAAGAGCGTTTGGCGAAACGCGGCGGGAACAGTCGAGTCGATCGGCCGGCAAACAATTTTATCGCGTTTTGGGACGTCGAACGGGTTTGCCGCTGAGTACACTGGGGCCGCACCTCGCAGTGCCACTGAGTACACTATGGCCGCAGCTCGCGGCCGCAAGCCGCACCTCGCCGCCTCACTTTCCACTCAGTTCCACCTCAGTTGCCACGTCCGCCGCGGCCGCCATGCCTGCCCCGCCAATCCGTTTCATTGCGCATGTCGACATGGATGCTTTCTACGCATCGGTCGAGTTGCTCCGCTACCCCGAGCTCAAAGGCCGGGCCGTCGCGATCGGCGGCGGCCGGCGCCATGAACCGATAACGACGACGGATCCGGTCACGGGCGGCACAGTGCGCAATTTCTCGACGCTGCGCCGCTACGTCGGTCGCGGGGTCATCACCACTGCAACCTACGAGGCGCGCGCCTTCGGACTGCATTCAGCGATGGGAATGATGAAGGCCGCGCAACTGGCGCCCGACACGATCCTGCTGCCGGTCGACTTCGACGCTTATCGCAGGTATTCGCGCCTGTTCAAGGACGCCGTGCGGGCGATCGCGCCGCGGATCCAGGACAACGGAATCGACGAGATCTATGTCGATCTCACGAACGTGCATCCCGAGCCGGCGAGGTCCATCCTGCAGGAACCGAAGAGCGATCCATGGGAGCGGGCTCACGCGGTCGCAAGGGCAATCAAGGATGCCGTGAGCGCGGCGACGGGCCTCTCCTGCTCGATCGGCATCGCGCCCAACAAGCTGCTCGCGAAGATGGCGTCGGAGCTCGACAAGCCCGATGGCCTGACGCTGCTCCGCCCGGAAGACATCGAGCGGCGAATCTGGCCGCTGCCGGCGCGCAAGATCAACGGGATCGGTCCCAAGTCGAGCGCCAAGCTCGAGACTCTGGGGGTGCGGACGATCGCGGAGCTGGCGGCGGCCGATCCCGCTTGGCTCGTCGAGCACTTCGGCCGTGCGCACGGCGCGTTCATGCACGATGCCGCGCACGGACGCGATGATGGCGACGTGCTGACGAAGATGGAGCCAAAATCGATCAGCCGGGAATTGACGTTCGAGCGCGACCTGTCCCCGCGCCGCGACCGTGACGAGCTGACGCAGATTTTTACCGCACTCTGCACAGGCGTGAGCGACGATCTGAAGCGCAAGGGCTATCTCGGCAAAACGATCGGCCTCAAGCTTCGCTTCGACAATTTCAAGACAGTGACTCGCGACCGCACGCTCGACTGGCCGACCGACGATCCGCAGGTGATACGCCAGGCGGCCGGCGAGTGCTTGAAACGCGTGCCGCTCGATCGGCGTATCCGCCTGCTGGGTGTTCGGGCCGGCGCGTTGTTCGCGGCCTCCGCCGTGAGTGCCGGACCGCCTCCGGACGCGGCCGACTCGACGCCGTGGCTGTTCGACCAGAGCCTGCCGCGCTGACCGCTTCGCACGCCTTTTTTTGCGGCGCTCCGCGAGAGGCGCGTAGCATGTGCAGTCTTCGCGCCATCTTTCTCCGTCTTCTCGGTGAGGAAATTCCATGCGAGCCGTCAACATTCTCGAAACCATCGGCAATACGCCGCACATTCGCGTCAATCGAATGTTCGGTCCCGCCGCCAATGTGTGGATCAAATCGGAGCGCGCGAACCCGGGCGGCTCGATCAAGGACCGCATCGCGCTGTCGATGGTCGAGGACGCGGAGGCGACCGGCAAGCTCACGAAAGGCGGCACCATCATCGAGCCGACGTCGGGCAACACTGGCATCGGGCTCGCGATGGTCGCCGCCGTCAAAGGTTACCCGCTGGTGCTCGTCATGCCGGACAGCATGTCGATCGAGCGCCGGCGATTGATGCTCGCGTACGGCGCAACGTTCGTGCTGACGCCGCGTGCCGAGGGAATGAAAGGCTCGATCGCGAAAGCGCAGGAGCTCATCGCCTCGACGCCGGGGTCGTGGATGCCGCAGCAATTCGACAATCCGGCCAACATAGACGCCCACGTGCGCACGACAGCGCGCGAGATTCTGAATGACTTTCCCGAAGGCCTCGACGCGCTCATCACCGGTGTGGGCACAGGCGGGCACATCACCGGGTGCGCGCGCGTGCTGAAGGAGGCGTGGCCGAAGGTCAGGGTATTCGCGGTCGAGCCCGCGCAGTCGGCGGTCATCTCGGGCGGGCCGCCGAGCCCGCATCCCATTCAGGGGATCGGCGCCGGCTTCATCCCGAAAAACCTCGACACGTCGCTGCTCGACGGTGTCATCACGGTCGAAGCGGAAGACGCGCGCGAGATGGCTCGACGCGCCGCGCGCGAGGAGGGTGTGCTCGTCGGAATCTCGTCCGGCGCGGCACTCGCCGCGATCGCGAAGAAGCTGCCGGAGCTGCGGGCCGGGAGCCGCGTGCTCGGCTTTAACTACGACACCGGCGAGCGCTATCTGTCGATCGAGGGATTCCTTCCCGCCTGAGCGGGCCGTCGCAGATGCCAGTCGGTGGCGTTCTGGAACGCGCGTCCCAGCCGCACCAGCATTCCGTCGGCGAACGCCGCGCCGGTCAGCTGGACACCGATCGGCAACGAGTCGGACGAAAAACCTGCGGGCAGCGAGATCGCGCAGGCGCCGACATAGTTCGCGCTGCGAGTCCACGTCGCGAGCGGTGTCGTCGCCTCATCGACGTCGGCGAGTGGCGTCGCGGTGATCGGCAGCGTCGGCGTGAGCAGCGCATCGCGGTCGCGCATCCATCGCGCGAACTCCGCGCTCATCCGCCGCCGCTGCTCTAGCAGGTCGATGTAGTCGGCGGCGCTGATCGCCTTCCCCCCGAGTACGCGCTTTTTGACCCAGGGATCGATGTCGAGATTCGGGTCCTCGATGTACGCGCGGTGAAGCGCGTAGGCCTCGGCGGCAATGATCCGGCCGTTCTGCACCATCATCTCGTCGAAGTCGAGCGGGAACGGCGCTTCGTCCACGTGCGCGCCGAGGTCGCGCAGCGCGTCCATGGCTTCGCGGTAGACGCGGACCACATCGGGAAGCGTGAATGACGGAAACGCTTCGGGCGGCAGGGCTGAAATACGCACGCCGCGCACGTCGGGATCGCCGGCCAGCGCCGATTCGAGATCGCCGCGCGGCGAGCTCAATGTCGCAGGATCGTTCGGGTCGGCGGCGGCCATCGCGGCGGTCAGCAATCCGCAGTCCTCGGCAGTGCGCGCGAGAGGTCCGATGGAGTCGAGCGTGCCGGAGAGCGGCACGACGCCGTAGAGGCTGACGCGCCCGTACGTGGGTTTCAAGCCCGTGATCCCGCAGAGCGACGCAGGGATGCGGATCGATCCGCCCGTGTCGGAACCGATGGCCGCCGGACACAGCCCGCCTGCCACCGCAACCGCCGAGCCGCTCGACGACCCGCCCGCAATGCGGTGCGCGGCCGCATCCCACGGATTCCACGGTGCGCCCATCGGAGCGTTGCGACCCCAGGCTCCGAACGCGAACTCGACCATGTGGGTCTTGCCGAGCGGGATCATGCCGGCGGCTTCGAGGCGCAAGACCGCCGTCGCCGTGCGATCGGCGATGCGGCCGCGCCAGCTCTTCGAGCCCGCCGTGGTCTCCCGCCCCTCGATATGAAGAAGATCCTTGAGCGCGATCGGCAATCCGGCGAGCGCACCGCAGGGTCCGCGTTCGCGGCGTCGCCGGTCGGCGACATCCGCCGCCGCGAGGGCATCGTCACGATAGACGTCGATGAACGCGTGCAGGTGAGCATCGTGCGCGTCAATGGTCGCAAGACAGGCTTCGACGATGGCGCGCGAGGTCGTTTCGCCGCGCGCGAGCATCCGGGACAGCGTCGCCAGCGAATGGAACGGTAGGTCGCTCGACATGATCTCCCCTTGCGGTGCCGCGGGTGCTTTCGCGCCGATGCACTGCCATGCCGCCCGGGCTGGCCGTCCCCAACGGCGTTGCCGATACCCAGTGGCCATGCACTATACTTTGCATTTTGCAGCATGGAGTGAACGCACGCCGCATCCGGCGCCTGGCACTGTATCCGCTCGAATGGATCCGCTCGTTCTTACCGTCGATGTCGCAGGGCTCCCGCAAGCCTGGGTGGAGCTCGAGGAGGCGATTACTTATCACGCGAAGCAGATGGTCGCGTGGTCCGTGGGCCGCGAGGTGCGCGAGTTCCGCGGCGGCTGGCAGAAGAACGGCATGCGCTCGCGCATCGCAACGCGGTCGATCCTTGCCATCAAGGGGAGCGGTGCGGGGGCGCACCGCCATGCTCCCGGCCTCACCAACCAGATGCTGTTCGTCCGCGACCGCCAGGTGTGCGCGTATTGCGGCGGCCGGTTCATGGTGCGCGATCTGTCGCGCGACCACGTCGTGCCGGTGTCGCGAGGCGGCAAGGACGCGTGGACCAACACGGTGACAGCGTGCCGGAGTTGCAACACGCGCAAGGGCGGCCGGTCGCCCGAGCAAGCAGGAATGCCGCTTCTGTACGTGCCTTACGTCCCGAACCGCCACGAGCACTTCATCTTGCGCAACCGTCGCATCCTTGCCGACCAGATGGAGTACCTGCTTGCCGGGGTGCCGAAAACGAGCCGCCTCCACGCGCGCGAAGGGCGTGCCTTGACACGGGCCTGAATGACAAGCTCCCTAAGGGAGATGCGTCGACCGCGTCCGCGGTCCCGTGCCGATCCGCTGCGACGTTCCGACCGCTTCAACAAGAGGAGTTGCAAATGCCCACCGCACGGCCTGCTGTCCATCGGTCCTCTGTACACACTGCTGTCGCCCGCACTACTGTTGCACTCCTGTTCCTCGCGCTCGCGCTTCCCGCGAGTGCCCAGCCCCAGGCACCGGATGCCTACAACCCGTCGGTCGGCCAGGCCGGCAAGGACGTCGTCTGGGTGCCGACGCCGGACGCCGTCGTGACCAGGATGCTCGAGGCGGTGAAGACGACGAAAGACGACATCGTTTACGACTTGGGCTCCGGCGACGGCAAGATCCCGATCGCCGCCGCCAAGATCTATGGCGCCAAGGCGACGGGCATCGAGTACAACCCCGAGATGGCGGAGTTCGCGCGGCGCAACGTGAAGCGCGAGGGCGTCGAGCAGCAGGTCAACATCATCACCGGCGACATCTTCGTCGAGGATTTCTCGAAGGCGACCGTCGTGACGATGTACCTGCTGCCTCAGCTCAACGTGAAGCTGCGCCCCACGATCCTTGCGATGAAGCCGGGGACACGTGTGACCTCGCACCAGTTCGACATGGGAGACTGGGAGCCGGACCAGCACCTCAAGGTCGAGTCGCGCGACGCATTCGTGTGGATCGTGCCCGCGCCGGTGGCAGGCGAGTGGTCGCTCAAGGACGAGCGCGAAGTGCTTTCCGCCACGATCAACCTCGTGCAGCGTTACCAGCGCCTCGGCGGCACGGTCACCGTTGCCGGCAAGACGCAGCCGTTGCTCGGCGCCTGGATGGACGGCGACAAGCTCGGCTTCAGCTTCGTCGATGGCGAGGGCGTGCTGCAAGCGGTGCGCATGACGGCGGTCGGATCGAGCATGGCGGGCACGCTGTCCGATCATCGCCGCACCGCCGTCACCGCCAGCAAGCGCTGACGCGTGGACGCTCCCACCTCCGATGCGGCCCGCGCGCCGCACCGGCTGTTGCGCCCCGCCGACGTCGTTGCGATCACGGTCGGCATCGTCATCGGGGCGGGGATCTACAAGACGCCGTCGATGGTGGCAGGCGTCACCGGCGACATCGGCTGGGCAATGGTGGCGTGGGCGCTGGGCGCCATCGTTGCGCTCGCCGGTGCGCTTTGCTATGCGGAGCTTGCAACCGCTTATCCGAACGCCGGCGGCGATTACTACTTCCTCACGCGCGCGTTCGGCCGCAACACGAGCTTCCTCTACGCTTGGGCACGTTCGACCGTCATCAACAGCGGCTCGATCGCGCTGCTCGGCTTCGTGTTCGGCGACTACATGTCAACGGTGATTCCGCTCGGCCAGGCATCGGGCGCGATATGGGCCGCGGGGATCGTCGTCGCGCTGACCGTGCTCAACATCGCCGGCTTGCGCGCGTCGGCGGGGACACAGAATCTGCTGTTGTTCGTCGAAGTCGGCGGCCTGCTCGTCGTCGCCGCGGCCCCGTTGCTTGCTCCGCCGGTCGCCACGGTCACGCCCGCGGCGTTCAGCAGCACGCCGCCGCTCGGGATGTTCGGGCTTGCGATGGTCTTCGTGCTGCTGACGTACGGCGGCTGGAACGAAGCGGCGTACGTGTCGGCCGAGATCGCAGGCGGCCGACGCGCGATCGTGTCGGCGCTCGTGATCAGCCTGCTGATCATTGCCGCCGTGTATCTGCTGGCCAACGCGGCGCTGTTGTACGGGCTCGGCCTCAAGGGCCTCGCCGACAGCAAGGCGGCGGCCGCGGAAGTGATGGAGCGGACGTTCGGGCCCGCGGGCCGCACGGCGCTCGGCCTATTCGTGGCCGTCTCCGCGCTCACTTCGATCAACGCGACGATGATCGTCGGCGCGCGCACCAACTATGCGATCGCACGCGACTGGCCGGCGCTGCGCTTCATGGGCGGGTGGCACGCGACGCGCGGCACGCCGGTGGCGGCCTTTGTCGTCCAGGGGGTGATCGCTCTCGCGCTGGTCGGATTCGGCGCGCTGCAGCACGACGGCTTCGAAGCGATGGTCGAGTTCACGGCGCCGGTGTTCTGGACGTTCCTGCTGCTCGTCGGCGTCGCGTTGTTCGTGCTGCGCGCGCGCGACGGCGATGCGGAGCGGCCGTTCCGTGTGCCGCTCTATCCGCTGACGCCGATCATCTTCTGCGCGTCATGTGCGTGGCTCGCGTATTCCAGCATCGCGTACGCCGCGAGCCGGAACTCCGTGCACATCTCGTTGCTCGTGATGGCGGTGGGCGTCGTCGCGTTGCTGCTCGCTCGTGGGCGAACGATGGGCAAGGTCGCGACCGCCGACGACTGACTCGCGACCGGGTGCGCGCCTGCCGTCAGCTGCACTCCTGATGGCGCACCCTGCACACCGCAAGCACCTCGTCGGGATCGCGCTTCCACCAGTTGTTCGCGGAGAAGATCTCGACCTCGTGGAAGCCGCGATAGTCGCATGCGTCCATCCACGAGCGGATCAGCTTGAGGTCGATCACGCCGTCGCCCATCATGCCGCGATCGGTCAGCAGGTCGGTGGTTGGCACGAGCCAGTCGCAGATGTGATAGGCCAAAAGACGCGATGGCGTCGACCCTGCCGCGCGCTCGATCTCGCGCTTGAGATTGGGATCCCACCATACGTGGTAGACGTCGACCGCGATCCCGAGGCCTGCGCCAAGCTCGTCGCACAGGTCGTTGGCATGCGCCATCGTGTTGACGCAGGCGCGGTCGGCGGCGTACATCGGGTGCAGCGGCTCGATCGCGAGCGGCATGCCGGCGCCGCGAGCGTATTCGAGCAGGTCGCCGATGCCGTCGCGCACCATCTCGCGCGCACCGGCGAGATCCTTCGAGCGGATGACGCCGTCGCGATCCTGCGGCAGGCCGCCGACGACCAGCACGAGGCAGGGGGCGCCGAGGGTAAGCGCTTCGTCGATTGCACGGCGGCTGTCGTCGTGCGCCGCGCGCCGTGCCTCGCGATCGATCGCCGGGAACATGCCGCCGCGGCAATAACCGGTGACGGTGAGGCCGCTGTCGCGAATGCGCTGCGCGGATTCCTTGAGTCCAGCCGCGGCCACCTGATCGCGCCAAGGCGAGATCCCGCGAATGTCGTGCCGAACGCAGCCGTCAATGATCTGCGGCAGTGGCCATTGCTTCCGCACCGTCGCCGTGTTGAGCGATAGCAGGCCGGCGTCCGGCTCGTTCACCATATTGGCTTTAGCCACCGTGTGCCAGCGCGAGCGCTCGCGTCGTCGTATGATATTTGGCGATCATGTTCGGCACCTCCCATGAGGGCAGCGCGCCTTCGGTGACATACCGCAGGAACGTCGAGGCGACCTGCCCGAAGTGCGCTTCGTGCCCGACGTGGTACGACTGCGGCACGATCACGCGCCACTCGTTGCCGAGCCGCTCTACGTCGACATCGGCGAACGTGGCGCGCACGTTTAGCATCGCAGCGGGCAGCAATGCCGGCATCTCCGCCGCAACGTTGCTGGTCGCAGGCTCGATGTAGAGTGTCGGCTGCCATCCTTCCGCAGCGCCCTGGCGGATGACGAGGCTCGCCTTCGAGCCGCGCATGACCGAGTAGTGCGTGTCGCCCGACCCGGGCGGCGCTTCGTAGTTCCACAACACGCGCACCTTCGCGTGTACATCCTTGACCCGGTAGTCGATCTCGCCGTTCGCGTAGACGCGCAGGTTGCCCTCGGGCTCGACATCCTTGGTCAGGAACTCCGGAAACTTCGGCAACTGCGTCAGGCGCTCGAACTGCGTCGGCGTGACTCCCGTGGGCCAGCGCTTCGCGGCGAGCACGGCGACGTCACGAGAGAAATCGAGCGTCTCTGCCGGAAAGCATTCCCACTGCACGAGATCGACGAGATGCGTCGTGATGTCGGTGAGGCCCTCGCCCTGCTGCTCGACATCGAAGAACCACGCGGGCCGCTTGACCGGCGAGCCGGACACGAGCTTCGAGAAATAGTGGACGCTCTCCTTGACGACCGCGGGCGCGGCTGGCGAGCCGTGCAGAAGCTCGCCGAACACTTCGGGGATCCGCGAGAACGCCTTTTGCAGCATCGTCGTGATTTCGAAGCGCTCGGTCATGATGTCGTAGAGCAGCACGCCACGCTGGCGCGCGTCCGCGAACGAGCGCACCAGCGTGTCGAATCCCGGCCCGTCCATCGCCATCGGCTTGTCGGCGAGCACGTGCATGCCCGCTGCGACGGCGCGCGAAATGTATTCCGCCTTGCGTCGGTTGTTGCCCGCGATGACGACGACGTCTCCCCGTCTGTCCGCAACGAAGCGGTCGAGAAAGTCGGGCGCGGCACGCACCTCCATGCGCCACGACGTGGGGTTCTCGGCGCGCGTGTTGTAGCTCTCGACCTTCTTCAAATAATCGGCGAGCTCGGGCCCGTCTTCCGCATAGACGTGCACGGTCGGATCGATGTCCGGGTACATCGTCTTCTGCAGCAGCGCCGCGTGGAAATGGCCGGGGTCGAGCACGACGAGCTTCATAGGCAATCCTTCAATCCTCGATGCCGTTCATGCGGAGAAAGGTGCGCATGCGCGCCACGGCGAGCTCAGGGTCACAGAGCAGCCCTGCGCCGTCCGCCAGGCGAAACACTTGGCAGAGGTGCAGCACGCTGCGCGCGCTCTGCTGGCCGCCCACCATCGTGAAGTGCGACTGGTGGCCGTTGAGCCACGCGAGGAACACGACACCCGTCTTGTAGAAGCGCGTCGGCGCGGCGAACACGTGACGCGACAGCGGGACCGTCGGCGCGAGGATCGCGTCGAACGCTGCGCGATCTCCGGCGGCAAGCGCGGTCAGGGCGGCCGACGCGGCGGGCGCGATCGCATCGAAGATGCCGAGCAGCGCATCCGAGTGCCCTGACGCATCACCGCCGATCAGTTCCGCAAAGTTGAAGTCGTCGCCGGTGTACATGCGCACGCCTAGCGGCAAACGCGAGCGCAGTGCGATTTCCTTGCCCGCGTCGAGCAGCGAGACCTTGACGCCGTCTACTTTCGCCGCGTTGGCGGCGATGACGGATGCGCACACCTCGGTGGCGCGCTCGTGGTCGGGATCGCTCGCGAGTCCGCCAGCGCCCACCCAATAGCCGGCAAGCGCCGGATCGAACATCTCGCCCAGCCAGTGCAGGATCACGGGCTCGCGGACCTGTGCTAGCACGCGGCCGTAGACGTGTGCGTAGTCGTCCGGCGAACGCGCGCACGCGGCGAGCGCGCGGCTGGCCATCAGGATGATGCGTCCACCGGCTTTTTCGATGGCGGCGCATTGCTCTTCGTATGCGGCGATCACTTCGGCGGGCGTGCGGTTGGCGGCGGCAGGCAGATGGTCGGTGCCCGCACCCGAAAAGACGACGGCACCCGGAATGCCGCGCGCTTCGGCGACCGAGCGGCGGATGAGCTCGAGCGATGTCGGCCAGTCTAGGCCCATCCCGCGCTGCGCCGTGTCCATCGCCTCCGCGACGCCGAAGCCGTGTGCCCACAGATGGCGGCGGAACGCGAGCGTCGCGTCCCAGTCGATGGCCGTCTCGAGCCAGGGGTCGGCCGATGCGCGCGGATCGGCGACGACGTGCGCGGCGGCGAAAGCGACCCGATTCCAGCGCCGGGCACCTATAGGCGGGGGCCATACGACGGGGGCGAGCGGCGTGAACGCTGCCAGCGTGCCGTCGGCCTGGGGGAGCCTGATCGTTGTCATGCGCAACGGTTCAGACCGAAACCGGCGGAACGTCGACGAAGCGGCGCTCGCGCCAGCTGTGCATGCCCAGTTCCGCGAGCTGCACGCCCTTGGCCCCTTCCAACAAATTCCACTGGAACGGGCCGCCCTCGACGACGTGGCGCAGGAAAAGCTCCCACTCGACCTTGAACGCGTTGTCGTAGGTCCGGTTCGCCGGCACGAGTTGCCACGTGTCGTAGAAATCGATGGTCTGCGGCATGTCGGGGTTCCACACCGGCTTCGGCGTCGCCGCGCGTGGCTGAATGCGGCACTCGG
>Ga0207701_10004096_pt1 | contig 14862 bp, 16 predicted proteins | sample KBSSwiSSwithPhiX_FD_184294 | JGI IMG/M metagenome (GOLD analysis project Ga0207701, IMG submission 184294) | Switchgrass rhizosphere bulk soil microbial communities from Kellogg Biological Station, Michigan, USA, with PhiX - S5 (SPAdes) (version 2) | ecosystem: Environmental > Terrestrial >... | reverse complement strand
AGTTTCCTAGCGGCCTCCTTTACTTGTTCGGAAACCCCGCGCCCGAGTTTCACGCCATTCGCCTTTCCACAGCGCTCCAGCCAATCTATGAACGCTTCCCGCGCCATTATCGAAGCAGCAGCAACAGCGATATCGGATTCCGCCTTTGTTCGCTGCTCAAGACGGATCTTTTTTCCATGCTGGAGCAAAGCGCCTTCAATGACTCGCCTGTCCGCAAATTGGTCAGATAACGCGCGTGGACACTCCGGTTTCTTGATCAGCAGGTTCTCGATGGCACGCGCGTGGCCCCAGCCTAGCAACTTGTTAAGATTACCAAACTTCTCGTAGAGCTGGTTATAGCGCTCCGGCCCGATCACAACTGCGTTGAAGGCTATACCAGTTGTCGATCGGATGATTTTCGCCAGAGCCCGAATCCGCGAATCCGATCCAATTCGCTTGCTGTCCTTAATCCCGGCATCGAGAAATTTCCGGGCGATCGGGCCATCAACGTAGACGCCGGCAATGACAAGAGGGCCAAAGAAATCGCCCTTTCCGCTTTCGTCGATGCCGAAATGTGGCTCGAACATCTCGGGCGAATGAACCTCTTCATAACCAAGCTCTGCTTGCTCCAGGATCTTCGGTTCCAGCTGAAACTGAACGAACTCCTCACTTCCCTTCCCTTGCAGCAAAACCTTCGGACCCTTTTCGTAAACGGCGACGCTAAGCTTGTCCTTCTGCGCGAAAAAAAGCGTGTAAGGCTTTGTTGCGAAATCGAAACCGAGTTCCTGCAGCAACGCACGAAGCTTGGCCGCTTGATCGAGCGAAAGTGGGTGAGTGTAGGAATGCATTTTTCGGGAAGAGCAGACAACGCCATGTTCAACCCCGAAAAACTATCGAGCAATCCTAATCAGAGACCTTCAAATCAGTCAGCCACGGCTACTCGAATTTCGCGTTTGGATGATCGGGCTGGAAGGTTTATTCCCTGAGGGTGGATCCTGCCGCTGATGCCGCATCCTTTCGCCATTCGCTTCTCTCGTGGTACCGAAAGCGAGGCCGCGATCTTCCCTGGCGCCAGACCAGAGACCCCTACGCTGTCTTGGTCTCCGAGGTCATGCTTCAGCAGACGCAGGTTGCGACAGTTATCCCGTACTACTCCGATTGGCTGCGGCGCTTCCCAGATTTCGTAACGCTCGCCAATGCACAAGAACAGGATGTCCTACGAGCCTGGCAAGGGCTTGGCTATTACGCGCGTGCTCGCAATCTCCACGCGACTGCCCAAAACGTAGTTGAAAAACATAACGGCCGTTTTCCAAAATCGTTGGCTGCAATCAACGAGCTCCCGGGGGTTGGCCGTTACACCGCAAACGCCGTCGCGACGTTTGCATTCAACCGATCTGTTCCAGTCGTCGAGGCCAATATCGCGCGTCTTCTTGCGCGGTTGTTCAATCTGCAAATCCCGATCGATACGAGCATGGGTCGCGAAACGTTATGGCAGCACGCACGCGAACTTCTACCTCCACGCGACGCGAGAAAACATAACTCCGCCTTGATGGATCTGGGCGCCCTCGTTTGCGTTGCCCGGCCTAACTGCCCGCTTTGTCCAGTTCGACGTTTTTGTCGGGCGGAAAAGCCAGATTTGCTTCCGATAAAACGGGCCCCCGCTTCAATCCGTTTCCTAACGGAAAGCCATACCTTCTTTGTCCGGAAAGGACGGGTTCTGCTTGAGCAATCGCAGAATCGATGGCGAGGAATGTGGATCCTGCCAAGACTGGAAAAAATCCCGCCAAAACACAAACCGCTTCATATCTCGCAGTTTCCCTTCACGAATCACCGAATCACGTTGAATGTCTTCCGACAGAGGGCGTCGGGTCGACGAACAAAATCGTATCAGCGTTGGTTTCCTATCGACGAGCTGGACTCAATCCCGTTACCTTCTCCTCATCGCCGAGCCTTGGAGACGTTGCTTTCAGCGACGTCTCAACAACTTTGCGGTCCGATCACTCAGATTTAAGTTCGCCAACCCATCTCGATAGAAAATTCCAAATGCGCAGCATGACAGGTTATGGCCGTGGCGAAGTCGACTACGCTGGGGCGAAATTAAGCGTGGAGTTGAATTCGGTTAACCGAAAACAAAGCGACATTGTGGTGAATCTTCCTCGCGATCTTGCCGAACTGGAACCGCGTATTCGACAAACCATCAATGAGAGCATCTCACGCGGCCGCACGAATGTGCTGGTCAGCCTCCAGGAAAGCACTAATGGCTCACGAAAACTGGCCCTCGATACCAGCCTCGCTCGTTCTTATCACGAGGCTATGCTCACTTTGCAAAAGGAATTGGACGCTCCCGGTGAAATCACGATTGGAATAATCTTACAGGCTCCTGGTGTGATGCGTTCTCCCGAACACAGTGTCGACCCGACAAAGGCCTGGCCAATTCTAAAGCAAGCGTTGGAAACAGCGCTCACAGAATTAATCAGGATGCGTGAGCGCGAGGGCAAGCATCTCGCAAAAGATTTGATCCATCGCCTCAAAGTGCTGCGAAAAGAACTCAAAGAGGTTCGGGTCTTGTATCCCGACGTTGTAAAAAAATATCGAAGTGCCTTGATCGAGCGGATCGAAAAAGCGGGTCTGAACCTGCCGGTCGATGATGAGCGCCTGCTGAAGGAGGTCTCATTTTTTGCCGATCGCGCTGACATTTCAGAGGAATTAACCCGGCTGGAAAGTCACCTCGCGCAGTTTGCTCATCACCTGCGCAAGAACGAGCCGGTCGGCCGCACACTTGAATTTATTACGCAGGAAATTTTTCGGGAACTGAATACGCTGGGCGCAAAAGCGAACGCAGCCCCCATTTCCCAGCATGTTGTCGCTTGTAAATCCGAATTAGAGAAAATCCGCGAGCAGATCCAAAACCTTGAGTAATCAATTCACCAGGATGGGAATTTTGTTCGTCGTCTCGGCTCCTTCCGGAGCCGGTAAGACAACCCTGTGCGACGCCCTCCGCCAAACCCCAGATTTTGTTTATTCCGTGTCTTGCACTACACGACCGCCACGAGCAGGCGAAATCGAAGGCGAGGATTATCACTTTTTATCCGAGGCCGATTTTATGGGGCGCCTTCAGGGTGGAGAATTTCTGGAACACGCAAAGGTGCACAACCACCATTACGGAACGCTGCGCAAACCGCTCATCGCGAATTTGCAGAATGGTGTTGATGTATTGATTGATGTGGACATCCAGGGAGCCGCAGCGATCCGCACCTCCAGTGATCAAGTCATCCAGCAGGCGCTTTGCGACGTTTTCATCATGCCGCCGGACCTGGATGAACTGCGACGTCGGCTAACGAAACGCGGAACGGAGACGGCCGACCAGATCGATCTGAGAATCGCGACCGCAGCGCAGGAAATGACGCTTTGGCGTGACTATCGCTATACCATCATCAGCAAATCGATGGAACAGGATCTTCAAAAGTTTCGCCACATAATGGGGGCAGAACGCTACCTGAGCAGACGCCTTATTCCAGCCTAACCGAACTCATGCCGACCGCGCCCAAATCAAAGTCTGGATCGCGAAAGCGCGTCGTTCTCGGTGTCACCGGTTCGATCGCCGCCTACAAAGCTGCTGAGCTGGCCAGTTTGCTCGTCAAACAGAGTCATGACGTTTTCGTCGTCATGACGCAGGATGCAGTTGAATTCATTACACCACTTACCCTTCAAACTCTTTCCCAAAATCCGGTTACGACCAGCTTTTTTGATGAAAAGGAAAGCTGGCGCCCAGGACATATTGAACTCGCAGATCGCGCCAACCTTCTTCTGATAGCACCCGCAACCGCGAATGTGATCGCCGAACTCGCACATGGACTGGCCAACCATCCGCTCGCCGCAATCGCTCTCGCCACCCGCGCTCCCATTTTGATCGCACCGGCTATGAATGGAAAAATGTGGGAGCACCCAGCCACACAAGAGAACGTCGAGAAACTCAAGGCACGCAGAGTCGAATTTATCGGTCCCGAAAAAGGAATGCTCGCCTGTGGTTATGAAGGCGTCGGTCGCTTGTGGAAAGTGGATGAAATCGCTTTTCGCGCCGAATTCCTGCTGGCGAGTCAGGATAAATTGATCGCGTGAGGTTCGTCGTCACCGCAGGCCCGACGCGTGAGCCGATCGACCCGGTCCGCTTCTTGAGCAATCGCTCGTCCGGAAAAATGGGGTACGCGATCGCGGAGGCTGCTCTGGCGGCCGGGCACACAGTAACCCTGATCTCTGGTCCGGTTTGCCTGCCCAAGCCAGTTGGCGCCCGCTTTATTTCGATAACGACGAGCGACGACCTTTATCGGGCGGTCCATCGCGCTATTCGCAAATGTGATGCGCTTGTGATGTGCGCCGCGGTGGCAGACTACAAACCTGCGAAGGTCCAGCGCCGAAAAATGAAGAAGCAAAAAATGTCCTTCGCGCTTCAACTCGTTCCGACGCAAGACATCCTCGCGTCACTCTCACACAGAGCGAGAAAATTTCTCGTCATCGGCTTTGCGGCGGAGACGCACGACCTGGAAATAAAGGCGCGAAGAAAGCTTCGAAAGAAGAATTGCGACATCATCGTCGCGAATGATGTTAGTAAAATCGATTGTGGCATGGAAAGTGATGTAAATGCGGTAACGATTTTTCTACGAAGTGGTGAAACGGAAACAATTTCGCGCACATCAAAAAAAATAATCGCGCGCAATCTTGTAAAAATAATTTCAAAGATGTCAGAAAAATGTTTGACAAAAAAAGCGTGATGATTACTGACACATGTAAGTGAAGCAGAAAAAATCCTTCACCAACCCACCGCGACTGCGGATCGAAGGGGGGGAATCGTCTCATGGCAAAGAAAAAAGCAAAGAAGCCGGCAAAGAAAAAAGCTGCGAAGAAAAAGAAACACTAGTTTCTTTATTAATCCGGTAACGAGCTGCGAAAGTTTTTCGTAAGCTCTAATTATAACTTCAACCCGGGAGGAGAATTTATTTCTTCTCCCGGTTTTTTCTTTTGAGCTTGGTCGACGGTGAAATCATTTGGCAGCGCAGGATCGAAATTCTATTAGTGATTTCTCATGACGCATTATCTCGACGCAGCGGTTGAAGCCGCGCGCGCCGCGGGCGAGTTGCTCCGGCATCAGTTTCAACAGCCACTCCGCGTTACTTCCTCCCTGCCCCACGATCTCAAGCTTGAAATCGATGTTCAGGCCCAGAATCTGATTAGCGAGTCACTTCTGAAACAGTTCCCCGAGCATGCCCTCTTTGGGGAAGAGGGAATTGTCGGTAATCAGAAAACCAAATACCAATGGGTCGTCGATCCGCTCGATGGCACCGTAAATTACTTCTACGGCATTCCGCATTTCTGCATCTCAATCGCGTTGCGCTTTAAAGCGGAGATCATGGTGGGCGTGATTTATGATCCGATCCGCGATGAAATGTGGACGACGCAGAAAGGCGAAAAATCAACGCTGAATGGGAACCCAATTCGTGTAAGCGAACGCGCTGATCTTGCCGAAGCAGTCGTTTCAGTAGGGCTTTCCAAGACCGGCGTAACAATCGAGGCTGGTCTGCCCCTGCTCCAGGAAATGGTACACCGCGCACGTAAATGCCGGCTGATGGGAAGCGCCGCACTCGATCTGGCTTACGTCGCTTGCGGACGTCTCGATGCTTACATCGAACAAGGGATCAGTCTTTGGGACATAGCGGCCGGCTGGATTCTCGTGGAGAATGCCGGCGGCACAGTAGAAATGAAACCGCGAACTGATATGAAGGAGAAATACAGCATTGTCGCATCTAATGGTGTGATCGACTTGAAGCTCTAACGCTATGATAAGATGTGGAACAGGCTACGACGTGCATCGGCTCGCAGCCGGGCGCAAACTTATTCTGGGTGGAGTCGAGATTCCCCATGATCGCGGACTGGAAGGGCATTCCGACGCAGATGTTCTTTGTCATGCCATTACGGACGCGCTGCTGGGGGCAATCAATGAGAGTGACATCGGACATCACTTTCCGAACACAGATGAATCGATTCGCGGCATCAGCAGTTTGGAGATGTTGCGGAAAGTGAATCTGGTCCTAGTGAAAAAGAAGGCTCGGCCAGTTAACGTTGACGCGACCTTAATTGCGGAGGCGCCAAAGATTGCGCCCTATATCCCGACGATGCGGGAGCGCATCGGCGCGGTCCTAAACTTGGAAGCGTCGCGAATAAGCATCAAAGCCACCACGAACGAAGGTCTTGGAGCAATCGGGCGCGGTGAAGGAATGGCCGCAATGGCGGTCGCGACGGTTGAGACGACAGATTAATGCCGCTCAGACTCTTCAACACTTACTCGCGCGAAATCGAGGAGTTTCACCCGCTCGACTCTGCCGGACGCGTCGTAAAGATGTACACATGCGGACCAACGGTCTACGATCACGCGCATATTGGAAATTTCCGCGCCTACCTCTTCGAAGATATCCTTCATCGACATCTCGAACTGCGTGAATTCAACGTGCGGCGGGTGATGAACATTACGGACGTCGACGACAAGACAATTCAAGGCTCGCGAAACGCCGGTGTACCTCTCAAGGAATTTACTTCCCCGTTCAAAGAAGCCTTTTTTGAGGACCTAGAGACTCTTCGCATCAAGCAAGCCGATTTTTTCCCGGAAGCGACCGATCCGCACCAAATCGCGGCCATGATTGAAATGATCAAGCTCTTGATCGCTCGCGATCTCGCTTATCAGGCGGAGGACAAATCAGTTTACTTTCGGATCAATCGCTTCCCGGCTTACGGAAAACTCGCTCATTTTGATTTGTCAGAGTTGCGCTCGACCGGTCGGGTGCGCAACGACGAATACGACAAAGAACACATCGGAGATTTCGCGCTCTGGAAAGCATGGACCGAGGAAGACGGTCCCGTTAAGTGGGAGAGTCCCTGGGGAGTTGGGCGTCCCGGCTGGCATATCGAGTGTAGCGCGATGGCGACGCAACTACTAGGGGACCAGCTCGACATCCATTGTGGCGGCGTAGACAACATCTTTCCTCATCACGAAGCAGAGATTGCACAGACGGAAGGGTGCACCGGGAAACACTTCGTCCGCTACTGGGTGCATTGTGCGCACCTAATGGTTGAAGGCCAAAAAATGTCGAAGTCGCTCGGAAACTTCTACACTCTTAGGGATGTGTTGGCGAAAGGCTACACAGGCCGTGAAATACGATATGCGCTGATGCGCGTGCATTATCGAGCCCAGCTCAATTTCACCTGGGATGGGATGGAGGAATCACGCCAGGCATTGAGCCGGATTGATAACTGGCTCGATCGACTCCGTGCTAAGGCAGACCAAGACAAATCGGCCACCGCTGATCTCAGGCAGGGGAGCTCAGAGTTTGAAGAGGCATTGGATGACGATCTGAACATCTCAGGCGCCCTCGGATGTTTATTCGAAACAATTCAGGAAACGAATCGTGCTCTTGATCTTGATCAACTCAACTCCGCGGCCGCGAGTTCATGGTTGGAATGGTGGGAACGAGTTAATTCCGTTCTCGCACTCGAAGAAGTTAAGAAGGTCTCGCTTCCCCGTGATATCGCCGATCTCGCCGAAGCGCGGAAGCAAGCCAGGCTTGCAAAGGATTGGAGAAAAAGTGATGAATTGCGCGACCGACTCGCCGATCTCGGCTGGGAGGTTCGCGACACTAAAGACGGCCAGAAGATCACACGTCGCGCTGGGTTTTAAAACATGTTTGCGCCAGCAGAATTCTTAAGTCTCGAACACACGTCGCATTCAAAATTGTTTGAGTCGCAGAAGAATGTTTGGGATGCGCTCAAACAAATCGCGAGTTATTTGCAGTTTCGCTTAAAGCCGGCTGTCCTGGGAGACTTGATCGGGAAGCCATTTATTAGCAACAACGTCTTTATCGGTGCGAACACGATTGTAGAACAGGGCGCAGTGTTAAAGGGCCCAGCGTGGATCGGAGAAAACTGTCACATCCGGAGTGGCTGTTACGTCCGGGAAAACGTTATCGCTGGTGATGGCGTGGTGATGGGAAACTCATGTGAGTTCAAGAACTGCATCCTCTTTGATGAAGCGCAGGTTCCCCATTTCAATTATGTAGGGGACTCAATCCTCGGTTTTCGGGTGCATCTTGGGGCCGGCGTAATTCTCTCGAATGTAAAACTAAATCATCAGGAGATTCATGTCAGCGCGACCGATGGCGATATCGCAACCGGACTTCGGAAATTTGGGGCAATCGTTGGAGACCGAACGGAAATCGGTTGTAACGCTGTGATCAATCCGGGTACGCTTCTTGGGCGCGATTGCATGATATTTCCGGGGGTGAATTTCCGCGGCGTTTTGCCGAGTGGAAGCGTCGTAAAATTCCGGCAAAACCTTCAGATCTTAACGCGCCGATCGGCTGGGGAATAGGCAGGTCGCTACACCTTCGTGGCGGATGGGCAGGGATTCGAACCCTGGTTGCCTTTCGGCAAACACGCTTTCCAGGCGTGCGCATTAGACCACTCTGCCACCCATCCGGTTGAGTCCGCTCCAAGCTGCAACCGGATGACTAGTCCGTCGAGCAACAGTTGCGAGCAAATTCGCCCTTCTAGTTTACCTCGGCCTTTACCGGACGGGGAAGGTGCGCAAGGCAATACTCTTCCCCATCGCGCGCGACACGGAACTCGAGATTAGGATCACTTATTTCAGTGGCACCGCAGGTAGCACAACGATGCAGCGGTTCGTCTTCGCTTCGCGACTGCGTTTCGAAGCGGTGGCGCCGGACGGCCACGTCTTTACGCTGCCGCAGGTCACGAACCACTCCAGGCCCAAAGAAAATTAGATAATTGCTCAACGCCGCGATGAGAGCCAATCGGTAGGAATTTGATTGAGTGACGAAGCCCAACATCAGAAAGCCTGCGTAGGCCCAGGCGATCCACTTCACCTTCAGCGGCAGAATGAAAAATATGTAGATGACCTCGTCCGGATAAAAATGCGCGAAAGCAAAGAAGAGAGTCGTGAAGAGCATTTGGCTCGAGAACTGGGCGTTGGTCAGAACCGCAGCAACGGTTGTTCCGATCATCCCAACGAGAAAATAGAGGGTCAGACGAAATGGGCCCCACGCACGCTCAAGCCCATCCCCGATGAACCAGAGGAACCACAGGGCAATGAGTACCAACAATGGATAAGAGATTTGCGGAACAAAGATATAGGTAACGAGCCGCCAGACTTCGCCGGCACGAACTCGTTCGATGTTTAGAGCGAGATAGGAATCGAATCCCTTGTTCAGAAGGACAAGGACAAAGACGAGCGCGTTCAAGGTTACGATCGCGCGGATTAGCCCAGGAATGGCAATGAAACCAAAGCGTTTTTCAAGTCGATCGAGAAAGCTCATTGCTCGTTCACGGTAGCGGGTGGAGACGGCTCTTCAAGCAATGCAATAATTGCCGAATCCACTCGATTGACACTCAGGGGTCGGCATCTAGGATGTCGCTCATGAGTGACGCCCCGCAAAAAAAGACGCCCCTCTACGACGAACATGTGCGGGTCGGAGCAAAGATGATCTCATTCGGTGACTGGATCATGCCCGTGCAATACAGCGGCATCCGCGACGAACATCAGGCGGTGCGAAACAATATCGGCGTCTTTGATATTTCGCACATGGGCCAGTTGATTCTGACCGGTATCAATGCGGGAGCGTGGCTCAATGAAATGCTCACAAATAACACCGACAAACTCGAAGTCGGAACCGGCCAATACACTTTCCTGTTGAATGACAGCGGCGGGATCATCGATGACTTAATCGTTTATCGAACCGCATCGAACGAATTCCTTCTGGTAGTAAACGCCTCGCGCACAGATGAAGACTTCTCCTGGTTAAAGAAACATCTTCCAAACGATCTCTCACTCTCCAATCGCAGCGCTGACTACGCCGGACTGGCAATTCAGGGCCCGCGCGTGGTTGATCTTTTTCATGCCATCCTTGGTCCGGATGTCGATCTTCCACCGCGCAATGCAATTCGGAACTTCGTTCGAAACGGGACCGAACTTCTGATTGCGCGAACCGGCTACACCGGCGAGGACGGCGTGGAAGTCTTCTTTCCCGCTAAAGACGCGGTCACAGTGTGGAATGAAGTGCTCGACAATGGAAAGGCCTTTGACATTCGACCCTGCGGTCTGGGTGCGCGCGACACGCTCCGGCTTGAAATGTGTTACCCACTGAATGGTTCAGATCTTTCCCCAGAGCACAACCCGATCGAAGCGGGTCTCGGTTTTTTTGTCGATTTGAAGAAGCCAAAATTCATCGGCCGTGAAGTGCTGATGGCGGCAAAGGAACAGGGCACGAGTCGCAGGCTCGTCCCGTTTAGGATGAAAGGTAAAGGTCCGCCACCGCGTCCCCATTACTCGGTCTGGCGAGAAGGCGAACAGATTGGCGAAGCTACCAGCGGCACCCTTTCGCCAAGCTTGAACGAGGGCATCGGCATGGCCTACATTGCTGCGCCGCACGCTCGGGTCGATACCGACATTGAAATCGAGATTCGCGGCCAAAAATTTCCCGCCAGGATCGAGAAAAAACCACTCTACAAAAAATCATGAATGTTCCTGACGATCTCTTTTACACGGAATCCCATGAATGGCTGCGCCAAGAAGGTGAAAACGCACGCGTCGGGATCACGGATCACGCCCAAGCTGAATTAACTGACGTCGTCTATGTCGAATTGCCAAAAGTCGGGACCCAAGCGAAAGCCAGCGGCCAGATTGCCGTGGTTGAGTCGGTCAAGGCAGCAAGTGACATTTATGCGCCGGTAACAGGAACCGTCGTGGATGTGAACAAGGCGCTGGAAGGCAATCCGGCATTAATCAATACCGATCCATTCGGCGAGGGCTGGATCTTCGTTTTGAAGATGGATTCGCCCAGTGAGGTTCAGCAGCTAAAGGATGCGGCCGGCTACCGGAAGGTCATCGGGTAGATCGCGAAAGGCTAGCTGTCTGCTCCGGCTGGCCCGCTCGTAATCGGCTTAGCGGGCGCGGGATTGAGCATTTCGTCCACACAACGCAGAAGGTCGTCCAGGGAGACTGCGTTAGCGATAAAGCGATAGCCACCGAGAAATCCACCAGTCATCACATTCTTCTCGGAAGCCGAATTTCCGCTCAGAAAAAGAAACGGCGTATCTTTCAAAGCCGGAGCCGATTTGAGTTGATGGTTTACGTCCTCGCCTTCTGCCTCGGCCTTCGCCGCATCGAGTAGAATAAGGTCGGGTAAGAACCAAGGGGCAGCGTGCAAGGCAAGACGACTATCCTGTTCTACTTTCACTAGATATTTGCCGGTGCTTTCGAGGGCTTGCCGAATCAACGCGGTCATTCGCGGCTCGTGATCTACAAGCAGGATCTTTTTCAGGAACCTCATCGCACAATGCTCACTCTGACCATCACTTAGCATCGTGTATGCCAGCGGAGGATGTGCGATCGAAACGTCAGATCAATGTCGCGACGGTGTTAATAGCGAGGGCAAGTATCACCGTGTTAAAGCCAAACGAGAGGATTCCATGAATGAGAACAAGTTGGCGAAGCTCGCGGGACGTAATCTGGACATCCGAGACTTGGAAAGTCATGCCGATCACAAAAGAGAAGTAAGCGAAATCCATGTAGTCGGGCAATCGGTCACCGGGAAAAATAAGTCCACCCGCGTGCTGCCGTGGCCCCGGCCCATCTGGATCGCCATAGTAGGTATGGGCATAACGGAGTCCAAAGACCGTGTGCATCAGCAACCACGAAGCAATCACAGCAATCAAACTTAGAAGCAGATGCACTACGAAGTGAGAATGCTGGATTTGCTTGTTCCCGAAAAAAAGAAACCCGACTGCAAACAAGCTGGCGCAGGCCGCCAGAATCACGAAAACGAAAATGATCGTACGACTGACGTCTTGTTCCTGCGCCCGCGTCCGCAGCCTCTGTGGTGGAGTCGTAATGATTGTCAGCCAAGCCAGAACAAGAACAGACAAGGCAAAAACATCCCACGTGGCGATTGATTGGGTCGATGATTGGACCCGGCCGCGCAAAACAAACCACGTTGCAATGGCTGCTATGAGCGAAAGGATAAGGCGATGCCGCGCATCTACTCTAGCAATCCAGTTCATTCGCCTGACGAGGATGACAGAACTAAGGCTTTTTATCCATCATCCCTATGCTTAAATTGCTGCAGGTTTGTTATGCCGACCGCCAAGAAGACCGAATCCACTCAGAATTTCGAAAGCGCCATGGATCGACTCGAGGAAATCGTCGAAGAAATGGAATCTGGTAAAATGATGCTGGAAGAATTGATTGTACGCTATGAAGAAGGGATGAAACTGGTGAAAGTCTGTCAGGAAAGGCTCGCTAGCGCTGAACAAAGAATTGAAATAATCACCCGCAACAACGCTGGCAAACCAGTGATCAAGGATTTCGAACCAATGGTCGAAAGGGAACGGCCCACGAAACCAGAAGAAAAAGGAGAAACCGCGAATGATGAAGTCAGGCTCTTCTGACGCAAGTACCACCACAAGGCTGCTCGATAGCATCCGTTCTCCGGCCGACGTAAAAGCTTTGCCTGAACAAGATCTGCCTCAGCTAGCCCAAGAGGTGCGCGATGAACTGATCAAGGTCTTATCTCAAACGGGGGGTCATCTTGGTCCAAACCTCGGCGTAGTCGAATTGACAATTGCATTGCACCGCGTTTTCGAGACCCCGAAGGACAGATTTGTCTTCGATGTTAGCCATCAGGGTTATGTCCACAAAATGTTTACTGGTCGATTGGACCGAATCGGGACAATGCGGCAGTACCAAGGATTGAACGGCTTTTTGCTTAGGACGGAGAGCGAACACGATTGCTACGGTGCTGGCCATGCCGGGACAGCGTTGTCCGCAGGTTTAGGCATGGCGGTGGGTCGTGACCTCCGTGGAGGAAATGAAAATGTCGTCGTCGTGGCAGGAGACGCAGCCTTCACTTGCGGAATCAGCTATGAAGCGCTTAACAACGCGAAATCAGAGACACGCCGCTTTATTGTAGTGTTGAATGACAATGAATGGTCTATCGCGAAGAACGTTGGAGCGATCGCAAGTTATCTAAACAATATCGTCGCCAATCCCACCTACGCCGGCCTTCACGACAAAGCGCGGAGGTTCATTGAAGCAGTGGCGGGCCGGAGCGCGGTCGAATTCGCGCATAAGGTAGAAGAGGGCGTAAAGAATCTGCTCCTGCCTAGTGTGATTTTCGAAGAACTCGGGTTGCGCTACTACGGCCCCATCGATGGTCATGATATTCCGTTGCTGACGAAAACATTCGAGTTTCTCAAGAGCCAGGACGAACCGGTCCTTTTGCACATCCTTACGAAGAAGGGGAAAGGTTATGAACCGGCCATCGCCAAGCCGGACAAATTCCACGGGCTCGGCAAGTTCGCTCCGGAGACAGGTGAGACCGCGAGCGCCCCTACCCCAACCTATTCGGAGCTGATGGGAAAGACGCTGGCGAAGTTCGCTGATTCAAACCAAAAAATAGTCGCCATCACTGCTGCCATGCCGAGCGGAACCGGGCTCGGATTTTTCCAAGCGCAGCATCCAACCCGATATTTCGATGTCGGAATTGCAGAGGAACACGCCGCGCTATTTGCCTGCGGCCTCGCAACTCAGGGACTCAAACCTTTTCTAACGATTTATTCGACTTTCATGCAGCGCGCCTACGACATGATCATTCACGACATTGCACTCCAGAATCTGAATATCGCGCTTTGTATGGATCGCGCTGGCTTGAGCGGAGACGATGGTCCGACTCACCACGGGCTCTTCGATATCGGGTATCTGCGGCATATCCCCAATTTCGTTCATATGCAGCCGAAGAATGAAGACGAATTCATCGACATGCTTTGGACGATTGCCAATTACAACTCCGGGCCGATTGCGATTCGGTACCCTCGAGGGCCAGGCACTGGAGCAGTCCCCAAAACCTCTCCAAAGCTGCTCGAAATCGGCAAAGCAGAAGTCGTCCAACATGGTCGCGACGTCGCCATTTTTGGCTTGGGAAACATGTTCGAAATCGCAGAGGAAGCTGCCCGAAAGCTGCAAGAAAAAGGGGTATCTGTCGCTCTAATCAATCCACGTTGGATCAAACCGATAGATACCGGGACACTCGAATTTTTCGCGCGGAGCGTGGACGTAGTCTGCTCAATCGAGGATCATGTTCTCCACAATGGGTTTGGATGCGCCATCATGGAGCATCTGCATTCGCAGATGATAAACACACCGGTTGTTCGGATCGGATGGCCCGATCAATTCATCGAACATGGTACAATCCCGATATTGCGGAAGAAACACGGCATTACGGCTGACGCGCTCATCGAAAAGGTATTGCCCCTTTTGAAGGCGAAGAAGGCAAAGACTCAGCCGAGCGCCGCCTAGCTTCTCTTTCCCTCCCGCGGGGTTTCGGGGGGATGCGACTGGCGTAACTCTCAGCTTTGTCATGTTATCAGCACGATTGTGAGCGCGATTGAAGCACGTGACCTGACGAAAGTTTACCGGACGTATCGGAAGGAGAGCGGTCTCCGGGGGGCCATTAAAGGGCTCGTTAGGCGGAAACATGATGACATTCGCGCGGCGGATGGCGTCTCCTTTACTATCGAAGAAGGCGAACTGGTCGGGTTCCTCGGACCGAATGGAGCTGGAAAAACAACGGTTTTGAAGATGTTATCCGGCCTGCTTAATCCTACTTCGGGCGACGCCCGGGTGCTCGGCTTTATTCCATGGGAAAGGCGCAATGAAATGAAGCGTCAATTTAGTTTGCTCATGGGACAGAAAAACGCCCTTTGGTGGGACCTCCCCGCCCAGGAGTCGCTTGAACTGAATCGCGCTATTTACGGAATTGAGCGGAC
>Ga0207701_10004094_pt1 | contig 14866 bp, 14 predicted proteins | sample KBSSwiSSwithPhiX_FD_184294 | JGI IMG/M metagenome (GOLD analysis project Ga0207701, IMG submission 184294) | Switchgrass rhizosphere bulk soil microbial communities from Kellogg Biological Station, Michigan, USA, with PhiX - S5 (SPAdes) (version 2) | ecosystem: Environmental > Terrestrial >... | reverse complement strand
CGCGCGGCCCGCAGCTCGGCCAGCGCCTCGTACTTCACCGTCACGTCGGCGATGTGCCGCAGGAGCGCGTCAAACTGGTCGTCCGAGAGATTCGCGCACACGCCACGGAGCCTGGTCGCGGCGTCCCGCATGATCTCGCCCACGCGCGCCGCGCGTCCGGCGTCCGTGTTCAACGGCGTCTGGAGCTGCACGCGACGATCGGGCATGTCGACCCTCCGTCTTCGGCGTACGGAGCGAAGATGGGAGCGGGACCGCGCAGGCGCGAGACAGGCCCGCGTAAAAAAAGCCAACCAAGCCTGCCGAAGCAGACGTCCCAACATTTCTTCCGTCGGGTGCTCCTCGTGGCAATCCATCGCTCGCACGACGCACCCAATCGGGCTAGGTTAGGCGTCGCTCATTCACCGCACGGCGCCGATGACACTGACGACCGACCAGTCCCGCGCGCTCATCGACGCGATCGCAACGGCGGCGTCTGTGAAGGCACTCGCCGAGCTGCGGCGGGCCGCGAGGCGCGAGCATCTGCTCGACCTGCGCGGGGGGTTCCTCGAGCTGCTCATCGCGGTCCGACACGACAACGTGACGCGCGCGCGTGTAGCCCGCGCGAAGGCCTCGTGAGCGGGCACGAGCTCCCGCCATGAGAGTTCAGTGGTATCGCATCAAGAAGAAGTACGAGAAGCCGCACGGCGGCTTCCTGGCGATCGGTCCGCGCTATCCTGGCGTGCTATCTGACGACGGCCTAACGGCGCTGTTCACGCACCCGGGCGACGCGCAGTGGACCGAGGTGGTCCCTCTCGAGTATCTCGAGGAGGCACCGGAGGCGCCACCGCCGCGTCGACGTGGGAAGTAGTTAGGCGATGTGGCGAGCTCCGCTCGATCGCGCTCCGCGGCGGTGGCTCCGCTCAAGGCTGCTCGCACCGATACGCGTACCGAACCGCGTGGTAGTCGATGGGCATTCCGCCGCTCGCGGCGAACGACGGAGGCGTCCGCTGCCAGTCCTCGATTGCTAGTCGCGTTGTTCCCGGACGGGCGGTCCCGAGAAATGTCCGCGCGGCGGTCTGCGCTGTGAAGGGGTCCCCAACGTAGACGTCTATCGACTCCTTGAGCGAGTTGGTCACCTCGAGATACAGCCGGCCCTCGCAGTTCGTGAGTGGGTCTATCGCCGGCGATTCAGGGCGGCGCCCACTGCGACAGGCAACCGAGGCCAGGAGCCCGAGGAGGGCAACCGCTCCGAACGCCTTCGCGCCATCAATCATATAATTGGGCTCCCGTGGCGTTGCCCACGAATGAATAGAATAGACGGCTACGCGGCGGAATATCGGGATACCGGACGTAGGAGACTCGCGGCCACTATGTCGAGTGGTCGCTAGACGCGCCTATTGGCTTTATTCGCGGACGTTCGCGGCGATCGTTCAGGTATGCCCTACCGCCCGCATCGCCTCGAGCCGAACTATCCGGGCCCCGAAGTCGTCACGACGCCATCACCGGCGCCGCCCGGTCGACGTCCAGTTTTGGTGCGGGATGGTCGAGCGGATGAACCGCGTTAGGCTTGGTCCTACTTATGGCCGACGACCGCGCACCGATACACCTCGTCGGTTGCGACAATGGTGATCTCCGGATTCGGACCGGCCGCAGCCGCCAGCACTTCCGTGTCGGAGTGGAATTGATGCGGCGTGAATCCCGAATTGAACACAATCAGATTCTGCCGCCAAAGCGGATTGAAGCCATCGCCCTGGATCGCGTCGAGCACGGGAACGAAGTCCTGCTCATCATCGAGATCGTTCGACGCATAGATCTGGTTGATACTTCCGTTGTGGGCGATCAACGCAGCCGACGCGTTCTCGGGCTGCTCTTTCATGTTGACCGTGAACAACTCACCGTCATAGAAGGCGGGCATCTGCCCCGCCGCGCCATTCATGCTACGTGCGGTGACGGCGTCCACTGCGGGTTGGCGTTTCGGGGCAGTGACGTCCGACTGACACGCTCCGGCAACGAGCGAAAGCGTACCGAGGCCAATCGCTAGCCGAGCCCAGTTTAATCGCCTGGTCATAAAGGGGCCTCCTCTGGAGCGAGAGAATTGCCGCCGTCCGAATCGAAGGCGGCACTCCTCGGAGGCGATGCGAACGACGGGCCATCGAGATTGGGATTGGCGTGAAGAACGTCGCGCACGCGGCGAACGGCGTGCTCGGAACGGCGATCGGTGTTGTGACCAACCGAACTGAGCATCGAAGCGCCGCGCCCGCGCTCATCGTCGTTGGACCAAATTAGCGACAACACAAGCATTGGCAGCGGATTTCGTTAGGTGATCTGCGGTAGCCGATCCAGCAACGGCGTCGGGAGCTCGCGCAATGAGAGTCCAGTGGTACCGCGTCAAGAAGACGTATGAGAAGCCGCAGGGCGGGTTCCTGGCGATCGGGCCGCGCTATCCTGGCGTGCTATCCGACGACGGCCTGGTGGTGCTCTTCACGCACTGGGCGACGCACAGTGGACCGAGATCCTATGTGAGGGATTCGGGGATGCGACGACGAGCCGCCGGGAGTAGGCTCCAACTGAATTCCCATTTCAGGAGGAAGCCAATGCCCACGACGACTCGCCACGCTCGCACGCCCGCGCTGCCGCAATCTATGCCGGTGCCCCCGCGGGTGCTCTACCTCGCGCTGGACTTGGGCCAACGGCACTGGACGCTCGCCTTCACGGTCGGCCGCGGGCAGCGGCCGCGGGTCCGGACGATTCCCGGGGGCGATCTGGCGCGCCTAACGACCGAGCTGGCGGCGGCGCGCCGCCGATTCGGGCTTCCCCCGGAGAGCCCGGTCGTGAGCTGCTACGAGGCGGGGCGCGACGGCTTCTGGGTACACCGGGCGCTGCTCGCCCACGGCGTGACGAATGTGGTGGTCGATGCCGCCTCGATTGAGGTGCCGCGCCGCGCACGCCGCGCCAAGACGGACCGGCTCGACGCGCGCAAACTCGTCACTATGCTCGTGCGCCATGCCGAGGGCGAGCGCGAGGTCTGGCACGTCGTCCACGTCCCGAGCGAGGCCGACGAGGACCGTCGGCACCTGGAGCGCGAGCGCCAGACCCTGGTCGCGGAGCACACGGGGTTAGTCAACCGAATCCAGGGGCTGCTCGCGACCCAGGGCGTCGTGCTGACGCTGCGCGGCGACGTGCCCGCCCAGCTGGCGGCCGTGCGGCGGTGGGACGGGACGCCGCTGCCGCCCGAGTTACGAGCGCGGCTCGAGCGGGAATGGGCCCGGGTGACGGCGGTGCGGGCGGCGCTGCGGACGCTGACCGCCCGGCGCCACCAGCGGGTGACGGCGGCGACCCCGGCGGCGGCCGACGTGCCGGCCGTGCACCTAACGCGGCGGCTGGCGGCGCTGGGGGCCATCGGGGAGACGACGGCATGGCTGCTGGCGACCGAGATGTTCAGCTGGCGCGCGTTTCGGAATCGGCGGCAGGTTGGGGGCTTTGTCGGCTTGACGGCGACGCCGGACCAGAGCGGGGAGCGCGTGCGCGAGCTCGGGCTCACGCGCAACGGGAGTGTCGAACTGCGGGCGCGGGTGATCGAGCTCGCCTGGAGCTGGCTGCGCTTCCAGCCGGGGAGCGCCCTCAGTCAGTGGTACCGGCGGCGCTATGGCAGTGGGACGGCCCGGCTGCGGCGGATTGGGATCGTCGCGTTGGCGCGGCGGCTGCTGATCGCGCTCTGGCGCTACGCGATCGGCGGGCCGCTGCCGGCCGGCGCGCATCAGAAGGGCGACGCGGTCGCCGCCTAACGATTCACGCCGCGCGGGAGGGCGGCAACGGCACCACCGACACCGATGGCTGAGCGGGTGCGTCCGTGGAACCACCGGGACTGTCGCAGGGGACTGCGCGCTCACGATTACTGAGAGGGGACCACCCACGGCTCGACGCGCGCCTGGCGCGCATGACGGATATGGTGTCCCGGATTCTGGCCACGGGCCAACACCGGGCACGGATAGAAGGCAGTGCCCCGGCGCCACGAGCGCCGGGGCCGTGACCGAGAGCCGCAGCATCGGCCCGAAGGCGCCGGCAGGAGGAGGAGGAGGAGGAGGAGGAGGAAGAAGAAGTCAACAGGCAGACCCTAACGTGGCCACGCCGAGCCGGCGCGGCCGTACACCAAAGGATTGTGCCTACGACCGGCGTCTTGACAAACCAACCCTCATAGAAGGTGGTTCCCGTCGAGCAGCTCAGGAGTTTCCGGAGGCGCCGAAGCCGCGTCGTGGGAAGTCGTTAGGCGAGACGCGGCGAGCCGGCGCTCGAGCCACGCCTCGATCAGCGGGCGATCCAACCCAGAGATAGAGCATGCGGCCACGACAGCCGCAGCCGAAGCCACGCGTCGGTCAGGAGAGCCAGGCCCTCACAGGAGTGTCTGTCGAGCTGCCTTGGAGAGCCCCGCGAGATCTCGACGGATAGTCTCAACAGTCTGCGTCCGATAACTCGGCGAGACGTGCCGCGAACGGAAGCGCCGCACGCAGAACCCCATTCGATTAAGCTCCGCGCTAATCTCGTTGTCGTTCGCGAGCGCGCGCTCGGTCGCATGGGCCATTCGGCCGTCAAGGTAGACGATGTATGGCAACGAGCAGTGCGCGAAATCTGCGGTCGTGAGGATCGAGCGCCGGCCGGCGCCCGCCGTGGCCGCGACGTCAATTGCGATCGAGCGCTGCGGCTCGAACTCGTGCGCCAGACCGTGCTCGGTCAGCAGTTCCAAGAATTCCCGCTCCAATCCTGACTGCAGCGCGCGGCTCGCGAAAACGGCGCGCTTGGCCGCCGATGTGAAGACACGCAGCGAAACTTTCGGCTCCCTCGCCTCGGGAACGCGGAGCGCCCGGAAGTCACGCAGCATTGACGCAAGTTCAAGAATCTGCTCGTGCCATGCGAGAAGTATCGAGCTTTGTTGCTATGAGCCCTTGCTTAAAGGCCTGGAACTTCAGCCGCAGGAGCTCAATCATAAGCTCCACGCTGGCGAGGTTACGCTCGTAGTTCCGGTAGGCGCTTGACCGCTCTCGTTCGGAAGCGCTCGCGTGCCTCGCTTCGGAATTCGATTCGTTCAACGTCACGGTCCAGGATGGTGGCCGGATGTTGCCAAGAATGTTGCCATCTCGCGCGAAGAAGCGTGAGGCGAGTGGCGTAACTTCACGGAGGGCACAGGATTCGAACCTGTAAGCGCCTTTCAGCGCGGCGGTTTTCAAGACCGCTGCATTAGCCATTCTGCCAGCCCTCCCGGGCAGCGAAGCCTGATGCGACGAACCCGCGCGGTCAACCCCACCCAGGCCGGCTGGCCCGATTCTCTCACACCATCCTTTCATCTGTCGCGTCTCATCGCCAAGCTCTGCTAGGCAATCGTTCCACGCACTCTCCAATCGATCCATGCCGATCCTGCGCCACGCGCTGCTCGCTGCGCTCGTCTCCAGCGCCGCTGCCGCCCAGCAGTCCACGCAACCGCTTCCGCTCAAGCTCGATCCGACCAAAACCGCGCCGGCGATCACGACCGCGGACCTCATGACGCGCATCTACCGCTTCGCCGACGACAGCATGCGTGGACGCATGGCGGGGAGTCCCGAGGCGATGAAGGGCACCGAGTACATCGCCGGTGAGCTCAAGCGTCTCGGCCTTCAACCGGCCGGTGACAGCGGCACGTATTACCAGAACGTGCCGTTCGGCGTGCAGACGCTGGATTCGTCGTCGACCATTCAGATCGGTGAGACGACGTTCAAGGCGGGGAACGACTTCCTCGCCAGCGCGCCGCTCGGAACTCCGTCGGAGCCGCGAACGCTCGAGGTCATCTTCGGCGGTCAGGCCATCGACACGATGAACGTGCTCGCGCCGGAGAAGGTGCGGGGCAAGCTGCTGCTGCTCCTGCCCGCCGCCGCTCCGCCCACCGACGTGCAGGCGTTCATCAATTCGGAAGGGTTCAAGCGCTATCAGGCGTCCGTGACCGCGGCTGCGGTGATCGCACTCGTCGGGCCGGCACAGTTTCCGCCGACGGTCGTCCGCAACGCATTCACCCCGAGCCCGTTCGTGCAGCTGATCCCGGAGCAGCCGCCGCCGACTCCCGCGACCCTCCAGCTCACTCAGCCCGCCGCCACGGCGCTGCTCGGGGCACCTAACGCGATGCCGGCCAAGGGAAGCGCCGGCAAGACGGCGCAGGTCAACCTGAAGTTCGTGATGACGCACCGTCCCGGGCGCAACGTCGTTGCCGTTCTTCCGGGCGGAGATCCGAAGCTCAAGGGTGAATACGTCGCTCTCGGCGCGCACAGCGACCACGTGGGCCTGCGAGCGCAGGGGCCGGTGGAGCACGACTCGACTCGCGTATTCAACACGGTCGTTAGGCCGCAGGGCGCCGATAGCCCCAACCGCCTCCCGACGGCCGACGAAGTGGCGCGGATGAAGACGATGATCGACAGCGCGCGGGCGGCGATGCCGCCGCGTCAGGATTCGATCAACAACGGCGCCGACGACGACGGCTCCGGGTCCATGGGTGTGCTCGAGATGGCGGAGGCCTTCGCGAGCGCCAAGCCACGGCCGAAGCGCTCGATCCTGTTCGTCTGGCACATGGGCGAAGAGGAGGGAATGCTTGGCTCCCGTTACTTCACCGACCATCCCACGGTGTCGCGTGACTCGATTGTCGCGCAGCTCAACGTGGACATGATCGGACGAGGCGGGTCGACGGATATCACCGGCCAGGCGAAGGACGGGTCGCTCATCCACGGGCGCGACTCCGGGTACGTCCAGGTCATCGGATCGCGTCGTCTATCGACAGAGCTCGGCAACCTGATCGAGGACGTGGACACGAAGACGAAAGCGAACCTGCAGATCGACTACGCGCTCGACGCGGACGGACATCCGCAGAACATCTACTGCCGCAGCGATCACTACATGTATGCGCGCTACGGCATCCCGATCGCGTTCTTCACGACCGGCGGACATCGCGACTACCATCAGGTGACCGACGAACCGGAATACCTCGACTTCGATCAGTATCGCCGGGTGACGCAGTTCATTTACGACGTCGCGTGGCGCGTTGCGGACCTCGATCACAAGCCGGTGGTGGACAAGCCGAAGCCCGATCCGAACGGCGCGTGCAAGCAGTAGTGGACTGACCGCTCGGTGCGCACACCTGGTTGCCCGCTGGTGACGATGGCGGGCAATCACAGGTTAGGCGTCGTGAATTGCGCTTCTCGTGCAGGGTGCCGCCCAAGAAGCCCACGCACCTAACGCCCAACGAGCGAACAGTCGCTTTCCATTCGATGAAGTTGGATGCAGGACGACACGGCCGACGGCTGTGGCGCGCGGCCGCACTCGCGCCGCTCGTGTTCACCACGGCCCTCTCCGGCTGCAGCGACTCGGTCGGCGCGAGCGATGACAGCTTCGATGTCGTATTCGATTTCTCGAACGACTACCAGGGCTGGGTGCCGGGGTTCGTCGACTATCCCGTGGGCAAGGAGACCGAGTGGGCCATTGGGTCATCGCTGGCCCCGCTCCCCGCGCCGCTCGATCCGGCGCGCAAGGGCATTCTGCTAACCGGCGCGAACCACAGCGACGATCTGTTCATGTACATCACGCGCGAGGGGCCGCGCCTCGGGCCTAACGCGTCGTACGTGATCCGCTACCGGGTGACGGTGGCGACGAACGCGCCGAAGAATTGCGCCGGGATCGGCGGCGCGCCGGGCGAGTCCGTCGTGCTGAAGGTGGGCGCGACGCCGACGGAGCCGGCACGCATCGTCGACGCCGCCCAATACTACCGCGCGAGCTTCGATCACGGCTCACAGCTGGTGGGAGGTCGCGACGCGTTGCCGGTGGGTAACATCGCGACCTCCAATACCAACTGCGCGGTGCTGCGCTACGAGCTCAAGTCGTTCGACAGTGCGCCGCTCGCGGTGGCCACGTCGGCCAGCGGACGGCTGTGGTTCGTCGTCGGCGTCGACTCGGGCTTCGAGGGCACCACGGCGGTGTACATCACGTCCGTGCGCGTGGCGATTGGCCCGGCCTAACGCCGCCGGTGTCATCAGTTTTCCTGCTTTTTCCCGCTTTCCGGCTTTACGGGAAGCGGGATCGCGGGCGAACGGCTATCACCCTCCGCGCCTAACGGCGGAAGGCTCTGCGCCGCGCTGAAGAGGTCCGCGAGCCGAGTGGCCTTGGCGACATTCTCGGCGGTGGCCAGGACGCGCTTGGCCTCGTCCGCATGGCCCTGCGCCCGCTGCGCTTCGGACAGCATGAACCCCGTGGACACATAGAGCGCCGGGATCCCGACCGACGCGCGATCCGGCCAGTCGCCTTTCTTCACGATCGACTTCGGCGCCTGGAACACGCTGTCCCATAACGCCGTCGACCGCGGCACATCCACGAATCCTTCGCCAGGAAGCAACATCGTGTCCCGGCCCGCCGGGCGCGGGATGTCCTGCAGGAGCTTGCGCGCGAGCCCCTGCGTCACGAGATACGGACCAAGGCCGAGCTCCTGACTGCCGTAGCCGCCTGACGTGCGGCTGAAATACACCGGACGGCCGGTGTTGTCCTTGATCATCCGGAGCACGAAGATGTCGGCACGCGTCAGGGTCCGCGGCTGAATCGTCGCTTCGATCTTGCCCGCGGTGAACTGCTGCGGCTCGCGCATGTCAAACGCGATCGGGATCTGGTCGGCCTCGTCCATCGTCATCTTGACCGGCGGTCCCGACGGCTTCGGCCAGTTCCCGTTGCGATAGATCGCCGGCCCCTTTGCCGCGTCGTAGGAACGAACTGGCGCGCGGATCAGCTGACGCGTGTACCAGTCCGTGTTGAGCAGCGACGTGTTCGCCACGATGACATCCTGGCGAATCCCTTCGACCTCCTGCGCATACCAGAGGGGGAACGTGTCGTTGTCTCCGACCGTGACGAGAATCCCGTACGGTTCGACGGAATTGAGCAGGTCGGCCGCGAAATCGCGCGTGGTCGTGTCGTACCGGCGCGACGCCGCGTTCCAGTTGCCGAACAACGGAATGAACGAGAGCGCGAGCACGGGCGACGCGATGAGCCAGCTCTGCCTGCGCGGGAGCTGCAGGGTCTCGCGCCCGAGCCTAACGTTCTCGGAGCCGATCAGCGCCGCGATCGTCTCCCACAGATACACGAGCCCGAGCGCCGCCCACACGCTCCAGCCGGAGAAGCTCCAGAGGTAGAAGTAGTCTCGGTCACGGACCTCGCGCGGCACGTTGTCGCCGAGCTCCGGGGCCTGCGAATATCCGTACTTGAAGTTCAGGTAATAGATGAGCAGCAGCGTCATCGTGAACATCAGCGGACCGAAGAACCAGAACGAGCGCCGGTCCCGCTGCCAGTGCACCCACCCGCCGATCAGTCCGAGAATGAGGAAGATCGTGGCAAGGGTCACCTGCAATGCTTCGCGATCGCCATGGGCGTCGCGCAGCCACTGCCACTTGAAGTAGAGCCACCACATTCCGATCTGCGCGCCGATCGGCGCCTGGCGCTCCACCACCGGCGGCTTGCCGTACTGCTCACGATTGAAGTTGTACTTGAATGCCTGCCACGTGCCTGCCGAGAAGGTGCAGCTTGCCTTGAGCTCGGTGCGGCATCCCGTTGGCTCGCCCTCGTTGATCGCCGGGAAGTATGCGGCCCGGATCGGCTGCGTTGCGAACGGCGTGATGCCGAGCGCACCACCGCCGAGGCACGCGGCGATCAGCCAGGGCCGAACGAGGGTCCTGGGGCGACGAATCAGCACCGCGATCGCGACGGCTGGCGCCGCGAGCATACCGGCCATGTGGTTCGCGTACCCGAGGCCGAGCAGGTAGGCGACGAGAACGAGCAGGCGGTCGGCCTTGGGGCCGTCCGGCTCGTCGCACCAGCGAACGGTGAGCCACGCGACGAGCGCGAGCCCGGCGAGGCTGACGGTATACACCTTCTCGTTCACGACCGACTGACTCCACACCGTGAACGAGGTTGCGCCGATGAGGGCGGCGAGCGATCCGCCGACGATTCGCTGCCACCGCTGCGGGAACCAGCTGACGAGGACGCGTTCCGTAATGAGGAACCACATCCCCGCCGAAACGGCGCTCGAGACCGCCGCCAGGATGTTGACGCGTGCTGCAATCGTGCCGGCGATCGGCATCAGCGTGAAGAATTTCCCGATCAGGACGAAAAACGGGTTCCCCGGTGGGTGCGGCAGGCCGAGGATGTACGCGGCGGCGATGTACTCGCTCGTGTCCCACATGGCGGTCGACGGCGCCAGGGTGACGACGTATAGAATGAGCACGAGCGCCGCCGCGATGCCGGCCGCGAGGTACGACGGCCGATAGTCGAGATCAGCGGAAATTGTGGAAGCGGCCATTGAAGTCCGGTTATCGGGAAAACGCGAGTCCCAGATACAACTTGGGTTTCGCGGGAAGAGTCACGAAAGTTAGTGCCGAAACTGCCTCTGGCCGGTAAATACCATCGCCATCCCGTGTTCATCGGCGGCGGCGATCACGTCGGTGTCGCGGATCGAGCCGCCGGGCTGCACGATCGCCTTGACCCCTGCCTCTACGGCGTGATCCAGGCTGTCCCGGAAGGGGAAGAACGCGTCCGAGCCCATCACCGCGCCCGCCGTGTCGTGGCCCGCGGACCGCGCCTTATGGACCGCCACGAACGCGGCGTCCACCCGTGACATCTGACCGGCGCCGATCCCGATCGTGGCGCCATCCTTGGCGAGCACGATCGCGTTGGACTTGACCGACGCGACTGCCCGCCACGCAAAGAGCATGTTCTGGCGCTCCTCGGCCGTGGGGTGGCGTCGGGTAACGACCTGCCACGTCGCATCGTCGATCACGTTAGGCGAGCGCTCCTGCGCGAGCACGCCACCCCGGACGCGCTTGAAGTCCAGCGCATGCGGCGTCCACCGCGCCGTGCCGACGAGCACACGCAGGTTCTTCTTCCGCCCGAGTACGTCGAGCGCCTCCGGCGAGAACTCCGGGGCGACGATGCACTCGACGAACAGGCTGGCGACCGCCTCGGCGGCCTCGGCGTCGACGGCCGTGGTAAACGAGATGACCGAGCCGAACGCGGACGCCGGGTCGCATGCCAGCGCCTTGCGATACGCGTCAACCGCCGACGTGCCGACCGCGAGGCCGCACGGCGTCGTGTGCTTCACGATCGCGCAGCAGGTCTCGCCGGCGAAGGGATCCGTCGCGATCAGCGCGCCTTCGAGGTCGAGGAGATTGTTGAACGAGAGTTCCTTCCCGCCACGCTGCTCGAGCGCCGCCAGACCGCCGCTGCCGCGCTCCACATAGAAGGCCGCCTGCTGCCCTGGATTTTCACCGTATCGAAGACTCTGCGCGCGCTCGAGGGAAACGGTGATCTCGAGCGGAAACAAGTCGCCGCGCTGCTCGGCAAACCAGGTGGCTATTGCCCCGTCGTAGGCTGCGGTATGCGCGAAGACCTTGGCGGCGAGCACTCGGCGCAGGTCGAGGTCGTCGTCACTGGCCCGCAGCGCAGCCAGCACGCGGCCGTAGTCCGCCGGATCCACGACGGCGAACACCGACGGAAAGTTCTTCGCGGCAGATCGGAGCATGGACGGCCCGCCGATGTCGATCTGCTCGATGACGGCGTCCGGTCTCACGTTAGGTCTCGACGCCGTCTCGCGGAACGGGTACAGGTTGACCGCCACCAGGTCGATCGTGTCGATGCCCTGTTCGGCGAGGGCGGTCATGTGCTCCTCGACGTCGCGCCGCGCGAGCAGCCCGCCGTGCACCATCGGGTGCAGCGTCTTCACGCGCCCGTCGAGCATCTCCGGGAAGTGCGTCACCTCCGCGACGTCGCGGACAGGGAGGCCTGCGTCACGCAGGGCCTTCGCCGTGCCGCCGGTGGAGATGAGTTCCCAATCCAGCTCGCGCAGACCGCGCGCGAACTCGATGAGGCCCGATTTATCCGAAACGGAGAGAAGAGCGCGAGGCATGAACTGACACTGGTTACAGGTGACTGGTTATTTACTGGTTGATGGCTGTGGCGCGGGAAACATGACCAACTCCGGCACCGCCGCCAGCCCGGCAACGCGGCCGTCGGCGCCTAACGTCACGCGGCCTCGCGCGACGGCGTCCAGCGCCACCGGGTACAGCGCGTGCTCGACGGTCAGAACACGCTCCGCCAGTACTTTCGCAGTATCGCCAGGAAGCACGGGCACAGGCCACTGGGCAATGATCGGCCCGCGGTCGTACTCCTCGTCCACGAAATGCACCGTCACGCCCGTGACGCGTACGCCGGCTTCGATCGCGGCCTGGTGGACGCGAATGCCGTACATCCCTGTGCCCCCGAACGACGGGAGCAGCGACGGATGCACGTTCACGATGCGTCCCCGCCACTGCCGCGTAACGCTCGTGGGCACGAACCGGAGATAACCGGCGAGCGCGATGTAGTCGATTGCGTGCAACTCGAGCAGCCGGGCCAGCCCATCGCCGCGCTGTGCCTCGTCGAGTGCGATCGCCTCGACGCAGCCACGCCTGGCGCGGTCGAGCGCTGCCGCTGACGCACGATCCGATGCGACCAGTGCCACCGTCGTAGCCCGAGCGTCACCCTGCGCATCGAAATAGTCGAGAATGGCCTGGAGGTTCGTCCCACCTCCAGACGCGAGGACGGCGACTCGAACGGTCATGCAGCGGATTCTATCGGGCGCGAGAAGATCGCGGGAAGAGGGCAAGAAACCGCTGCACGGCGTCGAGCAGCGAGTCGGCGACAATGGCGCCTGCGTGAACCGACTCCTGGACCTCCTCGGGAGGGGTCGACGGTGCGGGGATGAGATACGCCGTTCCCCCGAACGTGCGGGCGGGGAGCACATCACGCGCCCGGTCGCCCGCGAACATCGAAGTCGCGGGGGCCAGATCGAGCTCGGCGATGGCCTGATCGAAGAGCTGGCGTCCAGGCTTCCGGCAGCCACAAGCCCCGCTCACGGCGGGGTAGTGCGGACAGAAGTACGACGCGTCGATCCGGGCGCCGAGCACGCCGAGCACCTGCGCCACGCGATCGCGGACGGCCTCGTAGTCGGCCACAGTAAACAGGCCGCGCGCGATGCCGCTCTGATTCGTGATCACGACAACGGCAATGTCGTTCTCGTTGAGCAAGGCGATCGCTTCGGCCGCGGCTGGACGGAGGCGGACCTGGTCCGGGCGGGAGATGTAGCTCACGTCCTCGATGATCGTGCCGTCCCGATCGAGGAAGGCAGCTCGGCGCGCCATTCCGCGACTCAGGTCAGCGACGTGATGACCGCTCGCACGAGCTGTTCGTCGTGCGCAGTCGGAACGCTTCGCATGTCGAGCAGGACGCGGCCGTTCGCGATGCGGCCGATCACGGGTTGGACGCCGGAGCGCAGCCGCTGCTCGATTGTTGCCGCGCTTCCCTGGAGCGCGACGGCGTATGACAGAATGCGGGCGGTGGGAAACGCGCCGCCACCGACGCTGGCTTCGGTTTCCACGACGTCGCAGCCGACACCGTTGCCGCGAAGACGGGCGGCGGCCTGCTCTGCGCGCAGTTGTACGTTCGCCGCGGGAGCCGTGAGCATCGCCAGCGCGGGGACTTCGCGAACCGCACGAGCGGGCTCTCGGTACAACGCGAGGGTCGCCTGGAGCGCGGCGAGCGTCAGCTTGTCGACGCGAACCGCGCGAGCGAGCGGATTCGTTCGGCATGCCGCGATTGCGCTCGCATCACCAAGGATGATTCCGGCCTGCGGCCCGCCGAGCAGCTTGTCGCCGCTCATCAGCACGAGCGTCGCGCCGTCGCGCAAGGCGTCACGAGCGGTCGGCTCACCACGCAGCCCATACTCGTCGAGCGACACGAGGAGGCCGCTCCCAAAATCGAAGACCAGCGGAATCGCGTGCTTGCGCGCGAGCGCCGCGAGCGTCGAGAGCTCCACTTCCGAGACGAAGCCCCGCAGCTCGAAGTTGCTGCGATGCACCTTCACGATCGCGCCCGTGGACTCGCCGATCGCCTCCTCGTAGTCCGCGAGATGGGTGCGATTCGTCGTGCCGATTTCGACGAGCGCGGCGCCACTTTTCGCCATGATGTCGGGCACGCGAAAGCTGCCGCCGATCTCGATGAGCTCACCGCGCGAGACGATGGCCTCGCGACCGGCGGCGAGCGAGTTGAGCGCAAGCACCAACGCCGACGCGCAGTTGTTGACGACGATCGCGTCCTCGGCGCCGGTCAGCTCACGAAGCAGCGCCACGGCGTGTACATAACGCGAACCTCGCTCGCCGCGCTCGAGATCGTACTCGAGGTTGCAGGCGACGGCGGCCGTCTCGGTGATCGCATGGAGCGCCGCAGCGGGAAGCGGGGCGCGGCCGAGGTTCGTGTGCAGGACAACGCCAGTGGCGTTGATGACGGGTCGAAGCGACGGCCGCTCGAGGAGCGCCAGGCGCTGTCCGATGGCCGCTGCCCATCCCATCAAGTCGTTAGGCGCCGACGCGGGATCCTGCCGCGCTCCCTCCACGACCGAACGAACGGCCTCGGTAACGAGTGAGCGCGGCGCCCGCGCCAACAACGGAGCGACCTCGAGGCTCTCGAGCAGCACGCCGACCGAGGGCAGCCCGCGTCGAGGGTCGGAACGCGTGTCGAGCTGCGCCGCGCCGGGCGCACCAGGCTTCGGCTCGCTCACTTGCTCGCTCCTGAAGTGAATAGGTCGCGGATGAGCCGGAACGACAAGTCGCCCTGCGGCGGTGGGCGACGCACCGGCGGTTGCCGCGTGGAATCCGGGCGCCGCGCGGAGTCGCCGCGCGCCTTGGTGGAATCGGTCTTGGGACGCGGTGTGATGAAGACGCGGTCGGACGATCGCGGGATGCCCATCAAGCTCCTCAGCGAGTCAGCGCGCAGCCGATACGTCGTTGCCGGAGTGAGCGCCCGACCGAGT
>Ga0207701_10004093_pt1 | contig 14866 bp, 15 predicted proteins | sample KBSSwiSSwithPhiX_FD_184294 | JGI IMG/M metagenome (GOLD analysis project Ga0207701, IMG submission 184294) | Switchgrass rhizosphere bulk soil microbial communities from Kellogg Biological Station, Michigan, USA, with PhiX - S5 (SPAdes) (version 2) | ecosystem: Environmental > Terrestrial >... | reverse complement strand
CGCCCAAGCCGAACACCGCGACCTGCACCGGCGGCCAGATGTGCGACGGCAACGGGTTCTGCGGCGCCTGCGTCGCGAACCAAACCTGCACGGGCAACCCGACCGCCTGCAAGCAGGGCAAGACGACGTGCAACGGCAGCGCGACCACCTGCACCGACGGCGCGAACACCGCCGCCGGGACCAGCTGCGGCGTCGGCATGGTCTGCGACGGCAATGGCACCTGCGCTTCGTGCAGCGCAGGCCAGCCCTGCACGACCAATCCGAACGCGTGTAAGAGCGGCGTGACCTCGTGCGCGACCGGCGCGCAGACCTGCGTGGACGGCGGCAACAAGGCCGGCGGCGCCAGCTGCGGCACCAACATGGTCTGCGACGGCAACGGCGCCTGCGCGACCTGCACGCCGAACGCGAACTGCTCGACGAACCCGACCGCGTGCAAGACCGGCATCGTCAGCTGCCAGACCGGCGCGCCCGTCTGCCTCGACTTCGGTAACCGGTCGGCCGGGACCAACTGCGGCACCAACCTGGTCTGCGACGGCAACGGCGCCTGCATCGGGTGCACGGCGGGTCAGACCTGCACCGGGAACCCGAACCCGTGCTACAGCGGCGTCACCTCGTGCGCGACGGGCGCCGCCACCTGCGTCGACGGCACCGTCAAGGCGGCGGGCAGCGGCTGCGGCGCCAACATGGTCTGCAACGCCAACGGCCAGTGCACGCTGTGCACCGCCGGCATGGCCTGCTCGACGAACCCGCACGCGGCGTGCGTCAACGGGATCAGCGCGTGCACGACCGGCGTGCTCACGTGCCTCGACGACACGAACAAGGCCGCCGGGACCAGCTGCGGCACCAACATGGTCTGCAGCGGCTCTGGCACCTGCGTCTCGTGCACGGCGGGCAGCGGCTGCAGCGGAAACCCGTCGTCTTGCAAGAGCGGCATTGTCTCGTGCTCGACCGGCGCGCCCACCTGCGTCGACGGGACGGGCAACGTCACGGCGGGCACGTCGTGCGGATCCAACCAGGTCTGCGACGGGAACGGGTTCTGCGGCACCTGCACGACGGGCCAGAGCTGTTCGGGCAATCCGGGCGTCTGCTACAACGGCGTCGCGTCGTGCTCGACCGGCACGTCGACGTGCACGAACGGGACGGCGAAGATGGCCGGCACCAGCTGCGGCACCAACATGGTCTGCAGCGGCTCCGGCACCTGCGTATCGTGCACGGCCGGCCAGGCCTGCACGGGCAACCCGTCCACCTGCCGCAACGGCACCACGTCGTGCACGACCGGCGCGATGACCTGCGTCGACGGCAGCAGCAAGGCGCCGGGCGTCAGCTGCGGCACCAACATGGTCTGCAACGGCGGCATGTGCGTCGCCTGCACCGCCGGCCAGGCGTGCACGGGCAACCCGACCGCCTGCAAGACGGGCACGACCTCGTGCTCGAGCGGCGCCATGACCTGCATCGACGGTGGCAACACGCCCGCCGGTGCCAGCTGCGGCATGAACCAGGTCTGCAACGGCGCGGGCGCCTGCGTGTCGTGCACCGCGGGCGCCGCCTGCACCACCAACGCAAACGTCTGCAAGAACGGCACGACCTCGTGCTCGAGCGGCGCGCAGACCTGCGTCGACGGCGGCAACAAGTCGGCCGGCACCAGCTGCGGCACCAACATGGTCTGCGACGGCGCGGGCGCCTGCGTCGCCTGCACCGCCGGCGGCGCGTGCACCGGCAACCCGAGCGTCTGCAAGAACGGCATCTACTCGTGCGCGATGGGATCGATGACCTGCGCCGACGGCAGCAACAAGATGGGCGGCACGAGCTGCGGCACCAACCTGGTGTGCGACGGCAACGGCAACTGCGGCTCCTGCACCGCCGGCCAGAGCTGCACGAACAATCCCAACCCCTGCTTCACGGGTGTCACCACCTGCGGCACCGGGACGATGGTGTGCAACGACAATACGCAGAAGGCGGCGGGCACGGCCTGCGGCCCGAACATGGTCTGCAACAGCGCGGGCAGCTGCATCGCGTGCACCGCCGGCGCGTCGTGCACCACGAACCCGAGCGTCTGCAAGGTCGGCATCACCTCGTGCAGCACGGGCGTGCCGACCTGCATCGACAGCGGCAGCAAGCCCGACCAGACCGGCTGCTCCGACGGTAACGCCTGCACCTACGGCGACGTCTGCAAGAACGGCTCGTGCGTCGGCAACACCTACAGCTGCTTCCCCGGCCAGTGCCAGAGCAGCTCCAAGTGCGACGGCGCCGGCGGGTGCATCACGACCAACGTCGCGAACGGGACCACCTGCGGCTATCCGGACGACTGCACCTGCTGTTCATGCGGCTCCTCCGGAACCTGCCAGTCCGGCGTCTGCCACTACCGGAGCTGCTGCAGCACCCAGGCGTGCTGCTGCCTCGCTTCGCCCGCGATGATGACGCTCGACCCGGACACCGCCGCGATCATCTGCAACCCCGTGTAGAGCGCGCTGCCCGCGCGCCGCAACGCGATCCGGAATGCGCGGCGTCTCGGAAATTCGAGGCGCCGCAGCCGCCGAACACGAGGATCGGCGTGGGGTTCCGGCTGGCCCGAAGGTTGCTCAGCGCTGCAACATGACGAAAGCGCGCTGGTCCCTGGTCCTGTCCCTGATCTTTGCTGCCTGCGACGGCGCTTCCTCGCCCTCCCATCCTGCCCCGACCGAGCTTCGCTCCGCCAAGGTCCGGTCGAGCGCGCCGGCGGTCAGCGCGGAGGACGCTGCCGCGCTCGCCGCCGACAACCTCGCGTTCGCGGTCGATATGCACCACCAGCTGCGCGCGACCCAGGACGGTAACTTCATCTTCTCGCAGACCAGCATCTCGACCGCGCTCGCGATGCTGTACGCGGGCGCCGGAACGACGACCGCGACGGAGATGGCGACCGCGCTGCATTTCGGCCTGCCGTCCGACCGGCTGCACCCCGCGTTCAACGCGCTGGACCTCGCGCTGACGACGCCGCCGACGGGCGCAGACGCCGCGGCGTTCCGGCTCGCGGTCGCGAACTCACTGTGGGTGCAGGACGGCTTCCCGGTCCTGCCGAGCTACCTCGATACGCTGGCCGAGAACTACGGCGCCGGCCTGTTCGTCGAGGACTTCGTCGCCAACGCGGACGGCGCGCGCGATCGGATCAACGGCTGGGTCTCCGACCGCACCGAGGCGCAGATCCCCGAGCTGTTCCCCAAAGGCAGCATCAACGCGCTCACGCGGCTGGTCCTGACCAACGCGGTCTTCTTCCACGGCGACTGGAAGACGCCGTTCCGCCACGACGCGACCACCGGCGCGGTCTTCCACGGGCTCACCGCCGACGTCACCGTGCCGACGATGCACGGCGCGCACAACGCCGCGCTGTGGACCGGCACCGGCTTCACCGCAGCCGCGCTGGACTACGTCGGCGACACGACCTCGATGATCCTGATCGTCCCCGACGCCGGCACCTTCGACGCGTTCGAGACCGGGCTGACCGCGAGCGGCCTCGGCGCGATCCTGGCCGGTGCGCAGCCGAGCGGCGCCGCCGATCTGATCATGCCCCGGTTCAAGTTCGAGACCGCCGTCGGTCTGAACGACGCGCTCAGCGCGCTCGGCATGCCCCAGGCGTTCAGCAACGGCGCCGACTTCTCGGGCATCGACGGCAGCCGCGATCTCGTCGTTCAGCGGGTGATCCACGATGCGATCATCGCCGTCGACGAGAAGGGCACCACCGCCGCGGCCGCCACCGGAATCTCGGTCGGGACGACGTCCCTGCCGCCGACGCTGGTCGTCGACCGTCCGTTCCTGTTCTTCATCCGCCACAACCCGACCGGCGCGATCCTGTTCCAGGGCCGCGTCGTGGATCCGTCGAAGTAGCGATCAGGGCAGCCGCGGGTGCGGCAGCTGGGCGCGTTCGAGGTAGGTCGGGGAGTGGCTGATGCCCGTCGCATGCGCGGCCACGTGGCAGGCGTGAACGTGCCACGCCGCCCAGGTCGCCAGGCCGATGCCGCCGAGGAACGCCGCCGCCGTCCCGACCGCCCACGGCAGCAGCACCTGCCCCAGGGTCTCGCCGGCCACGGTCAGCGTCGCGTCGATCAGCTCGGGCTCGCGCTCGACGGTGCGGAACGGCCCGCCGTCGTGGCGCGGGTCGTACAGCGTTCCGGACGCGTCGATCTCGTCGCCGGGATGGATCGCGATCTCCTCGACCGACAGCACCCCGGGAAATCCGAACGCGCGCGCGACGGCCGCGGCGCCAGGCGAGCCCGGCCGGTGCAGCGCGGGCGGCGCCTCGATGTGCGCGGTGTCAGGCTCCACCAGGATGCGGACCGGCGGGCGCTCTGCGTCGCGCGTGCCCCACACGAGGCGGAACGCCTGCGACGACGCCATCTCGTGGACCAGCTGGCTGCCGGCGGTGAGCCGCTCGACGATGCGCAGCCGCCAGTAGACGCACGGCTGGTCGGTGACGGGCGACCGCACGAGGTCGGCGCCCGGTTCGACATGAGCGGAGAACCTGACATCGGATCGGATCATCGTTCGCCCTCATTTCCGCCCGAGGACGTCCCGCTGCCCACGCCAGCCGCCGCGTACTCCTCGAGCTTGCGATACAGCGTCTTGCGGTCGAGGCCCAGCCGCTGGGCTGCCCGCGTCTTGTTGCCCCCCTCCGCGGCCAGCACTTTCATAATGTAGTCACGCTCCAGTTCGGCCAGCGTGAGCCCCCGCGCCAGCGCGGCCGCGAAGGGATCCACGTCGCCTCCGTCAGCGACTTGCGCCTCGGCCACGCGACGGCTCACCGACGCGAGCGGTGGCAAGTCATCGACGCGCACCAGCGGGCCTTCGACCAGCGCGACGGCGCGCTCGACGACGTTCTCCAGCTCGCGCACGTTCCCGGGCCAGCCGTGACCGAGCAGCGCCTTCTTCGCCGCCTCGTGGAACGCCCGCACGTCCTTGCCCGCGCGCCCCGCGCTCTGCGCGAGGAAGTGCTCCGCCAGCGGCAGGATGTCGTCAGCCCGATCGCGCAGCGCGGGCAGGTGAATGTGAATCACGTTCAACCGGTAGAAGAGATCCTGCCGGAACGTGCCGTTCGCGAGGTTCTCCTCCGGATCCTTGTTCGTCGCCGCGACGACGCGCACGTCGACCTTCTGGCTGCGCGACGCGCCGAGCGGGCGAACCTCGCCCTCCTGCAGGACGCGCAGCAGCTTCGCCTGCAGCGCGGGCGACAGCTCGGCGATCTCGTCGAGGAACAGCGTCCCGCCGTCTGCCTCGACGAACAGCCCGGCCCGATCGGTGCGCGCGTCGGTGAACGCGCCGCGCTTGTAGCCGAACAGCTCGCTCTCGAGCAGCGTGTCCGGGATGGCCGCGCAGTTGATCGCGACGAACGGCCGGTCGCGCCGCGTGCTGTTGAAGTGCAGCGACTTCGCGACCAGCTCCTTGCCGGTCCCCGACGCGCCCGTCACCAGGACCGACGCGGCCGAGCGCGACAGCCGGCGGATCAGCGCGAACATCTCCTGCATCACCGCCGACTTCCCGATGATGTTTCCCCAGCGGTAGCTGCGCTGGACCTCGTCGCGCAGGCGGGCCAGCTCGGACCGAAGCGCGCGCTCGTCCAGCGCCTTCTGCACCGACAGGATCAGCTGATCGACGTCGAACGGCTTGGTGATGTAGTCGAACGCGCCCAGCTTCACGGCGCGGATGGCGGTGTCGATCGAACCGAACGCGGTGATGGTGATGACGTGCGGCGACGGCGTGACCGCCTTGATCTCGCGCAACATGTCCAGGCCGTCGAGGTCGGGCATCTTCACGTCGGAGATGACCAGGTCGACGCCCCCCTGCTTGACCCGTTCGATGCCGGCGCGGCCCCCGCCCACCGCCTCGACGGTGTAGCCGTCCTCCTCCAGCGCCTCGCGCAGCATCATGCGCATCGCGCCGTCGTCCTCGACGACGAGGATCATCGCCGCGTGCCCGCTGGCGGTCGGCTCGGGTGGGAGCTCGGAGATCGTTGGAGCCGCGTCAGCCATGCGTGTCTACGACGAGCCTCAATCCTTGCCCATCGACTTGGCTTGTTCAACCCCCGCCTGACCCTCCGACGCCTCCGGCGGCGGAATTGTCGGGTGGGACGCCGGCTCATCCGGTTGCTGCCCGGTGGTCGCCGCGGCGCACGGCAGGAACACACGGAACACCGCGCCACCGACATCGGGGCTGTCGACCTCGATCCAGCCGTCGTGGTCCTTGACGATGCCGTGGCTGACGGCCAGCCCGAGGCCGGTCCCCAGCCCCGCGTCCTTGGTCGTGAAGAACGGCTCGAAGATCTTCTCCCGATCCGACGCGGGGATCCCGTGGCCCGTGTCGGCGATCGTCAGCACGACGTACTCGGCGGGCGGCGACAGATCCAGCCCGCCCTTGCGCCGCACCACGGTGTCCGTCGTGATGCGCAAGGTGCCGCCGTTCGGCATCGCGTGGATCGCGTTCGTGATGAGGTTCAGGCAGACCTGCTGGATCTGATCGGGATCGCCCGGCACCTCGGGAGGCGGCGGCGCGTGGCCCAGGTCGACCGTGATGCCGAACCGGCGCGCGCTCTCGCTGACGAACGCCAGCGCCTCCGCGACCACCGACTGCAGCTGCACGCGCGTCAGGGTCGGACCGCGCGGGCGCGAGAAGTTCAGCACCTGGTGAATGATCTTGGTGATGCGCGCGACCTCGCCCGTGATGATGCCGGCGTTCTTCGCGACCTCGGCCGGATCGCCGGCCTTCTTCGTGATCGCGCGCGCCCGGCCCCCGATCACGTTCAGGGGCGTGCCCAGCTCGTGGGCGATCTCGGCCGCCATCTGGCCGATCGTCGCCAGCTTCTCCGCGTGGCGAAGGCGCTCCTCCAGCGACAGGCGCGCGCTGGCGGCGCGCTCGCCGTCCTCGCGGGCCTCGCGCAGCGATGCGGTCATCGCGTTGAACCGACCCGCGATGGTGCCGATCTCGTCGTCGCGCTCGGCGAGGATGACGCGCGACAGGTCCCCCTTCGCGACGCCGTCGATGCCCTCGACGAGGCGGCGCAGCGGCCGCACCACCGTCTGGCGCAGCGCGAACCAGACCACCAGCGCGACCCCGACGACCACCAGCAGGAACAGCGGGACGATGCGGCGCGCGGTCGCCGCGACCTCGGAATCGATGTAGTGGCTGTCGCGGCGCATGCCGATGACCGCCACCGGCTTGCGCGCGGGATGACCGCGGGGCAGCTCGAGGCCGGAGGCGTCGTACAGCGGCACCGCCATCGCGTACCAGCGCGATCCCGTCGCCGAGTCGAACAGCCGTCCGACGGGCTGCGCCTGGATCTCGGCGGCCTGCATCAACAGAAGCCAGGCCTCGTCGTCGGTCTTGTCGTCGGTCCCGCCGCTCAGCACCTCCAGCTGAAACAGCTCGTTGGGCTCGCGCGCGGCGCGGATGCGGCCGTGCAACATGTCGCTGAGCGCGTCGCCCTTGGCGTTCACCGGCTCGATACCCGCGCGCAGGGCGGACGCGATCTCGAACGCCTCGCGGCCGAGGTCGGCTTCGAGGTTCGCCCGCCGGACCTTCAATGCCGCGTAGCCGGACAGGGCGAGCACCGACGCGATGACCGTCGTCGTCACAAGCGTCACGCGCGTCCCGAGCGTCATCTACAAGGTCGAGTATAGCGCCGGGGCAAACTGCCCCAGCAGTGCTATATACGCGTCCGGAAAGCGTTCAGGACATGACCCCCGACGACATCACCGATCTGATTCGAGCTGCGATTCCCGACGCCAACGTCAGCGTGCGCGACACGACCGGGGGCGGCGACCACTTCGACGCGACCGTGGTCTCGGCCGCGTTCGTCGGCAAGGGTCCGGTCGAGCGCCACCGCCTCGTCTACGCCGCGCTGAGCAACGTGATCAACGGCCCCGCCGCGCCCATCCACGCGCTGGCGCTGACCACCGCGACGCCGGAAGAATCTCAACGTAAGTGAACGTGACAGTGACAGGGTGAGCTGAAAGGAGCTGGACCGTGACCGACGAACTTCGCAAACGGATCACCGACACCATCGCGCGCGGGCGCGTCATGCTGTTCATGAAGGGAAACCCCGCGATGCCCCAGTGTGGGTTCTCGGCGGCGGTCGTGGGCATTCTCAAACAGACGGGCGTGCCGTTCGAGTCCTACAACATCCTCGCGGATTCCGAGCTGCGCGAGGGGCTGAAGGTCTACTCGAGCTGGCCGACCTACCCGCAGCTGTACGTCGACGGCAAGTTGATCGGCGGCGCCGACATCGTGCGCGACCTGCACGCGAAGGGTGAGCTGCAGCAGATCCTGACCGCGCAAAACTAGAGCGAAGCGCGAGCGGAACCTGAGCTCAGCCGACCCGGCGTACAATGGCGCGGTGACGCGTCCTCGCCTGCGTTCGCTGGTGCTCCTGGTTCCGCTCTTCCTCATACCGCTCGCGTGCGGCTCGGAGGGAGGGGCCGGCCCGGGCGGTGGCGGGAGCGGCGGCCACGCCGGGAGCGGCGGTGCCGTGGGCAGCGGTGGCAGCAGCGGCAACGGTGGCGGCGGCAGCGGCGGATCGACCGGCAGCGCGGGCACCAGCGGTAACGCAGGCACGAGCGGCGGCGCCGGTGAGGGCGGCCGTGGTGGCGGCGCGGGCGCAGGTGGGACCGGAGGCGCGGGCGCAGGTGGGACCGGAGGTGCGGGCGGGAGTGGAGGCGCGACGGCGGGGGCGAGCGGCACCGGCGGCGCCGCGGGCGCGCGCGGCGGTGCAGGCGGTAGCGGCGGCGCGGCCGGCGCGGCAGGTTCCGGCGGGGCCAGCGCGGGCGCGAGCGGCACGACGGGCGCCGGCGGCACCAGCACCTCGAGCCTGCGGCTCGAGTATCAGAACAGCTCGTCGACCGCGACCACCTTCGCCGTCCGGCTGACGAACGTCGGCCCGGCGATGCCGCTGATCAGCGCGATCAAGGTCCGCTACTACTTCCGCGACGACTCCACGAACCGCAACGCGACACCGCAGGTGAAGACGGCGTTGTGGAACATCGCGGGGACCTCGACGCCGATCAATCTCCAGTCGTCCGGCTGCCTGGCGACCATCGGCTTCGCGACGCCGCCCCAGAGCTCGTACGCCGACTACGGGTGCACCATCACCGCGCCCATGAACGCGAACGACACGATCACCTTCACGCTCGCGATCGACCCGGCGACGCAGCTCGCGTCGAACGACTACTCGTACGCCGACACCGCCGGCGCCTTCGCCGCGAACGATCACCTGCTGATCCTGCTCAACGGCGTGACGGTCGCAGGGACCGCGCCCTGATCGCGAACGGCCGGCCCTGCTGACAGGACGGTGTCAGCAACCCGCGCGCGCGCCGCGCCTGCTGACACGAGGCTGTCAGCAGCGTGGTCGTAAACCACTCCGTGAAAGGAGGCCACCCATGGCCAACAAAGTGATGTGGTTCGAGGTGCTCGGCACGGACGGCAACAAGATGAAGAAGTTCTACGGCGACCTCTTCGGCTGGAAGTACAAGGACGTGAAAGACATGAACTACGGGATGACCGATCCCGAGGCGACGGGAATCGGCGGCGGCATCGGCGCGGCGCCCGCTGGAACGGGCTGGACGACGTTCTACGTGGGCGTTCCCGATATCGAGAAGTCGCTGTCGCAGGCGACGAAGTTGGGGGGCAAGGTGCTGATGCCGGTCACCAAGCTGCCGGACGTGACCATCGCGGTCTTCGCGGACCCGGAAGGGCACCCGGTCGGTCTCGTCCTGCATCCCTGACAAATCCGGTGGCGCGCCCATCCATGGCAACATCCTGACCCGATGCGCCGCGCCGACCGGTTGTTCCAGATCATTCAGCTCCTGCGCATGCGGCGGTTGACGACCGCCGCCGACATCGCGCAGGAGCTGGAGATCTCCACACGTACCGTTTATCGCGATGTCCAGGACCTGCTGGAGAGCGGCGTTCCGATCGAAGGCGAGGCCGGTGTTGGCTATCGCCTTCGCAAGGGCTACGAGCTGCCGGCGATGACGTTCACCGTCGACGAGCTTGCGGCGCTGGTGCTGGGCGGGCGCATGGTCGAAGCGTGGGCCGACCCCGACCTGGGCCTCGCCGTCCGCAGCGCGATGAAGAAGATCGAAGGCGTGCTGCCGGAGCCGCTGCAGGAATCCATGCTGCGCACGGCGCTGTTCGGCCCGCCCGGCCGCGTAGCGAGCCGCGCTCCCGAGCCGCTGTCCCGCCTGCGCCGCGCGCTCAGCCACGAGCGCTGGGTGCTCCTTCGCTACACCGACGGCGAAGGACAGCAGACCGAACGAACGGTCGTCCCGCTTGGCCTCTACTTCTGGGGCAAACAATGGCTGCTCGCCGGCTACTGTTTGCTCCGCCGGGACTACCGCACGTTCCGCGTCGATCGCGTTCATGATCTGACCGACGCGGACCCCGACCCCGCGCGGCTCGCTGGGATCGATCCGCCGGTCAGCCTCGACAGCTTCATCCGGGCCATGGAGCGCGAATCGTGCCCGGTTCCCGCCGCCGCGCCGCAGCCTACCTGACGCCCGACGGAACCTTCGCCGGCGTCACGTTTTGGCTGATCTGGTACCGGCGGTCCGACGGGCGAGCGCGTACCTGATTCCGAACGCGGCACCGACGATGGCCGCGGCGGCGAGCAGCGGCAGCAGGACCGACGACGGCGGCGGCCAGATGTCCGCGAGCTGCAGCACCAGCGCGATCAGCACGCCGAGCGGCGCCGCGACCAGCAGCTTGAAGAAGTCAGGCAGCTTGCGCCGGTAGGCGAGCACGTACGCGGCGGCGAGCGCGGCGAACGCCCACGCCTTCGTCGCGAGCGAGCGGTCGATCGGCGTCCCATGCTGGGGCGCCCACACCGGCGGCCAGCGCGGCGGACATTCGGCGGCGGCGGCCACCTCGGCGACCGCGTAGACGCCGTCGCCGCCCGCCGCCGAGACGCGCAGGTAACGCCCGCGGCCCTCGAGATCGTGCGCCGCCCGCGGCTGCAGGCCGGAATCGGGGACGGCCGGCGCGGTCCAGAGCGGCGCGAACGTCGTGCCGTCGCTGGACAGCGCGATCGTGTACTGGTCGTCGCCGTCGGCGTCGATGGCCACGCACGCGACCCGCGTCTCGGCGCCCAGGTCGTAAACGACGAACGCCTGCGGTGACCCGAACAGCGCGCTGAGCTCGGTCCGCGCCGGATCGTCCGGGACGGCCGCGATCCCGTCGGTCAGGTGAACCAGGTGCGTGACGTGCGACGACCGCGCCGGCATCTTGCCGCGCAGCAGGCCCGCCTCGGGGCCGGGCTTGCCGCCGATGTTTGTCGACAGGTTCGTGCAGGCGCCCAAGGCGACGCTCGCCGCGGCCAGCGCGAGACGCGCGGCCTTCCTCGGGTTCATGCGCGCGGGCCCAGCGCGGCGGCGAGCGCGTCGACCAGGCGGCGCATCACGAACGCCTTCTCGGGCATCACGTCGATGCGCACGCCGTGCGCGGCCAGCGCCTCGTCGACGATCGGGCCGATCGCGGCGACGCGGACCCGCGCCAGGCCGTCGCGCAGCCGGGCCTCGTTGCCCGACGCCGCCGCCACCTGCCATAGCCGCTCGACCTGGGACGCGCTGGTGAAGGCGATCCCGTCCACGCGCGCCGCCGCCAGCGCGTCGATCAGCTCGACGACCGCGGCGTCGTCGCTCGCCGACGCGTACACGTAGGGCGCCACTGTCGACACCTGGGCGCCGGCGCCACCGAGGAATTCGACCAGCGGGCGGTTCGGCTCCTCGCCGTAGAGCTGGACGCCGACGCGCCGGCCCCGCAAATTCAGGGCGCGCAGCTCGTCGATCACGCCCGCCGACGTCGGCACCGCGGCGGGCAGGTCCGTCGACAGGCCGACCTCCTTCAACGCGCGCGCCGGCTTGGGGCCGCGCGTGATCTTGCGGGCGGCGGCGAGCGCGGCGACGGTCTGGTCGCGCAGGCCGATGCGATCGGCCGCCGCGAGCAGGCGCCGCAACCCTTCGCCGGTGAGGAAGATGACGTCGTCCAGCCCGCCGCCGGCCAGCGTGCGCACCCACGCCTCGACCGGCCGCTGATCGGGCGCGTCCTTGATCGAGATGAGCGGACACCGGAGCGTCGTCGCCCCTTCCTCGGTCATCAGCTGCGCCAGACGGTCGAGCTCTCGGGTCTCCGGGAGCGCGATCGTGCGGCCTGACAAAGCGCCCATGATCTCGACGGCTTTTTTACGGTAAGGTGCCGTCCCCAGCAAGGATCATCCCAACATGGCAAAGGCAGCAGGACCATCCCCGAAGTCGAAGAAGAAGGCGGACACCGCCGCGCACGATCACGACCACGACCACGATCATGCGCATGACCACGATCACGACCACGACCACGACCACGACCACACGCACGAGGCCAAGCCGGCCAAGTCGACCAAATCGGCCGCGGGCAAGGGCGACGCCGCCTTCACCGAGGCGCGCGGGCGGCTCGGCGCCGCGGGGCGCAACGATCCGTGCCCGTGCGGTTCGGGGAAGAAGTACAAGAAGTGTCACCTCGCCGCCGACGAGGCCGCGACCATCACGCCGCCCGAGGCGCCTGACGCCCAGTCGATGCTGACGAACGGCTGGCGCCTGTTCGAGCAGCGCCGGCCGGGCGCCGCCGAGAAGGAGTTCCGGGCCGCCCTCGCCGTCGACGCGAGCCTGCAGGACGCGCACGTCGGCATCGGCATGGCGCGCCTCTCGTCGGGCAACGCCGACGGCGCGAAAGAGGAGCTGTCCGGCGTCATCGCCGCCGGCGAAGGCGAGCTGGCCAAGCTGCGCGAGAAGGGAACCAAGAACGCCTTCGAGCAGTCGCACCTGCAGCCGTTCATCCGTGCCGCGCACGCGCTGGGCTGCCTCGCCTACGACGAGGAGCGCTACGCGGACGCCGTGAAGGATCTCGAGCGCGTCCACAGCGTCGATGACGGCGCGGTCGGCATCGAGGCCCGCCTGATCGCTGCAAAGGCGGCGATGAAGCTGGAGAAGCCCGCGGACGCGATCGCGTTGCTCGAACCGGCGGCCAAGCTGGAAGGAGGCGCCGGCCGCGCCAACCTGGGCCTCGCCCTCGCCCGCTTCGCGAGCGGCGACGAGGCGGCCGCCCGCAAGGCGCTGGACGCGGCGCTGGAAGTGAACGCGCACTACGGCAAGACGCTGCTCGGGCGCATCCGCCGCCGCGTCGACAACGTCGCGGGCGCGATGCCCGGCTCGATCGAGGAGGCGCTGCTCTACGCGCAGACCTACGGCGACGTCTGGAACGACGACGCCAAGAAGTTCCTCGACAAGGCGCTGGCGGACCGGCCGAAAGCCGCCCCCGCTGCGGCCGCCCAATCTGAGGACGCCGCCGAAGAAGCCGACGCCGGCTAGCGCCGATCCTGTTACGATCACGGCCGGAGGGGCGCATGGGCGTCGTTCTGGCCGGGCTCGTACTGCCGAACGTTCAGAACCACTCGCTGGCGACGCTGGGCGGCGCGCTGCGACGGCACAACCTCGCGCATGACGTGGTCCCGTTTCGCGGCTGGCGCGACATCGAGCCAGCCGTGGCGCGGGCGCGCGCCGCCGAGGCGTCGGGCGACACGGTGTTCGGCGTCTCCGTCCAGAACACGGAGGCAGCGCTGGCGTCGATCACGCTGGCGCGCGTCCTGCGCCGCCGCGGCTTCCGCGGGCGCATCGTCTGCGGCGGCCACTTCGCGAGCCTCAACGCCGCCGACATCTTGAACGAGGTGAGCGAGGTCGACGTGGTCGTCCGCCTCGCCGGTGAGGAGGCTCTGGTGGGGCTGGCGCAGGGCGCCCACACGCAGGAGCAGCTCGCCGCGCTTCCGGGCGCGGTCTTCCGCGGCGACGACGGCGGCGTCCGGCTGGGCGCGCCGGCCCGCGCGGTCGGTCCGGTGCCGGGCGTGCTGCACGACGACGAGCTGCCGGTCCACCTCGGCTTTCCCGCCGTGGATCTGGTGGGCAGCACCGGCTGCGAGGCGCACTGCAGCTACTGCTGCGTCGCCGCCACCACGCGGCTCGCGGGGGCCGAGGCGCAGCGCGCCGGTGACGACGCCGGCTCGCCTGGCCTGGTTCGCTGGACGAGCGATCGGCTGGCCGCCGAGATCGCCGCCCTCTATCACACGCGGGCGGCGCGCGTCTTCACGGTGATGGATGACAACCTGCTTCCCCTCGCGCCCGAGGACGCCGAGCGGTTCCTGCGCCGGCTCGCCGCCGAGCTGGCGCGCCACGGCGTCGGACCGATCGCGCTGTCGCTGCAGCTGCGCGCCGATGTGGTCACGCCGCCCGTCGCCGACGCGCTGGTGGCGGTGGGCCTCGTCCGCGCGTACGTCGGCGTCGACGGGTACTCACGCGCGCAGCTGGTCCGGCTGGGCCGCGACGCGCCCGCCGACGCGGGTGCCCTCGCCCTCGCCCACCTGCGGGCGCGCGGCGTGTTTGCCGTCTGCAACGCGCTGCTGGTCGGACCGACGATCCCGCTCGAGTCGATCCGCGCCGAGCTGGAAGGCATGCGTGCGATCCGCGGCGCGCCGCTCCACCTCCTGCCGATCGACGTGCGCGCGGGGACGACCTATCACACCCGCGCGGAACGCCGCGGCCTCCTCGAGGGCGGGTTCCTGTGGCGCCGTTACCGCTTCGAGGATCCGCGCACCGCCGTGCTCGCCGAGGTGATCACCGGGCTGCCGTCCCGTCTCGAGGCGCACTCGGTGCCGCTGGCCCTCTACGACCTCGCCTACAACCTGGGCATCGCCCGGCGGCTGCTGCCCGCGCTGCCGCTCGCGCGCGAGGCCGAGACGTACGCGCGCGTCAGCGACGCCTGGAACGCCGATCAGCTGCGGATCCTGGAGGCGGCCGTGCGCCTCGCGTCCGACGCCGATATGGCGGCG
>Ga0207701_10004092_pt1 | contig 14867 bp, 9 predicted proteins | sample KBSSwiSSwithPhiX_FD_184294 | JGI IMG/M metagenome (GOLD analysis project Ga0207701, IMG submission 184294) | Switchgrass rhizosphere bulk soil microbial communities from Kellogg Biological Station, Michigan, USA, with PhiX - S5 (SPAdes) (version 2) | ecosystem: Environmental > Terrestrial > Soil... | reverse complement strand
CGGGACCGTGCCCTTCGACGGATCGTTCGCGTCCACCTGCCGCTGTTCCTCCATGATGAATCCGTTGTTGAGGTAGAGCGTCGTCGTGTCGTAGGTGCTGCGCGGCGCGCCGAAGAAGCCGGTCTGGAATTCATGCGACCCGGCCATGCCATCCTTGAAGTAGGTGAGATCCGCGCGCAGCGTGATCTGCGTCGACGGCTGATACGAGTACAGCGCCTGTCCGTTGCCGTCGTCGAAGTTCCCGCCGGACACCAGCCGGCCGTTTCCGATCATGCGGCCGCCGGTGAGGCTTGCCAACTGGTGGATGGTGATCGCCGGACCGGTGCCGTCCCACGCGGAGAAGGTGCTCGGGCTCGAGCCGCCCTTGTTGTTGTACGACGCGAGGAACGTCGTCGTCATCCGCTGGCCCCACACGGACGTGACCTTGCCGCCGTACAGGCCACCGCCCGTGGAGTACACGTTCGTTCGAGAGAAGTTGTACTCACGGTCGCCCGTCGCCTTCAGCCGATCCTGCTGGACGAACGCCGCAATCTGGTGGCCGCCCGACTGCATGGTTACTTTCCCGTACGGCTGCGTGCTTTCCGTGGTGTTGTTGAACAGCTCGGCGCTCGGGAAGAACGCCTTGAGGCGCTGGACTTCCAGCGCCGTCCGGCTGATGCCCGCCTCGAGGTCGGCGCGGCGCACGGAACCAAAGAACCAGATCTTGTCGCGGAGGATCGGGCCGCCGAGGCCGCCGTCGAACTGGCGGATGATGGCGGTCGTCGGCGTGCCGACAGCGGTCGACGTTGCAGGTTTACACGAGGCGCTCGCCGAGCAGTTGGCGACGTTGTTGGCGTTCCAGCCGCTCGGCTGATAGGCGAAGGCGCCAGAGCCCTTGAACGTATTGCCGCCGCTCTTGGTGATGACGTTGATGTTGAGGCCGACGCCCATCGGCGCCGATGCGTCGACGCCGCCGGTCTTCACCTGCGTGTCGCTGACCATGTCGGCGCCCATCGCGACGTAGGTGATCTGGGCGTCCTGGTAGTTCGACGCGATCGCCCCTTCGAGCTGGACCACGTGCGCGAAGTGCTCGGTGCTGTGGCCGAAGTAGACCATCCGGCCGCTGCCGTCGTCGAACGGGCGCGAGTGCACGCCCGGAGTGATCTCCAGGAAATCGCTCCAGTTGCGCCGAGCTTGAATCGGCATCTCGCGCTGGAACTCTCCGCTGATGTTCAGGACGTTGCTCGGGTTGTTCACCTCGAGCATCGGCGATTCGCCGGAGACGGTGACAGTTTCAGACAGCGAGGCAAGCTTCATCGCCATGTCGACCTGAAAGTTCGCGCCCGCGCGCAGGAGCACGTCCTGCCGCTTGAACATCGCAAACCCGGCCAGCTCGGCCGACACTTCGTAGGACCCCGGCGGCAGATTGATCAACCGGTAGTAGCCCGCGGCATCGCTGACCGACGACACCGGCTGGATGAGGACCTCGCTGCGAGCGGTCACGGTGACGCCGGGGAGGGCGCCGCCCTGTTCATCCGTGATGTAGCCGCGCAGGCTTCCCGCGCCGGTCTGCGCGGCGGCGATGGTGCTCGTTCCGAGGACACAGACCAGAGATACGGCGATCACACATCGGTTCATGATCATCCTCCGGAGGGGGGTCCCCAACTCTTTGCGACGAAGCTGTTATAACGCCGTTCGACAAGATGTCAACGATTGTCTTCGCCTTGAATTCACGGTGACCGGTCTGTGTTAAAAGGCCGAAGGCGCCATGTTGTTGTTCATGTTGATCGGCGTCGCGATTGTCGCGCTGGCTCACACAGCGCCGGCGCCGTTCGCTCTCGACGCCCTGGCCGGCGATCTCGCCGTCTGGCACATGCCTCGTTCGGATCCGCCGACGATCTACCTCACCTATGACGACGGCCCCAACCCGGCGACGACGCCGGATCTTCTGGACGTGTTGAAGCGCGAGGAAGCCACGGCGACCTTCTTCCTCATCGACCGCCACTTGACCGAGGAGAGCGCTCCGATCGTCCGGCGGATGTTTGCAGAAGGCCATGCCGTCGCGCTGCACTCGGCGTCGCGCCGATACATGCTCTACACGCCGCCAAAGCTCGCCAGAACGCTCACCGCCGCGGCCGATCGCATCGAATCGCTCGCCGGCACCCGCCCCTGCCGCGCCTTTCGGCCGCACGCCGGCTGGCGGGGCGGATCGATGTACGAGGGGCTGAAGTCGATCGACTACAAGCTGGTGGGCTGGGGCTGGATGCTCTGGGACTTCAACTGGTTTCGCCGCCGAACGGCCGACGCCATCGTCGCGCGCGTCGGCGCGCGTGCCTCGGCCGGCGATATCGTGGTGATGCACGACGGCGACGAGTCAGCGCCAGACCGCGACCAGCGGCAGACGGTCGAGGCGACTGCGCGGCTGGTTCCGCAACTCAAGGCGCGGGGCTTCAGGTTCGGGCAGGTGTGCGAGAATCTCACCAAGTAGTGTCCGGCTTCCCACCTCCGCTCCATGGATAGCGTGGAGCTACGGCGGGCAAGCAGCCCGACCGTGACGGGTCCGCCTGAAGGCGGACACTACGAACGAAAAAAGAGCCGACGGGCGCGCAATGAGCGCGGCCGCTCGTAGCGCAGGCTTCAGTCCTGCCAACGGCCGGATGGCGGCCGAAATCCTGGTGAGGTGCCTATGAAAGTCTCGCGACGCACTCTCCTGACCGGCGCCGCCGGCGTCGTCGCGCTCGGCAAGACCGCGACGGCCGCAACGGCGCAGGCTCCGGCCGACTCCACCAAGGTGCGCGGCAAGCCAAGCCGGACACTCGGCCAGCGCGCGCCGACCGAGAACCCGCAGCGCCAGGTGCGCAGCGTCACGTCGTCAAGCACGCCGCATCAGGATCTGGTCGGCACGATCACGCCGGCCGACCTGCACTTCGAGCGGCATCACGGCGGCGTTCCCGAGATCGATCCGAAGAGCTACTCGCTGCTCGTCCACGGCATGGTCGAGCGGCCGATGGTGTTCACGCTCGCCGATCTCAAGCGCCTTCCCGCGGTCAGCCGCGTCCATTTCCTCGAGTGCTCCGGAAACTTCGGCGGCCGCACCACCTCCGGCGAGATCACGCCGCAGCAGCTCGCGCCCCTGACCAGCAACAGCGAGTGGACCGGCGTGCCGCTGGCCACGCTCTTCCGCGAGGTCGGCGTCCGTCCGCAGGCGAAATGGTTTCTCGCCGAAGGGCAGGATGCCGCGCTGCTCACGCGCAGCATTCCCATCGCCAAGGCGTACGACGATGCGCTGATCGCGTACGGCCAGAACGGCGAGGCGATCCGGCCGGAGCAAGGCTATCCGGCGCGCCTGTTCCTGCCCGGGTGGGAAGGCAACGCCAGCGTGAAATGGATTCGCCGCATCGAGGTTTCCGATCGCCCGTTCATGACGCGCGAGGAAACGTCGAAGTACACCGATCCGATGGCCGACGGCACGGCGCGGCTCTTCAGCTTCCTGATGGACGCGCGGTCGCTCATCACCTATCCCGCGTATCCGGTCACGCTGACGCGCGGCTGGGTCGAGATCAACGGCATCGCGTGGAGCGGCTCGGGAAAAATCAAGCGGGTCGACATCAGCACTGACGGCGGCGCCACGTGGACGGCGGCAAAGCTGCAGGACCCGGTGCTGCCGAAAGCGCACACGCGCTTCCGCCACCTGTGGAACTGGACCGGCGGTGACGCCGAGATCATGAGCCGCGCCGTCGACGAGACCGGCTACGTGCAGCCGACGCGAACCGATCTGATCGCGTCGCGCGGCGTCAGCAGCGTCGGCTACCACTACAACCCGATCACCACCTGGCAGGTTCGCGGCGACGGGGCGGTGATGTTCAAGCCGGAGTCGTGGACATGACGCGCCACGCGCTCTTCGGCGTCGCGCTGATCGTCAGCGCCGTGTTCGTATCGCCGGCCGCCGATCGGTTGGTGGCGCAGTCGCGCCCGGCGCCGGCGGCAAAATCGCAAACCGCGAAAGAGCCGGCGCCGCTCGGCATCGGCCGCCCCGCCACGCCGGCCGAAATCGCCGCGCTCGACATCGACATCATGCCTGATGGCGCCGGGCTGCCGCCGGGGCGCGGCACCGCCGCCGAGGGCGCGCCGATCTACGCCGCACGCTGCGCCGGCTGCCACGGCAAGACCGGCAAGGAAGGGCCGAACGACGTGCTGGTCGGCCGCCAGCCGGGCGACGCGTTTCCGTTCGCCAAGGATCCGCGCGCGCCGAAGACGATCGGCAGCTACTGGCCGTACGCGACGACGGTGTTCGATTACATCCGTCGGGCGATGCCGCCCGATGCGCCGAATTCGCTGAGCGACGGCGACGTCTACAACCTGGTCGCGTTTCTGCTGGTGCAGAACGAGCTGATTCCGGCGGACGCGGTCGTCGACGCGGCATCGCTGCCGAAGGTGAAGATGCCGGCGCACGACCACTTCGTGCCCGACACGCGCGGCCGTGTGAAGTACCAGTAGGGCGGCCCTTCAGGGCCGCCTCTTCCCGGCGCGCGGGGCGGCCCATTAGGGCTGCCTCTTCATGTCCACCAGCGGGAAATTCGCGCGCATGAATTCCTCGACGTCCGGCGCTGACCCAGGCTGCGCCGGCAGCAGGCACCAGAACAGTCGCAACGCCAGCCGGTAGTCGATCGGCCCTTTCGAGAACCACGAGCGCAGGCGGCTGGGTTTGCTGCCGCCGGCAAAGAGCACGACGTCTTCGCCCGCGAACGCGAACGCCAGGACACGATCCTTCGGCAGATCGGCCGGCAGCCCAGGACCAATCGCGCTCGCCGTCGCCTTGGCGAAGCGCGCCCACCGAAGCTGCACCTCGGTGCGATCCTGCAGCGGCGGAACGATCACCAGCGCCCGCCCTTTGCCGCGCGTCTCGACCGTCCGCCGAAACTCCCACAGCAGGTTTTCCGAGTCGCCAAGAAGAAACGCAACCACCGCCGCATCGTCGATCATCGTGCCGACAACGCTCTTCCAGTCGTGGGTGTCCAGATAGTCGCGCGCCGCGCCGAGCGGCGCGAGGCGCTCGCCCGGACGACCGACAGAGATCGTCGGGCCGATGCGATCGAGCTCGCGGGTGAAGAAGTGCTCGAACGATCGCGCCGGATTGAACGTCGCGCCGAGCGCATCGTCGCTGAACTCGCGCAGGATGAGGACGGGCGGACGCACGTCCTTTGCCCGCAGCTCCGCCGCGCGAGGTTTGGTGTGTCGCATGGTTCGATAGAAGGCCCAGACGCCGGCGAAGGCCGCGACCTGCGGGGCAGGAGGCCCGACCTCGTACCCCATCGCCTGCTGGACCAGCGCGAGGACGATGAAGCCCACTGCCGCGACGGCGATCCCGACGACGAACGGCGCCGCCCACCGCTTGCGCTCCCCGCCAAACGAGCGCAGCCGGCGCGAGATCGCCGACTGCACGTCGAACGAAAGGCACGCGAGCAGGACCGCCGGGTTCGCGACCTGCCGCAGCGCGGCGCGGTATTCCCCCGCGGCACGGATCGTCGAGATCACCGGCCATGCGGGTGCGCCGACGACGAGCGCGGAGAACAGCGCGGCGGCCAGCCGATCGTCGCCGCGGCTGCCGACCGCGATCAGCACGCCGTACACGCCTGCCAGGACCAGGAACATGACGTAGAAGACAACCAGCCTGTCGCGAACGAGCAGACGCACCGGCTCGCGGACAAGCACAGTCTGCGCGCCGAGAAGGAGGGCAATCGGGACCAGAAAAGGAACCCGGAAGCGCATTCCGGTCAGGAGGACGAGAACGACCAGGGCTTCGAGGTAGATCATCACCCCGGTGAAGAACGCGCCTCGGGAGAGGCGTTTCTGCAGCGCGATCGCCGGCTCGAGATCGAGCGTCACCGTCACTGCCCGCGCTCTGGCCTGGTCAGCCTGACGCGATCGCCGCCCCTTCGACTCGCCGCGCACCCGAGCTCATCGACGGGTGATCGTTTCGCTGAGGAGGAGGCAGATACTCGCGTTCGGCGCGCCTGATGGCCTTGTAGCGCGCGAACACCACGCGCGAATCCTCGAGCCCGAGTGCCGACCGCCACGTGCTGCCGCGGAAGGTGTGCGCGAGCATTTTCAGCCCGTAGCGCATCACGAAGCCTGGATAATGCCGGATCGCCGCGGGGACGTGGCGCAGCTTCATCCACCGCTCCGCGCGCCAGCGCATGAACTCGATCTCATCCGCCGGCAGGTGCTCGGTCCGCACCACCGCCGTGGTCCCGTCGTACTCCTCGACCCGCTCGTTGACGATCAGATCGCGATCGCGGAAATCCTTCGTCATCGGCGTGCCGGGGTACGGTGTCGGATGCTGGATGTACGGCCAGTCGACGTACTCTCTCGCGAACGCGAGGTTGGTCTCGATCGACTCGCGGGTGTCGCCGGGATTCCCGACAATGATGCCGCCGACAACGTACATCCCGTTGTCGTGGAGCAGCTCGATCGCTCGCAGCGTCGCGTTGCCGGATCGCAGGCCGTGCTCGCGGCGCGCGTTCTTGGCCGACGCGCGCAGGAACGCCAGGTCCTCGTCCAGCACGTTCTCGATGCCGAGGAACACGTAGCGGAAGCCCGCCGCGCGCATCAGCGGCGCGAGCGTGTCGCCATGGTTGGCGATCGACGAGGTCATCGCCTGGACGATGTAGTGGATGTCGTCGAGCCCGGCATCGAGAATCGCGCGGCACAGCGCCTCGAAGCGTGCGACGTTCAGCGTGATGTTGTCGTCGACGATGAAGATCGCGCGGGCGCCGCGGGCGCGCGCGTCGGCGATGTCGGCGAGCACGCGCTCGAAGTTGAAGGTGTGGAAGTTTCGGCCGCGCATCTCGATGATCGAGCAGAAGCTGCAGTCGTAGGTGCAGCCGCGCGACGTCTCGACGATGTCCACCGGGCGGCCCATGAAGGTGTAGCCGTCGAGCACACGCGCGCCGCGGTTGGGCAGCGCGATCGCTCCGTCGTCGAGGCCGCTGACCGTGCGCGGCGGGTTGTGGCGGAAGCCCCGACCGTCGTGGATCGAGAGGCCGGGAACCGACCCGACCGCAGCGAGATCGCCGCGCTCCAGCGCCGCGAGCAGATCGCGAAACGTGAGGTCCCCTTCGCCGCGCACGAGGAAGTCGACGCCGGCGTCCGGCGCCTCGTAGGCCTCCGGCGCCAGGCTCGGATCGTAGCCGCCGGCGACGACCGTCACGCCCGGCTTGATGTCGCGGATGAGGCTGATCGCCTGCAGCGCGGTGCGCCGCTGGAACGTCATCACCGAGAGGCCGACGACCTCCGGATCCAGCTCACGCATCAGCCGCTCGATCGTCGACTTGACCGAATCCTGCACGAGGATGAGATCGGCGACCGACACCTGGTGGTGCCGGCCGGCGTTGCCGGCAAGCGACGCCAGCGCGCCGTTCGGCATCCGCATCGACAGCGCCGGCGTGTGCTCGAAGGAGTCCGGCATCGAGAGGAGAAGCACGCGCATAGCTGAATCGGTGCCCCAACGATACTCCTGTGCGCGCCGCGGCGCGAGAGGTACGGTCGGTGCAGAGGGTCCCTACTGTTGAGTGGAGGGCCTCCTCATGAAGCTCGAGAACACCATGGCCGCGGCGCTCGTTGGCGTCGCGTTGTGTCTGCCGCCGGCGGCGGGAGCTGAGCCGATCACCGTGCGCCATGCCGAGGGGCTGGTGCACGGTTTCCTGTCCCTGAGCTCGCCGGAGGGCAAGCTTCTGGCCAGCGGCGACCTGATTCAGCGCGTGAGCGGCGACCGCGTCACCAGCCGCCTGGTCTTTCGTTTCAAGGACGGCTCGGTCCACGACGAAACCGCCGTGTTCCGTCAGCGCGGCCAGTTCCTGCTGCTGAGCGATCGCCTCGTGCAGAAGGGGCCGGCATTCGAGCGGGCGATCGACATGACGATCGACCGGCAGGCCGGGCAGGTCACTGTTCGCTATTCCGACGACCATGGGGAGCAGAAGTCAGAGGTCGAGAAGATGGAGCTGCCGCCCGACCTCGCCAACGGGATGATCATCACGCTGCTCAAGAACATCAACCCCAAGGCGATGCCGAAAACGCTCTCGTACGTCGCCGCGACGCCGAAGCCGCGGCTGGTGAAGTTCGCGCTCAGCGTCGGCGGCACCGAGCAATTCACAGTGGCCGGCTCGAGGCGGCGCGCGACGCACTACGTGTTGAAGGTGGAGATCGGAGGCGTCGCCGGCGTGATCGCGCCGCTCATCGGCAAGCAGCCCGAGGACTCGCACATCTGGATCATGGAGGGCGAAGCGCCCGCCTTCGTCCGATCGCTGGCGTCGATGGCCATGGGCGGCCCTTTGTGGCGCACCGACCTGGTCAGCCCGGTGTGGAGGTAGGGCAGGTGGGGCAGGTAGGGCAGGTGGGTTCTTGTAGGGGACGGCCTTCAGGCCGTCCCGCCGTGGGGTCGGTCTGAAGACCGGCCCCTACCGCTTACCTTCAAGTAGACTCCTCGCCATGACTCGAGTCGATCGCCGCAGCTTCTTGAAATCCGTCCCGCTGCTCGCCGCAGCGCCCTTCGACTTCGCTCAGGGCAGGCCGCTGATTCCGGTCCGCGCGCTCAACCACATGACGTTGAGCGTCTCCGATCCGAAGCGCTCGCTCGATTTCTACCAGGGGCTCTTCGGCATGCCGATTCAGGCGCGGCAGGGACAGACGACGCTGCTGCGAATCGGGGCCGGGCCGCAGTTCCTCGCGCTGAGCGGTGCCGGCGCGAACGGTAAGCCGAGCATCAACCACTACTGCCTCACGGTCGACAACTTCGACGCCGATCGCGCCCTGGCGGCACTGGCCAAGGTCGGCGTCACGCGCGCCGATGCCGCGGGTGGCGGGTTGAGCGGCGGGCCGCTGAAGGCTCGCGTGCGCATGCGCGGTCCTGAGTCCGGCGGCGCACCGGGCGGCACCCCCGAGCTCTACTTCGGCGATCCCGACGGCATCGTCGTGCAGCTGCAGGACACCACGTACTGCGGCGGGTCGGGCGTCCTCGGGAGCACGTGCGGCGCCCCCGAGCCGGCGCCGAAGAAGGGACTGCTCGCGGTGCGCGATCTGAGCCACTTCACGATCAGCGCCACCGACGCCGCGCGCTCGAACAAGTTCTACCAGGATCTCTTCGGCCTCGAGGTGCAGGCGCGGCAGGGTCCGACCGCGCCGCTTCTCGGCGTCGGTTCAGGCGTGCAGTTCCTCATGTTCACCGGCAACCCGGGAGGCAACGCGGGTGCGCCGCCGGCGACGCCGCGGCCGGCGAGCATCAACCATGTCTGCATGAACATGGACAGCTTCAAGCCCGACGAGATCCTGAAGACGCTCGAGAGCTACGGGATCAAGCCGCGAGGCACCACGCCCGGCCCGCCAGGGCCGATGGTGTCGTACGTGACGATGCGGATGGAGAATCGCGGCGGCGCGAAGGATGGGACGCCGGAGCTTTACTTCACCGACCCGGACGGTCTGCTGATTCAGCTGCAGGACGTGCAGTACTGCGGCGGTTCGGGCTACCTCGGCGACGTCTGCCCCTGATCGCGACGATCAACGCGGAACCCGCTGAACCCGCGGAACAAGAATTTATCTACACGTATGGGCCTGTCTTTCGACCGGCCCGCGTTGGGACGGCCTGAAGGCCGTCCCCTACCTGCCCCACCTGCCCCACCCGCCCACCTACCTGCCCTACCTGCCCTACCCGCCCTCTCAGATGTGTTCGAACGACTGCTGCCGCAGCAGGTGCTCGAGCCACATCGTCGACAGCTTCTCCTGTACCGTGTTCTGCCGCAGCCGCGCGGCGAGGTTTGGGAAATCGACGCGATCCATTTCCTGATCCTGGTTGAAGCACGAGAAGATGATCGACTCCTTGCCGGTCTTCGGATCGATGTGCTTCTGCAGGCACTGCGCGCACACCTCTTTCATCATGCACTGCATCGGCGAGTTGATGCTGGCGATGGCGACGTGATCCGGCTTCAGGTGCGGCGCCAGCACGCTGTGGCGCGCCGCCTTGACCGCCGCCATCATCCGGTCTGAGCCGATGGCGATGATCCGATCGACCTGATTGATTGGCACGAGCGGCTGGCCCAGCTCGCCGCTCTGGTAGGCGAGCACCGCCTGGACGATGTTGCCGCGGAAGTGCGCGTCCTGCGGCCGCCCCGGCTCAATCGCCGCGCCCATGTCGGTGCTCCACACCACCTGATCGGTTGCCGCCTCGATGTCCTCGCGCTTGAACAGATCTTCGCCCTTCTTGTAGCCGGCGAAGTAGATCACCTTGTTGCCGCGGTCGCGCATCGCCTTGGCGATCGAGAACAGCACGGCGTTGCCCAGGCCGCCGCCGAGCAGGAGCACGTTGGCGCCCTCGGGGATCTCGGTCGGCGCGCCGGTCGGCCCCATCACCACGACCGGCTCGCCTTTCTGCAGGAACGCCACCAGCCGGCTCGACACGCCGAGCTCGAGCGCGATCAGCGACAGCAGCCCGCGGTCCTTGTCGACCCACGCGCCGGTCAGCGCGATCCCCTCCATCAGGAGTGGCGTCGTCCCCACGCGAAGCGCCACCGACTCGTAGTTCTGCAGCCGGTAGAACTGCCCCGGCTGAAAGTGCCGCGCCGCCGCCGGCGCCTTGACGATCACCTCGACGATGGTCGGCGTCAGCCGCACGACGTCCTCGACCACGGCGACGAGCTCTTCGTCCAGCCGCGCCACCAGCCGCGCCCACGACGTGTCGCGGTCGGACTGCCGCGCCGGGTCCAGCGACGCCAGCTCGCGTGCGAACAGCTTCGTCACGTGCGGGAAGCCGTCCTTCGCCGACGCCATCGCCTTGACGACGTTGCCGGCGTAGCGCGGGTGGTTGTCGCCGTAGTAGGTGACGAAGCGTCCGTCGCGCGCGTAGGAGGTGAAGAAGCCGTCGGGATCGGGCTCGAGATGGAACCCGCCGTCGCCGTTGAGCGCCGCTTTGTGCGGCTGGAAGAACTTCTTCTTCGAGTCGAGCTGGAAGGTTCCCCTGCACTCGTTCTCGTAGGTGATGTTCGGCGTCGTCCCGGCGGCGACGAGCGCGGTCCGCGCCGGCAGCGTGACCGTGCCGTCTCCCGCGTGCGGCTCCTTGCCCTCGCGCTTGAACACCATCGACTCGAGCGCGCCGCGTTTGTCCGGCACCGCTTCGATCGGGTTGAGGTTCTCGGCGAAGACGATCCCTTCTTCGAGCGCCTTGATGACCTCCTCGTGGTTCAGTCGGTAGGCGGGCGAATCGACCAGCCGCTTGCGATACGCGATGGTGACGCCGCCCCACTCGCGCACCAGCGAGACGAAGTCGGGCTCGGTGCCAGCGAGCGCCGCGCGCTCGCGCTCGGCTCGGACGGCGCGGCCGTGCGCGAGATACTCCTCGAGCACCTCGATTTCCTCAGCGTCGTAGGCCGCGCGGACCCGGCGCTCGTCGAGCTCGGCGACCAGCGTCTCGTACTGCGTCAGCGTCTTCTCGACCTGCAGCGGGTAATACGCCATCAGCTCGGTCGCGGTGTCGATCGCGGTGAGCCCGCCGCCGATCACGATCGCCGGCAGGCGCGCCTGCAGGTTCGGCAGCGCGCCGCGCTTGAACGCGCCGGTGAGCTGCAGCGCCATCAGGAAATCGCTGGCCTTCCTGATCCCCCGGATCAGGTTGTTCTTCATGTCGATGATCGTCGGCCGGCCGGCGCCAGCGGCGATCGCGACGTGATCGAATCCGTAGGCCCACGCGTCCTCGATCGGCATCGTGCCGCCGAACCGGATGCCGCCGTACATCTTGAGCCCACGCCGGCGGGCCAGCGTCAGGTGCAGCAGCGTCAGGAAGTTCTTGTCCCAGCGCACCGTGATGCCGTACTCCGACACGCCGCCGAAGCCTTCCAGCACCCGCTCGTCGAGCTCGGAGTAAATCTCGCTCCAGTCGCGAATCGGCCGCGGCGGCACCGCGTCCGAGCCGGTGACATCCGCCGGCAGCGGTTCAATCTTCAGCGCGTCGACGCCCACTGCGCCGAATCCCTCGTTGACCAGATAGTGCGCGAGCGTGTATCCGGCGGGGCCGAGGCCGACAACGAGCACGTTCTTGCCGTTGTAGGGCAGCGCAAACGGACGGCGCACGTTGAGCGGGTTCCAGCGCGTCAGCAGGCCGTAGATCTCGACGCCCCACGGCAGGCCGAGCACGTCTGTGAGGACGCCGGTCTCAATCTGCGGGATGTTGACCGGCTCCTGCTTCTGGTAGATGCACGATTTCATGCAGTCGTTGCAGATGCGGTGGCCGGTTCCCGGGCACATCGGGTTGTCGATGGCGACGAGCGCGAGCGCGCCAACCGGATCGCCGACCTTGCGCAGCAGGTGCATCTCGGAAATCTTCTCGCCGAGCGGGCAGCCCGCGAGCTCGATCCCGAGCGCGTTGACGACCACCTTTCCTTCCTTGTCGTGCAGCCCTTTCGAGCATGAGTCCTTGTCGCGTTCGTGGCACAGGACGCAGTAGTGAATCTCGCTCAGCACCTCGCGCGGTTTCATCCGCGCGTCGGTCAGCTTGAAGCCGTCACGGCGGCGCAGGCGCCACTCGGGGCCGATCAGGGCTTCGGGCAGCTGCGGCTCGGGATGCTCGACCTCGACGAGGTGAAACGGCTCGACGTTCTCGGGGAACCTGAAGATCACCCAGCTGCGATAGGCGCGATCGTGGAGCCGTGCGGCGCACCAACGCTTCAGCGCCTCGAGTTGGGGCTGGGGGCTGAGGGCCAGGGGCTGAGTGGGGGCTGGGGGCTGGGTAGGGGCTTTCTCGGCATCGAGCAGCGCGCATCCCGCCCGGGCAATCGCGAGCTCGCGATCCCGGGTTGACGCGCCCGCGATCAACGCCTCGACGACGGCATCGTCTTCCGGTGACGAAACGACGTGCGCCCCGCCTTTCAGCAGCGGCAGCGCCCGCCGGCGCACGAAATCGACCTTGAAGCGGAACAGGTCGTCCTGGTCGCGCGTCGTCTGTGCGAGCGCCGCGGCCGGCGCATCGACGTCGAACAGCCGCTTCAGGAATCGGCTGACGTGCGGCGCCATGCCGACGAGCAGGTTCGAGAGCGCCAGCGGCGGCCGCGGCGCATCGGGCTCGCGCCGATAGGCATCCCACTCACGCCAGAAGACGGGATCGGTTGCCTCGACTTCCTCGCAGAACCGTTCGTATAAGGATGAGAGCCGTTCCGGATCGTGGAGGTCTGCGAACGTATAACCGGGAACACCCAGGGACGACGACGCGACAGTCATAGAATCCAGCGAAAATACCCCATAAATGAAGGCCCTGCCTACTCGGCTTTAACCCGCCGCGCCGTCGCCCGGCGCGGTACGGAGCGGGCGCCTCGAATATCATAAGCGGCCGGCGCGCTCCGCCGCCGTCACAGGATGTCTCCCTTCGCAACCGACAGCCGCGCACAAGCGCTCGGCATGGCGCTCACCGCGTGCATGCTCGGGTATACGGTCGACATCAGCTACGGCATCTACAACCCCGTCGCCCTGCGTATGCTCGCCCTGACAACCTTCGCCTGCATGGTCGCGATCGCCCTGCCGCGCCTGAAGGCCGTTGAATCGCTGCCCTCGTCGATCGGGATCGCGGCGCTGGCGGCCGGCATCGTGCTCGAAGCCGTGCTGATCCTGATGAAGCACGAGGGCTACCCGCTCATCAGCCGGGGCACGGCGATCGTCGCGGCGCTCGGCGTCCTGCAGGCGTTCGACTTGAAGCGACTCCGGCTGCCGCTGCTCGCGATTGCGCTGATCGCGTTCGCGATCGCCCTCTCGCTGGCCTTCCTGAGATACGCGCCGAGCCCGGCGATTGACGTGTTGGTGTTTCAGCAGATGGGCGCGGAGGGCTTGCTCCACGGCCAGAATCCGTATGCGTTTCGCTATCCGAGCCTCTATCCGCCCGGAACGCCGTTCTACGGCCCCGGTGTCGTCGGCGCGGACCACCGGCTCGACTACGGGTTTCCGTACTTTCCCCTCAGCCTGTTGATGGTGGTGCCGGCTTACGCGCTTGGCGGGGACATCCGCTTCGCGCACGTGATCGCGGTTGTGGCAACGGCGGGGTTGATGGGGGTGGCGAGGCCGGGGCGGCGGGCGGGGCTGGCGGCGATCCTCTTCCTGCTCACGCCGACGGTGTTCTTCGTCGTCGAGCATTCGTGGACCGAGCCGCTGCTGGCGTTCACGTTCTCGCTGGCGATGTTCTGCGCGCTGCGCTGGCAGCGAGGGCTTCCCTACGCGTTGGGGCTGTTATTTGCGACCAAGCAATACACCGTATTCATGGTTCCGCTGGTGTGGCTGCTCATCGACGAGCCGCGCACGCTGAAGAAGATGGTGGTGCTCCTCGCGCAGGCCGCCGCGGTGGCGCTGGCGATCACGCTGCCGTTCTTCCTCTGGGATCCGCGCGCGTTCTACCGGGCGGTGGTGGCGTTTCAGTTCCTGCAGCCGTTCCGCCTCGACGCGCTCAGCTACCTCGTGTGGCTCCATCACACCTACCCGCGGCTGACCATCGGATGGTGGGTGCCCTTTGTCAGCGTGGTACCGGCGATCGCCCTGGCGCTGTGGCGCTGTCCGCGCACGCCTGCGGGGTTTGCCGCGGCGGTGACGATGGTCTATCTAACCTTCTTCGCCTTCAACAAGCAGGCGTTCGCCAACTACTACTACTTCGTCGTCGTGACCGCGTGCTGGGCAACCGCGGCGGCAACGCCGTTCGCCCGTGGCGCGAAGAATTCAGCCGAACGCCATCCGCTCGCCTGAAGGCTTCGCGCTACATGGCGCGACGTCGCTGAGCGTCGTTGAGCACGGCCGACTGCTCGTGCGCTTTCTCGAGCAGGTACGCCAGCGACGGCATCGGCTCGACAACGAAGAACATCTGGTACGAGAAG
>Ga0207701_10004089_pt1 | contig 14869 bp, 10 predicted proteins | sample KBSSwiSSwithPhiX_FD_184294 | JGI IMG/M metagenome (GOLD analysis project Ga0207701, IMG submission 184294) | Switchgrass rhizosphere bulk soil microbial communities from Kellogg Biological Station, Michigan, USA, with PhiX - S5 (SPAdes) (version 2) | ecosystem: Environmental > Terrestrial >... | reverse complement strand
CCCACATAGTTGGGCCGGGCAGTGTCTCCCGAGACCCCCGGAGATCCGGCTGCGTAGACCGGACCCGCAGGCGCCGCGCCCGTTCCATCATTTAGACGCCTCTAGATGACGCCTCACATTAGAACGGACCGTGAACAGAATGCCTCGGGATGCGAGTGTAGTCAACCGGGCGCCGGCGATTTCCTGTGAATAGACAGCATCCCGGCTGTCATCTGCGAGCCAAAGGGTCCGCGCGGAGCGCGGCCCGATGACAGGCTACGCGAAGCAATCTCGCGTTGTTTGCGCCTGCCGCGTGGCGGAGATTGCTTTGTCACGCTGCGCGCTCCTCGCGACGACCGCAAATATTTTGCGACGCGAGTGCTATCGCTCAGAGCGAATTCGAACGCGTCCTCAAAGCAACATGGCCGGAACGAATCCGGCCATGCGGCAGTCCAACAGCATGGGTGGTTCAGACCAGCGCGGGCTCGCGCTTGGCGTCGGTCTTGGCTGGCGCCGGATCCTTCAGGCCGAGAATGCGGCGGGCGTTATCGTAGAACAGCTTCTGCTTGTCGGCGGGTGACAGCCGCACGTCTTCCAGAAGCTTCAGGCACGGCGCCGGATCCCAGCACGGGTAGTCGGTGCCGTACATCACGCGGTCGATGCCGTAGTAGTCGATCGCGAACTGCATACCCGCCGTGTGCGGGGACACCGTGTCGGTGTACATCCGCTTGAGATATTCGCTGATCGGGCGCGGCAGTTTGGCGGCCTTGGAATTCTTGTCCATGCGGCCGGACTGATAGGGCAGGGCGCCGCCGGTGTGCGACATCACGACCTTGAGGTTGGGATGACGCTCCATGGTGCCCGACAGGATCAGCCGCATCGCCGCGGTGCTGACCTCGATGACGCGGCCGAGGCTGAGATGCAGCGCGCCGTCGTAGCCGTCCGACAGCATGTCCTGGAAGATAACGTCGGTCGGATGCAGGAACATCGGCAGGCCGAGTTTCTCGACGTGCGCATAGAACGGCTGGAGCCGCTCGGCGTCGATGCGTGCGTCCTCGCCGACGCTGCCGGGCAGGTTGACGCCCATCAGGCCAAGCCGGTTCACTGCGTCATCCAACACTTCGATGGCGACCCTGGTGTCCTGGAGCGGCACTGCGGCGCTGGCCCAGAGCCGGCCGGGGTATTTCTTCTGCGCGCCGGCCATCTCCTCGTTCCACATGATGGCGTAGTCGCGGCCTTCTTCGACCGGCATGTCGGAGAAGGACACCGAGAACGGCCCGATCGAGCAGACCACGTCGACCCGGTGGCCGAGGCTGTCCATGTATTCGAACTGCTTGTCGAGATCGAACCACTCGGCCCACGAGTTTAGATGCTGGCCGGCCTTGGGGCCGCGCATGTAGTCGTAGCCGCCGCGCTTGTTGACCCGGGCCTTGGGGAAGTCCTGCCGCTTGCAGAGCTTTTCGAAAATCGAGCGGGGCCACCAATGAAAATGCGAGTCGATAATGTGCATGGAATGCTGTCCTGGCCTTGGCCTGCTCTTGGCGGCGGTGATTCAACGATTTTAAAGGGGGGCCTGTTCCGGGTCAACGCGCCGCGGCCATCATGCATGGCATAAGTTACCGTTTTCTGTAATGTTTCGGGCAAGGCCGTCAGTTCACGGCCATCGAGGAGGGGCGCGCCATGCGAGGACTATTCCGTGCAATTCTGTGCTGTCTGGCCGTGCTGGTCGCGGCCCCCGCGGGCGCGGCGGAGAAGCTGCGCATCGTCAAGGCGGTGGCGTTTGCCTGGACCTTCACGCCGCTCGACGTCGGCATCGAGATGGGGCTGTTCGCCAAGCACGGGCTCGAGATCGAGGCATCGGCCGCCGCCGGCGACGCCAAGTTGCAGCAGGCTTTGACCGCCGACAGCGCCGACATCGGGATCGGCAGCGGCCCCGGCATGGCCTTCATGGCCAAGGGCGTCCCCGCCAAGGCCGTCGCGGTCATGTACGGCGTGCCGAAGAACATGGCGGTGATGGTGTCCTACGACTCGCCGATCAAGACGGTCGACGATCTCAAGGGCAAGAAGCTTGGCTGCACCACGGTGGGCTCGTTGACCCACTGGATCGGCGGCCGGATCAGCCAGGTCAAGGGCTGGGGACCGAACGGCATCACCATGGTTCCGATCGGCGGCATGCCGCCGGCACGCGCGGCGATGAAGACCAATCAGATCGATGGCTATGTCGGCGCGCTGGAGTCCGGCTATGCGCTGGAGGAGCAGAAGGAATGGCGTGTCATCACCAGCGCCACTCCGTTCGTCGAGCAGTTCATCACGCACGTCTTCTTCGCGCGCGACGAGTTGATCCAAAAGCGCCCCGAGGTCGTGCGGGCGTTCCTGCGGGGCTGGATGGACACCATCGCCTACATGAAAGCGAACAAGGACAAGACGGTCGAGATCACCGCCAAGGTGATCAATGTGCCGCCGTCGGTGGCGGCGCGCGCCTATGACGAGCAGATCGGCATCTTCAGCACCGACGGCACCTTCGATCCGAAGGCGGTGGCCGCGCTCAAGGCGTCGTTCATAGAAATGGCGCTGCTCAAGGAAGTCCCGGCGGACGATGTGATGTTCACGACCCAGTTTGTGCCGGTGAAATAGCGAAAGCGGTCACCGAGTTGGGCAATCCCGGCGCGGTAACGGGGCTGCGCTGCCCATGACCTCTGTCACCCGGCCACGCTCGTAAAATCCTTTGGCTCTGTTGGCGGAGCGGGGTAAGTATTGCCGCGTCGGACTGGTCCGTTCTGACAATTGCACTTCGGGCCGAGAAAAGGCCGCCGCCGCGTTTGGTAACCGCACAAAATCGGCGCAACGGTGGTTTTCGGGCCGATACCGGCCATGGTGGTGGGGAAAGTATGCGCAGCGCCAATATTGATCCGGCTGCAATACTCAATCGCGCGCTCGAATACGCGGCGCAAAATCTTAGGGTCGAGAAGCTGCTGATTCAGCTTGGACTCGATCCGGCCAACATCAGCTATGACGTGGTGTTCAACCGCCTGGTGGACATCGTGCTGGCGAATATCAATTTCGCCAATATGCTCGCGCTGATCGGCGCGACGCTTTACGTGGTGACGCTGATGGTGCGCACCATCGTGCCGCTGCGCGTCATCGGCATCATCAGCATGGTGTTCTTCATCGCCTATGGCGCGCTCGCAGGCGCGGTTGCGACATTCCTGCTTTATCTGCTGTCGCTGCCGATCAACGTCATCCGCCTGCGGCAGATGCTCACCCTGGTCAAGAAGGCGCGGCTTTCGGCGCAAGGCGATCTGTCGATGGACTGGCTGCGGCCGTTCATGACGCCGCGAAAGTACAAGAAAGGCGACATTCTCTTTAACAAAGGCGATATCGCCAAGGAGATGTTCTACACGATAAGCGGAAATTTTCTGATCAAGGAGATCGGCATCGAGCTGCCGCCGGGACGCGTCCTCGGCGAGCTTGGCTTCATCGATCCGAACAACAAGCGGACTGCAACGGTCGAAAGTCTCGAAAACGGCGAGGTGCTGAGCATCACCTACGACCGGCTGCTCGAGCTTTACTTCCAAAATCCCGAGTTCGGCTATTATTTCCTCCGCCTCACCACCGAGCGCCTGATGCAGAACATCGCGCGTCTCGAAGTGACCAACGCGGAGAACAAGGCGAAACTCCTGGAATTGCAGGCGGCGCCGAAAAGCTCGACGGGGTAGTGTTGGCTCAGAAATTCGTCGCCGAACTCGTGGCAAGAATGGAGGGAGTTTCTGAACCACGATACCGGAGATCGACCTGCATTCCCTCGCTCGCCACGATCGTTCCCGGCCTCGCCGCTTCCGCTGCGGCTCTGATCTTGTCCATGAACGCGTCGTCGTGATCGGGATCGTGGTGAAACAGGCAAAGTTGTTTTGCCCCGGCCGCGCTCGCCAGCCGGACGCCCTGCTGCCAGCTCGAATGGCCCCAGCCGATGCGCGCCCGCAGCTCCTCGTCGGTGTAAGTCGTATCCAGGATGACGAGAGCGGCATCCTTGGTCAGCGCCAGCACCGCCGGGTCGATCGGGCCGTCGCCCAATTCGATATCGGTCACATAGGCGACGGCCTGTCCGCCGTATTCGATCCGATAGCCGATCGCGCCGCCGGGATGATTGAGAGGCGCGGTCCGCAAGGTGATACCGGGGCGGGGATTGATCACGTCGCCGGCGCGGAAGTCATGAAATTCGAGCTTGGCATGCAGCGCATCGACCTGAAGCGGGAAGAACGGAAAGCTCATCAGCTTGCGTACCGATTCCTTGACCCCGCCGGCGGGTTGCAGGGTGCCGGCCCAGACGCGCACCACCTGATCCGTCACGAACAGCGGCGCGAAGAACGGCAACCCGATCATGTGATCGATGTGGCCGTGGCTCAGAAAGATGTCGAAGTCGTTGGTGTTGGCGGCTTCAACCAGCGCGTTGCCGAGCGGCCGTATGCCGGTGCCGGCATCGAAGATCAACGTGTCCGTGCCGCAACGGACTTCGACGCAAGGCGTGTTGCCGCCATAGCGGAGCGTCGAAGGCCCGGGGCAGGCAATGCTGCCCCGGACCCCCCAAAATCGAACCGATATTGAGGGTCGCCCCGTCCCTTCATCCGCTCGCATTACGAGATTCCGTATTCCCCCATTGTACAGCAGAGCCGAATCCCCCCGTTTTGACAGCGGAGCCGAACCTTTGTCGCTCGACCTTGCATGCGGAACGCCGCGATCGGGAAGTGCGTTATGTCACACTGCATTTTTTATGTGTATTTTCAATAGCTTGACGATGAGAGCGGCCTTGACCGAGGCCGACCTATTTGGAATCGAGGGCGTAGGCACCGTCCCAGTCGTCGGGGGGCGGCGTGACCTGGAAGGTGCGGATGCGCTCATAATAGATGTTGTAGAGCGTCTTGAACCGGTTCTCCTCGTCGGCAGCGAGGCCCTGCTCGACGGCGGCCAAGGCACCCGCCCAGTCGCGGCTCCGATAACGCGACAGCATGTTCATGTTCAGCTCGCGCCAACGCTGAAACCGCCCCGAGTTGGCCAAATCGTCGCGGCCAACGATGGAGTAGACGACCTCCGGCTCCTTCTTGCCTTTCACCGCGATGAAATCGAGTTCGAGTAGCGCAAATCTGTCCTTGGCGGCGTTCGCGGTCCTGGAGCCAATGATGATCGGCAGGCCATACGATTTGCACTGGCCTTCGAGACGAGAGGCGAGATTGACGCTGTCGCCCAGCACGGAATAGTCGAAGCGCAGATCGGAGCCCATGTTGCCGACCACGCATCGGCCGGTGTTGATGCCGACGCCGATGTTGATCGGGATGAACAGCGTGCCGCTGGCCTTGGCGGCGGCTTCGCGTTCGCGGTTGAGCCGCTCGACGCGTTCGAGCATGTCAAGGGCGGCTTCGCAGGCGTTGAGCTCGTGGGTCGGGTCGTACAGCGGCGCGTTCCAGAACGCCATGATGGCGTCGCCCATGTATTTGTCGATCGTGCCCTTGCGATCGATGATGGCGTTGGTCAGCGGCGTCAGGAAGCTGTTCATCAGCGCGGTGAGGCCCTGGGGATCGTCCTTGTAGATTTCCGAAATCGTGGTGAAGCCGCGGACGTCGCTGAACATGATGGTCATGTCGCGCGCTTCGCCGCCGAGCACGAGCTTTTCCGGCGATTGGGCAAGCTGTTCGACGAGGGTAGGAGAGAGATACTGACCAAACGCCGAGCGGATCTGGCGGCGCTGCGCCTGCTCCTTGACGAAATTGGTGAACACCAGGGTGAGGTAAATGAGCAGGCTCGACAACAGCGGAAAGGTGAAATCGATCAGCAGCTGTTGTTCGGTGAACAGGTACCAGGAGCTGCCGACGAGCAGTGCGATGAAGGCGACGCCGAACAGCAGCAGGACCATCGGGCCGAGAATCGGCGCCAGCACGATGATGGTGACGCCCAGCAGGAGCGCCGCAGCCAACTCCAAGGCGACGGCATACCACGGCTGCGACAGCATCGAGTTGCTGAGAATGCTTTCCAGCACCTGTGCGTGGATTTCGACCCCGGGCATGGCGGGATTGTTTGGCGTGGTCTTCAGATCGAGAAGGCCGGCCGCCGAGGTGCCGATGATGACAAGACGGCGGGAGAAGCGATCCGCGGGGATGCGGCCTTCCATCACGTCGACGGCGGAGACGTACCGCGCTTGATCGTGCGGCGCAAAGTGCACCCAAAGCTGTCCGTTGCGATCGGTCGGCATTTCAAATCCCGGAAGAGCGACCCCCTTGATGCCGTCGGCATTCATTCTGACCAGAATGGTGCTGTTGCCCGTCGCCACTCGCAGCGTCTCGAACGACAGCGACGGCATGACCTTGCCCTGTGCCTGCATGACCATCGGCACGCGCCGGACGATGCCGTCACGCTCGGGCAAGACAGTGAACAACCCGCGCCCGGCAGCGGCGCTTTCCAGGGTCGGAACATTCTGCAACAGCCCGTCGAAGCTGGGTATGAAGGACTTCGGATCGCCGCCCACCGCCGCCACGCCGACCGGGAGCGGCTGTGCATCGGATAGCGGCTGCACCGTCGGCAGGCCGGTCTCGCCGAGCACGACTCGCCCCGACTGTTTGATCGCCTCAGCCATCACCTGATCGTTGCTCGGCAGGGCGCGCAGTTTGTTCCGGGTTTCCTCGTCGAGGTCGCGATAGAGGTCGGCGGCGAGTGCCGGCGACAACCGGTCCGGCTCGGAGAAGACGACGTCAAACGCGATCGCTGCCGCACCGAGCTTGGTGAGGCTTGTGATCAGGTCGGCCACGCGGGTGCGGGGCCACGGCCACTGTCCGAGCTTGCGGAGGCTCGCTTCGTCGATATCGACGATGACGGCCGGCCGCAGCTTGGCAACGCGAGGCTTGATGACCTGGAAGATGTCGAAGGTCCGCAGGCGCAGCTCTTCAAGGGGCAATGGATCGGTGACGCGGAAAAACAGCAGCGCCAACAGCAGCACCACGCACAATGCCCGCGCGGATGTGAACCGCCGCCCCAGCCAAGAGAGCCAAGTCATCGCAAACCAGTCATTGCGAACCAGTCATTTTCGAGCCGGTCATGGCGAAAAAGCCCCACGCGCGGCTAGCGCCTCGTTTCCGAAGTTCGTGATACGTCGCAGCAAACTCGTCACGAACTTCGGAAACAAAGAGGCACTAGAAGGACCATGATTCTAGTGCCGCTTTTCGATTTGAAGTTCCTAACTGAGTTTGCCGCAACGGTGTAGGAACTTCAAATCGGCGGCACTAGACCGGCGCGATCTCCCCGTTATTTCTCCCGGAACATCCGCATCAGTTGATCATGCAGCGGTTTGACCAGATAGGAAATCATGGTTCGCTCGCCGGTCTGCACGAAGGCCTCGACCGGCATGCCCGGCACCATCTTGACCTCGCCGAGCTTGGCAACCTCTTCGCCCGGCATGGCAATGCGGATGGTGTAGTAGGTCTGTCCGGTGCGCTGGTCGGTGGCGGCATCGGCCGAGACGCGGTTTACCGTGCCGTAAATTTCCGGCGTGGTGCGCTGGTTGAAGGCTGAAAACCGCAGCAGCGCGAGCTGGCCAATTCGCACCTGATCGATGTCCTGCGGGTTGACCTTGGCTTCGACCGTCAGATTGTCGGCGTCGGGAACGATCAGCATCATCGCGTCGCCCGCGGTGATGACGCCGCCGACGGTGTGCACGTTGGACTGAAACACCATGCCGTTCTGGGGCGCGCGAATCTCGACGCGCTTGAGCTGGTCTTCGGCGGTGACCTTGCGCTCTATGAACTCGCCGATCTTGCCGTCGATCTCGCGCGTCTCCTTGGCGACCTCGCTGCTCAGATCGCGGTCGATCTGAATGATCTGCAATTCGGTCTCCGAGATCTTGCCGGCGACTTGGGCGGTCTGCGCGATCAACTGCGCGGACTCACCCTCCAGCCGCACCGCCGCGCGTTCGAGCTCGGTCAGTTTTGTGAGCGGCACGAGTTTCTGCTTCCACAGATCGTAGACGCCGTCCTTTTCGCGTTCGATCAGCTTGGTTTCCTTGTCCTTGGAGACATGCTGTGCCTTGAGGCCGCGAACCTCTTCATTGAGCTGCTCGATACGCTGGCGAAGTTGCGCCTTCTGGCCGGTGCGCGCGCTGCTCCGCAACTGGAACAGCTTGCGCTCGCCGTCGACGATCGATGCAATGTCGGGATCGTTGGCGCGGGCCAGGAGATCGGCTGGAAACTTGACCGCGTCATTGCCGTCGCGCTCGCTCTCCAGGCGGGCCTTGCGGGCGTAGAGCTCGTCGAGTCCCTTGGTGACAATGGCCAGATTGGCGCGGGTGACCGTGTCGTCGAGACGAACCACGATATCACCCTGCTGGACGCGGTCGCCGTCTTTGACGCGGAGCTCTCCGACGATGCCGCCGGTCGGGTGCTGGACCTTCTTGACGTTCGAGTCGACGACGACGGAGCCTTGCGCGATGAGCGCCCCGGACAGCGTCATGGTTCCCGCCCATCCGCCGACGCCGCCGGCCAGCACGATGACGATCACCAGTCCGGCCAGCGTGTGGCGGCTGATGGACTGGCGCGTGTCCCACTTAGGCACTGGGCTCTTGGGTTCCGGGTTCATGACTTCACGACTCCGGCTTCGGGCACGACCTTGAGCGCCCGCGATGCCGCGGCTCCATCGCGTTGCAACACGCGTGACAGCACCTCGTCCTTCGGACCGAAAGCTGCGACGCGTCCTTGATTCATCATCAGCAGGAGGTCGACGCCCGCGATCGCGCTCGGCCGGTGAGCGACGACGACCACAATGCCGCCGCGGGCGCGCACGCTCATGATGGCGCGGCTCAGCGCTTCGTCGCCCTCTGCGTCGAGATTCGAGTTTGGCTCGTCCAGCACGACCAGGAACGGATCGCCATAAAGCGCGCGCGCCAGCGCCACGCGCTGGGCCTGCCCGGCCGACAGCGCGCTCCCGCTTTCGCCGACCTGCGTCTCGTAGCCCTCAGGCAGGCCGACGATCATGTCGTGGACGCCCGCGGCATTGGCCGCCGCGATCACGGCCTTCGCATCCTGCGGCACTAAAAAACGGCCGATGTTCTGCGCCACGGTGCCGGCCAGCAGTTCGACGTCCTGTGGAAGGTAACCGATGTGCTTGCCGAGCGCCTCCGGCGACCATTGATCGAGTGCCGCTCCGTCGAGACGGATACGGCCGCGCGCCGGGCGCCAGACGCCGACCAGCATCCGCGCCAGCGAACTCTTTCCCGATCCGCTCGGTCCGATGATACCGAGCCCGTTGCCGGCTTGCAGCGAAAGGCTGGCGTCCTGCACGACGACTTTTTCGCTGCCGGGCGGCATGACGGCGATGCTCTCCACAATGACGCTGTGAGCCGGCGGCCGCAGCGCCATCGGCGCGGTCTGCGACGGCAGCAGCGCGAGCAGATCGGTGAGGCGTTTCCAACCTTGGCGGGCGCCGACGAAGCCGCGCCAATTCGCGATCGCCAGGTCGACCGGCGCGAGCGCCCGCGCACTCAGGATCGACCCTGCGATGATGATGCCTGCGGTGGCCTGCTGATAGATGACGAGATAGGCGCCGACCGCGAGCACGCCGGACTGCAGCATCATGCGCAGCACCTTGGACGCCGAGCCAAAGCCGCCGGCGACATCGCTGACGTGCCGCTGGCTCGCCAGATATTTGGTATTCGCGTCGCTCCACAGCGCGGCGACGCGTCCAGTCATTCCCATCGCCGTGAGGACTTCGGCGTTGCGGCGGCTGGCCTCGGCGAGCGATTGGCGGGTCAGGGCGAAGGTGGTCGCGGCCCGGATTGGATCGCGGGTCATGGTTTCGGTCATCATGGTGATGATGCCGAGAATGATGGCGCCGAACAGCGCGGCAAGTCCAATGTAGGGATGGAAAAGAAAACAGATCAGGAGATAGACCGGCAGCCACGGCAGGTCGAACAGCGCGTTCGGTCCCGAACCCGACAGGAAGGATCGAACGCTGTCGAGATCGCGCAGCGGCTGGAGCCCGTCGTTGCGGTTGCCGAGCTTCAACGGCAGGCGCACGATCGTCTCATAGACTCGGCCGCTGAGCGCTTCGTCGAGGCGGCCGCCAATTCGCACCAGGATGCGGCCGCGGATCAGATCGAGCAGGCCCTGCGCCGTATAGAGTCCGCCGGCGAGGATCACGAGCCCGACGAGCGTCGGTATGCTGCGGCTCGGCAGCACGCGGTCGTAGATCTCCAGCATGAAGAAAGCGCCGGTGAGCATGAGGATATTGCTCATGCCGGCCATCAAGCCGATCGAGATGAATGCCCCGCGGCAAGCCTCGAGTGCTTCCGCGAGTTCGGAGCGCTGTTGGGGTCGACGGCTGGGCTGCCGCATCAACATTGGTCCTTACGCGACGGCATCATGCCGATGACGGAATCGCGTTGTCATCGAATGCATCTTACCAGCAGTTGCAAGCCTCATCGTTCGTTAACCATAAGAAAATACGACATTAGGAACAATGGGTTAAGCGTCCGCAGGCGCGACGCAACCAACCGGTGCCTTGATGGTTAACCCAGGCGGCGGGGAGACCACTGTTGGACGGAAGCCGCCGATGGATCCGCGCGAGCCGTTTTCTGAGGAATCCCTTCGATACGCGGCGGAGTGCCGGCGGCTGGCAAGACTGGCCCGCAGGCCGGTCGCTCCCGATAGCCCAGGCACTGTGGCCTATCGGCAGGTGCTCGCCTGGGTGAGAGACCTTCAGGCGCAATACGTAAATCCTTCCAGACATCAGCAGTTCTTCGGCAGAGCCGCGGGGCCGGGACATCGCTAGGGTGGTATTCGACGCAAGGCCCAGCACCGGCGGGGCGAGGCGTCCGATAGCGGCGAGCAGCGTATAAGAGTTCACCACAAGCGATCGCGCTGCGATCCGACCAACGCGACCCCGAGCGTTGACTAGGACGGTCTGCTCAATAATGCGCGGCGTGCCGCGCGCGAACGTCTCGCTCTCGCAACCTGCTTTCTCCAGGCGCACAGATAATTGTCTACTGCCGCGGCTGATCGGGCGGCCGCGGCGATCCACGATCGGCTCGGGGTGGCGGAGGTCCTTCGGCCTGCGGCGGCGGGCCCGCCGCCGGACGGGGCGCCGGTGCCGCTCCGGGGCTTGGTCCTGCACCCGGTGCCAGCCCGGGTGCTGGCCCTGTCGCCGGGGGACGAGATTCCGGGGTGGGTGTTCCCGAGCCGACGGTTCGCGAAATGAGATCCTGGATCTCGGACCACGTCCAAGACGTGCGTGGCTCGCTGGACGGCGCGCCCGATTGCTGATTTGGATTTGGAGCAGAGCCAGTTGGTTTGTTCGGCGTGGTGTCGGAAGGTGTCGCGCCAGAAGGTGTCGAACCGGCTGGCGTCGTGCGCGCCGCCCCGGTCGGTGACGGCTGTTCGGCCGGGCTTGGCAGATTGCTGGTCGGAGTTTTTTCCACAAACGGCGGGCTTGCGCCGGTCGGCCGTTGCCGCGCCGCCTCGCTGTTGTCGGGCAGCGCTCCCGTGGCGGGGCCTGTTGCCGGCGCCGGGTTCGGCTGTATCGGCGTATCGACGTTGCCCAGGATGACCGGCAGGCCGTCTTTGCCGCTGCCGATGATTACGATCTTGGTGTTGGGCGATTGCGCAAGCTGGAGCGTTGCTTCGATGCCGCGCCAGCGCACATAGGAGTCGGAAATGCCTTGCGTTACCGTCTGCTGGAAGTCGCGGATTCCGTATGCCTCGATCTGCTTGCGTTCGGATTCCTTCTTCTCGCGCTCGACGCGGAAGCCATACTCCTGAACCAGATAATATTGCTCGATCTTGCGGTTGATCGCCGCGTTGACCGCGGCCGGCAGTTCCAGGCCAAGGACCAGCGTGTCGTAGATGATAAGCATCTCGTCCAGCGACACCTTGTAATGATCGCCGTACTCGCTCTCCTGTTCGGTTCGCGAGAATGAACTTTGGCCAAGCATGGCTTCGGTGTGAGTACGGATCTTCTTTTGAATCTCTTGCCGCTTCGTCGAATAGATCTCTTCCGCGGTGTATTCGGCGAAGATCTCGCGTGCGCGGTTGCCAATTTCGGGACTAAGCATCCTCTTCACGTAGTCCGGCCCGATGGTCTGATGAAGCTGCGGGACCGCGTCGTGCTTGAGCCTGAACCGGATGTTGATCGTAGTGGTCAGGTTCACGCCGTCCTTCGAGATGGCGTTATAGGTGTCGTCGTGGGTCTGCAGCCGCAGGTCGTACAGGAACAGCTTGTCCCACGGCAGCAGGACGCGCATGCCCTCGTCCTTCAAGAGGCGCGGGTCGACCTGCGTGCCGCCGCGAAACCGCTTCCACAAAATTCCGACGTGGCCGGTCGGCACCGTCACGATCACGTTCGGAGCGATCAGGAAGCTCACAAGCGTCGCGACCATCAGATAGATGACGATGACCGGCAGGCTGTGTTCGATGAAACGCCACCACCGATAGCGCTTCGGCGACGGCCTGCCATCCAGCGATTCAGGGTTCGGTTTCATCAGCCGGTCTCCACCGAACCTAGCTCAGTGAAACGCCCTTCGTCCATGCGCAGCCGGCGGATGGGAACGTCCATTTCGTCGATGTAGCGGTCATCGTGCGAGATCGCCACAACGGTGATCCCGGCGCGATGCAGCGCCGGCAGGAACTCGAAGTAGAACTTGCGCCGGAATTCCGGGTCCTGGTCGGCGGCCCATTCGTCGAGCATCAGCAGTGGCCGCTTCTCAAGCTGCGCCACAATCAGCGCCAGCCGCCGGCGCTGACCGCTTGACAGATCGGTGGTCTGGAACTCGCCATGATTGAGGCGGGTTTTGGCCTGCAGCTTGAACTCCGTGAGCATCCTGGTGAGTTCGGCAGGATCCGGATCGTCGATGCCGTAAAGCCGCTGAAATAGATGGAAGTCGGGAAAGATCGCCGTGATCAGACTGCGGTAATACTCGTAGCGGTCACCTTCGACGGGCGTACCGTCGAGCAGCAACTCGCCCGACGCCGGCCGGTAGAAGCCGGCCAGTATCTTCATGAAGGTCGATTTGCCCGAGCCGTTGCCGCCGGTCAGGATGACGAGATCGCCCGAGTTCAGTGTGAAATTGAACGGGCCGACCCTGAACGGCGCATCGGCTGTCTTGCCGGGATAGTGGAATTCAACGTCGCGCACTTCGATCTTGGTGAACTTCTTCGCGGGCTCGGCCGGGATTTCATCCGACAGGCTGGTGATACCCGCGAGCTTGACTTCCAATTGCGCGAGCCGGTCGGCAGCCGCATTGGCCGCCGCGATGATCGGGATTGACTGCACGAGCCCGGAGCATGCGCCGACGATAAAGACCAGTGCCGTCACAGCCTTGGTAATGGAGCCCGGCGCCATGCTGAACAGCGGCACGACGAAAGCGACCGAGCCGAGTAGGATATACAGCGAGGTCTGCAACAGCACCATGCGACGATAAGTTTCGCTCTGGGTGCGGATCTTGATGTTGGCCGCGGTCCTTGAAACGTCGACGAGGTGATCGAACAGCGCATCGCTGCGCGCGCGATTGAGCCGAACCTCCTTAAAGCCGTCGAGGACATCGCTCAGGCGATCATACAGCTTGTTTTCCCATGCCGCCGCTTCGCGCATCTCGACGGCATGCTGCTTGGTCTTGGAATGGAAGATCGCCGCGCCGGTGCCCACGATGACCACGCTCAGCACAAACGCGACGAACGAAAGATAAGCGACATAGATCGTTACCAGCGTGATCAGCAGCGCGCCCTGCACCGCGAAGGCCAGCATGTTGCTTGCCTGCGTCAGGATCGCGGTGTCGCCGGTGATGGCGGACACGATTTCCGCGCGGCCGATTGTTTCCAGCGGCAGCAGCTCGGAGCGGCGAACGTAGTCCAACAGCCGCACGCGCATCTTGTGAATGATGGCGCCGATCTCGGCGGTTGTGGTGATCAGAATGAAATGCTGCGTCTGGATGAACAGCAGCAGCGCGACTGTGAAAAAGCCAGCGGCCCAGAGGCTGATCTCGCCCCTGTCGGCAGCGCCGGCGCCGGCGTTGATCGCGCCGATGATGGCCGTGGTGCTGAGGCCGCCCATGGCGGATACGAACACCAGCCGGCCCAGCGAGCCTTCCATTTCACGGCGAACGAGCTGGAGAAAGGACATCAGGCTACGCCGTCCGTTTGATTCCAGCAGGATGCCGATCGCTGTGACCGGCCTTGCACGAAAGCACTTAGCTGCTCCGTGCGCGGCGCAACAATTCAGTTTGCCGCGCCAGTTCGGCGCGGCGAGCCATCTCAGCGCGGCGTGACGGTCCGGTGATCAGCAGCACGATCAATCCAAGCACCGGAGTGATGGCAACCGACAGAAGAAACGTCCCAGTGAATCCCATTCGGCGCTGGCTGCCGCACAGCCCGACGAGGACGCAGAACACCAGGTAAGCCGCCAGAACGGCGAGTGGTAACACCATGACGCAACGTCTCCCTCGACACAGCGGGCCAAGAACCTGGATTCCCGCCACCACTTCCGCCGCATCGGCGGTCATCCGGGCGAGGGCCTGGTCGTACCGGTCAGGGTCCCGCTGCGGTTGCCCTTAGGCTCCAGTGGTCCCGGGGCCGGCGGTCGGCGCAGACTTGCGCTTGAACCTCGCCTGCTGGGTTTTGATGAACTCTCGATAGTCCGGCGGATTGAAATCGAGAAGCGTGCCGCCGGACGTGAAGTGCTTCATGAACACCCGGCCGATCACATAGGTGGCGCCGGCGGAATACACCGGCATGGTCAAAGCGCCCACCACGGAGCCGATGCCGGGGATTCCTTTGATCACGCTGCTGAAGGTCATTGCGGTCGTGGTTGCGGTGCTGGCCGGAATGAGGGCGCCCGCAAGGCTCGCGATGACGGACTTGCCGCGGTT
>Ga0207701_10004088_pt1 | contig 14869 bp, 15 predicted proteins | sample KBSSwiSSwithPhiX_FD_184294 | JGI IMG/M metagenome (GOLD analysis project Ga0207701, IMG submission 184294) | Switchgrass rhizosphere bulk soil microbial communities from Kellogg Biological Station, Michigan, USA, with PhiX - S5 (SPAdes) (version 2) | ecosystem: Environmental > Terrestrial >... | reverse complement strand
CGTCGATCTCGGCGCCACCAATCCGAATCCCGGCGATACGATCAAGTTCACGTTCAAGCTGCCGGACGGCACCAATCAGGATCTGACGCTGACGGCCACGAATGCGTCGCCGCCGGCGGCAGGTCAGTTCACCATCGGCCTGACGTCCACCGACACCGCGACCAACCTGCAGACCGCACTGACCCAGAGCCTCGGAACGTTGGCCAACACCCAGTTGGTGGCTGCTTCCGCGGTCCAGGCCGGCAACGAATTCTTCAACACCGACGCCAGCCACCCGCCGCTCCGGGTCGACGGGCCGCCGTTCGACACGGCGACCGCGCTGGTCGACGGAACGTCCACCACCGTGGCCTGGTACACCGGGGACAATGCCACCGACGATCCGCGTTTGACGGCGCTGGCCCGTGGCGACCAGTCGCTGGTCGTGGGGTATGGCGCGCGGGCGAACGAGCAGGGCCTCCGCACCTCGGTGCAGAGCCTTGCGGTGTTCGCGGCGACCCAGTTCTCAGGTGCCGACCCCAACGGCGAAGCTCAGTACGCTGCGCTGAAGCAGCGCATCGGCGCTGCTCTGAACGGCGCGCCAAACCAGCAGACCACCGCCGATATTTCGGGCCAGCTCGCCGGCGCCCAGGTTGCGCTCAACGATGCCAAGGAGCGCCACGACCAGACCAACACGACGCTGCAGAATCTGCTGCAAGGTCTTACGGGCGCGCCGACCGAACTGGTCGCGGCGCAAATATTGTCGCTGCAGACAAGCCTCCAGGCCACGCTGCAGACCACCGCGATGCTGCTCAAGACCAGTATCCTGCAGTATATTTGAGCGCTGGTCGCGCTGAACGCAAAAAGCCCCGCGGCACGCCGCGGGGCTTTTGTTTTGGTGGATCGCCGCGGCGATCAGGCGCGTCCGAGCAGCCCTGCCGCGATCTCTCGATTGATGCTGATCAGCGAGTCGAGATGAACGGGGTTTGGGTCCGTCATCGCCGTGACGGTGTGATTCATCACAAACAAACCGATGTTCGCGACGTTCTGGCGAACGTTCTTCGGCATCGGGTTGTTGGCGTCGGTCATCTCCGACAGGAACACGGCCCAGAGCTTGCGGTTGTAGAGCAGCGCCTCGTCGAGCTGGGCCCTGTTCTCGTCCCAGGAATCGTGCACCGACTGCAGCCGGGCCGCAGCCTGGAGCAGAAGCGTTGCTTCAAGCTCACGCGGGTTTGAGATTTGCCTTCCCACGTTTTTGTAGGTTTGTGCCGCGTTCTGCATTTTCGAGTAACCTCGCTTCGTACGCAATCAGCTTCTTGGCTTCTTTCAAAGCCTTGTACAGATTGCCTGTTAAGATTTGATTATTGATATCCTCCACATAGCCCCAGGTGCTGGGCGCAGCCTGCACGATCTGGCGCACCAGAGCGAAATAGACCTCGTGGTGGGCCCGGGGGTCGCGCGAGGTGTACATCAGTTGCACCGCCAGATAGATGCGCTTGGCCGGGGTATCGGCGCGCGCGGCCGTCAGGATGTCCTTTTCGCGAAGAATGGGGCTGGTCCCTTCGATCACCAGCCAGGACCGCTGGTTGCAATTGGTGATGACGGACTCGCCGATCAGGATGCGTTCGTTGGGCTTCAGTTCGACCTTAAGCGCCATGACGTCCTCCTAGGGGCTGCCCTTAAGCGAAATGGCGCTTGCGGGGTGCAAACGCCATCCGTCGGTTTCGAGGTAAGCGGGCTTCGGCGGACCGGATAGGCCGCCCGCCGTCGCCGTATTACTGGAACAGGCGGAGCACCGCCTGGCTCGCTTGCGAGGCGAGCGACAGCGCGGTGGTCGAAAGCTGCTGCCGGGTCTGCAAGGCGAGCAGGTTGGCGCCCTCCTCGTTGGAGTCGGCCAAGGTCAGTCCGTCGGCGCCGCTCTGCAGCGTGTTGATCATCGCCTTGGTGAAGTCCTGGCGGATCTGCACGGTCGAAAGGTTCGATCCGAACGCCTGGGCCTGGGATCGCAGCCTGGTGAGACCGACGGTCAAGTCCGCGCTGGCAAGGTTGATGTCGGCCGTGGTGGCCCAGTTGTTGGACGAGTTGTTCAGCGCGAGGCCGGTCGAGGTGAAATCGACGGCGTTGATGGTCACGGACGACGAGCCGCTCTCGTTCAGCGTGACCGTGAGATTGGCGCTGTTCGTGACGTCGAGCAGGTTGATGCCGTTGAAACTGGAGTCGCCGGCGAGCTGGTCGATCTGACCGCGGATTGCATCGAACTGGGCGGCAAGGCCCGACCGTACCGTGACGTCGGTGGTCTGCATGGCTTGGCTCGCCAGCGCCTGTGCCGATTGCACCAGCTTGGTGATCGAGGTGATGCCGTTGTTGGCGGCCTGGATCGTGCTGATGCCGCTCGACATCGAGTCGAGCAGGTTACCAAGATCGCTGGCGCGGTTGGTCAGCCCCTGGGCGGTGAAGTAGTTGATCGGATTGTCGAGGGCCGAATTGACCCGCTTGCCGGTGGCAAGCTTGGTCTGGGTGTTGCTGATCAATTCAGCGGTTTTTTGCAATTGCAGAAGATTGGACCGAACACCCGCACTCAAAACAATGTCGCTCATGACCTGAACTCCGCAAACGATACTGCCCGCTCACAGCGAGCAACCGTTGCGAAGAATGATCTGTTAAGGTTGATAAAGGGTTAGGAAGGTCTTTCTAACCTATTAATTGGCAGCAAAAAAATCGTCCGCGGGGCTCGAAATAGCGGTCATCGCCCAGCACAAAAGAAAACGGCGGCACTTTCGTGCCGCCGTTTCGATGTTGGCGTGCTTGCGGATTACTGGAACAGGCGGAGCACGGCCTGGCTGGCCTGCGAGGCGAGCGACAGGGCGGTGGTGGACAGTTGTTGGCGGGTCTGCAACGCGAGCAGGTTGGCGCCTTCCTCGTTCGAGTCGGCGAGGGTGAGGGCGTCGGAGCCGCTCTGCAGCGTGTTCACCATGGCCTTGGTGAAGTCCTGGCGGATCTGCACGGTCGACAATTGCGAACCGAACGCCTGGGCCTGCGAACGCAGCGTCGTCAGCGCGGCGGTCAGCTCGGTGTTTGCCGCGGTGATGTCGGCAGCAGCGGCCCAGTTGTTGGTCGCGTTGTTGATCGCAAGCCCGGTGGAGGTGGTGTCGACGGCATTGACCGTGACGCTCGAGGTGTTTCTCTCGTTCAACTGAACGGTGAGGTTGGTGCTGTTCGTGCTGTCGAGCAGGTTGATGCCGTTGAAGCCCGAGTCGCCCGCGAGCTGGTCGATCTGGGTTTTGATGGCATTGAACTGACTGGCAAGGCCGGAACGAACCGTCGCGTCGGAGGTCTGCTGCGCCTGGCTGGCGAGCGCTTGTGCCGACTGCACCAGCTTGGTGATCGAGGTGAGGCCGTTGTTGGCGGCCTGGATGGTGCTGATCGCGGTCGACATCGAGTCGAGCAGGTTGGTCAAGTCGCTGGCGCGGTTCGACAGACCCTGGGCGGTGAAGAAGTTGATCGGGTTGTCGAGCGCGGAGTTGACCCGCTTGCCGGTGGCGAGCTTGGACTGGGTGTTCGTGATGGTGGCGGCCGTGCTCTGCAACTGCAGAAGGTTGGCGCGAACGCCGGCGGTAAGAACGATATCGGACATAGGAGTACCTTTCTGGTCTCAGTTCCCGAACACGGGAGGATTACGTGACGATCCCCACTGGATCGGCCCCTGTGATCGCACGTCGGCTGTAATGCGCCGTAAAAAAATATAGTTAACGATATAGACGGATGCATATGATGATCGAAAAGTTTGCATCTGCTTTTCAGCATTTGCTCGAGCATCTGCTTTTCAGCATTCGCTAACTACGAAAAATAACGCCGCGCTAACCATGATTGTCGCGCCAATTCGCCACGCGAAAAGCGTGCAGCGTCAAGTGATGTGGGATTTGCAGCGGCGCGTTTGCGGCGACGCGCGGCCGCTCGCTAAGCCTGCGCGCGGGCGGCGCGGTCGAGGAAATCTTCCAGCGCCGCGATGCAGGCGCGGTCGCGGTAGAGCCGGTGCTTGTCGCTGGCGATGTGTTGTTTGATGCGGGCCCGGAAGTCTGGGTCGCGTCCAATGCGGACCGCAAGCGCCACGTAGTCGTCGAGCGTCTCGGCGATCGTCTCCGGCATGCCCATCATGCGCAGGATGCCGGCGCTGACCCGGCCGCGCATCAGCTCGCCTTGGAAGGTGACGATCGGCAGATCCTGCGCCAGCGCCTCCAGCGTGGTGTTGCCGCCCGACCAGCCGATGCTGTCGAGCATGAGATCGCACTGCGCGCTCGCGGCGGCAAAGCGGCTCATCTCCATGCCGTCGAGGAACACGCAATGATCGTCGGCCTTGAGGCCCGCGGCTGCGAAGGCGCGATCGAGACGCTTCTGGAACAGCTCGGTGACCTCCCGGCCGAAATGGCGAATGAAGACGAACTGGCAATCGCCGGCCTCGTGCGCGATGCGCGGGAAGACCTCGTCGTGCTGCGGCAGATACTTGAACAGCGACTGCGCGCACCAATAGGCCGTCGCATTCGGCCGCAGCCCGAGTTCCTCGCGGGTGACCGCCGCAGGCGGCAGCGCCAGCGGCTCGTAGTGAAAGCCGGCGTTGGGGAGCTTCACCAGCTTTTCGACGTAATGGTCCTGGCCGTTGGCGGGCTCGATCAATTCGCCGCTGAGGAAATAGTCGAGGGTCGGGAAACCGCTGGTCTGCGGATGACCGATGTAGCCGCATTGCACTGGGGCGAGGCGGAGCGCCGCCAGCTCCGAGGCCTCGGTGCTCATGCCGATGTCCGGGTAGATGAGAACGTGCGGCCGGTCCGCGAGGATGATCTGCCGCCAGCGTTCGGTCGAGGCTGGGCCTTGCACAAAGCGATGGCAGAGCTGCCGCGCCAGCGCGGTTTCGGCATCCTGGCCGTTGCCGAGGTAGTAGCCTGACACCTGGAACCGTTTCGGATCGAGTTGGCTGACCCAGCCCTTGACGCCGATCTTCCAGACCGAGTGCTGATAGAAAAAGCCGCTGACGATGCCGACTCGCACGGGCTCGTCCGCCGCCGGCGGCGGGGCGGGCTCGGCCAAGCCATAGCGCTTCTGCATAATGTCCGAGGCCATGGCGCCGAACAGGCTTTGCAACTCGCGATCGTTCTGACCCTGGTAGGCGAGGAAGAACGGCTGCGCTTGGCCAAGTGCCTTGGACAGGTCGCCGGGGATGTGTCCGGCATCGTAGGCGGTGCGAAGCGCGCGCAGACGCCGCTCGTAGTCCGCGCGCTGCGCCGCGATCTCGCTTTCGTCGGCGTAGAGGATCGGCAGCGCCGCCGTGCACGAGCCCCAGCGCGCCTTGCTGTAGTCGGGCTTCAACGCCAGCGCCCGTTCGAAGCTCGCGAGCGCCTCGCGGTAGCGGTTGAAGTCAGCCATCAGCATCCCGCGCATGACGTGCGCCTCGGCGTATGCTGGATGCACCGTCAGCAGTCGTTCGAGGCTTTGCATTGTTTCGTCGATGCGCTTCAGCGCGCGCAACGCGCCGCAGCGGTTGAGCATCGCTTCGGCGAAATCCGGCTGGATGGCGAGCGCGCGGTCGTAACACGCGAGCGCCTCAGCCGGGCGGCCAAGAATGTCGAGCACCGAGCCGCGATTGCAATGCGGCTTGGCGTAGCCGGGGCGGAGCGTGATGGCGCGATCGTAGCTCTTGACCGCCTCGTCGTAGCGGTCGAGCCCCTTGAGCGCGTTGCCCTGATTGTAGAACGCCTCCGCATAGTCGGGTTTGATGGCGATGGCACGCTTGAAGTTTTCGAGCGCCTCCGCGTGCCGTTCGAGCGTCACCAGCACCGCGCCGCGGTTGTTCAGCGCCTCGGCGAAGCGGCCCTTGAGCTTGAGTGCTTCGTCGAAGCTCGCGAGCGCCTCCTGGGGGCGGTTCATGGCGTTGAGGACGAGGCCGTAGTTCAGCAAAATCTGCGGCGACTTCGGCCGCAGTTGCATCGCCGCGGCGACCAGACGCAGCGCCGTCACAAGCTCGCCGCGCGCAAGCTTGATGACGCCGAGCATTTGCAGCGCGTCGATGTTGTCCGGACGCACCGCCAGCACCGTGGCGTAGAGCTGCTCGGCCTCGGCAATGCGCCCCTGATGATGCAGCTCCAGCGCCTGGTGTACGGTGCGCGGAACGTCGATGGGCTTGCCTTTCGGCAGCGGCAGGGACGGCATGGACTCCTAAGCCTTGATGTTGGCGTGGGGCTCGACGGGGGCAGTGTTATCCGATTCGCTTCGCGCCGGCCGATAGGCTCGGTAGCGCAGCAGCGCCTGATCCGGGTGTTCGCGCTCTTGCGCGTGCGCGCGCACGTCGTTCTCGCGGTTGATAACCTCGCGGCTTTCCGGATCGACCACGACGTCGTGGGGCATGTGATCGGGATGCCGTTCGTGCTGATCGTTGCCGCTGTCGCCGCTCGCAATGACGGTTTTTGCGGCATCGAGCTCGGTTTCGATCGGCCGCGCGGGCGAGCGGTCGCGTGCCGTGAATTTGGGCACAGGGGCATTGGGCTTGATCGTGAAGCTAGAGTCCATGTCGGTCTCCCGGCGGGTATTGCCGACTTCCCAACGACTCAAACGCTACCGTACGTGATTTGACGTCAACGAACGCTACAGGACGCGACTTAACGTCAGCGGCTGCATGGCGCTGGCCGTGGGCGCCGTGGCGCAACCCGACGCGCCATAGGCCTGCGGGGTGGCCTTGCGGGCGAGTTCGCTGGAGACGCCGCGCATGATGCTTTCCGAGACCGCGTGCGCGGTCGCGAGCACAGTCAGATTCATTTGCAGCACGGCACGGAACAGGTCGTGGCGCTGGCGCAGCTCCTTGGCCATCGCCGGTCTGACCCGATCGAGATAAACTTGGCTTGCCTTGATGCACGCGGTGTCGGCCAGGTACATCCTCGACAGCTCGGATTTGGCAGGTTCGAGTTTGGCCGCCTCGGCGAGCTTGCCGGCGCGGATCAGCGCGGTTTCCTCTTCGACGGTGCCAAGCAGCGCCTCCATCACCTCGAGGAGATGCTTGATCAGCGTCTCGCCGTCGGCTGCGCTGGCAACCGGAGCGGCCGAGATTTCTTTCGTCGGCTTGGCCAGAGCGCTCATCGGACCTCCTGTTGCGCCAGCAGTTCGCGGGTGACCAGCGGCGCGATACCGACGCCGCCGGCCTTGACGAACGACTTGGAATATTCGTCGGTGAGGAACGACCGCCAGATGTTGGCGCCTTTGCCGCCGCTGAACGGCCCTTCGCCGACGCCGGTGAACATCTGCTGGAACATGCTGTTGAGGAACATTGCTTCGAAGTCCTCGCCGGTCGACTTGGCCTTGGCGGCGCGGCTTCCGGCGGCATTTGCCTTGCTGGCGAGGGCCGCGGTCGCAGCCGGCGACAGCGCCGGCGACATGGGGGATGCAAGACCGGGCTTCATCACATCACCTCGATTTCGGCCTGGATCGCGCCCGCGGCCTTGATCGCCTGGAGGATCGCGATCAGGTCGCGCGGGCCGATGCCAAGTGCGTTGAGGCCGTCGACCAGTTGCTGTAGCGACACGCCTTCGCGCACCACGGCAAACTTCTTGCCATCTTCCTGCACACCGATCTTGGTGCGTGGCACGACGCGGGTCTGGCCGCGTGAGAACGGCGCCGGCTGGCTCACTTGCGGCGTCTCGGAAATCGTGACGGTCAGATTGCCCTGCGCCACCGCGACCGTGGACACCCGCACGTCGCGCCCCATCACGATGATGCCGGAGCGTTCGTCGATGACGATCCTGGCGGCGAGATCCGGCTCGATCTGCAACTGCTCGATCTCGGTGAGCAGCGACACCACGTTGCCGGCGTATTGCTTGGGCACGTTGACCTGCACGGTCGACTGGTCGAGCGGCTCGGCGGTGTTGGCGCCGATGAAGTCATTGATCGCCGCCGCGATCCGTTTGGCGGTGGTGAAGTCGGCGTTGCGGAGTGCAAGTCGCACCTGGTTGAGCCGGTTGAGCGCGAAATCAATCTCGCGCTCGATGATCGCGCCGTTGGCGATGCGGCCGACGGTCGGCACCCCGCGGACAATCTTGGCCGCTTCGCCTTCGGCCTGGAAACCGTTGATGGCGACCGAGCCCTGGCCCACCGCGTAGACGTTGCCGTCGGCGCCGAGCAGCGGCGTGACCAGCAAGGTGCCGCCTTGCAGGCTCTTGGAATCGCCGAGCGCCGACACCGTGATGTCGATGCGGGTGCCCTGCGTGCCGAACGCCGGCAGGTTGGCGGTGACCATGACGGCGGCGACATTGCCGGTGCGCATGGTGGCGCCGCGGACGTTGACGCCGAGGCGCTCCAGCATCGCGGTGAGCGATTGCTTGGTGAAGGGGACGTTGTTGAGGGTGTCGCCGGTGCCGTTGAGCCCGACCACCAAGCCATAGCCGATGAGCTGGTTCTGGCGCACGCCTTCGATGTTGGCGAGGTCCTTGATGCGGGACGTCGCGGACACGCGATAGGGTCCGTCCGCCACGGACACTGTGGCGGTGCAAGACAAGGCCAGCGCCGCGACCGCCGCGGCAAACGCACGATGTAGCGTCCGCATCACATTGCTCCCCAATGAATTCGGACCAGCACATCATTATGCGAACGCCGTGCCACCGTGCCGTGGACTCAAGTTACTGAAATGTCGAAGGATTATTTTTTGGCGCGTGGCGCGGCGATGCCGCTGCTGTCATATGCACGGCAAAATCTGCCGGTCATTTACCGGCGGTTAACCATACCGGGCCACCTTTGGCGGTATTCCCGGGACGCTTCCGCATCCCGGCCACCGAGGCTCAGGGCGCTAAGGTCAGGCTCATGCGCATCTACGGATCGAACGCCGCCGGCCAGGTTGCGAATGCGTCCGCGCCGCGCCGTGCCGCGTCCGGCGGTTTCTCGGTCGACCAGGGGGAGGCCCCACAATCGGCCCAGCCGGCGGTCGCGCTCCGAACCATCGGTGGCATCGACGCCTTGCTGGCACTGCAGGGTCAGGACGACCCGGCCGAGCGAAAGCGCCGTGCGGTCACGCGCGGGCGAACCGCGCTCGACGTGCTGGACGAACTCAAGCTTGAAGTTCTGGGCGGCACGCCCGGGCCCTCGACCTTGCAGCGGCTGAAGGCCGCGACGGCGGAGCTCAGTGACAGCTCAGGCGACGAGCGGCTGGATTCCGTGCTGGCCGAGATCGAGCTCCGCCTGGAGGTCGAGATCGCCAAGATGGGCCCCCGGCGGTAGGGCATTCCGGGCTCAAAAGGCCTGATTTTTCCGCATATCGCTCTGCCATTATTCGGTGCTTGTCGGCCACCCGGCGGCACACTATAAGCTCGCCCCGCGAGCAGGGAGGCTCGTTCGAGTAGGGTGGGGTCGAAATGAAGAACAAGAAGGGGATCAACGGCGTTAAAGCCGTGAATGGCATCAAAGCCGTCAACGGCACACAGGGCCGTAGCAATGGCCTGAACGGTCAAAATGGCCATAGCAATGGCCACAACGGGCATAACGGACACAACGGCATCGACGCCGCCAATGGCTCGGGCACCGTGGCAAAGGACAAGAGCAAGATCTACCGACCAACCGAAAAAGAGCCGTTTATGAACGAGCGGCAGAAGGAGTATTTCCGCCAGAAGCTTGCGATTTGGCGGGAAGACATCCTGAAAGAGGCCAAGGATACCCTGCAACATCTGCAGGACGAGAACGTAAACCACCCGGATCTGGCCGACCGCGCCTCATCCGAGACCGACCGGGCCATCGAGCTTCGCGCCCGCGACCGCCAGCGCAAGCTGATCAACAAGATTGATGCTGCACTGCACAGGATCGACGACGGGACTTACGGCTATTGCGAGGAAACCGGCGAGCCGATCGGGATCAAGCGCCTGGAAGCCCGTCCGATCGCGACGCTCTCGGTGGAGGCCCAGGAGCGCCATGAGCGGCGCGAGCGGATTTACCGGGACGACTGATCGTCTTTGACGTTTTGATGTCTTTTGACATGCAATGGCCGGGGCACCGCCTCGGCCATTGTTGTTTCAACATCACTTCATCGGACAGCGTTCGTGATAGCGGTCCTGATGCTCTACAAGCGCTGTCGCGACGGTCTTCAGCGCGTAGCTATCGTCGCCCGTTTTGACCGGTTCCTGTAGATAGAAGTTCTGAATCGGGAAGTGGTTGTTGCCGTATTTGTACGGTCCCCGCACCGAGGCATAGTTTGCTTTCTTCATTTCGGCGCGCATCTCGTCCTTCTTGCTGACATCACCTTTCACTGCGCTGACCGCGCTCGCGATGAGGTTGATCGCGTCGTAGGCTTGCGAGGCATAGAACGACGGCGTGCGGGAGTGCTTGGTCTCGAAGTCCTTGACGAAGGTCTTGTTGGCTTCGTTGGGAAGGTCGGGGCCCCAATGCTGCGCGCTCGGCACGCCGACCGCGAGGTCTTTCAGGCGGGGTAGTGACAGTGCGTCGATGATGAATGCAGTGTAGAGCGGGATCTGCCCCTTGAGCCCGGCCTGGGCGTATTGGGTCATGAACTGCACGCCGGCCGCACCGGGATAGAAGGCAAAAACCGCGTCCGGCTTCGTGGTGCGCGCTTTGGTTAGTTCGGCGGAGAAGTCGAGCTGATCGGGCCAGCGCGTGTATTCCTCGCCCACGACGTTGCCCTTGTAGTTCGCCTTGACTCCGGCGAGCACGTCCTTGCCGGCGGCATAGTTCGGCGCGATCAGGAACGCCGATTTCACCCCTTTCTGGTTCATGTACTCGCCGATGGCCTGCGGTACCTGGTCGCCTTGCCAGGATGTCGAGAAGAACCACGGCGTGCAAAGCTCACCGGCAATCTGCGAGGGCCCAGCGTTGGCGCCGACCAGAATGATTTGCGCATCGGCCACGGTCTTGATCGAAGCGAGCAGAACGGCGGACGACAGGTAACCGGTGAGCAGGTCTACGCGGTCGGATTGGATGAGTTTTTCGGTCTTCTGTTTGCCGACATCGGGCTTGAGCTGGTCATCCTCGTAGATGACGCTGACCGGACGGCCGCCCATTTTGCGGCCCATTTTATCGAGCGCCAACTCGGCGGCATCACGCATGTCGCCGCCGGCGGCACTGAGGGGACCGGTGAATGTCCCCAGGAAGCCAATCTTGATGTCCTGCGCTGCCGCCGGACAATTCAGAGCCACGAGAACGGCGATCCCTGCCAGAGTCGTTCGCATCTCATCCTCCCGGTTGGTTGCTTCCACGTTCGACGCGGAGTTATTTCCAGAGCATCTTGGTCGCGAGGTCTGCGCCCTGGCGCATCGCTTTGAACTTCTCCCAGACCACGGTGTTGTGAACCTCGGTGCGGTACAGCGCCTGCGATGAGAAACCGCAGTCGGCACCGGCCATGACGTTGTCGCGTCCGACCAGCTTGGCGAAGCGCACGATCCGCTCGGCGATCAGCTCAGGGTGTTCCACGATATTGCTGGCGTGGGTGATGACACCAGGACACAGCACCTTGCCGTCGGGGACCTTCACGCGCTCGAATAGATGGTACTCGTGCTCGTGGCGCGGGTTCGCCGCCTCGAAACTGTAGCTGCCGGCGTTGATCTTCAGCACGTACTCGATGATGTCGGACAGTGCGGCTTCGTAAAGGCGAGGCCCTTCGTTGATGCCGTAACAGGTGTGGAAGCGCACCATGTCGGGCGGAATTCCCGCGAGCGCGCGGTTGGTCGCCTCCACGTAGATCTGGGCGCGGCGTTTCTTCTGCGCGTCGTCGAGCCCGGGCTCGAAGAAGATGTCCGGCAGGAACGGATCGTCGACCTGCACCAAGAGGCCGGCCGCGACGATTGTCCGGTATTCCTTGTTCAGCTCGCTGGCGAGCGCGTGGAAGTACTCCTCGTCGGACTTGTAAAATTCGTTGATGCCGACGCCGGAGGGTGCGGTGGCTGGCAGGAACGCGTGGTTGGCCGGCACGCCGGCGGCCTTCGCTGCGGCCTTCACATTGTCGATGTCGACTTGCAGGAGTTTTTCGCCGCGATACTTGACTGGCCCGACGCAGACGACCGGTGTGATCGGAATGAGGGTGCCGCCCATCATCGCCTGCTTGAAATACTCTGCGTAGTATTCCGGGAACGCCGCGACCTCCTGCTGGAACAGCACGAGCTTCTGATTCGGCCGCGCTTCGAAGCCTTCGAGCCGCTGTTGGATGTAGGTGAAAAATCCCGGCTTGGAGAACTCGCCGTCGGTGACGATGTCGATGCCGCATTCGACCTGTTTGCGGACGCTGTCCGCGACGGCCTTGGTCAGCAGCGTCTGATATTTGCTCTCATCGTAAGGCTGCTTGTTGAGCTTGGCCTTCATGATGTCGAGCAGATCGTGCGGCCGGGGCAGGCTGCCGATGTGCGTCGTCTGAATACGGTCGGTGTTGTTCTGAATTCCCACGATGACCTCCCAAGCGAAGTTCGAATTGCTGGCCGCGGAGCGCCCCGGCCGGCGGCGAGGCTCGACGTTAGGATACACAGCGGCGGCTCTGTTTGAAAAGAAAGCGGCCTCCGGCGGGGGAGCTGCCGGAGGCCGCACTTGCCGCCGTCCGCTCGCGCGATGCGCGACGGCGGGGGAGCTCTGCTAGCCTTACTCAATCAAAATCTGACTCAACCAGGGGACTGGCAACCAAGAACAACTGACAAGGCCACAACGACTGACGCTACTTAGAACGGCAGCAATATGTCGAGCGCCTGCTGGCTGTAGCGCGGTTGCTGCACGTCGGTGATCTGGCCGCGGCCGCCGTAAGCGATCCGCGCCTCTGCGATCTTGGACGAATCGATGGTGTTGTCGCTCTGGATGTCCTCGGGCCGGACGATGCCGGCGACAATCAGTTCGCGGATCTCGAAATTGACGCGGACCTCCTGCTTGCCCTCGACCACGAGATTGCCGTTCGGCAGCACCTGGGTGACCACACCGGCGACGTTCGTCACCAGCGCTTCGGAGCGGTTCACCGAGCCTTTGCCGTCGCTCGACGAGTTGGAATCGCCGGTGAAGATGCGGGTTCCCACCGGGGTGTTCATGATCGGGTATTTCTTCGCGCCGAACAGGGCGTCGATGCCGGAATCCTCTTTGTTTTCCCGGCTGCGCTGGGTCTCGTTGGCGATCACCGCCTTGTCGTTGAGGTTGACGATGACGGTGAGGATGTCGCCGACCTGGTGCGCGCGCTGATCCTTGAAGAACGCGCGCGAGCCGTTCCGCCACAGCGAATTCGGACTGTAGGAGGCGGGCTGGGGCGTCGGCATCGGCATGTGCACGGGCTTGTAACCGGCTTGCGTGGTCGGGTTTTCAATCGCCGACAGCGGCGGCTGTTCGCCCAAGTTGGCCAGACGGTCGAACGTGGAACAGCCCACGAGCGGCGTTGCGGTGACGGCGACACTGAGAACAAGGACAAGACGCGGATGCATGGTCGGAACGCTCACTGGGTGGGAGGATCTTGGTCTTTGCTGGCAGACGCGATCAACGGTCCGGCGGCGGCGATGGTGACGCGACCGGGCCCGATGACGGTGGCCTGGACGGTGCGGTTCGATTGGATGTTGAGCACGCCGACGACGTCGCCCATGGCGCCGCCTTCGATCGCCTTGCCGCGCACCGTGAGCATGATGCCGGGGACTTCGTAGTAGATGGTCACGGCTTCGTTGCGTTGCACGATCTGCGGCTTGATCAGGTCGTCGGTGCGAAGCGCTTGGCCGTTGCGCAACGCGGTCTTCGCGGCCATGCCGATCACCTGATCGGGACCCATGCCGTCGCCCCGCAACTCGGCCTTGGGCCGGCGCCCCATCGTGACGTCCGATGCCTTGACGACTTCGCCGATCCGGAGCGAGCGCGTCAGCATGGCCGCTTCGACGGTCTCGGTCACCGTGCCGGTGAATCGCAGCCCGGCACGGCGCGACAACGTGCTGCCGGGCAATTCGAAGGCAATGTCGAAGCGGCCGGTGCGCGGGTCGACGTGCATGCGCGACACCACGAGATCGCCGCCAACTGTGGGCTCGACGTGAAGGATGCGGATGTCGCGATCGAGGATCACCGCGAGGTTCTGGGCGTCGCCCAGGCCGTATTGTCCCGACAGCGCGCGGGTGATGCGGTCGGTGATGTCCTTGGCGGTCATCGCCCGCGACAGCCGCGTCACGACGACCTCGTTCAAGCCGCCGGTATCGAGCCCGGTGAGATCATAGGGCCGCAGCGCTTCGATGATGCGCGCCAGTTGCACGGCGCCGGTCTGACCAAGGTCCGGCGCGCGAAACACCGGCACATCGGCGGCGGCGCCGGCGTTCTCGACGAGGTCGCCGATGCGCACGATTTCCGAGCTGACCGCGACCAGCTCCCTGAGCCGCGGCGCGGCGGGCGTGGTCTCGGCGGTGGCCTCGAGACCGCACGCGGCGACCATGACGAGGGCTAGGACGATGCGGATCATGGCCGCTCCTCAGCGCATCAGGTTGGAGGTCGCCGACAGCATCTGGTCGGCGGCGGTGATGACCTTGCCGTTCATCTCGTAGGCGCGCTGCGCCGCGATCAGATCGGAGATTTCGGTGACGGCTTCGACGTTGGCCTGCTCGAGGTTGCCCTGCTGCAGGTCGCCGAAGCCGTCAGTGTTGGCCACGCCGTCCTGTGGCGTGCCGGAGGCCGGCGTTTCGACGAACAGATTGTCGCCGATGGCTTGCAGGCCGGCCTTGTTGACGAAGCGGGTAAGTTGGAGCTGGCCGAGAACAGTTGGCGTGCTCGACCCGGGCACCGACGCAGAGACCTGGCCGGCCGGGCTGATCGAGATCGATTGCGCGTTGGTCGGGATGTTGACGCCGGGCTGCACCACGTTGCCTTGCGAGGTGACGATGCGGCCCTGCGCGTCCATCTGGAACGAGCCGTCGCGGGTGTAGGTGAAGGT
>Ga0207701_10004087_pt1 | contig 14873 bp, 12 predicted proteins | sample KBSSwiSSwithPhiX_FD_184294 | JGI IMG/M metagenome (GOLD analysis project Ga0207701, IMG submission 184294) | Switchgrass rhizosphere bulk soil microbial communities from Kellogg Biological Station, Michigan, USA, with PhiX - S5 (SPAdes) (version 2) | ecosystem: Environmental > Terrestrial >... | reverse complement strand
GAAACATCGCCGATGTCACCATCGCCGTCGCCAACGGCGACTTGTCGAAAAAAATCACCGTCGATGTCAAGGGCGAGATCCTCCAGCTCAAGGACACCATCAACACGATGGTCGATCAGTTGAACGCCTTTGCCGCCGAGGTCACCCGCGTTGCCCGTGAAGTCGGTACCGATGGCAAGCTCGGCGGCCAGGCCGTCGTCCCCGGCGTCGCCGGCACGTGGAAAGATTTGACCGATAGCGTGAATGCCATGGCCGGCAATCTGACCGCTCAAGTCCGTAACATCGCCGATGTTACCATCGCCGTCGCCAACGGTGACTTGTCGAAAAAAATCGCCGTCGACGTCAAGGGCGAAATCCTCCAGCTCAAAGACACCATCAACACCATGGTCGATCAATTGAATGCTTTCGCCGCCGAAGTCACCCGCGTCGCCCGCGAAGTCGGAACGGAAGGCAAACTCGGCGGTCAGGCCGTCGTCCCCGGCGTCGCCGGCACGTGGAAAGATCTGACCGATAACGTTAATTTGATGGCCGGCAATCTAACGGCCCAAGTCCGTAACATCGCCGATGTGACGATCGCCGTCGCCAACGGCGACTTGTCGAAAAAAATTACCGTCGACGTGCGCGGCGAGATTCTCCAGTTGAAAGAAGCCATGAACACCATGGTCGATCAGTTAAACGCCTTCGCCGCCGAAGTTACCCGCGTGGCGCGCGAAGTGGGCACCGACGGCAACCTCGGCGGCCAAGCCCTCGTGCCCGGCGTCGCCGGCACGTGGAAAGATCTGACCGACAACGTCAATGTCATGGCTGCCAACCTGACCGCGCAAGTGCGCGGCATCGTCAAGGTCGTCACCGCCGTCGCCAACGGCAGCTTTAAAGAAAAACTGACCGTCGAAGCGAAAGGCGAAGTCGCCGCCCTTGCTGAAACGATCAACAGCATGACCGACACTCTGGCAATTTTTGCTGAACAGGTGACCACGGTGGCGCGCGAAGTCGGCGTCGAAGGCCGCTTGGGCGGTCAAGCCGCCGTTCCCGGCGCCGCCGGCATCTGGAAAGATCTAACCGATAACGTAAATCTGCTCGCCGCTAACCTGACCACGCAGGTGCGCGCCATCGCCGACGTGGCCACTGCGGTCACTAAAGGCGATCTGACTCGCGAGATCCAGGTCGACGCGCGCGGCGAGGTCGTGGAGCTCAAAGACAATATCAACGCAATGATTCAGAACCTGCGCGCCACGACCGATCAAAATACCGAGCAGGATTGGCTCAAGACCAACCTCGCCCGGTTTACCAACATGCTCCAAGGACAACGCGATCTCACCACCGTCGGCCGCATGCTGCTGTCGGAATTGGCGCCTCTCGTAGGCGCGCAATGCGGCGCGATTTATCAAATGGACTTGAGCAACGAACGGCCACATCTGGTGATGCTCGCGAGCTACGCCCGCCCCGAGAGCCAAGACAACGTCGAAGTATCACTCGGCGTCGGGCTGGTCGGTCAATGCGCTCTCGAGAAAAGCCGCATTTTGCTCTCGGACATCCCGCGCGATTACATCCGCGTCAGCTCGAGTCTCGGTGGAGCGCCGCCGCGTAATTTGATCGTGTTGCCGGTGTTATTCGAAGCGGAGACAAAAGCCGTGATCGAGCTCGCGTCCTTGAGCGAGTTCACGCCGACGCATCTCACCTTTCTCTCCCAGCTGACCGAAAGCATCGGCATCGTGCTTAATACCATCGAAGCGACCATGCGCACGGAGGGCTTGCTGCAGCAGTCGCAAAAGCTGGCCACCGAGCTACAGGCGCAGCAAAAGGAGTTGCAGCAAACCAACGACGAGCTCGGCCACAAGGCGCAGCAGCTCGCCGAACAAAACGCCGAGGTCGAACGCAAAAACCAAGAGATCGAGCAGGCGCGCTACGCTTTAGAAGAAAAAGCCGCCGAGCTGGCGTTGACTTCGAAGTACAAATCCGAGTTTCTCGCCAACATGTCGCACGAGCTGCGCACCCCGCTCAACAGCATTCTGATACTCGCGCAGCAATTGGCGGAGAACGCCGACGGCAATCTGACCGGCAAGCAAGTGGAATTTTCCCGAAACGTTCATGCCGCGGGCGCCGACCTTTTGAATCTGATCAGCGACATACTCGACTTGTCCAAGATCGAGTCAGGCACGGTGACCGTGGAGCCCGAAGAAGTATCGTTTGCCAGCGTGCGCGACGCCGTAGAGCGGAGCTTTCGCCACGTTGCGGAAACCAAGCACCTGGCTTTTGATATCGAGATGGATACCCAGCTTCCGCGCAGCCTGAATACCGATCTTAAACGGCTCCAGCAGGTGCTGAAAAATTTGCTTTCCAACGCCTTCAAGTTCACCTCCCAGGGACGGGTCACCTTCCGCATGAATGTAGCCACGGCCGGCTGGAGCGTCGATCATGCGGCGTTGAACAACACGCCCCGGGTGATCGCTTTCGAGGTCAGAGATACAGGCATCGGTATTTCGCCCGATAAGCAAAAAATTATTTTCGAAGCTTTTCATCAGGCCGACGCGGGCACGAGCCGGCGTTACGGCGGCACGGGTCTCGGACTGGCCATCAGCCGCGAACTGGCGACGCTGCTCGGCGGCGAGATCCGCCTGAACAGCGCGCTCAATCAGGGCAGTGTTTTTACTTTTTATCTGCCCGAGAACTACGTGGGTCCGCACGTCAACGTGGCACCGGAGGCCGGCGTTACGCTCCGACCGGCGCCGCTGATCGTTCATCAATCCGTCAAGCAGGAACAAATTCCGGACGACCGTGAATTGATCGCACCCGGCGACTCGGTCGTGCTGATCGTCGAAGACGATCCGCATTTCGCTCATGTATTGCTCGGCATGGTGCGCGAGCAAGGCCTGAAAGGGGTCGTCTCGACCCAAGGGGCGCACGTGCGCGCGCTCGCGCACCAGTTTTCTCCGCTGGCGATCATGCTCGACATTTTTCTGCCCGACATGCTCGGATGGACGGTGTTAAATCATTTGAAACAGGACCCGGCGACGCGGCACATTCCGGTGCAGATTATCAGCGTCGAGGAAGAACGCTTGCAAGGCCTGGGGCACGGCGCATTCTCGTATCTGATCAAACCGGCTACGACCGACGAATTGAAAAAAGCCTTCGACCGCGTTATGAGCTACGCCAAATCGCGCCGGCGCCGCCTGCTGGTGATCGAAGACAATGAAATCGAGCGTCAGAGCATCGTCGAATTGCTCAATCACAATGACGTGGAAATTTCCACGGCCGGCACCGGAGCCGAAGCCTTGGAATCCCTGCGCGGCGCCAAATTCGATTGTCTCATCCTCGACTTGCGGCTACCCGATATATCGGGCTTCGAGCTGATGGAGAGCATCCGTCAAAATCCCGAGCTGAGGGAGCTGCCGATCGTGGTTTGTACCGGCAAAGATTTGACCGAAGATGACAGCGCTCGCCTGGCGCGCATGGCCGAGAGCGTCATCGTAAAAGACGTCCAGTCGCCCGAGCGACTGCTCGACGAAGTGTCACTGTTTCTACATCTGGTCGCGGCCGACCTGCCGACCCACAAGCAGCAGATGCTCGAGCGGCTGCGCCAATCGGATGAGGCCCTGGTCGGTAAAAAAGTGCTCGTCGTCGATGACGACGTGCGCAATATTTTCGCCTTGACGAGCCTTCTCGAACAACACGGCGTTCAAGTGGTCAACGCCGAAAACGGCATGGAAGCGATCTCCCTGCTCGATCAAGATCGGGATATCGACGCAGTCTTGATGGACATCATGATGCCGGAAATGGACGGCTACGAAACCATGCGCCGCATCCGGCGCGACTCGCGCCATCTGCTCTTACCGATCCTCGCTCTGACGGCCAAAGCGATGAAAGGTGACCGCGAGAAATGTCTCGACGCTGGCGCTTCGGATTATATCGCGAAACCCGTCAACACGGACGAGTTGCTCGGCCTGTTGCGCATCTGGCTCTTTGGCAAGCAGAGAATAGGCCGTGTCAGCTATGAAGACCGAACCAACAGCTAACATACTGATCGTCGACGATGATCCGAGGACGCTCCTCGCTATGGAGGCTTTGCTCTCCGGACCGGGACGCCATACGGTCACGGCGGCGTCGGGACAAGAAGCGCTGCGCTGGCTGTTGCGCCAGGATTTCTCCGTGATTTTGATGGATGTGCGCATGCCCGACATGGACGGCTTTGAAACCGCCGATCTGATACGTCAAAACGAGCGTCTGCGTCATGTCCCGATCATTTTTCTTTCGGCCATCGATACTCTGGAAGCCGATGTGTACCGCGGCGCGGCGAAAGGAGCCGTGGATTACCTTTTCAAACCGGTCGTCCCCGAGGTTCTGAAAGCCAAGGTTTCGGTTTTCGTCGATTTATTTCATATCAACGAGCGTCTGAAGCTGAAAGCGATCCAGCAAAGCGAGGAGCGTTTTCGTCTTCTGGTCGAAAGCATGCAGGACTATGCGATCTTCATGCTCGACCCGGAGGGCCGGGTGACTTCGTGGAATACCGGCGCCGAACGGATCGAGGGTTTTCAGCCCGAAGAAATCATCGGCGCGCAGTTCGCCCGCTTTTACCCGGCCGAGGACCGAGCCCAGGGTTTTCCAGAGGAGGCGCTGCGCTACGCCGCGACCAACGGACGAAGCGAGCAAGAAGGATGGCGTGTGCGCAAGGACGGCGCGCGCTTTTGGGCGAACACGGTGGTTTCGGCGCTGCTCGATGAACGCAAAGATCTGGTCGGCTTCTCCATAGTGACGCGAGATTTGACCGAAAAAAAGCGGATCGAGGAAGTTCTGCGCGAGAGCGAAACCAAGCTGCGGCGGCAGGCGCAAGAACTGGAGCAACAACTTATCGCTTCCGGCCGTTTGGTTTCGCTCGGCGTCATCACCGCCTCCATGGCGCACGAGTTCAACAATCCCTTGGGCATCGTCATGGGTTTCACGCAGCAATTGTTAAGTGAGTTCGAGCCGGACACGCCGAACCACCAGGCGCTGAAAATCATCGACGAAGAAACCAAACGCTGCCAGAGAATTATTCAAGAGCTCTTGCAGTTTTCTCGGCCTAAAAATGCCGATCTCTGTCCGACCGACATCAAACAGGCGATCGACAAGACCATGAACATGGTCGCCAACCGTCTTTACAAACAAAAAATCGAAGCCAGCGCGATGATCGCTGACGATTTACCTCTGATCCCCGCGGACCCGCAGCAATTGGAGCAAGTGCTGATCAACCTTTTCTTAAACGCCATCGATGCCATGCCGAAAGGCGGCAAGCTAGACGTCGAAGCCGCGCTAAAGCCAACCCGTGAGAATACGCCGAGCGTAGTCATTACGGTGATCGATAGCGGCTCAGGAATCGACCAGGAAGACCTAGCAAAGATCTTTCAACCTTTTTTCTCCGCCAAGAAAGGCAAAGGTATCGGCCTCGGCCTCTCGATCAGCGAACGGATCATCAAAAATCACGGCGGCATGATCGCCGTGGAGAGCACGCCCGGCAAGGGCACGACGTTTAAAATTCATCTGCCCTTGGAACAGAAGCTTGCCGAAGGCGTCAACATGGACAATGGGCGAGACCCGACAGAAGAATCCGAGGACATCGACAAAATGATGAAACTTTTCGGCGCCAAGGCGTAAGGCAAAGACAACCGTCGGCTGTGATTTTCTTCGACGGAAAAGTCGACTCTCTCTTGCCTCTAACCCAAGAATCCCACTCCCTCACGCGAACCCGCAAGCGTGCCCCTGTTGTTCTGGGGCCTAGAACCAAATCCGCGTCATTGAAATATTCCGGTTCTCCGAGTCCGCGTTATTGTAGTAGCGGTGAAGATTCGGGATAATCATGCCCAGGCGCATCTTGATTCGCCCGGAGGTCAGCATGAAATTCGAACGGATCAGTATCAATCCGAAGCAGATGGATGGCGTACCCTGCATCAGAAGCTTGCGCATTCCCGTCGCGACGGTGGTCGGGATGTTGGCCGACGGCATGTCGAATGAAGAAATTCTCAACGCCTATCCAGATCTCGAAGCGGAAGATATCCGGGAAGCATTACGCTTCGCCGCCGCGGCCCTTCGCGAACGGGAACTGCCCTTGATCGAGATTCAGTGAATTTCCTCATCGACAGTTCCTTGTCTCCGCTTGTCGCAGAGCAACTGCGGCTCGCCGGGCATGACTCGATTCAAGTGCGGCGTTACGGCATTCACAAGGCCGACGATGAAGTTGTCTTTGCACGCGCCGCGGAGGAATACCGCGTGCTTGTCTCCGCCGACACCAACTTTGCGTCGATACTCGCGGCGCGTCAAGCCGTGAAACCTTCGGTGATCTTGTTCAGGCGGGAAGCACCACGCCGCGCCGAAAAACAAGCGGCCTTGTTGCTCGCCAATATGTCGACTTTAACCGAGCTGCTCGAACAAGGCAGCTTGGTGGTTTTCGAGGACGGCCACTTGCGCAGCCGTCCGTTACCACTCCTGCAAACGCGCAAGTCCTAAACGGTTTGAGATCAGCGCTCGCAGCGCGGCTTACGTATCGCGCTCGCTCGTCGGCCCGACTTCACCGGTGCACCACGGCACAAAGGCTTTCATCTTGCACGTCGCGCCATGGGCCTTGAGCTCCTTCTCGAAGATCCCGTGAATTTCGCGATCTTCATCCTCGTACTCGATCTGCCAACCGCCTTCCTTCATGCTCCGGTCGGCATTCTCGCCGCCGCCGCCACGGCCTTTATAAAGGCCCATGTCACCGGGGCGTAGCGCAAGATACCGGGCTCGCGTCGTTCCAGAGTTGAAATGCTGATGATAGCAGTTGTCGCTGGGCACGGTCACCATCGAGCCTAATTGCCAATCGCACTTGATCATGTCAGAACGATCTTCTTTGGTCCAAATCAACGAGTAGCCGCCCGTGCCACTGAGTAGCACGAGATGGGCGCCCGGACCATGGCGGTGTGCTTTCTTGTAGGTGCCGATCGGAAACTCGGAGATATGGCTCTTGGTGTTATTGTCAGCCATCTCCAACATCGCGTTGATGCCGCCGGCGCCGCGCTCCTTCCAGCCGTAGAGCAACATATCCGGCGCATTGGCGATGAAATTAGATTCCCAGATGCGCCGGTTGAAAAGCTTGCCCTTGCCGCTGAAGTAATCTTCCTCCCCCGCGTAACGGTTGTGAAACAGGTAATTGCAATTGAAGATGAAATCATTGTCGCGGTATAGACGCATCATCGGCGGCGCGTTGGTTACCGCGATATAGCGCGCCGGCTCTTGGCCGCTGCCATTGAAGTTTTGATATTTCGCGTTGAGTGGAATCGAAAAAAGGCTGCCGGCCTGCCACTCGAAGCTGCTCTTTTGTTTTTCGTCCTGCCAGATGGTCGTTGCGCCCCGGCCGGAGACGACATAAATCGTGAGCTCATACATGTGATGTTCCGGCTCCGACTTACCGCCTGGCTTGATCTCGATGACGTGACAATCGTTGGGCATGTGACGGTTCTCGATGTGGACGACCGCTCCACTTCCTCCCTTTCGCTCCCATGGACCGAGCTCGATCTTGGCTAAGCTCGGAAAGTAGTGGTTCTTATAAACTCTGACGCCCTCCTTCTGCAGCCATTCTGCGTAAGGATCGGTCTTAGTGTAATCTTTGAGGCCCTCTTTGGGGGTCTCCGCGACTTTCATGTCTGTGCCTAACATCACCACGGTTGGAATCCTCCTTTAAAAAATGAATCGTAATTTGTCGATCACTGCCGATATCCGCGCGCCGCCGGCATCTAACCGTCCTTTTGAAATATCCGATACAGGGCGAATTTGTCAATGAGTCCATCCCGACGGAACAGTTGCAGTTGGTCTTCGGCATGACACTTCAAGATTTGGTTGGTCATCTAAATAAGCCATTGCCATCGCGCAAGAGATCGTAAACTTCCTGAAACGAATGGTGCGAGCGAAGGATTTTCTCTTCTTTACGAACCTGTTTGATTTTCCTTGGTTGCCCAAGCTTCTAAATTTGCTGGATTAAGTGATGCCAGGCACAGTGGCATGTCGGTTGCAAAATTTTATCATCGCGCGGCTGAATTTCAGGCGCGACGAAAGAGATGGAGGTGAACCATGGTACCTGGTATTATTTTATGGCTTTTAGGAGTTCCGCTCAGTGTTCTTGTCTTGCTCTGGCTGTTCGGAGTCCTAAGCTAACCGACAAATTCCTCGTCCAGCCCGCGGTAGTCTATGCGGCGTATTCGTCTGCGCGCGCACGAATCATCCTGGGTTCGGCAGCGCTGCTGACGATGCTCGGGTCAACGCACATACATGCAACCGATCACCGCTCTCTCCTATAATATCCACGAATGCGTCGGCTCGGACCGACGCCGCGATCCAACTCGGGTCGCGCAGGTTATCCGGGACAGCGGCGCGCAGATCATCGGCCTTCAGGAAGTTCACTCGGATGGGACCGGCGCCGAAGAATTGCACCAGATGAACTATTTAGCACGGGCCACGGGCTTGCAGGCGGTGTCCGGCCCATCGGTAGAACGGCGCAACGGACACTACGGGAACGTTTTGCTAACGAGCTGCACGATCCTTGCGGTAAACAAAATCGATCTCACCTATCGCCGCCGAGAACCGCGCGGCGCCATTGATGCGGACCTCGACCTGGATGGCGAAACGTTGCGTGTGATCGTCACACATCTTGGACTTCGCGGCGCTGAGCGGCGTTTCCAAGTAGGAAAACTTTTAGCCGCGCTAGCAAATCAGCGGAGTCGAATCGTGATTGTAATGAGTGATTTCAATGAATGGATGCCGACCGGTCGTTCGCTGCGCTGGATCCATACGCGACTGGGAAAAACCGCGCTGATCCGGACCTTCCCGTCGGCCTTCCCGTTGTTTGCGCTCGATCGAATCTGGGTCTCCCCGCCCGGCGCCCTGACGACACTGAGCTGCTTTAGAACACCGCTGAGCCGAATTGCCTCGGACCACCTGCCGTTAAAAGCAATTATTAGCCCACGTCTTTGACCGCCGGGCGGCGGTGAAATCCTGCGATCGCCGGATCAACACATCGCCTAACGACGATAACTTCGACCGCGTGACATCAGATAGAACACACCGAGGCCGAGTATTATCGCTTGCACAGGATACTTGCGAATGACTTCCTTTAAATCGGCTGCCATCGCCTCGAACTTATTCTCGCGCAGATAAGAAGTAGCGGTCTCAACGCGGTCCGCTACCGCTGAAATGGCCCCACGAGCTTTATTCGCGGCAGTTTCGCCGAACTCATATGTTTTCGCTTTGATTCCACTCAGCACATCGTCGCCCGATCCCTGATATTCGCTGAAACGATGATCGACTTCTTCCTCGGCTTGGTCGCGCGTACAGCCATACTTCTGTTGGATCAAACCAACCAGCCGGTCCTTTTGTCCGCCGATCCATTCAAAATCGTCGTCACTTAAATTACCCCACCAGGATCGGAGCTTACCACGCAATTGCCGCCAGTTTCCCTCAAGTATATCTTCGTTCATGTAGAACTTCTCCTTCTAAAGAATTACGCCATGATTTTATCGCAAACCGAGATATCCAAGAATGAATAAAACGACTACCACCACACCGATTATGTAAAAGATATTACCAGGCATATTTATATCCTCCTCAATGTTGAGTGACTCGCCGACCTGCCGCACAGGCGCTGCCGGCGACGCCGGCAGCGCCCAACTAAGAATAATTAATTGGTGCGAGTTCCTTGTACTTGAAGATTGTTGACAACCTTGCCGACGCCTCCGACTTGGGATGCGAGTTCCTGCGCGCGAGCCTTCTGCGCGGACGAGTCTACTACCCCATTGAGCGAAACCACGCCGTTGTTCGTATCCACGTCAACCCGTGTGAGGCTCGAGACCTTATCGGCGGCCAATTTCGTCTTCACGGAAGTCGTGATCGTCGCATCGTCGACGTTACGTCCAGCGGTTTTGCCGGTCATGGCCTGACAGCCGGCCATCGTAAACACTAAAACCATAGTTGCTAAAACCTTTCCAAAATTTGCCATAAGAACCTCCTTTCTATTTACGTTCCTAAATTACAATCAGGCGTGGCCGCGAAAACCCGCGGGCCTCGCCCTGTCCTTGTCCGAAATACTTTCTTCCCCGGTATAGGCGATGTCGTGCGCGCCGGCGCGTTCGAAAATTTCTTTAACGCGATCGCGTTCCTGGCTATTTTCCGTGTGCACGGAAATGAGAATGTTGCCGCCTTTTATTTTGCCTTCGTATTGCTTCGCCTCATATTCGGGAATGCCGAGACCAATCAGCGCCCCAGAAAACCCGCCGAGCGCAGCCCCCACACCCGCCCCAGCCAGTGCGGCCATAATCGGGCCGGCCGCGATGGCCGGCCCTACGCCTGGGATTGCCAATGAGCCGACTCCCACGAGCCAGCCCATGATACCGCCTAGAGTACCGCCTGCTCCTGCTCCCGCCGCCGCTCCTTCAGGAGCCTTGGTGTGTTGTTCGTGGGCGAAATCCCGGGTTCCGCCTTTATCAGGAAATAATACCGAAATATCGTTATTCAGCGCCCCCGCGTTTTTCAGGTTGTTAACGATGATTTCCGCCTGGCTTTCGCTATCACAGAGACAAAATACTGCCTTGGACATGGACTCCTCCTTGACTAATTCGTAACTTCTAATTGGTTGTCGACCTGTTTGACTCCGGCAATCTGGGTGGCTTTCGCCGCGATATCGGTTTTCTCCTTTGCGCTTTTCACCGGCCCGCGTAGCGTCACCTTGCCATCGCTCGTAATAATCTTTACGTTCTGACCATTCGTCGACAGCCCGTCATCAGAGGTGATCGCCTGTCTGATTTTTTGAGTGAGCGCTCGATCTGCTTCGTTTTCTGACTGATCTCCAGAGGTCTTTGTCGCTCCGTCACGATCCCGCGCATTGCGACCGCTGTTATCGGCCGCAACATTGGTTGAGGTCCGATCGTTCGCCGATTGATTTTGTTTGTCACGCGAACAAGCAAGAGCCATCACTGTTACAAGCAAAACAAATACAAAACTCTTCATTCCACCTCCTCGATTAAAATCTAATCTAGAGCAACTAAGATGCCATTCGGCTGCGCAATATATTTCCAAGCGAATTCAACCGTTAACACCATGCTGCACACTTGAGATCGCCTTTAAATCAGAAAAATTCTGACAGCAAAAATATCGCTTAAAGGTTTTTACTTACACAATTTCTACCTATAGCTGAGTCGTTTGGAGACGTTCCGACTCGATGAAAGAGATTCGAAATTTGTCTTCGCCAGGCTCGGTCCCCGATTGCGAAGGACGAGTTAATTGACTCCGTCCAACTTTAGGACGTAGCGCTGCGGCTGTTGCGGTTGTTCTTGCCTTGGGCGATTTCTCTATCGAAGCCCGGCAAGATGGCTTGGAAGAAAGCGTTCTGGATCAGCCGGACGATAGTTTCCCAGGTGCTGGTCTGCGGCGACTCGATATCCCCGGAGACGGGAACTTTGGTCGCGACCTCTTGGCGTGGCCTATTGGTCAATAACGAAGAGATGCCGCCAACTAAACCTTCATAAAGTTTCCTGAATAAGCTTTTATCCCGGTCTTGCCGTTGGTCGTAGACGTCCATATCGTGAAACAGCGGTTTTACGTAGCCGTCGATTTTTCCCTGCCGCACCTTGAGATCAGAATAGAAAGAGAACTTTCCATTGACCACATCGAAGTTGCCGTAGGCTCGAAACAAATTATTCATTTTGCGCATGTCGGTATCTTCTATGCTCAACGCCAAGTTAAAGTCCGGGCCCTTCGTTTCCGGTCGAAACGCGACGTCGATTCGGCTCGGACCACTGCCCATGAATCGTCCGCTCGCGCGCCCTCGGGCAACACCGTCTTTAAGATGACTGCTGAGATTTTCGATATCTATATTGGCATCGGAAAAAAACACGTGGTAAGCGGGCTTCGCCGCGCGGTTCACGTATCCAAGCTGGCTGTTTCTGACCTGCAGACGATCCACTTTCACTTCCAGCGTAGGATCGTTGCTGTGCTCCCTCGTCGCTTTCCCCGCTTCCTTGGCGATTTTTTCAGTCGGGGCGATCGCCGCGACGTGGATGTAGTCCGCGACCAATTTGTCCAAAGTCAGTTGCTTGATCTGGATGTTCGTACCTTCGCGCGCGTATTCGATCATCGCATCGCTGGAGAGCACCCCTTGCTGGACGGACAATTGGTAGCGTTCCGTGATGGGTTTAAAGTAATCCAACGTGATTTGTTGGAGCTGAAGGCCGCCCTTTAATGTTACATGCGGCTCGGCTAGAAAGTCGGCATGTCCGTCGATTTTTATTTTTCCCGTATCGAACACGATCCCCTGCACCCAAACCGGCGACGGGTAAGAGCCTTCCGCCGATTCGACATTGCGAATATTTTCCGCGATGAAATCGAGCCGGGTGATCCGCAGCGGTTTAAACGGACCTTTGTCCGCATAGGTCAAATCGCCGTTTTGAATGGTAAATCGATTGATTTTGAGCGGATAGATAGCCTGCAAAGCGTCCTGCCAGCCCCGATCTTTCATCGGCACGTCGTCTTTAGCTTCTTGCGTAAATTGCCGGAGATCCACATGCACGATGGGATTATCGATCGCAAAATCAGCGACGAGTTTGCCAAAGAGCAGAGCCTTCCAATGAACGCTGGCTGTCAGGTTGGGGATTTTCGCGACAGCAGGTTCCGGATGCGCGTTTTGAAAAATGGTTGTGTCTTCGAGATCCAGGGAAAAACCAAAAGGATGAAAATCGAGGCGAGCGATCCGGACGGTGTAGCCCTTCAATCGATTATTTAAGTCCGCCTCCATTCTTTTTCGCAACGGCTCATCGAGTAAGAATGAGGCGGCGACGACAAGCACCAACAAAAGGACTATTGCGCCGCCGATCCACAACAGTGATTTTTTTACCACGGGTCTCATGAGCTAAACCGCTGGGCGCGTCTCGCGTCCGCCGGCGCGTTAAAGATGGTCAGCTCAAAGACGGCACAATCCGTTCACGGCATCTGTTCGGCCTCAACTTGGTTGAAATTGATAAGCCGTCCCCCGCGAAGCTTTTTCGCTACACGGGCCGACACACCTCGTTGCGTTGGCTAGATCGAAAGAAACCGGTCAAAAAACGACCGATAGCGACGCAACACTAAGCGCAAGTCTTCAGTCGAAACTTTATCGCCCTGATCCCATTGGCGTTCCAGTTTTGTCCGCTCATCGGAAAAAGTCGATGCCAAATCCTTTATCACCTCGGCGACCAACTCATCCGCCTGCTCGACGGATCGTCGCGGCTCATCGACAAAGCCAGTCTGCAAAGCGGTCCAACGAGAGCGAAAACCCTGAATCGAATCATTGGAAAACAATGGCACCGATTGATCACTTCTCAGATCGCCGTTTCCCGGCTGTTCGGTCTGTCCGTTTCCTAAAGCAATCGCCCGCTCATGCCTTTGGGCCGAGTCCACCCGCTCGGGCTGAACTTCCGGCTGTTCAGAAGACGCCGCTATATCGGCCGTCGAAAGATGTCTCTCCCTATTTTCCATTGCCAACCTCCCTTTTTTTCAGTCTGGTGAATCTTCGTCTCTGCTTTTCGCGTATCAAGCAGTTCCTCGAAAATCGCGCGGTAATGAACAATTGCTTTTCTTAGATCCTCTGTGCTCGCTCGCCCTCCCTGATCGGCGCGAATGATCGCGTGCGCCGCTCGATAGTGATCGATCACTGCGGCATGGCTGACAGAAAGATCCGCGGCACGTTGCTCGAAGTCGCCGGTCGGATAACCGCGCCGTTGCATTAATTCGAGCACTTGGCGATCAGCTTCCTGGACGGCCGCTTGGGGATCGTCGACGAAACGGTTTTGCACCGAACGCCAGGCTTCCGTGAACCGGGCTGCGTCCGCCGCTGAAAGGGGAACGATGTGCAGTTTGGTGACCCGCTGCTCACGCGCTAATAGCTCTGCCTCGGCATCTTTTTGATCGCCATACTTGCGTATGGTCCGGTCATACTCGGGGCCGAAGCGCTTTTGTAGATGCCGCGAGCGGTGTCTTTGCATAAAAAGCAATCCGCCGAGCAGAATAATAATACCGACGAGAACAGCGACAATGAGGATCCACATTTGAGTGTCCATAACGTTTCTCCATTTTTTTGGCGACTGTGTGAGCAGACGCCGGTCTGAACAATCACGGGCGAGTTTCGAGTAGTTCGTTCACGCAGATGTTTCGACAGCAAAGCATATGCCACGAACGAACAACGAAATGATCGCAGCGAAATTGCCGTATCAGCGCTTCCGATGCCTCAAAATATGTAAGACGTTTCAATACAGTTGGAGGAAAAAAAGAGAAGAATACCGACACGAAACGGGACGATCGAAGTTTGCACAGCTATGCGGCGCGAGCGCAAGAACGACTACGCTCGGCGTTTGTTTTTAATCTGCGCGCGATGTTCGCTCGGGAAAATCAAGCTGATACCACTACGCCCAATCCGGTTCGCATGGCGCGGCTCCGCTTCCAAGCGGGCTTAGCGTTCTTGATATCGACGCAATAGCTAGCTCAAAACAAAATCGCCGACAAATTGCGCCGACGCTTATTCTTTTTGCAAATTCATGACGCCGGAAACAGGTCGAAGTTTTTTCTGAACGAACTGCTCCAGGCCGGGTCGCCCGCCATGTTCGCGAATCGTGCGCTGGGAAATCAAGTTGGAAATCTCGAAGGCGACATCGGGCGGCGAATACCAGCTATAGTACCACGCTTCTTTCACCGCCTTCAGTGCCATCGGACTTTTCTCGGCGAGGCATTTTGCCAGCTCCGCCACTTCCTTGTCTAATTCCGCGCGTGGCACGGCCTTCGAGATCAAACCGATGCGCTCGGCGTCCTTCGCCGACATCATCTTGCCTGTGAGCGCATAATACAGTCCGTGT
>Ga0207701_10004086_pt1 | contig 14875 bp, 11 predicted proteins | sample KBSSwiSSwithPhiX_FD_184294 | JGI IMG/M metagenome (GOLD analysis project Ga0207701, IMG submission 184294) | Switchgrass rhizosphere bulk soil microbial communities from Kellogg Biological Station, Michigan, USA, with PhiX - S5 (SPAdes) (version 2) | ecosystem: Environmental > Terrestrial >... | reverse complement strand
GATCCGTCTGCGGAAACGCCTGCGTCCGGAAACGTCCGGACGCCGGCGAGGAACTCACGCCTGCGGGCAGTTTCCCGGCTGTCGCTTGCGACGCGGCGCTCTACGGCCCGGCATCGCCGCGACTCCCGCGCCTGGCGTAGCGGACCCAACATCAGCCTGAAGCCAACGCCGCCCGAAGACTGGAGCCCGGAGCCGAGAACCTCACTCTGGGTGGCCGCCGCGCTTCAGGCCCAGCGTTCGGATCCGCTTGTGCAGGCTCGTCCGCTCGGTCCCGAGCAGCCTCGCGGCACCGGAGACGTTCCAGTTTGTTTGATCCAGCGCCTGCCTGATGCGATCGCGTTCGGCCGAATCGCGCACATCCTGCAGCGCGCCGGCTGCACGGGTCCGCGATCGGATTTCGAGCGGAATCGACTCCACGCCGATGGCGTCGCCGGGCGTGAGAATCGTCATCCGTTCCACCACGTTGCGGAGTTCGCGGACGTTGCCCGGCCAGTGATAACGCGCGAGCACGGGGACGACGTCGGGCGCGATCTGTTTCGGCCTGACGTTGTTGCGGGAACAGAACTCGGCCAGGAAGTGCTCGACCAGGTCTGGCAGATCGTCGAGCCGCTCGCGTAGCGACGGCATGCGAATGGGGACGACGCTCAGCCGGTAGTACAGGTCCTCGCGAAAGTGCCGTTCGCTTACCAGTTGCTCGAGATGCCGGTTCGTCGCGGCGATGACGCGAACCGCCACGCGGAACGACTGTTCGCTGCCGACGCGCTGCACCTCGCCGTCCTGAAGCACGCGCAGCAGCTTCGCCTGCGCCGCCTCGTGCAAGTCGCCAATCTCGTCCAGCAGGATCGAACCCCCATCGGCGAGCTCGAACCGGCCGCGCCGGATCGATGACGCGCCGGTGAATGCGCCTTTCTCGTGCCCGAACAGCTCGCTCTCGATCAGATCAGCAGGAATGGCCGCGCAATTCACCTTCACGAACGGACCGGCCGCAAACGGACTGTGCCGGTGAACGTGCGCCGCGAGCAGTTCCTTTCCGGTGCCCGATTCTCCGGTCAGCAGGACGCTGGCGTCCGAGCGTGCCACCCGCGTCGCCTGCTCGACGGCTTCGGTGAACGCTGCGCTTCGGCCAATCATCGTCGGTCCGTCGCCGACGATCTCGCGAAACCGCTGGTTCTCGCGCACCAGGTCCGAGTGCTCGAGCGCATTCTTCACCGCGAGCAGCACGCGATCCCGGCCGAGCGGCTTTTCGAGAAAGTCGAAGGCGCCGCTCCTCGTCGCGTCGACCGCGTCGCGTATCGTCGCGTGGCCGGAGATCATCACGACGGGGACGGTCTCGTCTGCCTGCCGGAGCGCGCGGAGCAGATCGATGCCGCTGGCATCTGGCAGTCGAACGTCGAGCAGGTAGAGGTCCGGCCTGACCTCTTTCAGTGCATTCAGGCGGGCGGCGGAGTCGCAGACGGTCGCCCGGTATCCGGCACCCTCGAGGATCAGCCGGAGCGACGAGCCGATGTTCGGCTCGTCGTCCACGATCAGGATGTGGCGAACGCGGCTCATGCGTCGGCTTTCAGCGTGAGCCTGAATGCGGCGCCGCCAAGGTTGCCGCCGATCAAGGCCAGGTCGCCTCCGCACAGAAGGGCGTTCCTCCTGGCGATGGACAGCCCAAGCCCCATGCCGTGCTTCTTGAACGTGATCGTGGGCTCGAACAGGGTCGCGACGACCTCGGGGCGGAGGCCCGGGCCAGAATCATGCACTTCGACGGCGACCTGCAGGTCTTCGCAGCGCGTGACGACACGGACATGTCCCTGCGGACCAGCGGCTTCGGATGCGTTCTGCATCAGGTTAGTCAGGATACCCTTCACCAGATCCACGTCGGCCCTCGCTCGCGGAAGGTGGTCATCCATGCGCAGCTCCACGCCGGTCTGAGGCGACGCGGGAGCAAGCAGCGCAACCCGTTCGGCCACCAGGGCGTTGACGTCGACCGGCTCGATGCGGACGTCGGGCTCCGTCGCAAAATCAGAAAAGGCGCGCACCCTGCGTTCCAGCGTTTCTATTTCGCTGACGACAATGTGGACCGCGTTCGCCATGAAGGCACGGTCCACCGCTTCCGGCTGGCGTGCAAGCATTTCCTCCACGGTGAGCCGGATCGGCGTGAGCGAGTTCTTGAGCTCGTGGGCCGTCTTGCGTGCAAGCGACTGCCAGCTCGCCATCTGCGTCAGGTGAACCAGCCGCGCGCGGCTGTCGTGCAGTTGATCGGCCATCCGGTTGAACGCGTCGACAGCCCGGCCCACCTCGTCGTCTCCCGCCGTCTCGAGACGGTGGGGCGGGCCGTCGGCAGCAAACGCCGTCAGGCCGGCAGTCAACTCCCGGACCGGGCGGCTGACCCGATGCGCCATGAACACGAGCGGCACCAGCGAGACGAGCCACGCCCCCGCGAGCAGGATCAGCAGGGTCAGCGTGAAGCCGCGCCGGAGGTCGCGCTGTTCGAGCGAGGCGATGAGTCCGCGCGTCTGCCGGAACTGGGCGGAGATATCGTCCATCCTTATGCCGCGCAGGTCGCGCCGGTAGCTGTGGACGACGCCGTCCTCTCTTCGCAGGTATTCGACATGGTCCCCGCCCTCGCCGGACAGCCCGAAACGCTCCTGCTCGCCGCTGTCCCAGAAACTCTTCACCGGCACGGGCCACTGCGCCATATCCGGGGCGCTGAACGTCGTCACCGGTACGGCGCCCGCGAGCGCGTCGCGGCGGAGTGAGTCGCGCTCGCGCTGATAGAGCTGTCTCACCGTGCCTTCCAGCGTGTGCGACAGCCGATCGAGTTCGCTGGTCGTCGCGTAGCCGAGGCTCCGGTCGATCAGCGACATGGTGATCCACACGGTAGCGGTGAGCGGCAGGAGAGTCGAGATGAGGAACGCGAGGATGAGCCGGGAGCGGAGCGTGCGCACGGCAGGCCGCTATTCGAGCCGCAGCGGCCCGGACACGATGGTGTCGGACCATGTGTCAGCCGATTGCCGCCTGCTCAGGCGGTCGATCAAGCCCCGCAACGTGATGCCTCCGTCGGCCGCCTCCGCGGTCCGGCGTTCCTCGTCACTGAGCCGATATGTCAGGCGAAGCCAGAACGGCGCCACGGAGGCTCTCGACGAGATGGCCGAGACGGGAATGACCAGTTGTTCGAGACACCAGGCTTCGGCGTCGCGTGCCGTAACGTGCGAGAGCGATCTCGGCGTGTCGGTCCTGGTCACGGCAAACCGTTCTTCCCACAAATCGTAGCTCACTCCGAACCGGGGCTGCGCCTGCGCAACATAGGGCCCGGCCTGTGCGGACGCGACGGCGACGTCGAGTTCCAGCCGGAGGGAGCGCCCGTCCTTCAGTCGTGCGAGCGCAGTTCCGGTGATGAACTCCACGCCGGACGCGCGCACGTTGACCATGTCTCCGCGTCTGATGATCCAGAGCGAACGGGCAGGTGCCGCGTCGACCGACGCCAGTCCTGCCAGCACGAGCGCGACAGCCGACCAGGCGACAGTCCGATTCAAAAGCGCACACCGATCATGAAGGTGGTGCGGACGTCCGGGGTGTTCAGCGGGAACGCGAGCGTCGCGAAAAAATTCTCGTGATGAAAGCCAAAGCCGGTCGAGACCCGTCCGCTGGCCTCTTCGCCGCTGGTCCAGACCGATCCACTGTCGAGGAACAGCGCGAAGCCCCGATTGCTGTACTCGACCGAGACGTGGCCGACGCGGTCGCCGCCCGCAGGAGCGATGTCGTACTTGTCCCAGCCGCGCAGCGTGGACGAGTCGCCGAGCGTGAACCGTTCGAAGAGCGGGGCCTGCCCGGTAATGCCGCCCGCCATGCCGGAGGTGAGCAGCATGTTTTTCCCCCACCGGACCCTGTACACCGCCCGTCCCAGGTATCGCCGGTAATCGAGGTCGCTCTGAAGCGACGCCGATGTCGCCCGCACGTCGAAGGAGGCGTCGAGGTCCTGTTGCGTCCCCCCGGGCCTCCAGCTGTTGTCGTACCCGACCGAAGCCGTGTAGACGTTCGCCGCCTGGCTTGCCGCTTCGAGCGCCTCGTCGATCTCGATCTGCGTGATGCTCACTCCGCCGCCGACGTGCAGGTGCGGTGTAAAGGCGAACCTCGCAAAGGGGGCCACCGTCGTACGCGAGTCGTAGACCAGCGTGGCAGGGCGAGATGGGGATGCCAGCGCGGAAAGCGTCTGGTCGCGCCAGTCCGAGTCGTAGGTCGCGATCTCGACGCCGAAGCCAAGTTCCTCGGTGCCCGAATTGCGCGTCTCGAGGCGGACGCCGAACCCCGAGTACTCCTCCACCAGGTCGTCCGCGTTGCTCCAGGCAAAGAACGGGCTCACGCGGACGTCGCGCCGTCCGATGTTGACGTCGAGCACGCCGCTCCACCCCTGTTCGGTGTGGTAGAGGAACTTCGAACGGGGAGGCGAGAAGTGCAGCCATCGCATCGTTTCGCCAGGCCGCACCATCACGAGCATCCGCAGGCGGCCCTGTTCGGTGCCGCGCTCCATCCGGCGTGTCACGTCGTACCCGGGGAGCTCGTCGCGCAGCCGCTTCATCAGGCGTTCGCTTGCCGAATGACTGAGCCGGGTTCCGACGACCGCGTGAAGATCGTCGCGCAGCGATTGACTGAGCCGGCTCTCCGCGACGCCCTCCACCGCCACGCTCTCGACGATGTAGCGCGCGTTGATGTTCTCGTCAGGAGGATTCGCCGTGTCGTTCACCGCGACGAGCAGGATGACGCGCGCCTGGCCGTTGTCGGTCAGGACGCTCCGGACTGCCACAACCGTGTTCGGGCGTTCGGCCTCGATGCGTCGCCCGAGCGCAGTCACTTCGCCCGCGTTCAACGGTGTGCCTGCCAGCGCGTCGATGTCGCGCCGCAGGGCGGGACTCAGTCGTTCGAGGTCGAGCCCCGACACGACCGCCGTCGCGATCGGCGTGCCGTCGGGTGCATCAGTCCCCTGCGCGTCCGCGCGCGGGCACTGCAGCGCGAACAATGCGAGCAGCAGGAGCAGCGTCTTCATGTGACCGAGCTGCACCAATTTGAAGACGATTACCCACCAGACCGCAACAAGCGCGAGGTACAGGCAAGCGATTTTCATGACTGCCGCAGGGGAGCAAGCCTCGCGCCGGTGGCCAGGTGCTTACAGGTCAACGAGTTGCGTCATTCGACCCTGTGATGTGCCTTCACAGGTGTGCGCCGTGGGCACGGCGGACCAATCGAATTGCTGTTTGCTGATTGCTGATTGAAATGGGGCCTGGGAGCGAATCAGGCCAGCCGGGACAGCCGGCGCGTGCGGTGGCGGTACTGATATTGAACGCCGCAGTGGTCGCAGATGTACTCGTCCCACTGTTCGCGGGAAGCGCGCACACCACCCAGGTGGGTCCGCTCGTGCACGAGCGAACGATCGCATGTCGGACACCGGACAGACGCCGGCGAACGCAGCGATTCCCCGTTTGCGTGATCGGCGGCCGCGTCGGGAGCCGGAGACGACACGAGGAGCCGCCGGACTTCGGCGAGGATGCGATCGGTCGGAGCGGGCTTGACCAGCACGCCGTCCGCGCCGGCACTGCGCGCCATGCCGAGGACCGCGTCCCGCGCGTCGGCGGTGATCATGACGATCGGCACGTGTCGAGTGGCCGCATCAGCGCGAAGCACCTGGCAGAGCGAGTAGCCGTTCACAAGCGGCAGGACGAGCTCCGTCATGACGAGGGCGGGCGGATTTATAAGTGCGTGCGTCATGGCGTCGCGGCCGTCGACGGCCTCGACGACGCCGAGCCCCTCGAGGCCCAGCAACTGCCGATAGAGTGCGCGGCTGTCGGCGTCGGGATCGACGACGAGCACATGCCGCGATTGACCGGTCTGCGCGCGGGGGAGCACTTTCGGCATTTCCTTCAGGAAGAGTCGATTGTAGGAATGGCCCTCCTCGCGGTTCAGTCTGCTGCATTACACTCTGGGCAACTCTGCTGTTGGAAAACCTGTGTGTTAGGCTCTGTGCGTCCCGCGGCCCGTCCTCTCCCGATGGCCGGCGCTGAACGCCACCTCCTCCAATGGATTCCGACCCGGTTAACCTCCGGCGCATCGTCAGGCGGGCGCTGGCCGGCGACCGGCGAGAACACGCTCCACGACCCTCCGTGGCCGGGTTGGCCGACGCCTTTGACGCGCGCAGCGACGAGCTTCGTCAACGCCTCAACGTCCTCTTCGGGGCTGCGGCAATCGACGCCCTCTTTGTGCACGCCTTACGGGTGGCCGGTGCCGAGCACGCGTGGCTGGCAGATGCCGTCCAGTTGGCTGGCCATGGACTGTCCACGAAGGGACTGCGCCAGAATGGCAAAACACCAGGGGCAGCCACAGTGGAGAAGGCCCTTGTCGCGGTTCTCGCGACCGCACTGGAAGCGCTCGTCACCTTCATAGGCAGGGACCTCGTTCTGCCGATAATCGCGGACACCTGGGGCCGACAGGTAATCGAGACGTCGGCGAAAGCAGAGAACGTCGATGAATGAGATGGCGCGCGTGCGGATCAACCGGCTACCGTCGGGCGTCCCGAAGCTGGATGACATCCTCGGCGGCGGCTGGCCCGAGTACTCCTTCAACGTCATCGTCGGGGAACCGGGAGCCGGGAAGACCACACTGGCGCACCAGTTCATGTTTGCCAATGCGACACCCGAACGGCAGGCGTTGTACTTCACGGTGCTCGGCGAGCCCGCGCTCAAGATGCTGCGCTACCAGCAGCAATTCAGCTTCTTCGACAACGCGAAGGTCGGCCGCGAGATCCACTTTGCCAACCTGGGCGCGGAAGCGCTGACTGCGGACCTGCAGCAGGTGCTCGACGGCATGTTCGCCAAGATCGAGTCGATCGACCCGCGCATTGTCGTGGTCGACTCCTTTGGCATGCTGATGTCGCGCAATGCGATCAAGGGCAAGATGAGCCCCGAGGAGTTCGTGCTGTTGCTCGGAGCCCGGCTGACGTCGTGGAGCGCCACCTCCTTCCTGCTTGGCGACTACCCGGAAGACGAACTGCGCCACAGCCCGGTGTTCACCGTGGCCGACGGCCTCATCACGCTGCAACAGGGGGTGCACCGCAATGCGATGGTGCGGCAGTTGCGCGTCGTCAAGATGCGCGGGAGCGCACCGCAGCCCGGGCTGCACACCCTGCGCATTTCCGATCACGGGGTCCAGGCGTTTCCGCGGATGTTGAAGCCGATGGAGGAAGCGCAGAAGTCCGTCACTCCCGAGCTAATCTCTGTCGGGATTCCTGGCCTCGACGAGATGCTCGGTGGGGGCACGCTGCGCGGCAACTCGATTCTCATCGCCGGACCGGTCGGCTCGGGGAAGACAACGACCGCGCTCCAGTTCGCTGCCGAGGGCGTGCGGAACGGCGAACCGGCCGTCATCGTGATCTTCGAAGAGACGACGCCGAAGTACATCGACCAGGCGAACGCGTTCGGAATCGATCTTCCCGATCTGGCCGAAAAGGGAATGCTGGAACTCGTCTACGTGCGTCCGCTCGACCTTTCGGTGGACGAGACGCTCTACGCGATCCAGACGGCCGTCGAGAAGGTCGGAGCGCGCCGCGTCGTGCTGGATTCCATCAGCGGCCTCGAGGCGGCGCTCGCACCGCCCTTCAAGGAGGACTTTCTCGAGTCGCTGTACAGGCTGCTCGGCGCGCTGACGGGAAGCGGCGTCACGATCATGATGACCGTCGAGGTGACGGAGCCGTATAACGAGATGCGGTTCACCCCGCACCCTATCTCGTTTCTCACCCACGACATCGTGCTCCAGCGCTACGTGGAGATCGACGGACAGTTACGCAAGTTCGCCACCGTGGTGAAGACGCGATCGAGAAGCCATAGCTCGGACCTGCGGCTCTATGCGGTGACCAGCAACGGCATCGTCATGGGATCGCGAGTGAACAACCTGGTGGCCGGCCTGGTCGGGGGACCGAAACCGACGATCCCGGGTGATTCGGAGGATTCGGGAAAAGCCTAGAGCTATGAGCGCGCCGCGCTCCGCCTGGCGGACCGCGCGCGGTCAGCTGGCCGGGCCGAGACCCGGCCCCCGACGGCAAGCAGGGTTTCGAGGTGATCGAGCGCCTCGAGCTGCGCGGTGGCGCTGCGACGGATGCCCGACACTCCGCGCCTGGTCACGTCACCATGGCGGTCCGCGAGAATCGTGCACCATTCCAGTATGGCCACGAGCGGATCCCTGAGCTCCTGCGCGACCATCGTCAGCGCCTCGAACCGCTCCTCGTTCGTTGTTTCTGCACGCTCGCGCATCTCGTGTTCGTGAAGACTCGACATGAGCAGGCGACCTGCCACCTCGCGCATCATCTCGATGGCGATTCCGGCCTGAGGCAGCGTGTAAGACGCCGGCAGGTCCGGTTCACCCGCGGCGAGCGGTCCGCCGAGTAGACGATCGAACTCGTATTGCAGCGTGTCAACGCACTCGCAGGCGACCTCGTGCAGTCCCTGCCGCGTAGAGACGACGATATCCCGGTGGTCGTAGGCAATGAGGCCGCTGGCCACGAAGCGTGACAGGGCCGTCGATACGGTGGGGCGCTGCGCGCCGACGATCTGCGCAAACGATTCGTGCGACACGCGGAAGCGTGACGTCCCCGAGGCCGCCATCAGGCCGAGAAGGCTTTTGGCCAGGCGCGCGTCGACGGTATGGAGACGGTTGCAGACCGCCGTCTGCGCCGCTTGAATCAGGCGCGCCTCTGTGTACAGGTCGAGGACCGCTCTCGCTGTCGGATCTTCCAGCCGTGCCCGTCGCACATTCGCAGCCTCGGCCCTCAGCGCCTCCCCTGGGATCTGCACGATGGCCGTGTTCGTTTCCAGCGCGCTCCCAAGCAGCGCCCCCATCCCGACGAGGCCATCACGTCCGACCAGTGCCACTTCGGCGCCGTCGCCGCGTGCGGTGGTTGAAACCAGCGACACCGCACCGCTGACAGGGAAGTAGACGTAGCGAGTCGGCTGCCCCGCAGACGTCAACCGTTCGTTGCGGGGCAAATCCACGCGAACGAGCGACAACGCGTTGCGTGCGGCTTCGCTCATGCGGCCGAGGAGTCGATTCTCGCCAGGCGTGTGTGGCGCCGCCGCAGTCGTGGCAGCCATGCGCGCGCCGGCATTGGCAGCAGGGTTGTCGTGCGGCCGACCGCGCGATCGACTCGAGCCTTTCTTGTACGGGACGTTTGGAAAAGGTGACATCGCAGCTTCAGTCCTCGAGTCGCCCGCCGGGCAACGTGACCTTGATGAGCTGCTGCCGGTTTCAGCAAATGTCAGGAAGGTTACAAAAGTCTACGCAGCCTGATTGCCGGTGTCACGCGATTCCTCCAGCCGAGCACATTTCTGCTTCGGAGGGGCGAGGTCACTGCATCAGCTGTGAAAACCGCGACCGCATCAGCCGATAACACTCGCACGACGCTTCCTCGAGTCCCCGGCGGCTCCTCACGCTGACCACGCCGTACCGATAACGGATCAGGCCCTGCTGTTGAAGGGCCGAGGCGACGACGCTGACCGTGGGACGCTGTACGCCCAGCATGACGGCGAGAAACTCGTGGCTCAGCCTGAAGTCGCGCTGCTGGACGCGGTCGTGCGTGGTCAGCAGCCAGCGGGCACATCGCTGGTGCACCGAATGGAGCGCGTTGCAGGCCGTGGACTGAATCATCTGCGCCATCAGCCCCTGGGCGTAGCGCCCGACGATCGCGCTGAAGGTTCCGCATGACGCGATCGCCTGCCTGAACGCGGCTGCGGTCATCATCTCCGCTTCGGCATCCGGCTCCGGCACCTGGATCATCGAGTCGCCCGGCGCAATGGAGTCGTCTCCGAACAGCGCTTCGATGCCGACCATCCCCTCGATACCTATGGTCGCGACTTCGACGAGCCTGCCATCGAAGAGCGCCGCCGTGACCGAAGCGACGCCTGCGTTGAGGAAGTACACGGCCCGCGTCGGCTCGCCGCTCTTGTGCAGGATCTGGCGCGCGCGCACGGGCACCGTCGTCAGCAGGTTATGGATGCGGACCCACTCCTGTTCAGGGATGGCTGCCAGGAGACGGTTTCGCGGTCGGCGGATGGCGCGGCTGGTGGAACTCTTTGAGGCGACGGGACGCTTGTTCGGCAACGGATCTCCGCAGGGTGAACGCGGCGGAGTGCGCCTGCGTCGCGCTTACCCTATCGAAGAGCCAGTGGAGTGTCTGTCAGCTATGAGACAAATCGCGACCGGAGAAGTCGGAAGGCAAGATGGGAGTGTCAGTTCCGTGTTGACCGCGACGTGCGAGCCTCGCGCTTCCTGCCGGTGCGGCTCTCTGTTCGGGGGCTGCGAGCGTCGTCCTCGCTCACTTCGTGCTGAAGTTCGTCGAGTGCCGAACGAAGCCTGCTCAGCACGTCCGCGCCGGCAGGAGTGATTCGATACACCCTCGCATCGCGGACACGTTTCGGCTCGACGGCTTTGAGCCAGCCACGCTGTGCCATGCGCGCCAGCACGGGATACAGCGTTCCCGGGCTGAGGCGGTAGCCATGGCGCCGGAGTTCTTCGAGCATCCACTGGCCGTACACACCACGTTCCTGCCGTGCGTGGTGAAGGATATGAATCTTCCAGAATCCCAGGAGGAACTCTCGCGCGAGCGGGTCTGCCTCCGTCCTGGGTCGTACGACAGCGACACGGGTCATCGGTGATCCTCGTGGCTACCCAAAGATACTAGGACCCTGGCTTCGCGTCCTTCGGTCGCACCAGGGTCCCGGACCGCAATTCGTCTGTGCCCCGGCTTGCGACCTGGTCTCCCGCTGCAAGATCGCCAAATACCTCGACGAGCGCGCCGTCGGTCAGCCCGGTCCGGACGTCGACCCATTCCGTCCTGCCGTCGCGCACCCGAATCACGAACGTCCGATCGCTGGTCGAGGCAACACTCGCACCCGGCACGAAGAGAGACGGATCTGGCCGCCGCACCGGCCACTTTACCTGGCAGAAGGCCCCGGGCGAGAGCCGCCCGTCGCCGTTCACGACGTCGAGTTCGACAGCCATCGTACGCGTGTTCACGTCGACCGACCGCGCGATTCGTGCGATGCGGCCCGTGAACTGCTGCCCCGGGTACGCGGCGACTGCGAAAAGAACCTCTGCGCCTGCCGCGATATCGGTCGTATAGGCTTCCGGCACGGGAACGACCAGTCGAAGACGCCGGTCGTCCACCAGCGTGAGGAGTGGTGGGGCACCGCCGCCGGATGGGCCGACGAGCGCGCCAGGATGAACGTTCCGCTCGGTGATGACGCCGGCGAAGGGAGCCGTGAGCCGAAGGTAGCCCTCCATGTCGCGCACGGAGCCAAGCGCCTGACGCGCGGCCTCAACGGTCTGCTCTGCGGAGGCCAACTGGCTCCGGCTCGCGTCCGCTGTTTTTTCGGCAACGTGCACGTCGTTTCCAGCGACGACGCCGGGTGTGGCCGACGCAGCCTTCAACCGTTCGAACGTCGCCGAGTCGGCATCGGCTCGTGCCTGGGCGCCCGCCATTTGCGCCTGTGCGGCCTGCACCTTCGCTTCCGCCTCCGCGCGTTGTGCGGCAATCTCAGGGGCATCGAGCGTTACGAGCGGGTCGCCGGCCTTCACCAGGGAGCCGCGGTCCACATTGACGGTTTTCACGAACCCGGTCACACGCGGATAGATCGCCACGGACTGATACGCCGCCAGTTCCCCGGGCAGCGAGAGGTGAATGTCGAGTGGCTGCTGGACGACTCGCACGACCTCGATCGACGCGGGCGTGGTGTCAGCGGATGGAACGCCGGCTCCCGGCGTCGCCTGCGATTGGCCGCACGCCGTGGCCGATACCAGCGCCGCTGCCACCATGATGCCCTGAATCCTTCCTGCCAGATTGTCCGGTATCGCCATGCCTACCCCAGTTGTGTCCGGTGCACGCTGTCCGGATCGTCGGGATCCAGTGACGGCGACGTCGCTCGGGCTGACTGCTGAACGAGCGAGTACACCGATGGCAGCACCACCAGAGTGGCGAGCGTGGCCGAGGCAAGTCCGCCAATTACTGCTCGTCCGAGCGGCGCGGCTGCCTCCGCCCCCTCGCCGAGGGCCAGTGCCATCGGGATCATGCCGGCGATCATGGCGGCGCTCGTCATGAGCACGGGACGCATTCGTGTCCCGGCTGCGTCAATGGCGGCGTCGAGCGCGGGTGCGCCGCGGAAACGCGCCTGCTCGGCAAAGGTGACGAGCAGGATGGCGTTGGCCACCGCGACCCCGATCGCCATGATCGCCCCCATGAACGACTGCACGTTCAACGTGGTTGCCGTGACCCACAGTATTGCGGCCACGCCGGCGAGCACCGCGGGCACCGTGGACACGACGACGAGCGCCAGCCTGACCGACTGGAAATTCGCCGCCAGCAGCAGGAAGATGACAATGACCGCGACGGCCAGGCCGGCCGCCACGTTGATGAAGGTGTCCTGCATGGCCGCAATCTGCCCGCGGACGGCGACGGTCCCGCCTCGCGGCGGCGCCCCCGCCCGTCGGACCGCCTGGTTCACCTCCGTCAACGCGCGTCCAAGATCGCTGCCCGCCACATTCGCGGTGAGCGTCACCATGCGCTGTCCGTTGACCCGGTCGTATTCGCCGACGATGCTCGTGTCGTCGATGCGAGCGAGGTCGCCGAGGAGCGGCTTCGCCGGACCTCCTGACGTGACCGGGACGACCCGCAGGTCTTCCAGCGTCATCATCTGCGGCTGCGGTACCTGCACCTGCACCTGAAACGCAATGCCCGTGCGTGGATCGGCCCAGTAGTTCGGCGCCACGAACCGGCTGGACGACGTCGCCGCCGCGAACGACCGGCCCACCTGATCGACCGTGACTCCAAGCTGCCCGGCCTTCTGGCGGTCGATGTTCACCTGGATGCCGGGGTAGTCCAGGGTCTGCCCGTATTGCAGATCGCGCAGCAACGGGATAGTCGCAAGCTGATCTCGAACCTGTGCAGCGAATGTCCGCGTCGCCCCAAAGTCCGGGCCCAGAATCGCCACTTCGACAGGCGTCGGCGAGCCGAAGTTCATGATCCGGCCGACGATATCTCCCGGCTCGAAGGAGAACTGCGCATCGGGGAACCTGCTCTTGAAGCGCTCACGGAGCCTCTCCTCGAGAGCGGGGAGGCTGACCTCCTTGCGGAGCGCGACCTGCAGCACGCCTTCGTGCGACCCGCCAGTCCACAGGAAGATGGTATTGATTGGATACGAAGATGGCTGGACGCCGACGTAGCCGAGCGTGATGTCGACGTTTCCTGCGCCGGCTTCCGAGCCAATCACGTCGAGGACGTCCCGCGCGAGCACCTCTGTGCTCTCGAACTTTGTCCCCGCAGGCGCCCTGAACCGCAGCTGAAAGGCATGCGCGCTGCCGGACGGGAAGATTTCACGTCCGAGCGTCAGACCGGCCCAGGCAACGACGGCGGTCGTGACCACGATATATGCCGCGATGACGAGTACTCCCGCCCGCGCCACTCGCTCGAGCGTCGTCGTCAGGCGCATCCGGGTCCGGGCCATCCAGTCAGGTGCCGCGGCCGATGACACGTCTGTGTGCGGGCGCAGCCACCACGTGGACAGAACCGGCACCAGCGTGCTCGAGAGCACGAACGACGCGATCATCGCGAATCCAACCGCGAGCGACAGTGGCACGAACAGCGACCGGGTCACACCAGTCATGAAGAACGACGGCACGAACACCGCGACGACGGAAAGCATGGCGAGTACGCGGGGGCCGAGAACCTCCCTGCCAGCGTCGAGCACCGCGCGCGGGACCGCGGTGCCGCGCGCCAGGTGCGTGTGCACGTTCTCGATGGCGACGGTCGCCTCGTCGACGAGGATGCCGACGGCGAGCGCGAGTCCGCCGAGCGTCATGATGTTGATTGTCTGTCCGGCTCCCCAGAGTGCAACGACGGCGGTGAGCAGCGCGAAGGGAATTGTCAGCACGACGATGGCGGAACTGCGCCAGTCGCGAAGAAAGAGCAGGACCATCAGACCGGTCAGCAATGCGCCGAACAAGGCCTCGCGCAGCACCGCCAGCAACGCCGCCGACACGTTCGTCGACTGATCCAACTCGTACGAGACGGTGATGTCTTCAGGGACGAGTGCCTGGAAGCGTCCGAGGCTGGCCCTGACCTCGCGCACGACGCTCAGCGTCGATGCGTCGGGCCGCTTGGTGACCGGGATGTACACCGCGCGTCGGCCGTTGACCAGGGCGTACGCCGTCGGGATGTCCGTGCTGTCGTTCACCGACCCCACATCGCGGATGGAGACGGGCGGCCCGGCGCCGGTTCGGATCGGGAGATCGAGCAGATCGTTGATGCTGCCAACGACCGAGTTGATGGGCGAGATGAGTGTCTGGTCGCCGATGTTGACGCTGCCGGACGGCATGATCACGTTGCCGGTGGTCACGGCTCTGATCACCTCGTCCGGTGCCATTCCGTACGAGCGCAGCCGATCGGGGTCCACGCGGATGACAATCGTGCGCTGGCTTCCGCCGAACGGCGGCGGAGAGGTCAAACCGGGAAGTGTCGCGAACTGGGGCCGTACCCGGTTGAGCGCCAGATCCTGGATCTCACCGAGGCTGCGGCTCTCGCTCCGGAACACCAGGTAGCCGACCGGAACCGTGCCGGCATCGAACCGCATGATGAACGGACCAACGGTGCCGGGCGGCATGAACGCGCGGGCTCGGTTCACATAACCGATGGTCTGCGCTAGCGCCTCGGACATGTCCGTGCCGCGATGGAACGTCAGTTTCAGCAGCGCCGTGTTCTGAATGGACTTCGACTCGACGCTCTCGATTCCGTTGACGTAGAGGAAGTGGTACTCGTAGTAGTACGTGATGTACCCCTCCATCTGCGCCGGACTCA
>Ga0207701_10004084_pt1 | contig 14876 bp, 13 predicted proteins | sample KBSSwiSSwithPhiX_FD_184294 | JGI IMG/M metagenome (GOLD analysis project Ga0207701, IMG submission 184294) | Switchgrass rhizosphere bulk soil microbial communities from Kellogg Biological Station, Michigan, USA, with PhiX - S5 (SPAdes) (version 2) | ecosystem: Environmental > Terrestrial >... | reverse complement strand
TGCGCAATCTCAGTTGCAGCATGCCCGCGAAAATCAGCCGTCCGAGAGCACGAGCACGCCGCCATGCGCGGGTGAGATGACGTAAAGCCGGTCCGGCGCCACCAGTGCCGTCGTATGCGCGCCAGCGCCGGTCACCGTTCGCGTGCCTTGGCCGGTGCGGGGGTCGATGGTTTCGACGAGCCCGGGGTCCCCGATGGCGACGTGAACCAGCCCGGTTGCCGGGTTGAAAAACGTGACATCGGGCGCACCTCCGATTCCCCAGACGTTGTTGACTTCGCCCGAGGTAGCGCTGATCTCGACCAGGGTTGCATCGTCGCAGGCGACATAAAGCCGGCCTCCGGCATGATCGATGTCGAGGCCATGGGCGCCCGATGACGGGATTTTCCAATGCGTCACCGCGCCGAGGTCGGGCAGGCGCGCCACCAGCACCATCGAGGGTTCGCGGATGCAGAGGAAAACCCGCTCGGCGGCGGCGTCGGTGACGCACCAGCGCGGCCGTCCCGGCAGTTCGATCGAAACATGCTTCCGATCGCGTAATCCGAAAAGTTGCAGCGTCGGCGCTTCCTTGTCGTCGCCGATGCAGGCGGCGATACCGAGGCCGGATCGGGCGACGATCACGGCGCCGTTCGGCCGTGCGCCGGTCTTGTACGTGGCGCGCGTTTCCAGCGTACCGGCATCCAGCAACGCGACGCTGGCGCTGCCGCGGTTGGTGACCAGGATCTGCCCATCGTCGGCGACGGCGCCGGCCACGCCTGGAAATCCCGGCAGCGTGGCAAGGTGCCTGCCGGAATCGTGGTCGATCACCTCGAGGCAATCGCGCGCGGTATGCGCGATGAAGACGCGCCGGCTCCTGGCATCGAAGGCGGCGTGATCGAACTCGCTGCCCGTGGCGCGTGGTATGTCGATGGTTCCGACTGTTTTCAGCGGCATGACGGCCTCACGGTGTTTCGATCCTTGCGGATGCGCGGCGGAAATTAGTGCAGGTGTCGGATGATCCCGGCCCGCTCGACACCTGACGATGGTGTCGAGCGGAGCCGTTCGGATCGGCTACTTTGCGGTCAGGTTCGGTACCAACTGGTCGATGTGCCGCATGATGGCGTCGCGCGTCGCCGCGTAGTCCTTTCGGTCCACCGGCACGTCGGACCAATATGTAACCTCGGCGGATCCCTTGCGCTCCGCCGGGACGTTGTCGAATGCCAGCACCTTCACCGAGCTGTCGGCGTCCTGCGCGGTCAACCCCTGCGGCACGTCGTCCAGAGGTTTCAGCCCGTCGGCGGCGAGGCCGTCGCGGATGCGCGGCGGAATGGAGGCGTCGGTTTCGATGCCGCGCGAGATCGCCACGTAGGGCAAGCCACGCTTCTTTGCGATATCGTTGAAGTACGCCGCCGCCATCTGGCTCCTCACCGACCCGTGCAGGCAGACGAAGACGATCTGTTTTGGTTGTTCGGCACGCGCCTGTGGAGCCAATGTGGCCGCCAGCAGCGCGGCGAGGGCGAGAAAAGTATTGCTACGCATGATAGTCCTTCTTGATCGCATCTTGTTCGGCAGATCGGTCGTGTTCGCGTCGATGCCTGGCAGGCGCAACGCGGCCGCGACCGGTTCAATGCGGAAATTGGCGTTTGGGAAGCTGGAATGATGCGGCCCGTCCACGCGCAATCCCCTCGAACAATCGAGTGTTGCGCAGAGCTTGGACGGGAACCGTCTGAAAGGGGAGTCTGCATGTCCCCGCTCCATCAACTAATCCGGCGCGAGCGTTGGTGCAAGCCCCATTTCAGGCACCGCGCACGATCAACGCCGGTACGATTAACGACAGGCCGGCGAGCAAAAGAAGCATCAAAACCGCCTTGCGGAATGTGTCGTCGTCGATCTTTCCGTAGAGTTTGAAACCGCTCCAGATCCCGGCGAGCATGAACGGCAGGCCCAGCCCGTACAATTTGAGGGTTTCCGTCGTGAAGGCGCCAGTGACGCCCATCGAGATGCAAATAATCACAAAGGCCGCAAACAACACCGGCTGGAACACGGCGCGCTGCGCATCCTTGCTCCAGCCGCGCAGCTGGCAGGAGATGGTCGAGACGATGCCACCAAGTCCGGTCAGTCCGCCGACGAGGCCGTTGGTGACGCCGATGGCGATGTCGGCCGGGATTCCAATTCTGATCGGCTTGAACGCCGGCCGCGCCAATCCGTAAACCGTGTAGAGCACCAGCAGCACGCCGACGCCGAACCTGATATTGGCCGGGTTGATGTAGGTCAGCAGGAGCACTCCGATCGGAATGCCGACCGTCGTGCCAAGTACGAGCGGCCAGATATTTCGCCAGTTCAGCTTCGCGCGTAATTTCAGGATGCCGTAACCCTGCGTCAGCAGGCCGTAGCCTGCGATCAGTGCCGCGGTCTGGATCGGCGTAATGATATGCAGCCATACGCCAGACACAACGAGGCCCATCGCGAACCCCGAAAAGCCACTGACGAAGCCGCCGGCAAAAGCTGCAAAAGCAAAAAGTACCAGAACCAGTCCATCCATAGGTCGCTCCCCCATAAAACGGGGTAACGAGCGCTTGGATGGACATCCATCTGACGGGGAGGCTGCGGATCCCCGTAGCGGTCGGATCATAGCTTGATCGGGTTCCTGATCCTAGCGCTTTGTACCGGCAGTTCTGTCGCGTGCAGTGCGAAGGCCTCGGGCAGGTTTGAAGGCTACACCAGTTCCGGATGATTGGGCTCGCCTCTCGGTAGATCGTGGTTGGATCGTCAATTCTTGCCGCGTCCGCGCGTACACTCTTCGACACGGTAAGGCGTTGAGCTATGGTGCCGCGCGCGACGACCGCTCGGCGGTAGTTGGAGACGTCAAAGATGCTTTCCGTTGACACCGCTGTCATCGTTCTTGCCGGGGTTGCCTTGTTCGCGGCCTTTGTAAATGGCGCGATCGGCTACGGGTTTTCGTCGCTCACGGTGCCGCTCGCGCTGGTGTTTTATACCAATCGCATCCTGAACCCCGCCGTTATCGTGATCGAGGTCTTCCTCAACCTCTACGTCCTGTTCATCAACCGGAGCGGCGTTCGCTCCGTCTGGAAGAGGGTGTTTCCGATTCTCGTCGGATTGTTGCCCGGTATTGCCGTCGGAGCCTTCGTTCTTGCTTCGCTGCAGCCCGGATGGGTCAAGCTCGGTACCTACACGGTGATTCTGCCCCTCATCCTGATCCAGGCGGCCGGTTGGCGACGGCCGGTGCGGTCGACATGGCTGATCGGTGTTCCGTTCGGGACCGGGCTCGGCATCCTGTATTCGGTAACGACCATCTCAGGACCTCCGCTGGCGATCTTGTTCAACAATCAAGGCCTGGTCAAAACCGAGTTTCGGGCCGGCCTCGCATTGGTTCGCGTGGCCGAGTCGAGTGTCACGGCTGTCGTGTATTACCAGCTTGGCCTGTTCATCCCCGAAAGCGAGGGTCTCCTGCGGGTGTTTATTCCCTGTGTTCTGGTTGGGGTCCCGCTTGGCGCCTATCTCATCCGAAGACTGGATGCCGAAACGTTTCGTCGAATATGCATGAGCTTCGATGCATGGGTGGTCGGATTCGGTCTCTCCCGCGTGTTGATTGAACTGAATTTGATGGAGAGCCCGTGGGCCTACAGCGTCATGGCGGCCACCGTCCTGCTAGACGTTTACTTGCTGTACGTCTTCTTCACAGTGCGGAAAGCGGCTCCGGATCGCGCGGACGACGATACCAATTGATCCAGCCAGTCCGCGAATCCATCCATGCTCCTCCTGTTCCGTCCCAGCCTGCCATCCTCATTGTTCCATCCCAGCTCCCGATAAATCGAACCGCCCGCCGATGCCGGTTCGACGACCCTCGCGATACGCGACCCATGCAGCCGCAACGTCCTGCACGCCACTGCCGCTCGAATCGAAGATCACGAGCTCGTCCTCGGTCATACGCCCACGCTTTCGGCCTGCCGCGAGGTCGGCAAGCTCGGCATGGACCTGGTCCTTCGACATGGCTCCCGCACGCAGCGCGTGGTTGAGATCGCCGCCGGAAGCACAGGTCTCGATGTCGTCGACGAGGACGCGCGCACGACGCATCAGAGCCGGAGCAATCTCCTGCTTGTCGGGGTTGTCGGCGCCTATGGCCGCAATGAAGCAGCCTCTCAAGTCCAGATCGTCGGTCAGGATCGGAGATTTCGACGTCGTGCAGGTAATGCAAATGTCCACGTCTCTTACCGCATCGCGCACGCCCGGCGCTGCTGTCGCCGAGCACGTTGCCGTGGAATTCGCGCGCGCGAACGTTTCCGCGCGTACCGAGTCAATGTCAAACACCCGCACCGTTTCCAGGGGAAAAACCGTCTTGATGGCTTCGAGTTGATAGCTGGCCTGGGCTCCACAGCCGATGACGGCCATTCGCTTCGAATGCTTTCGAGCGCCATATTCCGCTGCGAGTGCCGCCGTGGCCGCGGTTCTGATACCTGTCAGCGCGATCGACTCCAGGATCGCCAGCGGGCGCCCGTCCTTCGCGTCCGAGACCACGACCATGCCCTGGATGGTCGGCAACTGTCGCAGCTTCCAATTATCGGGAAGGTTGACGTTGACCTTCGAGGCGAATGCGAGATGCGAGCCCGGCAACAAGCCGGATTTCACGTGAACAGAGCCGCCGTCGATCATGAAGCCGACCGAGCGGCCCTGATCCCCCGGGTTGTCAGCCAGCGCTGCATAGGCTTCCCGCAACGCCTCGATCACAACCTTCGGATCAAGCAGGCGCCGTAGATCGTGACCCGACAGCAGCACGATCTCGCTACTTGCACGAGCAACAGATTGGGCCATGAGAGCCTCGCATTGTACTACTTGCTTCGTCCTGGACCTGAACTACATCGGGCCATGCGACACGCCCAACCGCTCCGCGCTGATGCATCCTCACGAGAGATCGCGCCGGCGCATAGTTGAATTACTTCGTCTCGCCGTAGACCACCTCGTCGAACAGCGTGACACTGTCGGCCTTGGTCCACAGCCCCACTTTGCCGGCATCGGCGAAGGTGGAATCCTCGACCTCGAACAATTGCTTGCCGTTGAAGGTCACGCTGAAGCGCGAGCCCTTGAAGTCGATCCGCAGGCTATGCCAGGTGTTGGCCGGAACCTTGACATCGGTTCCGTAACCGCCCTTGCGCCCGACAATATCGAGCGGGCTTCGAACGCCCTTGACGGTCTTGTAGAGAACGACATTGTCCTCGAGCGCATTGGCCCGGGTCACGTAGTAGTTATTGGCGTCTTTCGCCCGCCAGACAATTCCGGCGGCGCGGTCCTGCGATCCCGCGACGGCCTTGAACTTGATCTCGACGAAGCCGTCCTTGATGCTGGTGTCGTTCTTCAGCAGCAGCGGGTAGGTGGCGCGGCCGGATTGCCTGAGCACCTTCGATTTTGACGGTGCCGTTTCATCGTTTTCGACCGTCCATTTCGGATCGCCTGTTCCGGTGAGGGTCACCGTCCAGCCCTCGGGCGCAGCACCGGTCCCGGTGGCCTCGAAACTGATCGCGTGGTTTGACATGTCATTTACTCCGATAAGGAAAAGCGTTGCGGCAACGATGGCTCTGCGGCGTTGCGGTTGGGGCATTTGGCCAGCCTCCCGTGAGATCGAGAATTCCGGTGTGCGCGTCGCAGTGAAACGCTGCTCGACAGGCGGCGGGTCATTCAAACAGCTTCACCGGACCCTTGATTGCCTTCCAGGCATAATGTCCGCCGGCCATGTAGCGGGCGTCGAAGCCGGCCTTGCGCAGCGCTGAAGCCGTCTGGCAGCCGATGTGGAAGCCGTAGACACAGAATGTGACGACCGGTTCGGTCCTGGAAAGGGTGCCGATCCAGTCGTCCAGGCGTTCCGGATCGCGCCAGACCGCGCCTTCCATGATGTCCTGCGCCTTGGTGGTGTAGTGTTTCGGGCGCGTATCGATGATCTGAACGGGCGATCCGGACGTCAGCATCTCCCTGACTTCCTCGACGGAAATCGAGGGTACGTCGCCAAATTCCTTTTGCTCGAGCGGCCGCGGTGGCGCGACCTTGATGGCATCCTCATAACGCAGCTTGACGGCCGACCAATCGATATTGCGCATGAATGCCGCAATGTAGGCGGTGGCGTTGGCGCCGAATTCCAGATGGTAGGCGTGCTCGTACATGTCGAGGGCGAGGATCGGGACGCCGCCGGCGATGCTCTGGGCATGGTCCGACGCGATCTGGTTGACGAGCCGTCCGTCACGCGGAACGTAGGTGAGCAACACCCAGCCCGAACCGCCGGCCAGTCCATTGGCAATCCCGACAAACTCCTGACGCCAGCGATCGACCGAACCGAAGTCCTTGGCGATGGCGCTCGTGAGGCCATCAGGCAGCACGCGCCCGTCGCCGCCGAGACTTGCAAAATACAATTCGTGCAGAAGGGTTGAATTGAGCGCCACCATCTCGTCGCACTTGAGGCGGGCAAGCGATTGACCTGAAGTGGCGAGATCGAGCTGCTCGATTTCCTCGGAGATCGCGTTCAGGCGATTCAAGGCTCCGCCGTAGTTGTTTTCATAATGGCTCTCGATGAGTCGTGCCGAGATCCCGTTCAACGTCCACGGACGGCAGTAGAGTGGTGCCAGTTGGTAGCGCATCTTGATTCTCCTTGATTTGGAAAAGCGCTTGTATTCACGGCTTTGCGCGCCTGATGGGAGGTTTCGCCGGCTCGGGACATGGTTCGGCACCAGCGATCCCCATCGCGCGCAGCGCGACCAGGAATCCTTCTGTGACTTCTTCTTCGGTCCGGTAATAGACGGCGACGCGTTCGTCCGGCCGCGCGGGCGCCGGGTCGATATCTGCAGGAATCCGCTTGGAAGCAGACCGCAACCGAGATTTGCAGGGGGCAATGAGAGGCTTGCTTTGGTCCATGTGCACCTACCTCGACAAGTCGAGCGTTGCACAGTTCTTGGACCGGAGCCTCAAGGGGAGACTGTACTTCCCCTGGGACCGTCATAATTCAACGAAGCGATAAATGCAACGGCTTTTGCCTTCAGACGCCGGCTTTGGTGTTTTCCCGTCGTCAAACCGGGCGTCAAGGAAGTTTCTTGATCATCAAGTTACGAAACTGTGTCCGGGACTGAAAATCATGGGCCTGTAGCGCCAGGTATCCGGTCTGCTGTCGTGGACTTTGGTAATCGTTCACCAGTTGCCCGTTCAGCGTCACCCGAATTCGCGAGCCGTTGGCCTCGATCTCGTACCTGTTCCACTCGCCGATCTGTACCTGGGCCGATCCTGAAGGCGCCTGCAAATCGTAAATGGCGCCGGTTACCTTGAGGGGATGTCCCTCTGTCCCCGTGGTTGAATCGAAGCCGCGCTGGTCGATCTGGATCTCGTGTCCGAGCGCGTCCGCGGCCTGCAATGGATTGGCTACGTTCGGTGCGGGAATGCGAATATAGACTCCCGAATTTTCCTCGCGGCGGCTGATCCGCCATTCGAGCGACAGCACGAAATTGCCGAATTGCTCCTTGGTGTACCAGTAAAGACCATACCAGCCGGAAGTTTCGAGTACCGTGCCATGGTGAATCATGGTGGCCGGACTGCCGCTCTGTTTCACCATTTGCCAATCCGCGGGCGCCAGCGAGAGCGGCGCAAAGCCTGCGGCCGCGGTTTCGATCGTTGCCGCGATGATTGCATTGGCGGTGCGGCGAGCGAGCGAAAGCGCGGTTAGCGAAGGGTTGGCCGAACCGAGGGTGGGGAATAGCGCCGGTCCTGCGACGTAGGCGTTTGTCTTGCCGTGAAATTTGCCGTTGGTATCGGTGATCGACGCACCCGGCGCACCCATGAACAGCGTTCCCGCCTCGTGGTGTGTGGTGCCGATCTTATCCTGCCAGAACCCGCGTCCACTCGCATCGGGCTGCGGCCGCGCCGACTGCCACTGGTTGGCCGGAGCGTTCCAGTATTGGATATTCGCGGGATCGTTGCCGGCAACGGCCAATGCCAGATCGAACGCCGATTGATCCATGGCGGCCCACAATTGGCGATCGTTCGGCGTTGCGACGAGGTTCACGTAGGCCCGGCGCATGCCCCACTGATCGGTCTCCGGGCTCAGATCGATCCAGCTTTTGGCGGGATCGATGTTGTTGACCGCGCGCTGGTCTTCCATTTCGCCAATGCCGCGGAAGGTGATCGCGACCCAGTTCGGATCCTCATTCGCAAGCAGGCTGTCGACGACGTCGATATCCGGAACCATGCTCCACATCGCGGCCTCGGGGTTTGACGTGGCGACGTCCGCCGCGGTGATCTGATGGTGAAAGCGGCGGCCCGCGAAAGTGCCACGGGCGATCAGCGCAACGGTTTCCAGGTCGACGGGCGCGCCCAAACCCAGTGCGGCGCGCTTGATCCGGACGGTGATGTTGCTGCGCAGATGTGCCATCAAATTGCCGACGCGCGGGGAGCCGAACTGCGTCGACCCGACCCCCAGCGATTCCAGCGCAAGTCGCGTACCTTCGATGGTCCCATCAGCGATGATGACGGCGGCATTCCTGGAGATTGCAAGTGGTCGGCGCACGCCCGCGACGCTCACGTCCAACGAAATAACCGCATCACCCGCTGCATTGAGGTTCAGGCGATGCACTTGCGCCCGTGGTACCAGGAAGATGCGGCGGCTGGCGTCGCCCAATCCGGTGTTCATCGCCACATCGTTGCGGATGGCATCCATGATGAAAGGCGCGCTGCTGAATTTGTCGAAGGCAAAGAGGCCCGACTTCGGGGGGGCGCCCTCGACCGCCAGCGGCGCTTCCCCGGCCTCGGTGACGCCGTCCAATGGAATGGCGGTCTGGATCTTGCCGAGCAGCGCGATGAACAGCGCGGTGTGCGTGATGAAATCGGTGGTCGTGGCCGTTCCGATTTCCAGTTCGGTGGACGCATAGCCATTGGCGCTCGCGAGGTAGGCGGTTACGTCGCCGGGCCAGTTGGCGAGGTCGGCATCGGTCAGCGGCGGCGACCAGCCGCCCCAAAACAGCGATCGTCCTCCGATACAATAGGCCAGCCCCGGAAAGGCTTCGTTGCTGATCCACGGCATGCCCCAGATGACGTTTTGCGCGCCCGATGCATCATCGCGTGTGCGCAGATAATTCGGTCCGCCCACCTTGCCGCCCAACTGTTGCGGCAGATTCTGTATGTGGGATTGCAGCAGGAACGCGCCCGCATCGAGCATCAGGACCCGCAGCGCGCTCGATTTGCCGAGCCGATACAGCTTCTCGGCGCAGTAACCGCCGAACATGCCGGCACCGATGACCACGACGTCGAACGGGTAGGCGCCGGGACCCTGCGCTGCTGCGATCTCCTGCCAGTTGTTGCAGATGTAGCGGCTGACGACGTCGTAGCCCAAATCGGTTTGCTGGACGTCGTCGCGCGCAGGGTTTGAACCGGGGAAGAGTTCATTGAGCGGCATGATGCGTACTCCATGCTGGATAGAATTGCAGCTCTGGAAACTTAACTGGAAATGTGACGCGCCAATTCCGGCGATGATCCAAACGAGAGCGTTGGGTCCATGCGCAATCTCCCCGACACAGCGAGTGTTGCGCAGCACTTGGACGACGAGCGTCTGAAGGGGTGCCTGCTGACCCCGTCTGAATAATATTCCCAAGTCTATTCCACTACAAGATCAATCATGCGCAGAGATCAATCGTGGATTGAATGAAACGCTTGCGCGCCATATCGCTTTTGGCGGGTCCGTGGCCGGGACGAAATTGCCGGGTGCGCCCGAAAAATTGACATTGCCTGTCAGTTGAGGCCGTCTGATCGGACGCGATTGCGCGTCAGGCCAACAGGACAGGATCAGCTATGGACGGCAAACGGTTCGCAGGTCTCCTGGCATTTTGCGCCCTTCTGATTTCAACTCCTGCCCGCGCCCAGGAATCGCTCGTTACCTACAAATCGCTGACGCCCGAGATCGCGCTGGATCTGGCCCGTGCCGCGCTCGCGGATTGCCGGAAGCGCGGCTATCAGGCGGCCGTGGCCGTCGTCGACCGCTTCGGCGTGACCCAGGTGATGTTGCGCGATCGCTTTGCCGGACCTCATACGCCGGCGACCGCCACCGGCAAAGCATGGACCGCGGCGACCTTCCGAAGCAGCACGAGCCAACTCTTCAGCGTCAGTCAGCCCGGCATGATGCAGGCCGGAATTCGTAACCTGCCCGGCGCGGTCATTATTGCCGGGGGATTGGTCGTCGAGTCCGGCGGTTCGCTCGTCGGTGCGATCGGCGTGTCCGGCGCGCCCGGCGGTGAGGCGGACGAAGCCTGTGCCAAGGCCGGGATCGACGCAATCCAGGCCAGGCTCGATTTCTAGAAACCGGCACGACGCAAGGATATGTTGTCGGCCAAAGAGATTCTCAGAAATACGGCGCGGCGCGAGAATGAGAAACTATTTCCACGTCATTGCGAGGAGCAAAGCGACGAAGCAATCCATTCTTTCTTTCCGTGGCGCGATGGATTGCTTTGCTTCGCTCGCAATGACGGCAGTGGCCCTTTGAAAATTCGAATCCATACCGACGCATGGCTGCGCCACGGCCGCTAAATCGGCTCGTAGCTCTCGCTCACGCAATTGTCGTCGGCCTCGATTTGCCGGCGGTCCGAAACCACGCCATCGGTAATCGTGATGCGGAAGGTTTGCGTCCCCAGCGGCTTGCCGGTCACCGAGGTTGTTTCGGCCTTGACGCAAGCCGTCCAGCCCGTTCCGCGCAAATCGTGATGCGGCGCCGAGACCCGTACCTCTTTCGGCAGCGACGCCGCCGTGAATACCGAGTCGAGCTTTTCGCCGACGATGCGCTTGACGTCGGGGGGCGCCTCCAGTGGCGGCGGTTCGGGCTCCCTGGCGCGCATGAAATCAGGCACCGGCGAGCGCGCGTCGGTAAAGCCGCAGCCCGCCACGGCAAGCGCCGCCGCCATCAACGCCATGTGAACCAGGACCCGCCCCATCGCCGGCTTCTTACCCCGGGCGGACAAAAAAAGCGCCCCGGTGCCGGTCAATCCTGCGGCGGAATCGCGTCTCGGCCGATCAACATTTGCTGAAACCGGTGGCTGGACAGGGTATCCTGCCCAAAATACCGATCCCGGGATTGCTATCTTCCCGTTGCAGCGCTGGTCAGGGATGGCGAAAGAGAGCAGGGCGCGATGAAGATTTTTGCGGCTGCGGCGCTCATTCTGTCGATGCTTGCAATGCTCGCGATGCCCGCGCACGCCCAGGCGCGGCGTCCTCACGGCGAAGAAAAAAAGGCGAGGGATGACCGGCCGAAGGTGGACGAAAAGGCCTACAAGGCGGCGCTCGAGCGCATTCCCGAGCCGAAGGAAAAATACGACCCATGGGCCGTTGCCAAGCCGGTCGAGCCTGCCAGGAAACCGAAATGATGCGATCCAATTGCGTGGATTTCCGCCTGCGACAAATTCCACGTTGAATTGAGGTTGGAACTGTACTTGCGTCCCCCGCAGCGTGCGGGGCTTGCTTGAACTTTTCGCTATCGGCGCAACACCCATTTGTTGCCTGCATTGCCGGGAGGTGGCTCATGTTTCGTCACACACTTCGCAATTTGATGGTTCCCGCGGCGCTACTGCTTTGCATTCAATCCGCCTCAGCCGAAAATCGCCTCGCGCTGGTGATCGGCCAATCGGCCTACAGGTCGGTTCCGGCCCTGGCCAATCCCGGCAACGACGCCAAGGCGGTCGCGCAATTGCTGACCGAATCCGGCTTCGAGGTCGCGCAGGCCTCCGATCTGTCGCAGACCCAGATGCGCCAGACCATCAGCGATTTCGCAGGTAGAGTGGCGGCCAAGGGTGCCGATACGGTGGCGCTGGTGTTTTACGCCGGCCACGGCCTGCAGATCGACGGCGAGAATTTTCTGGTTCCGGTCGACGTCGATCCGAAACGCGAGGCCGACATTCCGATCCAGGCGGTGCGGCTCAACGACGTCCTGAACACGCTGACGTCGGTCCCGAGCCGGATGCGCATCCTGCTGCTCGATGCCTGCCGCAACAATCCGTTCCCCGATATCGGCAAGACCGCCGGCGGCGGGCTTGCGATCATCGACGCCAAAATCGGCGCGCCCAACACCTTCCTGTCGTTTTCGACCTCGCCGGGCGCGATTGCGGAAGACGGGTCGGGCGCCGACAGCCCGTATACGACCGCGCTATTGGCGGCGGCCAAAGCGACCAATATTCCGATCGAGGAAACCTTCAAGCGGGTGCGGCTGTCGGTCAACAAGGCGACCGAGGGGCGGCAGACGCCGTGGGACTCCTCGTCGCTGACCGAGGATTTCAGGTTCTCCGGGCCGCCGGTGGCGGGTCAGAAACCCGCCGAGGCCCGGCGAACCGTGGAGCAATGGACGCGCGACCTGAAGGGCAAGCCGGTCGAGATCGCAAATGAGATCATCGTGGCCGACGGCAGCGACGAGTCCTACGAGGCGTTCGCCACGATGTATGCGCAGACCCCGCAAGGTGTGCAGGCCCGCGACTGGCTCGACCGGCATCGCCGGATGGTGGCGTGGAACAACGCCGTCATCATCAACACCGCGGCGGGTTTTCGCGCGTTCCTGGCAAAATTCCCGGATAGCGATCTGGCGCCGACCGCGCGCAAGCTGGAAGAGCGGCTGCGCAACCGTCCCGACTTCGCGCCGCTCGTTGCCGGCGCCGGCGCTGCGCCGCAAAACGTCGCGCTGACCTGTCCCTGCAACGCGCCATCGTCCGCGCCGCCGCCGCTGAAGAAAATCGATGCGCCGGTCAAGCGCGTCGATCCGGATCCGCCCAGGCGCGCCGACCGGCCGAAGCGGGTGCGGGTGCCCGACGATGATGATGTCGTGGTCGTTCGCCGTCCGCCGCCCCGCGAAGTCTACGAGCCGTCGCCCGGACCTTCGATCGGCATCGGGATCGGGATCGGCGGCGGCGGGTATGGTGGCGGCAGCTACGGCGGCGGTCAGAGCCGGGGCAGGGGTGGATACTGAGCCGGTAATCGCGTAATCGGTTTCGCAAGCAACGGCCGTGCGGCGGCCTGTCTTGCGGAGATGTCATGCGAAGCCTGGTCCGCCTGTTCGCCTTGTTCGTCTGCGTTTCCTCTCCGGCATTTGCCTGGGAGTATTGGGGTGGCGACGCCGGCGGGATGCGGTTTTCGGAGCTCGCGCAGATCACGCCCGGCAATGTCGGCAGCCTCGTCCGCGCCTGGGAATTCCGCACCGGCGATCTCGACAATCGCGCGCCCGAGGTGATGAAGCGCACCAAGTTTCAGGCGACCCCGTTGCTGGTCGAGGACAGCCTGATCTTCTGCACGCCCTTCAACGAAGTGATCGCGCTCGATCCCGGCAGCGGCGTGCAGAAATGGCGCTACGATCCGAAGATCTCGACCACACAGCGCCCGGCCAACCGCTACAATTGCCGCGGCGTCGCCTGGTGGGTCGACAGAGAAGCCGCTGAGGGCGCCGCCTGCCGCGCGCGAATCTTCATGGGCACCAATGACGTCCGCGTGATCGCGCTCGACGCCCACACCGGCATTCCCTGCGCCGACTTCGGTGAGCATGGCGAGATCAAGATCGAGACCGGCGGACCGCTGGAATGGCCGGGCGAATTCCAGATCACGTCGGCGCCGGTGGTCAGCCGCGGCGTCGTCATCGTCGGCTCCTCGATCGCCGATGGTCGTCGCGTCGAGGCGCCATCAGGCACCGTGCGCGCGTTCGATGCACGGACGGGACGGCCGCGCTGGCAATGGGATCCGCTGATCCATGGCGGCGTGATCGCGGGCCACGCCAATGTCTGGGCGCCGATGTCGGCGGATGAAGATCGCGGGCTGGTATTCCTGCCGACCTCCTCGCCGAGTCCGGATTTTTGGGGCGGCAAGCGGCCCGGCAACAACGAGCACGCCAATTCCGTGGTGGCGTTGCGCGCCGAAACCGGTCAATTGGTGTGGTCGTTCCAGACCGTGCATCACGACGTCTGGGATTACGACCTGCCGGCGCAGCCGACGCTGGCGCGCATCGATACCGGTGACGGTATGCGCGACGTCGTGATCCAGCCGACCAAGCAGGGCTTTGTGTTCGTGCTCGACCGCGACACCGGCAAACCGGTATGGCCGGTCGAGGAGCGCAGCGTCCCGCAAGCCGGCTCGGACGGCGAGCAGCTGTCGCCGACGCAACCGTTTCCGACCCACGTGCCGCCGCTGACGTCGCAACGGATTTCAACCGACGATGCCTTCAATCTGTTTCCGCAGTTCGGCCGCTCTGCTTGCGAGGAAACACTTTCAGCCGCGCGCAATGAGGGTCTCTACACGCCGCCCTCGACGCAGGGCACGCTGGTGTTTCCGATGACGGGCGGCGGGGTGAACTGGGGCGGGGCAGCGTTCGATCCGGTCAACCAGATCCTCTATGCCAACACCAGCCGTGCGGTGCACATCGTCAAACTAATTCCGCGCGCGGACGCCAGGGGTTTCGTTGCGCCGCCCGGCCATGATTTCGGGCCGCAGCAGGGTGCGCCGTTTGCGATGACGCGGGCGGTGGCGCTCTCGCCGCTCGGGCTGTTGTGCAACAAGCCGCCCTGGGGCGAGATGGTCGCGGTCGATCTGAAAGCCGGCAAGATCCTCTGGCACTCGCGGGTCGGCACCACGGAGGATCGCGCGCCGCTCGGCATCGCCTTCCACTGGGGCACGCCGCTGGTTAACGGCTTGGCCATCACCGCGGGCGGCCTCGCCTTCAGCGGCGCGATGGATGCTTACCTGCGCGCCTTCGACGCCAGATCGGGCGAGGAGTTGTGGCAGGGTCGGCTGCCGGTGCCGGGTGTCGCCAATCCCATGACCTTTCTGTGGAAGGGCGAACAGTATGTCGCGATCGGCGCCGGCGGTCATTCCGAGTCGGGCACCACGATCGGCGACAGCGTGGT
>Ga0207701_10004083_pt1 | contig 14876 bp, 13 predicted proteins | sample KBSSwiSSwithPhiX_FD_184294 | JGI IMG/M metagenome (GOLD analysis project Ga0207701, IMG submission 184294) | Switchgrass rhizosphere bulk soil microbial communities from Kellogg Biological Station, Michigan, USA, with PhiX - S5 (SPAdes) (version 2) | ecosystem: Environmental > Terrestrial >... | reverse complement strand
CTTCTTGGAACCGGAAGCGGCGGTTCGCACCTGAGGCAAATTATCTTGACAATCTAGCGCGATTTTTCGCAAAGCACCGTGCATATGAAAACAAATGCTCTGTCTTTGCTTGTTCCTCTGCTCACTTGCCTCGCATCTTTGCCACCTGCACAAGCTGTAAGCCCGTCGCCGGACGGGGGCTATACCGGGGGGAACACTGCGGAAGGACAAGACGCACTCTTGAGTCTCACCACCGGCAGATATAATACTGCTGTCGGTTTAGATTCGCTCAAGAGCAACACTGTAGGTCTGTTCAACACGGCTGTCGGCGCTCACGCGCTCATGAACCAGACCAGAGCTAGACACAGCACCGCCGTCGGTAAGGATGCCCTTATGAACAGCACCGGCAGCGGAAACACGGCCCTGGGCGCTAATGCCGGCCTTGGTGTCTCCACTGCCACCAACGTTATCTGCATAGGCATATCAGGTCAGAACATCGACAACAGTTGCTTTATCGGCGGCATCTACTCGAACGTTCAGCCTATTGTCGGTACCGATCCGGATTCGGTGACCATAACCAGCACCGGAAGACTTGGCCGCGGTAATGTCTCTTCCCGGCGGTATAAACACGACATACAGGCGATGAACCAAGCCAGTGAAGTGCTCTACTCCCTCAAGCCGGTCAGCTTTCGCTACAACAAAGAGTATGATGCCACGCAGACGCTTGCCTTTGGTTTGATCGCCGAGGAAGTGGCCGAGGTGCACCCCGATCTTGTGGGACGCAATCCCGAGGGCGAGCCTGAATCGGTGCGCTACGAGCAGATCAACGCAATGTTGCTCAACGAGTTTCTGAAAGAGCACAAGGCGTTCGTTAGCCAACAGCACACCGTCGAGCAACAACAAGCGGCTATCACACGTCTAGAAAAACAAGTTGAGGCGCTTTCCGCATGCCTACAAAAAGTGAGCGCGCAGTCGATTCACCGAGTGCGGAGCCAACGATAATCGACGCGAGTAAGGCGAATAGGGCTCGGTTCACCGAGCCACGCTTTATCCCTCTTTCATTGTCATGTGGAGAGCAAAAGGGGCAGAATTCCCTGAGTGAACTGCTGGCGGATGCGCTCGCAATCTTGGAAGTTCTTTCAGCATGAATGATTGCTATTTCGTATCGAAGAGAGGATAGCGCGCCGATCCCACTTTCCAAAACGTCTGCGAGGAAAAGAAGCCGTGATCAGGGTAATGAGAGTTTGCGGTAAATTCCGGAGTATCATTATTCAAGTCACGATTGATTTTTGTCTCGTTAGGCCGAAAAAGAATCAGCCGCCAGAACCGCGCTTTGTCGTTGCCTATGAGTGGGGCGATTCTTACGCCCCCATCGCGTCGTCTTGCTTGACCTTTGAAGCAGCTTTCCTCAAGAGTTTGAGAAATTCGTCGGCCTCGTAGACTTTGTCGTTGTCAAAATCCTCGTATTTGAATCTGGGCAGAATTGTAAAGAGATCTGGCGTCCTGCCAGTATACGCCAACCAGAGTGCTTCCATGTTCAATGCAGGAACTGTAAGTAGTCGCAATTCACCCGAAGCTTTATGTTCTTTAGATGCAGATTTTAACTTACCTAGCGCGCTATTCATGAGCTCAAAGAAAGCCTGGCTGGTATTCATCTGAAGGAGTTTGGGGTTCTGCTCGTCCAGTCCAAGATCATAGTATGCCACAGGTGCATCTTTCTTCAGTTGCAGGACGCGAAGTGCCACGGGGGAGTGCGGAAGCGCAGGCTCTTTCAAGAGCGTATTCAGTGGCACGTTGTATACAAAATGTGGAATCCCGAAGTCGGATTCTCGGGAGAGCTTTTCCAAGTCGATGTGCTCGTCGTACGCTGCAAGCAAAGGTCGGATTTCCGGAATAGGCTTTAGCAACACCGGATTGAAAGCTAAATCTTTGAACCACATAAAATAGAAAAACTTTTTTGTAAAATAGGTATGCGTCCAAGACCCGCTGCCCCGATAGTTCGTGGCGTATTCATCATACTCCAACGTACTCTTCCCATAAATGGGATCGTCGATATGCAGGTATTTGGTCGTTCCGAAGATGGAACTGGAGACGCCGTGCAGGACCATGAAGTGTCCCCCACCGCCACTCCAGCCGATACGAGCCCCGACCACAAGGCCATTCTTAAGTTCGCTTTTAATGGTATCCCAGGACGCAGCGCTGGATTGCATGCTTACGAAGTTGTTGGTACGGGTCAAAGCCTTATCCAAGTACCACGGTACATTGCACGCCCCTGGTACCGGCGTGGTGCAACATTGCAGACTCAATTCACTGCTGGCCACTTTGCATTGTGTCCATGGGCTGAAAAACGAATAGAATCGAGAGACGCTGGTTGAGGTAGCCGCCCAGCACCAGTTCGATTGCGTTTGGGCCTGCATGTTGAATGGCAACACTAGGTAGTTGTAAAGCCAAGCGAGGTATTTGACCTGTTTTTCGAACGGGAGTAGAAGCGCGTCTTCAACTGCGAGATGGTCGAAGGTCATAGACACCAATCATGCAAGTAAAGCGGTTTGCTTGTCTATAAGACTTTAGTCGTATGCGGACGCGATTGCGCCCGCTTCCGAGTGCCATAACCGTGCGACAGAGGCTCTGCGTCCACCGCGTCGCCTTCACATCTGGCAATCATCTCGCATTTTAGCGTAATCCGGGAAGTCGGCAGGCAGAATCGTGTCCGCAGTGTCCCAGACGACCAGCGGAAAGTTCGCAATTTTTGCGTAGTAAAAGCCAAGCGACGATTACCCTCGAACACGGACCCGCCTACGCTTGAGTCGACGAAAGGAAGCGTTATGCATGCGAATTCTGATAGTCGAAGATGAAGTGGGCCTCGCGCACTATATTTCCCGTGCCCTGCTCGAAGCGGGCCACGACCCGGTCTTAGCCCACGATGGCGAAACCGCTCTCGGCGAAGTTCAGGGGAAACACTGCGAGCTCATCATTCTCGATGTGATGTTGCCGGGGATCGATGGCTTTGAGGTGTTGCGCCGTTTGCGGGCGGCCAGGGTGGATTCCCGTGTACTGATCCTAACCGCGCGTGGCGAGGTGACCGATCGGGTGAGCGGCCTTGCCCTCGGGGCTGATGATTATCTGGCGAAACCGTTTGCGATGCGAGAATTGGTAGCCCGGGTAACGGCGCTCGGTCGCCGTTTTCCCCAGAAAGCACCGGTCAAGCTCCAAGTCGCCGATTTGGTCCTGAATGTGATCGACGAAGAACTCTATCGCGCGAACCGCCGCATCGAGCTTTCGGCGCGAGAACGCACTTTGTTGCGGGTGCTGATGCGCGAACCTGGCCGCGTCTTTAGCCGCACAGAGTTATGCGAGCGCGTGTGGGAGCGCGAACATGAGTACGACACGAAACTCGTCGAGTGTTTCATCAGTCGTTTACGCAAGAAAATTGACTCGCCGCCGCTTATCCACACGGTAAGACATGTAGGCTATATGATCCGGAAGCCGGAATCAGAAACTGGCCATTACGGCGGAAGGTCGCGCTTTACTCAGCGTGTCTTGCCGTAGCGGCTGTGCCCGGCGGCGCGATCACCACCGGGTTTATCATGCGTCAGGACGAAATCGCCGCTTTCGATTGGCGCCTAACGACTGACGCGTTCGCCTGCTGTGAGCCGTCTAACGAGTCAAACAGTCCGAGTGGTCACCGACTCACGCGACCGCTAAGTCGCCTCGAATCTCTGAAGAGCGCACGTAATTCTTTTGCCCGCTTCAAAAGTTACAACTGAGCAACCTTTACCTTTTAGACGTCGACGATTTCCCAGTCAACTTGATCGTCATTATGAAAAAACTACTCACTACAATATCAATCGGTGGCCTCTTGGCCCTCTCGTCAGTCGCCATTGCCCAACAAGCACCCGAAGCGGCTGACAGCTCTATCCGGCTTGAAGCTCGCCTCCAACCGGTGATTGCTGTCGACGCGAGTGGACAAGCGAGGCTGGACAGTGAGGTCGGCACTGGGAACGACCGCTTCACCGCTGAAGTGGAGATCGCCAAGGCCGATTTCGCTGAACTGGGAATCACCCGTGGAAATGGCTTCCGCGATGAAGTCGTCGAGCTGCGCGTACTTCGTGGCGGCGTGCTGATTTTCAGCAATCGCCTCCAGTTTTCCAGGAATCTTGTAAACGACATCACGTTTGAGACGGACATTCGTGGGACGGGCGCACCAGAGTTGCAGGCTGGCGACACGGCGCGCGTAATCGTGAATGGCCATTTCACACTGCGCGGCAGATTCCAAGTCCATTAAGCTCGCTTCAACTCCTATTAGAGAGGCCGGCACATCAGCCGGCCTCTTTTTTTGTGGTGTGCCATTGAAGAATGATCCTACAAACCGCATCGAACTGGCTCCTTAATTTCGGGAGTGAGACGTCATACCTTACCGCATGGCGGCTTTTTACTTCATGAATTAGGACTACCGCACTCATCGTCAACGTGAACTCAGACGAAGTACTCTGAAATCATCGCTGACAATCTCAGCAAAGCCGGATGTAGCTTGGGCTGGGTCTCAGCCCTGGATCTTGAAGGGCGAACGATCTTTATAGCAGACGCACATCGCGGCGACGGAAGCGTTTCGTTGTGCGTGCAGATGAGAAGCTGACTGCGTTTATCGAACTCGAATCGGCGATTCAGAATCGCGGCAAATTGTCTTCACGAGCGAGCGAGATTTTTACAACACTTGGCGCTGCTTAAACGGATCTTGAATCAGGCGGAGGACTTTCCCCGCTGGGGTTCTTCGTCCTTTCTGGGGACCCCCACGATCCGAATCAAACTGCAGCGGCGAAAAAGAAAGGAACTTACTTATGGCCCTATATGCGAGTTGGATACACGGAAATGCGCTCGCCGTGGAATCGCCGGAAAGCCTAACAAAAGTAGGACACTTAGGAACTGGGGCAGATATGCTAACATCCCGATACCCTCACCTGTAATCGTAAATGACACGCGCACTACGGTTCAAGAATTTAACGACCTCTGGCTTACTGGAGATTAGCTCGTAATAGGTGGAGAAAATACGTTTATCCTCGACGGTTCAGCAGCCCGCATGAAAACAGTGCGGGCTACTAATACGGACACATTTAATCTGTTCAAACTATATAAGAATTCCATTCCACGCGGTGCATCCTCGTGCGAGCAGTCGTTTAGGCGAGAATTATAAGAATGGTTTTTATTATGTGTTGGCTTTTCAGGGTTAATGGTAAGAGCATTGCCCAATCCCTCTTCCAGTTACTTTACTATTGTTACGCAAAGTAATCGTGCTGAGCGCATAGTTATAGATTTGTGGGGAAGAATCATAGAAACGAGAAATGCTTCTAGTATCGATGAGGAACAAGGCCAAGAGTAGTAGCGGGTGTTGAAGTGGCCATCGAAGAATGATCACTGAAGGTTTTTTATTTCGTTGCCTTAATCAACTTCAACCTGTATTTTAGCCGGAACAGATTTTTGGCAACCCCAGGTGGCCGTAACATAAACTGAATCCGCACCAACAAAATTTGTTTTAGGTGTGTAGGTCAGCGTATCTTTTATCACTACTGCTGTTCCATTTTTAGGCGCTGTTGCAATCGCGTAAATAAGTGGCGTACCGCCACCTGTAGCGGTGAGCTTTATTTTCTTTACTATGTTTTTCGGTGTCGAGACGGTTTGCGTACGCACTACCGGGTCAGGTTTTTGAATGATTAAAGTGCCATCCGGCACACCGCCATCAGTATCGTAATTAAAATGACGAAGAACAGTAAAGACGCCGGTTGTTGTGATCCTGAAGAGAGTGCCCGCACCATAGTTACCACCTTCAGAGGTCATGCCATATAAAGCACCGTCGCTGCCTTGCACCAGGTCTCCTTCAGGTGTGCCTCCTGTAGTGGATGTGTTGAGATGTTTGAGTACCGTGAATGTACCGGAGGGCGTGATCTTGAAAATGGTGCCACTAAAATTCTGGCCTCCATATGAGCACATGCCGTAAAAGTTTCCATCGGCGGCCCTGACAAGACTGCCCCAGGGACTGGCACCCGAATTCATATAATCGAAGTATCTCAACACAGTGAAAACTCCGGTCGGGGTAATTTTGAAAATAGATCCTGAAGAATTTGCACCGCCGTTTTCAGTCATTCCATAAAAGTTTCCATCCGCACCCAATGTCAAACTACCGTATGCCCAGCCTCCTGTGGCAGATGTTAAGTGTTTTAAAACTGTAAATACACCTTGGGGAGTGATTTTGAAAATTGTGCCATAGCCACCGGTGCCCCCGCCGTTGGTTATTCCATAAAAATTCCCGTCGTTGCCCTGGGTTAAATGTCCGTATGGCAATTTACCGGTGACAGTCTCATCCAATAGTTTCAAAACTGTAAAAGTTCCAGTCGGTGTTATTTTGAAAATTGTTCCATCGAGGTTATTGTTACCAGTTGTTCCCATTCCATAAAAGTTACCATCTGTTGCCTGTATCAAACTGCCATCTGGATAGCCACCTGTATTGTAGTAATCAAAATGTCGCAACACAGTCAGCGTTCCATTTGTGCACGTCTTATAAATCGTTCCGTAATTATCCATACCTCCGTTGTGTGCCATTCCATAGAAGAATCCATCTTTTGCCTGCACAACGCTTTCAGCAGGATTAAAGCCAAAAGCACCATCTGGTAAACGGAACAATACAGTGAAAACACCAGTCGGAGAAATTTTAAAGATTGTTCCGGTGTAAGTATAGTTTGTACCTCCCGACGAAGCCATTCCATAAAAATATCCATCGCTATTCTCATACAAACTTCCATAAGGATTAGCACCATCAGACGAATAATTCAGATGTCGCAGAACCGTCAATACTCCAGTAGGTGTGCACTTAAAGATGGTACCATTACTATATGTGCCACCGGTGCCAGTCGTTCCATAAAAATTGCCATCCTTTCCCTGGACCAAACTACTATAGCTACCCGAACCAGTAGCCCAGTACTCGAGAGGTTTGATAACTGTGAAAACTCCGGCAGGAGTAATTTTAAAAATGGTTCCACCACCACTACTTCCGCCGCCATAGGTTATACCATAAAAATTTCCGTCCGTGGCTCTTACCAAACTGCCACGTGGCTCACCGCCGGTAACGTAGTAATCAAAATTTTTGAGGACTGTAAGAACGCCTGTGGGTGTAATTTTAAAAACAGTTCCGGATCCGTTCGTTCCACCACTACTCGTCACTCCGTAAAAGTTACCATCGGTGCTTAGTAATAAATTGCCCATTGGCGCATATCCGGTTGTGGTAGTGAGATTTTTTAGTACCGTCAACGTTCCTGTGAGCGTGATCTTAAAAATAGTTCCTCCATTGGATGTTCCGCCGTAGTTCGTCATACCATAGAGATTTCCATCAGTGCCCTGAATCAAAGTTCCTCTCGGGCCTCCGCCGGTTGAGTTATCGAGTTGTTTTATAACAGTAATCGGACCTGCAGGTGTCATTCGGAAAATTGCTCCATATCCATTTGCGCCACCCAGGGACGTCATCGCATAAAAGTTTCCGTCTTTAGCCAGTACAAAACTCCCATAGGGACCGGCGCCTGTAGCCATATAGTCAAGGTCTTTAACACCAAGCAAAGTACCTGTCGGGCTTATCTTGAAAATTGTTCCGTAACCGACTGTGCTGATATTATACGATGATCCACTGCTATTCATGCCATAAAAATTTCCGTCAGGTCCTTTGAGGAGTTCACCATGAGGCATCACGCCTGCTTTCGAGAAATTTCGATGAACTGTAAAGTTTGTACCGTTTGTTTTAACGCTGAACACATTCCCTCCTCCGAGCGACCCGCCTTCTACAGTTAGCCCAATAAGCACATCCTGGGCCCTGGCAGCGGTGTCGTTCAATATTAAGAGCAATAGACTAAGCGTAATAAGCCGGAAGAAATAAGAGTTTGTAGTAAGCGAATATGTATTGTATCGCTTGCTTTCGATAAATAATAAAATAGTCTTCATAATAGAAGTTGTTAGTTGTACTAAAAGGTTTGAAGCCTGTAAATGGCAATGATGATAGGCGCGACGGAGTGTTGCGGATTCAGCGAGTGGCAGGAAAAAACAATACCTGGCAAGGAAGAATAAAGGAAAAAGGATCTACGAGAGGTAAGCAAAGCCGCGCATTCGGGAGTCGAAAGCCTAACCACATACTGTCGCGTCGGGAATGGGCATATCGTTTTTCCTCCAAGCCGGTAATCCGCTAGACGCACGTCTAATTGTGTCCACCGTTGGGGGCGATTTCCTCGTTTGAAAGTGAAAAGTGCTCGCGCAGTGATATACCAGGAGAAGTAGTCGTTCCGACGCGAGTATGTGCTGCCTTATCCATCATGGTTCCTTGAAATCGCCCTTGTGCTCGTGCGTCTCGGTGACGTTGCCAGCCAAATCGTAAACGCGAATCACGGCATCGGCGCTGCGCTAAATTAGTAGGGAATAGGACTAAAGTCCTATATCGGAATTTCTCGGGAGCAGTGTCAAAGCTATATTGCACTTAACCAAGCCGCATTTAGGCCACCGAAGCGTGGCTTGGCTACACTTGGGCGGTCATTTCTCTCCAGATGGTCGCCCGACTCTTATTCTCGGTAGAGGCTGCTGTTCCTCCCCAGAATCATCTTTTGATCAAAAAATTACCGCCCCCCACACCCGACAGGTGTGAGAGGCGGTTGTTCCCCCCAGAACAAAAGCGTGGAGGGAGCAATACCGATGCCAGTCCAGTTTGCCTAGGAAAGACCGGCGTGTGTCAGCTTGGCTGTGTAGAATTTATTTACACTTCTGTATCAGCGACTGACACGTTGTCCTTTGTAACCACACCGCACGCCGCGCCGCAAGGCAGCCAACCCGAGCAAAGCGCAACCGAGCAGAGAAACTGTCGAGCCGACATCTAGCCGCCCGAGCAGCCATAGCCACAGCAAAAAATGAAGTAGTCAGTAGTCAGACATTTCCCGTGATTGACTATGAATGATTGGCTACTTGCTCCCCAATAATTTTCGCGGCGGACGGGCACGCAACGGTAAAACCAAAAAACGGTCCGAAAGCGCGCGTGGCGGCCAGACCGGTCACATAAAGATTTGGGAGATTGCTTTGAAATTCGGTATCGAGAACGGGGTAGCCTTCGACCGTTTCGAGTGGATTGAGAATCGTCACGCGGTCGAGGAACGCGACGTTGTGCATGTTCGGTTGATAACCCGTGGCGAGGATGATGTAGTGCACATTACAGGTGGAATCGTCGTCCAGTAAAACGTCAAACGTCAGATCAGAGCGCCGCTTCACTGCGACGATCACTGTCTTTTCGTGCAAACAGATATTGGGCTGGTGCACGCGGGCGTCGAGCCACGCTTCAAGAATCAAACGTCCTGCTGCCCAAAAGTCGCGACGGATTTTTTCTTTGTCTTCCTCGGATAGTTTTCGCCACCAGCCGTGATCATCTAGCGTTCGCCGCGCCAGTGGCTGTACCCACGACCAATCGGGTTCGGTGAATTTCGGTGTCGGGTGACGATAGGTGAGATGAATTTGTTCCGCGCCTTTTTCATTCATTAAGGCTGCCCACTCGAAGGCACTCTGTCGTCCGCCGACGATGAGCACGCGCCTGCCTCGATAAAATTCAAAATCCACCGTGTCGCAGGTATGCGTGTATGATCCCGGCGGTAATTTTTCCATGAGCTCGCGCGGGTAATTTTTAAAGAACGCGAACCCAAGGCCAAGCAGCACGTGGTTGGCGAGAATCTGTGAGCCGTCATCGAGCGTAGCGATGTACGCGCCATTACTTGAGGCAAGATGGGTCACGAGTGACGGATGCGACTTGACCGCGTATTGGCCCATAAACCAGCTCGCGTAATCGAGGAACGTGTCCAGCGGCACCGGTTTGATTTGCCCGGTGGTGACTCCGCGTTGTCTTAGGTACGCTTCAAACGTTGCCACTTCACGGTCGTCGAGCTGCCAATCGGAACCCGAACGCAAAAACATTCCGCGCGGCATATTCGTTTTCCAAAAGTCAAGCGGCTTGCCGACGATGATTACATCCACGCCCAGATATTTCGCATAGGCGGCGGCGGCGATGCTATAGGGCCCCGCGCCGATTATGAGGAACGAGGTATGATTCATGGTAAGACTTTCCCCTCTCTGAGGGCAGCAGCAACAGCGAACGGCAATTGGATTGGTTCGGTTTCGCGTTTGTAGATCTCAACAACTCCGGTGTAGTCAAAACTATGGTCAATGGCCTAACGAGTTCGGACCCGCACTTGGGTATTTGCGAGCCAGCCCTCCTTCAATCGCTGTGGTTGGCTTAAAATAGTTGAATCCAAATAGAGCGTTGAACGCATCCTACGGTCAAACCACCCATTTTGAATAGATTGATCATTGTCTGTATTTGTTCCCTCGCGCTTTCAATAAGCTCGTTTGCGCAAGCGCCGACGGCCTCACCAGTCGCAACCGCGCGTGGCCAGCCGGCCACAGCTCAGCAGCCCAAGCCTGGGCTGGAGGTTCAGAGGTTGGCCTATTACCTCGGCACTTGGAAAGGTGAGGGCGAGACGAAGGGGCGGTCCGTTCGGCCCTGCGGGCAAACTTTCGAGCACGATGACCTGCGACTGGTTCGCCGGAGGTTTTCATCTCGTGTGTCGGGGCGAGGAGAGAGGGCCCACGGGGAAGCGAACGTTCCTAAACATCCTCGCCTACGACGAGAAGGCGAAGGCCTACACCGAGTACGGCATCAGCAGCCTTGGCGAAAGTGAATATAGCACAGGTGGTTCCATCGTCGGAAATAAACGAACCTTCGTAAAAGACTTGGATAGCGGTGTAGAAGGGAAGCCCACCAAACTCACGTATACCGAAGTGCAGATGTCGCCGACATTGTACACATACCAAGCCGAGGCGTCGATAAACGGTGGACCATCGACGGTGATCGCAGAGGGCAAGATTACGAAAGTCAGGTAGCCAGCCCTATTACGCGGTCTGCCAACTAACCAATCGATGAGCCAACGGCCAGAAGAGCTATTGCGCGGCTCGAAGCGGCAAACTTATGAAGGCGGCATCCGCGTTCCCTTCGTCATTCATTGAAAAGGCCACGTGCCGGCGGGCAAGACCTTTGAGCAACCCGTCATTCAGCTCGATGTGCTCCCGACGGCGCTCGCTGCGGCTGGAATCAGTGCGTAACCAGCAACGGCATTTGATGGCGTGAATTTGTTGGCTTACCTGACTGACAAACAAAAAGGCGCGCCTCACGAAACCCTGTATTGGCGGATGGGCAATATGATGGCGATCCGTCGGGGTGCCTGGAAGCTCATCAAAATCGGAGAGGGACGGCTCGACACCAATGCAGACGCATTGAGCGGTTTGTCAGACGCGGCGCTCTATAACTTAGCGAAGACATTGGCGAACAGCGAGACTTGGCGCGAGCCATAAATTGGTGGAATAAAATGGCAAAGGTGTCTACCAATGTGAAGCGCCTGCCCTCCGGCTGATCTCTACTAAGAGACGTCTTTCCGAAGGAGATACTTAATTCTCATCTTCACGGGCTCGGGCAAGCGCGCCCTAATTTGCCTTTTAACATATTCCTTCGATCGACCCACCAAGTGCATAACGAAGGCACAAGCATTCGCCATCAGAAAGTACAAAGTTCCAAAGCCGCAGGAGATCCTCGGCGCTTTCTGAAGGTGTTCCTCCTTGACACCAAAGCCGTTAATCAGCGAGTAGCCGTACTTCGCAAACTCAGGCTCGTACTTCGCTGCAAGATACCGATAGTACCGTTTAAAAAGGGAGTTATTCAAAAGGTTAGACCAGCGGTTGAAATACTTTTGATTGTAAGCGCCGGTTACGCCTTCCATTTCGCCTTCTAAAACCCAGGTGCCAACGAACGCCGCAATTTCCTGGTGATGCTTATCAGGACTTCGAACGTAATCTTCGTAACTTAACTCGTAAACATGTTTCAAATATTTCTTGTCCTCATCGAAGAGCGCATGGCAATGCAACCAATGTTCAAAAAGATTGTGAAGCGGCGCAAAGCTTACCTTCCCTTTTTGGTTGGATATACTCACTGGCACCGGATGCCGCTTTATGACAATGAAGTAGCTGTCAGGAAATACAGCTTGTAGGAAACGTGTCTTCAGAAGATTAGCCGGCGTCTTTTCGACGCGAATGCCCTTGCTCACGTCCCAATGTCGTTCCCAGCTCTGCCGCAGTTTCAATGCGTTTTCTGGTGTCAACAGAAGTGACGTCTCGGTCAGGTGCGCGCGAGGATCGAACCCGAATTTGCCTGAGCCGCCGTAGACCTTGCTAGGTGGGTAAACATCCTGCAGAAACTGACCCTCGTTCTCGGTTACGCCAGTGTCCTTGAAGCCCGTACAGTTTTGCAGTCTGGCGACGTTGCGACTGACCAAGCTGGTTCCACTTCGCTGTAGACCGCATATGAACACATATTTGTGATTAACTCTCTCGTCCCTTTGCATAGCCCTATTTCTGCTGAGTGGTTTCTTAGTTTTGAAAGTATCGAAAGGTGAAGGAGTTACACGTCAATTGCGGGCTAAGCTGCTAATGAAGGCAACGCCGAAAAGTCTAGCCACGGAGCAAAGATTAGCAGTTTAGTCAGCGGCTCAGGTTGCCAGCAAAAATCACCATTACCCAAGTCATCCACAAAACGACAAGCCAGATAGCAAGATACCGAAAGTCCGCCTTCTACCCGAAACAGCGCTTTGTCCCACGATCGCATAATAGACCATTTGAACCGATTCCAGTGCCGGTGTACCCGCTTGGCTGCTGCCAAGCCAAAGACCTTTTGAATCACCAGGTACTTCCAGGATAATCTTGGAGTTTCCAATCGGCCGCCAAGCGCTGCTGCAAGCTGCTGTGATCGTCTCACCAGAGTGGGCTGTTCTGGATAGAAGTTGATCAATACTGTCTGCAGGGACTTCAGACATGCCGCGCGAACCCTCTCGCCGTCTTCGGATGCCCGAACATGGCTTATTTCCAACTGTCTACTCAATAGGTGAGACTCCATTTTCCTAATTGATCGACCCATGTAGCTTGCGCTACAGGACGTTGCTGCACGGTAGAATACAGTAGCTTCTGGAACAAAGCGTATGCCCTTACTTGCCAGAATCACCCGGCAGAAGTACTCGCCATCCTCACAATATATTAGCCGTGTGTCCCAAGGACCTGCTGTCTCCGTCAGTTCCCGGCTGACAAGCCACGTCGCCGGGTTCATGTGGGCACTGTTTTCCCACTTGCGAACGAGCCATTCTAAAGGAGCGAGATCGGTCCAAAGCGGCGTAGGATCAAACCGGCATCGATGAGATCGGTACATAAAGTAACCCCAAGCACATGAGAATAACATATGTCTGTCAGCCGCTTTAACCGCGGCTTCCATCTGTCGTGCGATTTTGTCCTGGGAAAGTAAGTCATCCGCGTCCAGCCATTGAATGAAGTCGCCCTGACAAAGACTGAATGCACGATTTCTCGCTGCTGAACCGCCTTGATTGTCTTGCGTGACAACAGAAACACTCTTCGACGCAAAGTGCCGCGCAATTGAAAGCGTTCGATCGCCAGAACCATCATCGACGATGATGATTTCTGTTCTTGGCCACGTCTGCGCCAGCGCCGATCGAACAGTATGAGCGATCCAGCACTCGGCGTTGTAAGCCGGTATCAATATAGATACAAGATCGGGCATTCGAGAAGCACCAAGCTTAGCCAGGCAGGCGACAGTCGACTACAGTGACTCGAGAGGCTACGGTGTGAGGTCATACGTCAGAAATCAGTGGTGACACAATTATTGTAAAGCTGGGCTAGGCATCGGTTTTTGAGCGACTAAGACCTGATACTGCTGAGCAATTCGCAGGCGATTAAATTCTGCCAGAGCCATACCGACAATCTGGTCCATATTGTAATAACGGTAGGTGGCGAGTCGGCCGACAAAGCTGATGTTCTTTTCCAATGCGGCACGCCTAGCGTATCTAGAATAGAGTGCTTTCGCATCAGGAGCTGGAATTGGATAGTACGGCTCACGACCGGGTCCGAAATTTTGGGGATACTCGCGCACAATAGTAGTCGAGGGGAGCTTTTGATCCCTCGCATGTTTGATTTCTAAAATGCGAGTATAGTCGTAATCGTTCGGATAATTCACCTGCATCGCAGGCTGGAAATACTCCTGTGGCAAGGTCTCCGGCTCGAAACGGAGTGAGCGGTAAGGCAAGTGACCGAAACAATGATCGAAGTATTCATCTATCGGCCCGGTGAAGATAAGATGGCCAAAGCGCACTTGTTGACGTACCTGGTGATAGTCAGTGTTTAGCCACACGGCGATTTTTCGATGCGAAAGCATTTTCTGAAACATCGATGTGTAACCATTTTTTGGCAGAGCTTGGAATCTCTCGGAGAGATAGCGATCATCGCGGTTCGTGCGGATCGGAATGCGCCCGCAAACACTTGGATCGAGATCCGTGGCATCACGTTGCCATTGCTTGCGCGTGTAATTTTTGAAGAACATTTCGTACAGCTTCCATCCTATCTGCGAAAGAATCAGCTCTTCAGAATTTTTTGGATCATCGATTTTAACACGCCAGTCGGCCAACTGCGCCTCCATCTCCTCAGTAGTTGATGGCCTTCCGATGAGTTGCTCGAAAGTGTTCAGATTAATTGGGAATTGCCAGAAGCGACCGTGTGTCCAAGATAAAATCTTGTACTCTACCGGATGCCACTCAGTGAACTGGCTAAGATAATCGACGATACGCTGCGAGTTTGTGCGAAAATAATGCGGACCATAGTCGTGGAGTAACACGCCTGCCCGATCGTAATGATCGTAAGCGTTGCCACCGATGTGATTGCGTTTCTCGACGATGAGACACGTTTTACCAAGTTGACTTGCAAGTCGCTCGGCAAGGACCGAACCGGCA
>Ga0207701_10004080_pt1 | contig 14880 bp, 10 predicted proteins | sample KBSSwiSSwithPhiX_FD_184294 | JGI IMG/M metagenome (GOLD analysis project Ga0207701, IMG submission 184294) | Switchgrass rhizosphere bulk soil microbial communities from Kellogg Biological Station, Michigan, USA, with PhiX - S5 (SPAdes) (version 2) | ecosystem: Environmental > Terrestrial >... | reverse complement strand
ATGGTCAATCCGCGGCTGAGGGCGTGATGGTGGATGTCCCGTACGATAGCGCACTTGCTGCGCAGCGCGCCGACGAGACTATCGAAAGCCCGATGCGCCGCGCGCTGCGCCGCCTGCGGCGCCGCAAGGGTGCGATCGCCGGGCTGATCGTGATTCTTATCTTTGTCGTGCTTGCGGTGTTCGCGCCGCTGATCGCGCCGTTCGATCCGGCGGCGCAAAGCTGGAGTGCGGTGCGCAAGGCGCCCTCGGCGCTCTACTGGTTCGGCACCGACGATGTCGGGCGTGACGTACTCTCGCGCGTCATCTTCGGGACGCGCGCGTCGCTGCTTGCCGGTGTGATCTCGGTTGGTATCGCGCTCTCGATCGGCGTGCCGCTCGGGCTCACCGCCGGCTATCTCGGCGGTTGGGTCGATGCGATCCTCTCGCGCATCACCGATGCGATGCTCGCCGTCCCGTTTCTCATCCTGGCGATTGCGCTCGCGGCCTTCCTCGGACCCAGCCTCGGCAACGCGATGATCGCGATCGGCGTCACCACCACGCCGATCTTCATCCGCCTCACGCGTGGCCAGGTGATGGCTGTGAAAGTCGAGGACTATGTCGAGGCCGCGCGTGCCATCGGAAATCCGCGCTGGCGTATCGCGTTGTTTCACATCCTGCCGAACATCCTGCCCGCACTGCTGGTGCAGGCAACGCTCTCCATTGCGGCCGCGATCATCGCGGAGGCCGCACTCTCGTTTCTCGGTCTCGGCCAGCAGCCGCCCGCGCCGTCCTGGGGCTCGATGCTCAATTCGGCGCAGCGCTTCCTCACGACCGGGCCGTGGATGGCGGTCTGGCCCGGCCTTGCCATCTTCCTCACTGTGCTGTCATTCAACCTGCTTGGCGACGGACTGCGCGACGCGCTCGATCCGAAGGAAAAATAGTGCGTGATCCCGACAAGATCAGGCACAAACGAAAAAGAGAATGAACATGGCGAAAAATGGCGAAGGCGAAATCCTCGAATGGCTCGGAGCGCAGAAGGGCGCGATGCTGACGCTGCTCGAAGACATCGTGAACATCGACGGCGGTTCATACGACAAGGCGGGCGTCGACGCCGTGGCCACGCGCATCCGCAAGTTCCTCGAGGACAACGAGATCGCCTGCGAGACCATCCCCAACGAGCAATTCGGCGATGCGCTGCGCGCGACAGTAGGCGGTCCGTCGAATTCCGCGATCATGCTGCTCGGCCATCGCGACACGGTGTTTCCGAAAGGTGAGCCGACACGGCGTCCATTCAAGGTCGAGAACGGCAAGGCCTATGGCCCGGGCGTTGCGGACATGAAGGCCGGCCTGGTGATGAACGCCTTCGTGCTCGCGGCGTTCAGGAAGTTCGGCGGCGCGCCCGCGCCGCTGGTCGGACTGTTCACCTCGGACGAGGAGATAGGCTCGCCGGCCTGCCGTCCGATCATCGAGGCTGAGGCGAAACGTGCGCGCGCAGTGTTCAACTCCGAACCCGGACGGCCGAGCGGCAACGTCGTCACCGGCCGCAAGGGCGGCGTGTTCATGAAGGTGGAGATCATCGGCAAGGCCGCGCATTCGGGCGGCAATTATGCCGAGGGCATCAGCGCGATCGAGGAGCTTGCGCGCAAGACCATCGCGCTGCATGCGATCACCGATCTCACGAAAGGGACGACGGTGAACATCGGCCTCGTTTCCGGCGGGCAGACCGTCAACACGGTCGCGCCATGGGCAAAGTGCGAGATCGACCTGCGCTACGTCATGCCGTCCGACCGCGAGGACGCGATGGCCAGGATCACGCGCATTGTCGAGACCGCGAACGTGCCCGGCACGCGCGCCACGCTCGAAATCGCCGGTGAGTTCAAGCCGCTGGTCGAAGGGCCGGAGAACAAGAAATTATTCGATCACTATGCGGCCTGCGCGAACGATCTTTCTCTAAAAATCGAAGGCGAGTTTACCGGCGGCTGCGCCGACTCCGGCTTCACATCGGGCGTGGGCACGCCGACCATTTGCGCGGTCGGACCAGTCGGCGGCAAGGCGCACACGCCGGAGGAATTTCTGATGGTGGATTCGCTGGTGCCGCGTGCGCAAACGCTGGCGCTGGCGGTGGCCCGGTTGACTTGACCGGCGCTTGCCTCGTCGCCATCTCCCACTATGATCCGCGATCCCGCCGCCTGACCTCCCACAGAGCATCATCCGCCCATGACCAGCGCTCTCTTTTCGCCGTACAAGATCAATGGCCTCGAGCTGGCCAATCGCATCAATGTCGCGCCGATGTGCCAATACTCGGCGAGTGACGGCGTCATCGGCGACTGGCACATGACGCATCTCGGGATGCTGGCGAATTCCGGCGCCGGACTCGTGTTCGTCGAAATGACCGATGTCGAGCGGCGCGGCCGCATCACGCACGGCTGCGTCGGCATCTATTCGGACGATTGCGAGGCGGCCTTCAGGCGCGTGATCCAGCACTGCAAGCGCATCGGCACGGCGAAGTTCGGCATCCAGATCGCGCACGCCGGGCGCAAGGCATCTTCGGCGCGGCCATGGGAGGGCGGGCAAGGGCTCAAGCCCGACCAGGACCCTTGGGAGACGATCGGGCCGTCGGCGATCCCTTTCGGCGCGAACTGGCCGGCGCCGCGCCAGATGACCGAGGAAGACATCGCGCATGTGCGCGACGCGTATGTGGAAGGCGCGAGGCGCGCGCTGCGCATCGGCTTCGACGTGATCCAGCTGCACATGGCGCACGGTTATCTGATCCACGCCTTCACCTCGCCGATATCGAACCGGCGCAACGACAGCTACGGCGGCGACCTCAAGGGCCGCATGAAGTTCAGTCTGGAAGTGGTGCGCGCGATACGCGCCGTGGTGCCGAAGGATTATCCGCTCGGCGCACGCATCTCGGCGGTCGACTGGATCGACGGTGGACTGACGGCAGATGACGCGGTGCAGTGGGTCGGCGCCATGAAGGACAGCGGGCTCGACTTCGTCGATGTATCGTCGGGCGGCGTCACCGCCGATACGCGCACGCCGACGACACCCGGCTACAACGTGCCGATCGCCGAACAGATCAAGCGCGAGACCGGAATTGCGACGAGCGTCGTCGGCCTGATCGTGACTTCGCGGCAGGCGGAAGAGATTGTGGCGAGCGGCAAGGCCGACATGGTCGCGCTCGGCCGCGCGATGCTCGAAGATCCGCACTGGGCGTGGATGGCGGCGAAGGAGCTCGGCGCCGACGTCGCGCGTCCGCTGCAATATCTGCGCGCGGCGCCGAAGCTGTGGCCGGGTGCCGCGTATCGTGACAACGCCGCGTAGCGGGATATTTCCGGGAAACGGTAGCCAAAAGTTCGGCTGCGCGACAACTGCGACAATTTAGTATCGCTTTGACACTGTGGGGCGTGGCCCGCAGTATGTATAAGCACGTCGCATTGAAGAAGCAGAGCCGAAGGCTCGCGATCGGGAGGGCGCACAATGAGGTTGGGCACGACAATATTTGCCGCGGCGCTTGCGAGCGCATTGTTCGCGGGTGGCGCGCAGGCGCAAGACACGGTCAAGATCGGATGGGCTCTGCCGAAATCCGGGCCCGGAGCGCCCGGCGCCGCCATCACCACATTGCCGAACTACCAGGTCTGGGTGAAGGACGTGAACGATGCCGGCGGCCTCAACGTCGGCGGCAAGAAGATGAAGATAGAGGTCATCGAGTACGACGATCGCTCCAATTCCGAAGAGCTGATCAAGGCGATCGAGCGTCTCGCCACGCAGGACAAGGTCGACTTCATCTTGGCGCCGTGGAGCACGGGCATGAATCTCGCGGCCGCGCCGATCTTCAACAAATACGGCTACCCCCATCTCGCCGTGACGGCGAACTCCAACCGCTCACCCGAGATGGTGAAGCGCTGGCCGAACCTCACCTTCTGGCTCGGTCTGCCGTCCGAGATCATCGACGGTCTCGTCACCACGCTCGACACGCTGCGCAAGGACGGCAAGATCGGCAACAAGGTTGCCATGGCGGCGGTCGGCGACCAGTTCGGCATCGAGCAGTCGACCGCAGCGCGCGAGGGTTTCAAGAAGGCGGGTTTCGAGGTCGTCTACGACAAGTCCTATCCGTTCGGCACGCAGGACCTGCAGCCGATCGTCAAGGACGCGCAGGCCGCAAATCCCGACACCTTCGTCGCATTCAGCTATCCGCCGGACACGATCGGCCTCACCGATCAATCCAAGATCGCCGGCTTTTCGCCGAAGGTCTTCTTCGTCGGTGTCGGAACCGCGTTCCCGCTGTTCAAGCAGAAGTTCGGGGCAAGCGCCGAAGGCGTGATGGGCATCGGCGGCTCGAACGCCGACCTGCCGAGCCTCAAGAAGTACATCGAGCACCACAAGGCGGTCATGGGCCGCGAGCCGGACCGCTGGGCGAGCCCGGTGACATACGCGAGCCTTCAGGTGCTGCAGCAGGCGATCGAGAAGGTCGGCAAGCTCGACCGCGAGGCGGTGATCAAGGAGATCAATACCGGCTCGTTCGATACGATCATCGGCAAGATCCAGCTCAAGGACAACCACTACAAGGGCGTCTGGGCGGTCGGCCAATGGCAGGGCGACAATTTCTACGGCGTGGCGCCGAAACAGGACGGGGCGCGCGCCCCGATCGTGCCGAAGCCGGCGTGGCAGTAAGCATGATCCCGAAAAGCGGACACCGGTTTTCGGAAAGGATCACGCTTCACTAAAATGGAAGCAGCGGTATCGGGGGCCAACGCGATACTGCTTTAACCAAGATGCGGTGTTGGGTCCCGCGTTAACGCACGCGGACCGCTCAGTGGAGTAGAACGGGTGGCGATCGACTGACCGCCACCCCGGCCCTCTCTCGTGTCGGGGAGAGGGAAAAGTAAACATGTCCCTCCTGATCGATATCGTTCTCGCCGGCGCCGTGCTCGGCGGCATGTATGCGCTGGTCGCGATGGGTCTGACGCTGCAATACGGCGTCGCCCGGATCATGAATCTGTCGCATGGCGAGAGCCTGATCGCGGCGGCGTTTGGCGGAGTGTGGGGCCTGACCGCGTTCGCCGTCAGCCCGCTCATCGGGTTGCTTGTCGCGATCCCGCTCGGCTTCGCGGTCAACTGGCTCCTCTACCAGATCGTCCTGATGCCGCTGGTCAAGCGCGCCAAGAATCGCGCGATGCTCGAGGTCGACTCGATCCTCGCGACCTTCGGTCTGCTGTTCGTCGTCCAGGGCATCATGCTGGTCACGTTCGGCGGCCAGTTCAACACCATGAACTACCTCTCGATCGCGGTGAATGTGCTCGGCTCCAACGTCGCGCTCAATCGTCTCATCGCGCTGCTGTTTGCAGTGATCATCGGCACCGCGCTCTATCTCGCGCTCACTCGCACGCGCTACGGCACCGCGGTGCGCGCGGTCGCGGTCGATCCGGTCTCGGCGCAACTCGTCGCGATCGACGTGCGCAGGGCGTCGGCCTTCGCGTTCGCGGTCGGCGGCGCGCTGGCAGCCGCGGGCGGCGTGCTGATCGCAATGTTCACAACGTTCACCGCCACGATGGGCGTCGTCTTCACCATGAAGGCGCTGATCGTCGTCATCATGGGCGGCGTCGGCAACGTCGCAGGCGCGTTGCTTGCCGGGATGATGCTCGGCCTTGCCGAAACGGCGGTCGCGCGCCTCGTCGATCCCGGTCTCACGATCGCGGTCACCTACGCATTGTTCCTCGCCGTGCTGCTGTGGCGGCCGACGGGCCTGTTCGGGAGAACGGCGCGTTGAAGCCCGTATTCGGCCTTTCGCTGGCAGCAGCGATCATCGCGCTGCTCGTGCTCGTCCCGAAATTCGCGAGCGGCTATCAACTCGCGCTCGGCATCAGCCTTCTCTATTTCACCGTGCTCGCGACCGCGTGGGCGCTGTTCTCCGGTCCGACGCACTACATCTCGCTTGCGACCGTCGCGTTCTTCGGCATCGGAGCCTATACGGTCGCGGTACTCGGCGAGATCTGGCCGTGGCCCGCAGTACTCGCTGCAGCGGGTGCGATCGGCATCGCGGTCGCGCTGGTGGTTGGGCTTTCCACGCTGCGGCTCTCGGGCATCTATTTCGTCATCTTTACCTTCGGCCTCTCCGAGCTGATCCGCCAGATCGTGAGCTGGTACGAGATCAACATCCACCGTTCGGTCGGCCGCTATATCTTTCTTAGCATCACGACCGAGCAGATTTATTGGCAGCTCCTCGCGCTCGTCGCGCTCGTGCTCCTGACCGGATGGCTGATTTCGCGCTCACGGCTCGGTCTCGCGCTGCATGTGATCGGGAACGACGAGGTCGTGGCGCGTCACGCCGGCATCGACACCACGCGCGCCAAGCTCACGATGTTCGCCATCAGCGCACTGTTCATGACCCTGACCGGGGCCGTGATGGCGCCGCGCTGGACCTACATCGATCCCGCGATCGCCTTCTCGCCGCTGCTCTCATTCGAGGTCGTCATCATGGCGCTGCTTGGCGGCGCCGGCTCGCTGTTCGGGCCGCTGCTCGGCGCCGTGCCGCTGGTGCTGCTGTTTGAGGTGTTGACCGCGAACTTTCCCAACTATTTCTCGATCCTGCTCGGAATCGTGTTCATTGTGATCGTATACCTGTTGCCGCGCGGTGTGATCGGGCTGATTCCCGCGAAGGCGCCGCAAGCCGGGCCGGTGGCGGCCGCCGTGCCGCCCGACATGAAGACTGCGCAAGGCGCGCCGCTCGAAGTCGCCGGCCTGCGCAAGGCGTTCGGCGGTCTCGTCGCGGTGGACGACCTCTCCTTCTCGGTGAAGCGCGGCGAACTGATCGGCCTGATCGGCCCCAATGGTTCGGGCAAGACCACGGTGCTCAACCTCATCTCCGGCGCGCTGTCGCCTGATGCCGGTGCGATCCGTTTCAAGGATTGCGACCTGGCGCGGACGCCGGCCTTTCGCATCGCGCGGCTCGGGCTGGCGCGGACCTTTCAGCTGGTGCGCGTGCTCGAGTCGATGACCGTGGTCGAGAACGTGCTGCCGGGTTTCGCGTTTCGCGCGGCGCCGCTGACCGGCGCCCGGGCTGAGGCCGCCGCGCTGGCGCTGCTCGCGCGCGTCGGCCTCGGCGACAGGGCCTTTCTCCCGGCGACGCAGCTCACCTACATCGACCAGAAGCGCCTCGAACTGGCGCGCGCGCTCGCGCTCGAACCGGATTTGCTGTTGCTCGATGAATGGCTCGCCGGTCTCAATCCGATTGAACTGGCCCAAGGCATCGCGTTGATCCGGTCCCTGCGCGAAAGCGGCATCACCGTCGTGATGGTCGAGCACGTGATGGACGCGATCCGCTCGCTCTGCGACCGCTGTGTGGTCATGAATGTCGGGCGCAAGATCGCCGAAGGCCCGCCCGCCGGCGTGCTGGCCGACAAGGAAGTTGTGCGCGCCTACCTCGGAGGCGGCGATGCTTGAGGTCCGCGGCCTCTCGGCAAGCTACGGCAAGCACTCGGCTCTCTCCGGTGTCGCTCTCGACGTGAAGCCGGGTGAGATCGTCGTGATGCTCGGCGCAAATGGCGCGGGCAAATCGACACTGCTCAAATCGATTGCCGGGCTGGTCCATCCTCAGTCCGGCTCGCGCGTGACCTTTGACGGACAGGACCTGCTCGCCCTGCCGCCGCACGAGATCGTGGAAGCGGGGATTGCGCTGGTGCCGGAAGGGCGCGGCATCTTCGCCGAACTGACGGTACGGGAAAATCTCGAGCTCGGCGCCTTCGCACGCCGCGCCCGCGCAAGCGAGGCCGGCAATCTCGCGCGCATCAAGATGCTGTTCCCGCGTCTTGCCGAGCGCGGCCCGCAGCTTGCCCGCACCATGAGCGGCGGCGAGCAGCAGATGGTCGCAATCGGCCGTGCGTTGATGTCGGCGCCGAAGCTGCTGTTGCTCGACGAGCCATCGCTCGGCCTCTCGCCGCTGATGTGCGGCGAATTGTTCCAGGCGCTCGCGCGCATCCGCGACACGGGAGTCGGTATCCTGCTGGTCGAGCAGAACGCCAAGCAGGGCCTGAACATCGCCGACCGCGGCTACCTGATCGAGATCGGCCGCATTGTCGGGCAAGGGAGCGCGGTCGCGCTGCGCGACGATCCGGCGGTGCAGCGCGCATATCTGGGAATCGGCGAGGCCCGCACGGCCACGCCCGCGGTCAGTACAGAAAAAAGCGATCGACAGGAGTACGCCATGAAACACGTCAGCCTCATGATCGGTGACCGCGAGGTGTTCGCCGCCGATGGCCGCACCTTCGACCGGATCGATCCGTTCACCGGCAATGTCGCAAGCCGTGCGGCCGCCGCCTCGATCGGCGATGCCATCGCGGCCGCGGACGCCGCGGCTGCGGCGTTTCCGGCGTGGTCCGCGCTGGGCCCGAGCGAGCGGCGCCGGATGCTGCTCAAGGCCGCCGACCTGCTCGACGCGAAGGGCGCGGAGTTCTCCGCGCTGATGACCGCCGAATGCGGCGCCATCGGCCCGTGGGGGCATTTCAACAGCCACTTCGCCGCGAGCCTGATGCGCGAGGCCGCCTCGATGACCACGCAGGTCGCCGGGGAGGTGATCCCCTCCGACAAGCCGAACAATCTTGCGATGGCGATCCGGCAGCCGGTCGGTGTCGTGCTTGGCATCGCGCCGTGGAACGCGCCGGTGATCCTCGGCGTACGGGCGATCGCGATGCCGCTCGCCTGCGGCAATACCGTGGTGCTGAAGGCCTCCGAAATGTGCCCCGGCACCCATGCGCTGATCGGCACGATCATGCGCGAGGCGGGCCTGCCGTCCGGCGTGGTCAATGTGGTGACCAATGCGCCGGCAGACGCGTCGAAGGTGGTCGAAACACTGATCTCGCATCCTGCGGTGCGGCGCATCAACTTCACCGGTTCGACCAAGGTCGGCCGCATCATCGCCGAGATGGCCGCACGCTTTCTCAAGCCCGTGCTGCTCGAACTCGGCGGCAAGGCGCCGATGGTCATTCTCGACGACGCCGATCTCGACGAGGCCGTGAAGGCTGCGGCCTTCGGCTGCTTTGCCAATATGGGCCAGATCTGCATGTCGACCGAGCGGTTGATCGTGGACGAGAAGGTCGCCGACGCGTTCGTCGAAAAGTTCGCCGCCAAGGCGCGCTCGCTCCCGCACGGCGATCCGCGCGGCCATGTCATCCTGGGCTCGCTGGTGACCAAGGAAGCGGTCACACGCAACAAGGAGCTGCTCGACGACGCGGTCGCCAAAGGTGCCAAGGTCGCGGCCGGCGGCGAGTTCAACGGGACGGTGGTGAGCGCGACCGTGCTCGACCGCGTCACGCCGGCGATGCGCATCTACACGGAGGAGTCGTTCGGCCCGGTGAAGCCGGTGATCCGCGTGAAGGACACCGAGGAAGCGATCCGCGTCGCGAACGACACCGAATACGGCCTCTCGGCTGCGGTATTCGGGAAAGACATCGCGCGTGCTCTCGGCGTTGCCAGGCGCATCCAGTCGGGCATCTGCCACATCAACGCGCCGACCGTGCACGACGAGGGCCAGATGCCGTTCGGCGGCACCAAGGCCTCGGGCTACGGCCGCTTCGGCGGCAAGGCGGCGATCGACGAGTTCACCGAGCTGCGCTGGATCACGATCCAGACCGGGCCGCACCCGTATCCGTTCTGACCGGAGCGCCGTGCAGCCATCGCGTGAGATAGGCCTCGACTGCAGGCAAATCTACCTGCGTGCCACACAGCCCGACATGTCCATCGGGGCGCAGCAGATAGAACGACGGGGCGGCAATGCCCGCGCGATCGAGCGCGGCACGGTTGCCCGGGTCGAGCGGGATCGCATACTCGCGAACGAGATCGCCGTAGCCCGCCAACGCAATCGCTGGTGCCGGGCCGAATACCAGCAGGTTGAAGCATGTGTCGTCGAGAGTTTGGAACAGATCCTCCGTCGGCCCGTTCGCCTGCATCTTCAGGTGAAGCCATGGAAAGCGATCGCCGGCGTGCGGGGCATTGCCTGGCAGCTTGCCGAGCGTCTGCGACAACGGGCTGTGCGGATACCTGATGCCGATCTGTGAGATGGTGCGGAACGCACGCTGGCGCACGCGTTCGAACGTCATGGCAAAAGCCGCGATCCGGAAGATGATCTTCGTGCGCAACATCCTCGCAATCCAGGTGTCGGCAACAACGAACTGGAAGGCGCGGTCGGTCGTCGCCAGCAGTTCCTGCGCGACCGGCATGCGTTCCTGAGCGTAAGTGTCAAGGAGCGCCGCATCGGCGCGGCCCGCGACGACCAGCGCAAGCTTCCAGCCAAGATTGTAGGCGTCCTGCAGTCCGGTATTCATGCCTTGCCCGCCCATCGGGCTGTGCACGTGCGCCGCATCGCCGAGCACGAAGCAGCGGCGCTCGAGGAATTTCTCCGCCGCCCGGTGATGGATCCGATAGGTCGAGAACCAGAGGCACGACTTGAAATCAAGCGACGTGCCCGCCTGCTCCCGGATCGACGGCACCACCTGGTCGAACGTCACGTCGCCTCTGCTGCGCAACTCCAGCGGCAGAATGCCGATGACGCGCCAGCGATCCTCGCCGCGCATCGGGAAAAACAGGCGAAACCCGTCCCGGCTCAGATAGACGTTGACTTCGTTCGGCCGCATCGAGCCGGTGGCCTCCGTATCGGCGACAAAGAAGGTGTGCTCGTAAGGTGCCCCCGGAAATCCGATGCCGTTTTCTTCGCGCACTGAACTGCGTGAGCCGTCGCACCCTGCAACCCATGCGGCACTAATTTTCCGCTGCGTGCCGTCCGGCTGCTTGAGCGTGACGTCGACGCGGTCGGCCTGTTGTTCGAGCGAGAGAAGCTCGGTGCTCCACTGCACGACAACGCCCAGCTCCTTGAGTTTGTCGCCCATGATGTGCTCGTTCTCGTCCTGACCGAGCATCAGAACGAACGGGAAGGGACTAAGGCCCTGGCCGATATCGCCCACCGGAATCTGTGCGCGCCACTGGCCACCCGCCCACATGCTCGCGGCGGTGCCGCGCGCGCCGCGCGCCACCGCCTGCTCGGCGATGCCCAACTTCGCGTAGATCTCGAGCGTGCGCGCATGCACCGCCATCGCGCGGGATTGCTGCGCCGGGCCGGAGTGGCGGTCGATGATCTCGAAGCGGATTCCGCGCCGCGCGAGCTGGTTCGCGAGCATCAGTCCGGTCGGGCCGGCGCCGACGATGAGAACGTCAGTGTCCATAATGCCCCCTTGCTCCGCCGAACGCCTTTGCAAACGAGGATTGTTGCCGTGGTACGCGCCGCTTGAAAAGCCGTCGGATCAGCTTTTTCATCCCAGGCAGCAACGTGCCGCGTCCTGTCCGCACGGCCGGGCGCCATCCAGGGTTTGACTTTGCCGCCAGCCGCACGCATCTGATCGCGCTATGCAAAACCTTGTCATCGACGCTGAACGGCTCTGGGGCGAATTGATGGAGACCGCCTCCATCGGAGGCACGTCGAAGGGCGGCATCTGCCGCCTCACGCTGACCGATCTCGATCGCCAGGTGCGCGAGTGGTTCAAGGCCCGCTGCGAGGCGCTCGGCTGCACCGTCACGGTGGACGACATGGGTGCGATGTTCGCGCGCCGTCCGGGTCAGCGGAACGACATCCCGCCGATCGCGATGGGCAGCCACCTCGACACCCAGCCCACGGGGGGCAAGTTCGATGGCGTGCTCGGCGTGCTCGGCGCGCTGGAGGCGCTACGCACCCTGGTGCAGGCTGGCTACGAGACCTACGCGCCGATTGAAGTGATCAACTGGACCAACGAGGAGGGCTCGCGCTTTGCCCCCGCGATGGTCGCATCGGGGGTGTTCGCGGGCGCGTTCACGCGCGACTGGGCGGTGGCGCGCGAGGACCGCGAGGGCGTCACGTTCGGCGCGGCGCTCGATGCCATCGGTTACAGGGGCTCGGAGTCGTGCGGGCAGCATCGGCTCTCGGCGTTCTTCGAGCTGCACATCGAGCAGGGGCCGATCCTCGAAGCCGAGGACAAGCAGGTCGGCGTCGTCACCGGCGTGCAGGGCATGCGCTGGTACGAGGTCACGGTCACCGGCGAGTCCGCGCATACGGGTGCGACGCCGATGCGGCTGCGCAAGAACGCGCTGCTCGGCGCCGCGCGGCTGGTCGAGCGCATCCACCAGATCGCCGAGCGGCACAAGCCGGACGCGCTCGGCGCCGTGGGTCTCATGGAGGTGCGGCCGAACTCGCGCAACGTGGTGCCGGGGGAGGTGTTCTTCTGCGTCGATCTGCGCCATCCCGACGCCGCGGTGCTCGATCAGCTAGAATCTGCGTACAACGCGTCGCTCAAGGAAATCTGCGATCCGCTCGGACTTAGCGTGTCATCGACCCGCATCTGGGACCAGCCGCCGGTGCGCTTCGATTCCGGCTGTGTTGCTTCGGTGAAGCGCGGCGTCGCGCTGTCCGGCTACTCGTCACGCGAAATCGTTTCCGGCGCTGGCCATGACGCCGCATATATTTCCCGCGTCGCGCCGACCGCGATGATTTTCGTGCCCTGTCGCGGCGGCGTCAGCCACAACGAGGCCGAGTTCTCATCCAAGGAACAATGCGCCGCGGGCGCGCAAGTTTTGTTGCAGGCTGTGCTGGATTATGATCGGGCGCTTGCGGAGCGCCGTCAGGGCAAGCGATAGCGCCCTAACATTCTACGCCCCGCGCGGCGTTTGACGCCTTTGTGTCGACACGACGGGCTTGTGTTTTGGCCCGCGCATCAGTCACATTGCCGCAATTCCTCACGCGGATTCCCGATGGTTCGACCGCTCGCCGTTCGTCGACACAATGAGATCGTGCAGCGTTTGCGCGCGGCCGGATCGGTCAGCGTGGGCGAACTCGCGAACACGTTCGGCGTTTCGCACGAGACGATCCGCCGCGACCTGAAACTGCTTGCCGACCAGGGCCACCTCGACGTGGTGCATGGCGGCGCCGCGCGCCGCGGCATGATGGAGCCGTCGATCTCTCAGCGTGAAGCCGAGAACGCGGAAGGGAAGGGCGCAATTGCACGCACCGCCGCCGGCATGGTGCAGGACAGCGCTTCGGTGCTCCTCGACTCCGGCACCACGACAGAAGCGCTTAGCTACGAACTCGTCGGACGGCCGGGACTGACCGTCTTCACCAATTCACTCAACCATGCGCTGACGCTATGCCGCGTGTCTGGCAACCGCATCGTCATGCTCGGCGGCGAGATCGACAACAACGACGAGGCGACCTTCGGCACCGGCACCGCGACCGGCATCGACAGCGTGCGCGCCGACATCGCGTTTATCGGCGTCGGCGGTTTCGCCGAGGACGGCGGCATGACCGACTATTCGGCCATCGCCGCCGAGACGCGCGGCAAGATGATTGTCGCGGGGCGCGCATACCTGCTTGCGGATCATACCAAATTCACCCGCCGCACGCCGTTCCGCGTGCCGAGCATGGACAAGGTCGCGGGCGTGATCGTCGACCGGCAGCCCGACGGAGCCCTGACAAAAGCGTGGGAAAAGCTCGGCTGGCAGATCATCATCGCAAAATAAAAGTCGGTATTTTGTGATATTATGTTGTTATACTGAGCGGGCGTGAGCGGGAGCCTGCTTGATGGATCAACAGAATTTTCCCGCGAGCGCTCGAGCCGTCATCATCGGCGGCGGCGTTATCGGATGCTCGGTCGCCTACCACCTGTCAGGGCTGGGCTGGCGCGACGTCGTACTGCTCGAACAAGGTCGGCTGACCTGCGGCACCACCTGGCATGCCGCCGGCCTGGTCGGGCAATTGCGCGCGCACCAGAACATGACCCGGCTGGTCCAGTACTCCGCGGAACTCTACCAAAAGCTCGAAGCGGAGACCGGGCAGGCGACCGGCTGGAAGCAATGCGGCTCGGTGCTGGTCGCGCGTACGCCGGAGCGCGTCACGCTGTTCCGGCGCATCCACGCGGCAGCGCGTGCACAGGGCGTTTCCTGTGAAATCCTTTCGCCGAAAGAAGCCGGCGAAAAATATCCCGTGATGCGTACCGACGATCTGCTCGGCGCGCTGTGGCTGCCTGACGACGCCAAGGTCAATCCGGCCGACGTGACGCAGGCGTTGGCGCGCGGCGCGCGCCAGAACGGCGCACGCATCATCGAGCAGACGCGCGTCACCGCAATCCACCGCAAGGACGGCGTCGCGACCGGCGTCGCCACCTCGCGCGGCGACATCAAGGCCGAGATCGTCATCAACTGCGCCGGCCAGTGGGCCAAGCAGGTCGGGCGGCTATGCGGCGTCACGGTGCCGCTGCACTCCGCCGAGCACATGTACGTCGTCACCGGGCGGATCGATGGCGTGCATCCGGACCTGCCGGTGCTGCGCGACCCCGATGGCTACATCTACGTCAAGGAGGAAGTCGGCGGGCTGCTGGTCGGCGGCTTCGAGCCGGTGGCCAAGCCCTGGGGCATGGACGGCATTCCGGAGAATTTCGAGTTCGGCATGCTCCCCGACGACTGGGACCAGTTCCAGATCCTGATGGAGAACGCACTGATCCGCCTTCCGGCGCTGGAGAGCGCCGAGATCAAGACCTTCATGAACGGGCCGGAAAGCTTCACGCCCGACAACAACTTCATCATGGGCGAGGCGCCGGAGCTGAAGAACTTCTATGTCGCCGCCGGCTTCAACTCGATCGGAATCGCCTCCGGTGGCGGGGCGGGGCGCGCGCTCGCCGAATGGATCGTGCAGGGCGAGCCCACGCTCGATCTGTGGCCGGTCGACATCCGCCGCTTCGCGCCCTTCCACGATGACGACCGCTTCCTGAAGGCGCGCGTCAGCGAGGTGCTCGGCCTGCACTACATGATGCCGTGGCCGAACCGCGAGCTGCAGTCCGCCCGGCCGTTGCGAAAATCGCCGCTCTATGAGCGGCTTGCGGCGCAAAA
>Ga0207701_10004079_pt1 | contig 14881 bp, 15 predicted proteins | sample KBSSwiSSwithPhiX_FD_184294 | JGI IMG/M metagenome (GOLD analysis project Ga0207701, IMG submission 184294) | Switchgrass rhizosphere bulk soil microbial communities from Kellogg Biological Station, Michigan, USA, with PhiX - S5 (SPAdes) (version 2) | ecosystem: Environmental > Terrestrial >... | reverse complement strand
CCGAGCCGGCCCAACTAGACATCGATGTGGCCGACGCCCTCGTGGTAGAGGAGGCACTCGCCGGCGAAGCCGAGTTGTTCATCACCGGCGATGCAGCCCTGCTTCGGATTGCAGCGGCGGCACCGTCAAGGTACTTTCACCGCAGCAGTGGGAAACGCTGCGAACTTGAGTGCGGCCGGCCTGCCGTCGGCTCCATGTCTTTGGCCTCATGAGCCGACGTTTGAGAGTACGGTTGCATGGTTCCTGAACGCCTGCGAGCCGGCCCAGCCATCGCGACGAGCCAAACAACAACGCTACCTTTTTTGGGATTGAATTCGTTATAATCCAAGCGGAAAACAGAACGATGTTCTGCGAGTTCTGTAGTCGTTGAGCGCAATGCGGTTTGGCCAAACAGACGGCCCTTCCCGGCTGTGCGCCATTTCTTGATTCATGTCGCACTCCCGATCGCGTTAAACAGGTCCGGCTGCGAGTCCCATTCAGGAGCCTTCAAATGCATACATCATCCAATGTCGGTGGGATCTCACGCTACCGGCGCATCCTGCTGACCGCGCTCACGCTGCTCGTGAGCGCGGCGCACGCCGTCGTTCCCACACCCACCGTTATCGGACCCATTCCTTCCGACACGCCCGGAACGCCCGGCCACAACTACCCCTTCTTCGCGACCGACATCGTGCTGAAGAACTTCGGCTACGTCGAGGAGGAGTTCTTCTACGAAGGCACCGCGAACAGCTATACGACCGTGCCGATCACCTCGACGGCGGCGATCGCCACCAGCGGCAACCCGTATCGCTCGCGTCTGCTGGTCCGGCGGCCGGCCACCGCGGACAAGTTCAATGGAGTGGTCATCGTCGAGTGGAGCAACGTGACCAACGGCTACGACACCGACGTGCTGTGGCTGTACGAAAAGGAGTTCTACTTGCGGGAGGGCTACGCCTGGGTCGGGGTGTCGGCGCAGAACGCCGGCCTCAACAGTTCGCCGAACGGCATCCGCCTTTGGAGCCCGACGCGCTACGGTTCGCTCGACGTCACCGCCGGTGGTACGCGCGCGAACGACGTGCTGTCCTACGACATTTTCTCGCAAGCGGCGGCGGCAGTGCGCAACGTGCCGGCCGTCATGGGTGGACTCCCGGTGCAGACCGTGGTCGGGGCCGGCCAGTCACAATCGGCGACTCGGCTGGGCACCTATATCAACTCGATTCACGTTCGCGATCCGATCTACAACGTCTTCATGATTACCGAAGGCGGCGGCAACTTCCGCAACGATCTGCCGGTGCCCGTCGTGCAGGTCTTGAGCGAACAGGAACGCAATTCGAGTTTCCAGCAACCTGATACCGACAAGGTTCGTGTATGGCCCGTGGCAGGGGTCTCCCATTCCGAGCAGTATTCGCTACTGTCGCGGGCCGCGTTCCTGCTGCGGGATCTCGGACTGCAGGCCTTCGACACCTGCGCGACGCCGGCGCGGTCGCGTGTGGAGGCGCGCTACGTGTTCAATGCCGCGACGGACGCCGCCGTGAACTGGGCGCGCACGGGGACCCCGCCTGCGAACGCGCCGGACTTCCAGTTCTCGTCGCTGTCGCCGATCACGGTCGCTCGGGATGCCTTCGGCAACGCGTTGGGAGCCATCCGGCTCGCCGAGATCGAGGCGCCCGTGGCCAAGGAGGCTGCGGATTCCTGTGGTCTGGGCGGCACCCATATTCCTTTCGACACCGCCACCCTCAACACGCTCTACCCGACCCACGCGGTGTACGTGAACAAGGTCACGCAAGCGGCCAATGCGGCTGTCGCTGCGGGTTTCCTGCTCCCGGCGGACGCGCAGCAGACGATCGATAAGGCCCAGAAGTCCATCTGGGGTCTGGGGCTCGAGTGCGGGCCGCTGTGCGCCGACGTGCGTCAATTCCCGCTGAATCCTACCTCGATGCTGTTGCGTAACCAGACGGCCTTCCTGGTGATCAGAGGCGCCGAGTCGAAGCTCGTGCCAATTCTCGATGCCGTCACGCTTGCCATCGCCGAGGGATATTCGCTCGGGATCGGCACCGCCGCGAGTAAGCAAAAATTCGCGCAGGCCGCGTCGCTGTTGCAGACATACTCAACGAACGTCCAGCTGCTGCTGCTTTCGGGTAACACGAAGCCTGAAACTGCGACATTGCTCAGAGATCAAGCAACCACACTGCGCAATCTGGTGCTCGCGCTAAGCGTTTGATTGCACCCTCTCGCTGATTTGAGACAACCCCCGGGGAGCGGCGCGCGTGCGTGTGCCGTCGACCTCCAGTGGCTATCCGCACATCGGGATGGTGTTGCGTCGGCCCCGGTTGGCGTGACTCTCGGCGATCTTCTCAACGTAGTCGTCCGCGCCGGCACCGACCACGCTTTCACCAAAGAAGTCCATGAATTCTACCTGCATGCCTTTAGTGAATTCGCCGGCAATGTCACGACGATGAAATGAAGCGCGGGTAAAACGCCGAAATGGGACAAAGAATCCTCGGCACGACACCGATCCGACACGAGCGCGAACATGGCCGGGAATCTCACTACTTTGCTGAGGAAGGTCTCGATTTACGTCGCTTGCTCGACGCTCTCCTGGTAAACGATAGTCCTAGCGCGCGCAGTCACGACGGGCATCTCACTCGCATTTCAATGGCCGGCGTCGAGAGGCGCATCAGCCCCGAGCATTTGCGCTTAACCGGCCCGCCAGAGTCTAGGCAGGAATCTCTACGGCATTGTGCCTTGGCGTGTCTCCAAGCACATTGCAGAGCGCGCAACCCGCTCTTCGTCGAGATTGCTCTATTTACGTATCTCGGTCTGTTAGCCATTTGCGAGATCGACACTGTTCCAGCCGTGCCATTGCTGCCCCTGGCGGGGTTCATTCTCGGCGCCGTGTGCGGAGCACTGACGGGCTTGGGCCTCATCGTGCATCGACGCTGGCGCCTTTGCGTCGCCAGACGGACTTCACCAGTCGGCAGGTCCATGAGCGCTCGAGCCGTGCAAGGCAAGCGCAAATGCGCAAAGTGATCTTGCAAGGGCGCTAGGCTGGGCCGCTTACATCACGTGCGTTCGCTCACCGCCGAAGGTCGTGAGCGCGTCCTTGCCGCCGGTCAACACCAGCACCTGTCGGTAGCCGGCTTTGATCAGTGCTCGGCTGGCAACGCTGGGCTCGCCTCGTTGGGCAGGCCTGAGAACGGCTTGGGTTACGTCATATCGCTGCAACAGTCATCGTCTATACGTCGAGTTTTGGCGTTTGCGGAATCGGGGCTATGACTGTCCAGTGCGAAGGCGATTCACGGGTCATGGAGCAAGTTGGCGAGAAGCAAGACTTCGAGGCCGAACTCAGCCGCCTCCATCTTAGACATGAGGACTTCGTCTTGCATGTCCGCCGTGGGCGGCTCGGTGGCCTCAACAAGGACTGGCAATCACATTATGCGGTACGAGTCACCCACGTAATGACGGGGTATCGCGGCATCTATTTGGGCGGTCCTGGCGAAGACTGGGTAGCGGCTTTCGCGGGCGACGTGGCCCAGGGAAAATACCGCAGTCCGCAAATCATTCCGCTCCGTACGCCACTTCGTCACGGTGGCGAGCGACGTCAGAGATAGCGGGTTCAGCCCGAAAGCACCACAAATGCTCGCACCTAGGTGTAGCCCGTCTATCGTACGGTGCGGCGTAGCACGCGATCCGCGGGGCTTCATCCTTACCGGTCGCGGATGCGACCCGTTTACTCCCACAATCGCCTGCTCCACTGGCGTCGAACGTGCCCGGCGTATTCGCGGTCGGCGACGTGCGGTCGGGATCCGTGAAGCGGGTCGGCGGCGCGATCGGAGAAGGCGCGGCGGTCGTGGCGCTGATTCATCAGTACCTCGCGCCTGCCGGCTGACAGCCCATTGCCAGCGGAGCCTTTGTGGCACATCCGATGTCAGTGCGGTTCCGACACTCACAGCAGCTGCTCGGGCACGAAAGGGCCGAACAGCAGGTTTTGCAGGTGCATGAGCGGCGTGGCTTCCGGCTCTTGCGTCAAGATGACGTCGCCGATGTCGCTCGTCGCAAACCATTCAAGTGATACGCCGTCTCTCGCGAAACGAACTCGATAGGAGCTTCCGCGCTGAGCCATGGCTATCACGTCGATGACTTGTCGTGCGAGCTCCGGAGATTCGGCGAGGAGTCCGAGCTCGGTGTTCGTGCTGTCAGATCTCTGATCGAGATTCACCGACCCCAGGTAGACAATCGACTCGTCGATCACCGCCGCCTTGGAATGCAGGCGACCGAGAGACATCGCCGGCACCAGCAACTCGTCGTTGCGGAACATGCGGGTCGGACTGAGCTCGTACAGGTCGACACCGCTTCGCAAGAGTTCGGTTCGGTAGCGCGCGTATCCGGTATGCACCAGCGGAACGTCGGTCGCCGCGAGCGAATTCGTCAGCACCGCGACCTTCACGTCGCGCCCGGTCAGGTCGCGGAATGCCTGGACGCCTGAAGGACCCGGCACGAAATAGGGGGACGAGATAACGACGCTGCGTGCCGAAGCGCTGACGCGATCCATGATGTTCATTTGAGCACTCATGGCACGCGCCGCTTCGACCGTGGTGGCGTTCACCTTTTCCGGCCGATCGGCGAAGGCCACTGCAGTGCCCCAAACGAGTTGCAGCCCCTCATCGAGTTCACGACCGAGCGGGCGATGCCCCAACATGTCGGTCGCCGGCACGGGAATCGATCGCATTTGCTCGCCGTCATCGACGGCGTGATCGAACGCCCGCCGCAAGTCATGCCGGTCGCCGGTAGCGATGACAATGGCTTCGACGGGATGCGCCTCGCGGCTGTTCCAGTAAGCGTCGAAGATGTCGCGCAGTCGCTGCATGACACCGCCGACGACCAGCACGTCCATATCGACGAAGTTGCTCGTTGGGCTGCGGGCGAAGTATTCGTCCGCGATATTGCGCCCTCCCATCACCGCAACGACGCCGTCCGCGATAAAGAGCTTGTTGTGCATCCGATGATTCAGGTGCTCGAACGCCGTGATCGAAGCGATGAACTTCGTAGCGACGCTTTGCCGCCCGCAGCAGAACGGATTGAAAAGACGCACCTCCACGTTCTCGAACGCCGCGAGATCGCGAAACATCTCGTCGCCGCCGATGGTGTACAGGTCATCCACCAGCAGGCGCACGCGTACGCCGCGCAAAGCCGCGTCCCGCAAACTCCGCATGAATAGCCGCCCTGTTCGATCGTTGGCAATGAGGTAGTACTGAACATCGAGCGAGTGAACGGCTCGGCTCGCAAGCTCCACTCGTGCGTCCAGCGATGAGAAGCCGTTGGGCATGAGAAGGAACCCTGTCATCGCCGGATTCGGCGCGGAAGCCTGGACGGAGCGAGCGAGCGGGCTGTCGACGCTATGCAGCGCTCCCGAGGTTGGCCGGTCGGGCACCACCGGTACTGTGCCGCAGCCGGACACCAGCAGTACAGCCAGCCCCCATGCGATGGCGGAAGAGAGCCAAACGTCGCTGGAGCTGGCCATCAGCGGTACTTTGCCTGCGCCGGCTGGCGGCCGGGTCGGCCTGCCATGTCCGGGAGTCATGTCGATCGTGATGGCGCGTGGATGGCTACGCGCCCAGCTCCAGCGTCAAGTTGGTGATCGCCGCCGAGCCAGGGTCCGCGACGAGCTTGAACCCAAGCTCGCGGGCAACGGCAAGCATCGGGCGATTCACCGACATCGTGGTGCCGACCAGCTGGCGCACCCCTTGTTGTTTCGCAGCGACCATCAGGCTGCCGAGAAGTTTGGTTCCTAGTCCACGCCCTGCCAGTCATCGCTTAGCACGATCGCGAACTCGGCCGCGCCGGAGGAAGACGGCTCCTTGACGCAGCGCGCCACGCCGATCTGACGCTCTCTCCCCTGAGCTTGCGCAGTGGCGATCAGCGCGAGCTCGCGTTCGGGGTTGATGTCGGTGAAACGCTTGACCTCCTCGACGGAGGGTCGCCTGGCCGACATCAAGCGCTGATATCCGGTGGAAGCGGAAAGGCCGTCCACGAACTCCTGCTCGAGAGCCAGATCCGCGGTGGAAATGGGTCGAATGGTGATCACGGTGCCGTCGGCGGCGATCCATGTCTCGGAGGTGGTTGGCGTCACGTTCGCCTCCGCTCGTCGCGCTCTTTCGTCTGCACTCGAAGAACGGGCGTTGCAGTCAAGAGCGGTGTCATGACAACTACCCGTCGACGTCGATGACAGCCTGTGCAAATGCCTGCGGCGCCTCTTGCGGCAGATTGTGGCCAATGCCGCCTGTGATCAGCCGGAACTCGTACGGGCCGGTGAATTTTTTTGCATAGACCGCAGGATCCGGGTGGGGCGCGCCGTTGGCATCGCCTTCCATGGTGATCGTGGGCACCCCGATCGCAGGAAACCCGGCCAAACGCCTTTCGAGGGCGTCGTACTTCGCCTCCCCCTCGACAAGCCCGAGCCGCCAGCGATAGTTGTGAATCACGATGGCGACGTGATCCGTATTGTCGAACGATGCTGCAGACCGATCGAAGGTGGCATCATCGAAGTTCCACTTGGGCGACGCGAGCTGCCAGATGAGCTTCGAGAACTCGCGCCGGTATTGCGCATACCCGGCACTGCCACGCTCGGTGGCGAAGTAATACTGATACCACCATTCGAGCTCGGCCTTCGGTGGCAGGGGCATCTTGCCGGCCGCCTGGCTGCCGATGAGGTAACCGCTGACGGACACCATTCCCTTGCACCGCTCCGGCCAGAGCGCCGCGATGATGTTGGCCGTACGGGCACCCCAATCGAACGCACCGATGGTCGCCTTCTCGATCTTGAGCGCGTTCATTAGCGCGATGGCGTCGACGGCAACGACCGCCTGCTCGCCATTCCGCGGCGTCTCGTTCGAGAGAAAGCGCGTCGTGCCATAGCCTCGGAGATAGGGAATGATTACTCGGTAGCCGGCCGAAGCCAGCAATGGCGCCACATCAACAAAGGCGTAGATGTCGTATGGCCATCCGTGCAGCAGCAGGACAGGCGGGCCGTTGGGCGGGCCCGCTTCGGCGTATCCAACATTCAAAACGCCGGCGTCGATTTGCTTTAGCGATCCAAACGCAGTATTCGTTCCCGGCTTGATCGCTGGCGCGCGTGTCGCACTCGTCCGCGTGAATTGCGCGATCGCTTCGCGGACGAATCCGAGCTGCGCGGCCGCGAAGGTCGCCGCCGCACCGTTCACGAACCGACGTCGCTGGCGGTTGAAGTCGTTTCGGTCGCTTTCGCCGGATAACTTGACTTCACTCATTAGGTTCTCCTCGAATCGTGCCACGCATCGGTGGCGTGGTGCTTTTTTGCATCAGGATCGCCGGCGGTCGGTGCCGAGGGAGCGTATGCTCGCAGTTGCCGCCGAACTCCCAATCGCAGCGACGACATCGGTGGCAGTCGTGATGGCGCTCGCGTATCGCGGACGAGCTCGGGTTCCGAGCAGATTCATCGGTGGGTGCCGAAATCTCGACGAACAGACCCGCCTTCGCGGGTTACGCTTAGCGTCTGATAAGCGACGCCCGTGTGCGCCGTCATTGGGTTGGGCGAACCGCCTTGAACGCCGCCCGGAGCTCGGTCGCAAAGAGCTCCGGCTGCTCCCACGCTGCGAAGTGTCCGCCCTTGTCCACCTCGTGGAAGTAGATCAGGTTACGGTAGGCACGCCGGGCCCAGCTCTCGGGGACTCGGTAGATCTCGTCAGGGAACACCGTGATGGCCACGGGCAGCAAGATGTCGGCGGTCTTCTGCGCCCCGGCAATCGTCACGGCTCGGCCCGCATTCTCCCAGTACAGGCGCGATGACGAGGCTCCCGTGTTCGTGAGCCAGTACAGCGTGATGTCATCCAGCACATCGTCCTTCGTCGGTGACTGTCGGGGATCGGCGCCGTACGACCATTGCGCGAATCCCGGATGTCCGAGGAGCCAAGCCGCAAGGCCCACCGGCGAGTCGGTCACCCCGTAGCCGATGGTCTGCGGGCGCGCCGTCATCATCGCCACATAGGCGGTGTTCCCCATCCTGCCGGAAGCGATCAGCCCATCAAATACCGCACGTTCCTGGTCTGACAGCCCGGTCGGAGCGGGACCCCCGACCGGCAGCACTGCAGCCACCTCGGGCGGAATCGCGCCGGGCAAATTGACATGAATAGCGAGCAATCCCGGCGGCGCCTGGCGTCCCATCGACTGGCAGATGGGAGAACCCCAATCCCCGCCTTGCGCGACATACCGGTCGTAGCCAAGCCGCTTCATCAGCGCCGCCCATGCTCGCGCAACGTGGTCGGGATCCCAACCGGTCTGCGTCGGACGCGCCGAGAAGCCGTAGCCGGGCAGCGACGGGATCACGATGTCGAACGCATCCTCGGCCCGTCCCCCGTACGCCGTCGGATCGGTGAGCGGTGCGATGATCTTCAGTTGCTCGATCACCGATCCCGGCCATCCATGCGTGACGATCAACGGCAGCGCGTTCGGATGGCGAGACCGCACGTGGATGAAATGAATGTCCACGCCATCGATCGATGTGACGAATTGCGGGAGGCTATTGAGCTTTGCCTCCACCTTGCGCCAGTCGTAGTCCGTGCCCCAGTAGCGCACGAGCGCCTGCAGGTTCTCGAGCCTGACGCCTTGCGACTTGTCGGGCACGGTCTCCCTGTCGGGCCATCGCGTGTCACCGATGCGTCGCTTGAGTTCATCGATCGCGGCCTGGGGCACCTTGACGGTGAAAGGCCGGACAGCGTCCGCGGCCTGAACCTGGGCCGCCGCGGGCAGCGAAAAAGCCACAACGGCCGCCAACGATGCGCCGCCCAGAAGCACGCACAAGCGCACAACGACGCTGGCGCATATCAGCGGCCCCGCCGCGAAAATCGCGAGGAGTCGTTTGCTTGGGATCTTCATTGTTTTCACCTCCCGCGATTACGCCGATTGCTTCAGCGCACTCGCGTCGATGGGCAGCTTGCGCAAGCGCTTGCCCGTCGCCGCGAACACCGCGTTGGTCACCGCGGGCACGATCAGCGACGTTCCCGCCTCTCCCATGCCGCCGGGCGGCTCGCCGCTTTTGGCGATGTACACGTCGACCACGGGCGCCTCGTTCATGCGCAGCGCCCGATAGTCGTGGAAGTTGCTTTGCTCGACACGTCCGTCCTTGAGCGTGATCTGCCCGAAGAGCGCAGCGGTGATGCCGAACATGATCGCGCTCTGAACCTGCGCTTGCACCGTATCCGGATTGACGACGCTGCCGCAATCGACCGCGCAGACGACACGGCGGACGCGAACATCGCCATCCTTCGAGACCTCGACCTCGGCCACGTGCGCCATGTAGCTCGCGAATACGTATTGGATGGCGACTCCGCGGCCGACTCTCGACGGCAACGACTGCCCCCATCCCGACTTCTCCGCCGCAAGCTCGAGGACCGCCTTCGCTCTCGGCGACTTGTCTAGGAGCGCACGTCGATAGTCGACGGGATCCTTTTTTGAAGCGGCGGCGAGCTCGTCCATGAAGCTTTCCGTCACGAACACGTTGTGCGAGGGACCGACGCTGCGCCAGAAAGCGGTCGGAATGCCCGGCGGTTCGATCCGCACGTACTCCACATGCAGATTTGGGAGGTCGTACACGAGATCGATCGCGCCTTCGGTCGTATCGGAATCGAGTCCGTTGGCGAACCCCGGCGGCAGCCACCGTGCGATGATCGACGAGCCCGCGAAGCGGTTGGTCCAGGCAACCGGCTTCCCGTCACCGTCGAGGCCAGCGGATATACGGTCGAAAAAACAGGGGCGATACATGTCGTGCTGGATGTCCTCCTCGCGCGTCCAGACGACCTTGACCGGGCCCTCGACCTGCTTTGCGATCTGCACGGCACGAATGACACCGTCTGCCTCCAGGCGCCGGCCGAACCCACCGCCGATGAGATGGTTGTGGACGACGACCCTTTCCGCTGGTAAAGCGGCGGTCTTGGCGGCTGCAGCCTGAACGCGCGCGATCGCCTGCGTACCGACCCAGATCTCGCAATCGGCCTTGCGCACGTGCACCGTGCAATTCATCGGCTCCATCGTCGCGTGCGCCAGGAAAGGAACCTCATACGTCGCCTCGATCTTCGTGGCCGCGCTCGACATGGCTATGGCAGCGTCGCCGACACTTTGCGCAACCGCGCCCGGACTCAGGGTCGCGTCCTCCAGCTGGCGCACGACGCCAGCCGTGGAGAGCTTCGCGTGCGGGCCGTCGTCCCACTCGACCTTGAGCGCCGCAAGCCCCTGCTTGGCCGCCCACATGTGATCGGCGACCACCGCGACGGCATCGTCGAGGCGCACGACCTGGCGCACCCCCTTCACACTCCTCGCCGCGTTGTCATCGACACTCTTTACGCGTCCGCCGAAGACTGGCGATTGGGCGAGCGTCGCGAACTTCACGCCAGGCGGCCGAGCGTCGATCCCATAGATCGCAGTGCCGTTGATCTTAGCGGGCGTGTCGAGCCGCCTCGCGGGCGTACCAATGAGCTTGAAGTCCTTCGGTTGCTTAAGCAGCACCTTGTCCGGCACCGGCATGCGCGCCGCATCGGCAGCGAGTTCGCCGTAAGTGGCGCGTCGCCGCGATGCGCGATGATGCACGGCACCGCTGCGCGCTTCACACGAAGCGGGATCTACGTTCCAGCGCTTTGCTGCAGCCGTCACCAGCATCGTTCGGGCCGTCGCGCCCGCCTCTCGCATCGGTTTCCACGACCCGCGTATCGCGTTGGAATTGCCAGTTGCCTGCACGCCCAGCAGCGGATTGACGTAAAGCTTCTCGTTCGGCGGCGCATGCTCAAGCTTCACCTGCGACAGCTCGACCTCCAGCTCCTCGGCGATCAGCATCGGAATCGATGTGTATGTGCCTTGGCCCATCTCGACGTAGGGCATGACCAGGACAATCCGTCCATCGCGCCCGATCCGGATGAACGCGTTGGGGGCGAAGCCCCCTGCGGCGGCCGCCCTCGCTTCGTCGTGCGCGAACGGCAGCGCGAAACCGAGAAGGAGTCCCCCGCCCGCGGCGGCGCTTGCCTTGAGGAAGGCGCGACGCGAGACCGTGGCGGCCGAATCGCTCGGACCGCAAGGCGGCACCTGGTGGTTGTGATCGAGCTTCATCGATTGGTTCTCAGGAGCTTGCTACGCCTTGAAGTCTGCCGCCGCCTTGATCGCTGCACGGATCCGAACGTAGGTCCCGCAGCGGCAGATGTTCCCTGACATGGCCTCGTCGATCTCGGCATGACTCGGATGGCGGTTCTTCGCGAGAAGCGCTGATGCCGACATGATCTGCCCCGACTGGCAATAGCCGCACTGCGGCACTTCACCGGCGAGCCACGCCTTCTGCACGGCAGCCCCAACGGGGGTCTTTCCCACGCCTTCGATCGTCGTAATTGACTTTCCACCGAGCGAAGCGATCGGCGTGATGCACGAACGCGCCGCGGCGCCGTCGATATGCACGGTGCAAGCGCCGCACAGTCCGAGGCCGCAGCCGAATTTGGTGCCGGTCATCCCGAGCACGTCGCGGAGCGCCCACAGAAGCGGCATGTCATCGGGGCCGTCGATCCGCACCGGGCGCCCGTTGATCTTGACTTGTGGCATGGCAGTCTTTCGACGCATCGATTAGTTGACCCAGTCAATCAATTTCCATCGCGACTTCATCGATGTAGCACCAGCTCCACCCCTCTCCCGGCTCGAGCGACGTGATAATCGGATGCCGCGTCGAATGGAAGTGCTTCGTCGCGTGCTTGTTCTTGGAATCGTCGCAGCAACCCACATGGCCGCACGTCCGGCACAGGCGCAAATGCACCCACGAATCGCCCATCGCCATGCACTCTTCGCAACCGGAAGTGTTGGGCGTGTCCGTCACGACGAACTTGAGATGGGTGCACTCAGAGGGCATGGTAGAGATCTCGATCGGGGCCGGCAAAGCTCCCGCGTGCTAACGCTTCGGGAACTCCGTGAAGACGAAGTCCCTGCTCTTCACGATCGTGTGGCAAGCAAACCCGCACTTGGCGTCATTTTCCTGTGGAGGCTTGCTGTTCTGGTCACCGGGCCTGAACGTGTCGGATGCGGTGTCATAGTCGAACACCGCGTATCCCCACCCACCGCTGTCCGCGAACCGCTTGCTGTCCTTCACCATGAAGTCGACGTCGTGCAGCGTGCCCGGGACCGTCGCATTCGGGAATGTTTCGAGCTTTTTCGGTTCCCAGTGGATCTTCGCCATCCGGGAGCCGTCGGGGACCGGTTTTCCGTTGGCCGGAATGCCGGCCTGAAACGCAGTGATCATCTGCGGATTAGCGAGGATCACCGCAAACTTGCCACCGTCTTCGCTCATCGAGACGACCTGCCACTTCTCGTATCCCCGGAACTCCGAGAAAGCGAGCCCTCCCTGCACTTTCACCGTGTATCGGTCCTGCGCTGAAAGGGCCGCTCCGCTTAGGGCGCCGACTGCTGAAGCGGCAATGGCAATCGTCAGAACGTGCTTCGTCTTCATCGGGACGCCTCCTTCAATGCAGGAAATCGACAAGCGCGGCAATCGTCTCGCGGGGCCGCTCTTCAATAATCCAGTGACCCGCATCCTCCAGAACAACCACTTTGACCTTCGGCGAAATGAGCTTCGCCTGCTCGCCAAGCGCAACGCCCAGCGACTTCGCGCCGCCGATTGAGAGCACAGGGATCGTGAGCTGCGTCCTCGCGAGCTCGGCGAACTCCCCCGCCGTCTTCGGGAATGACGCGAAATAGGCGAATCCCGCAGCCATCCGCCCGGGCCGCGCGTACTCTGCGGTGTAGGCCTCTCGATCCGCGTCGGGAATCGAGCGTGTCCCGTCGGCGGCGAAGTCGTTCCAGAAATGCTCGAAGTAGATGCGCTCACGGCCCTTGACCAGTGCTTCAGGCGTCGGACCATGGAACCGAAAATGCCAGAGTGCCTGGTTGTCGTAGATCGATTCCCAGCCAGCGATGCCCGGCAGGAAAGCATCCATCAGCGCGAGCTTCTCGACGTCCTGCCGATAGAGCGCAGCGTAGGCGTATGCGATCATCAGGCCGATGTCGTGCCCGACCACGCGAATCTTACGGTTCGTCAATCCCAGCGATTTAACTGCCGCGTGCACACGTTCCGCCGACGTCTTCATGTCGAGGCCTGTGCTGGGGATCGACGACGCGCCAAATCCAGGCAGATCGGGCGCGATCACCGTGCAGCTCGCCGCGAGTACTCTCGCGAGCGCCTTCCACATCCGCGACGACTCGGCGTAGCCATGGAGCAGAAGCACCGGCGGCCCGCTGCCGCCAACGGTGACACCAAGCGTTACCTCTTCGAGTGCCACCGAGGAAGTCGTAAATCCCGGGCCGAAATCGGCGGTCATGAGTGTCTCTTATCGTGGTGGACGGCGAGTTACTCGCCGTGGCGCGTTGCCTCGAACAGGAACCAGGCGCGCCGCTCCGCTTCATCGATCCACACTTCCAGCAGGCTTGCCGTCGCCACATCGTTGTGCTCGTCGCAGACACCGTGCGTCGCCCGCATCCGGTCCGCGAGTCCCGCATTGTCTTCGCGGAGCTCGGCCAGCATGTCGCGCGGCGTCACGAATTCCGCGTCGTTGTCCGCCACACGCTGCAGCCGCGTGATGTGGCCGATCGACCGCACCGTCGTCCCGCCGAGCTTGCGACCACGCTCAGCAATGGGGTCGGTCGTGGCGTAGATCTGATCGGCCTGCTCGTCGAGCAGCAGGTGGTAGTCGCGAAAGTGCGGACCCGAGACGTGCCAATGGAAGTTCTTGGTCTTGAGATAAAGCGCGAAGAAGTCCGCGAGCAGCGCGTTGAGCGCTCCGGAGATGTCGCGCCTCGCGTCCTTGCCCAGGCTCGTGGGTGTCGCAAGCTTCGCTGTGCGCCGCGGTGCGGCCGCCTTGTCGTTCATGGGTTGGTCATCCTTTGATGAAGCTGAGTAAGTCCCCGTTAATTGTTTCGGGATGCGTCGTGCACATCCCGTGCGGCAGCTCCGGATACACCTTCAGCGTTCCATTCTTGACGAGCTTCGCCGCGAGCAACGCCGAATCGGCGATCGGCACGATCTGGTCGTCGTCGCCGTGCAGGATCAGCACAGGTACCGCGATCGACTGCAGGTCCTCGGTAAAGTCGGTCTCCGAAAATGCCTTGATGCAGTCGTAATGCGCCTTGGCCCCACCCATCATTCCCTGGCGCCACCAGTTGTCGATCACCCCCTGCGAAACCTTGGCGCCGGGACGGTTGTAGCCGTAGAACGGGCCTTCCGGAAGATCGCGAAAGAATTGCGCGCGATTCGCCACAAGCGTTGCCCGAAAGCCATCGAAGACTTCGAGCGGTGTCCCACCGGGATTCTTCGCCGACTTGACCATGACCGGCGGCACGGCGCCGATCAGCACCGCCTTCGCGACGCGTCCTTTGCCGTACCTTGCGACGTAGCGCGCGACCTCGCCGCCGCCGGTCGAGTGCCCGATGTGGATCGCGTTCTTGAGGTCGAGATGCGCCGCGAGTGCTGCGACGTCGGCGGCATAAGTATCCATCTCGTTACCGCTCACCGTCTGCGACGAGCGCCCGTGTCCCCGGCGATCGTGGGCAATCACGCGATAGCCCTGTGCCAGGAAGAACATCATCTGGGCGTCCCAGTCGTCCGCGGACAGCGGCCAGCCGTGATGAAACACGATGGGCTGCCCGGCACCCCAATCCTTGTAGAAGATCTGCGTTCCGTCTTTGGTCGTAATCGTGCTCATAAGCAATCTCCTTCAGCGTGAGTGTGGCGTTCAATCGAAAGGGCGAGCCTTGCGGGTCAGGGTCCAAACGTGAACACATAGGCGCGAAGGCCCGGTTCGCTCGTATCGAGCGTAAGGATGTGCTTCTTCGCGGGCGCCCCAGCGACCAG
>Ga0207701_10004076_pt1 | contig 14884 bp, 14 predicted proteins | sample KBSSwiSSwithPhiX_FD_184294 | JGI IMG/M metagenome (GOLD analysis project Ga0207701, IMG submission 184294) | Switchgrass rhizosphere bulk soil microbial communities from Kellogg Biological Station, Michigan, USA, with PhiX - S5 (SPAdes) (version 2) | ecosystem: Environmental > Terrestrial >... | reverse complement strand
CGCTGTCCGCTATCCGCTGTCGGCTATCGGCTGCCCGCTGCCCGCTGCTACAGTCTCGGCAGACGGTATTGCTGGAGCACCTCGAGGTACTCCCGATCCTGCACGCGCTCCGACGCGCCAAACGTGATCGCGCGCAGCATCCGCCGGGCCTGCTGGCGGTCGGGCGTGTCGGCCGCATCAGCCGCGCGGCGCGACAGCTTCGAGAGCCGATCGCGCAGGGTGAGAAGAGCGACGCCGCGGCGGTTCTCATCGGCCAACTGCGCCTCGTATTCGAAGATCTCCCGCATCGCGCGCGCTTCGACATCGTCGGCCTTGCGATCGCGCGCGAGCGCGTCCTTGACGTCCCGCTCACGCAGCAGTTCCTCCAGGCGCTTCGATTCGGCCGACACGTCGGCCAGACCGTTGAAGTCCGCGACGACAGCGCGGAGCAGGTAGACGGTCTCCGCCGGCTCGGTGGAAGCAGCGATCTTCGCCCGCCGCTTTTCCAGAAGGCGGGCCGTCAGGACCTCATCGCGGCCCCGTCGTCCCGACTGCATCGCCTGCACTTCCATCCACTCGACGGCTTCCGCTGCGACAGCGTCTGGAGGCAGCGCATGACCGCCGGGGAAGACAGTGAGGAAGTGTGGCGAGGACAGCTTGCGGTCGAGCATCCGCATCTCGAGGTAGTTGAAGTCCTCGGTGCCCGCGGTGCCGAAGATGGGGAAGTCCACGCGACCGCGCGGCTGGCTGTCGGGAAAGCCTGCGCTGGACGCGATCACCCCGGCGATGTTGTTGCCGCCGAGCGCGATGCCCATCGCCACGCGCGCGCCGCCCGACAGGCCGGTGAGGTACAGCCGCCCGGGATCGACCGAGAAGCGGAGGCTCACGTCCCTGATCATCGCCTGCGCCGCGGCGTTCGAGATGGCCACAGGCCCGTTCCTCGAATTGTTCGATGCCGCAACGACGACGCCGTACTGCTCGGCGGCAGCGCGATACTTCTCGACCATCACGCGGCCGCGGGCGGCCGGGTCGAAGGCGAACAGCACGCTCCAGCGTCGCGCGGACGAATAGCCCGACGGCACGTACAGGGCGTACGTCTGCGTGGCGTCGCCCATGCACTCGACGCGCTCGATGACGACGCCGTGCGGTAGCTCCGGCTGTGCGAATGCGCTCCGCGCACACACGCAGAGCGCGAGCAGGACTAGGGCGACCCGGGTGGCCGACAAGGTGAGGGCGATTATCGCTGAGGATCGTCGCCGTGAGCCGGCGGCGGACCCTAACGTAGCAGCCAATACGCGAGCGCGGCGACGATCGCCACGACGACTGCCACGACCACCCACACCCGATTAGCGTGAGGCGCGGCCATTTGTGCCATCGGCGCCGGCGCGGCCTCGTCGCCGGCCGCGCCAACCGCACTCTCCATCACCTCGTCGCGCCTGGCGCGTGCCGCGAGTACTGGCACCGGCGGCGTGGCTCTCAGTGCCGCGGTGAGCTCGAGCGGAGGCTCAGTGGTGATCCGCCTCGCGTGGAAGTGGCCAAGCTCCCGGGCCCGGTGTTCGACCGACCACGGAGCGCCGATCGGCGGCAGCGCGCGCACCATCGATGTCACCTCCTCGAGCTCCTTCAGCGCCTGCCGGCAATCCGGGCACGTCTCGAGATGGCTCGCGACCAGGCGGCGCTCCTCGTCGGAGAGCCCTCCTTCGTCTCTATCTGCCCATCGTGGCAGCAGTTCGCGGATCTCGTCGCAGTTCATGATCGAAACGCCGCCAGCTTCTGCTGGAGGTCCAGCCGTGCGCGATAAAGCCGTGTCTTCACCGTGTTGACCGGCACGTCGATCGTCTGCGCGATCTCCTCATAGCTCAGCCCTTCCACTTCGCGCAGCAGGATCACCGCGCGGAAGGCGGGCTCGAGCTCTCCGATCGCGCGCTCGACGGCGTCACGCGTCTCGCGCCCGAGCGTCCGCCGTTCTGGATCGGGCGCATCGTCGGCGATGCTGTCGAGCAGGTTGTCCTCGCCGGGCGGCTCCGCCGGCGCGTGCTTACGGCTGTCGAGCCTTGTCAGGCAAACGTTCATCGTGATGCGGAACAGCCACGTGCTGAGCGCCGCCTCGGCGCGGAAGCTCTCGAGCGCCGAGAGCACGCGCTCCCACACCACCTGCGTCGCGTCCTCGGCGTCCTGCCGGTGGCGGAGCATCCGGAGCGCCAGCCCGTACACACGCCCGCTATGCTCGCGGATCAGCGTCTCCCACGCCTCCAGCCAATCCTGCGCACTGTCGGGGTGCCTGAGCCGAGCCAGCAGATGTATGTCGTCCGGCCTGCGCGGCAAAGAAATGCCTCGAGCGAATCCTAACACCACGACGCCTGTATGACCCGGAGAGACGCGGCGATGTTCCCGTCGCCGGGACCGCCCGGGAACAATTTTCATTCTTCCTGGTCTGACTGACAGAAGGGCGCTGTCGACCTGGCCGATGACGGCCAGCCGAACGGCGCGAAGGTGAACATGTCCCCGAACACTGCGGTCGGTGCGAAGGCCGGTCTCTTCACGGACTCGGGCGCGGCGGTCCCGCTCGCCGGCGTCCGCGTGGACGCCGAGATATCGAACCTGTGCGCCCGCGTGGAGATCACGCAGCGCTTCGTCAATCGCGAGTGCACGCCGATCGAGGCCGTGTACGTCTTTCCGCTCGACGAGTCTGCCGCGCTCTGCGGATTCAGCGCGATGATCGGCAGCACGCTGGTCGTGGGCGAGGTCATGGAGCGATCGAAGGCATTCGAGACCTACGACAAGGCACTGGAGGTCGGGCACGGTGCCTTCCTCCTCGATCAGGAGCGCCCAGACGTCTTCACCGCCAGCGTCGGCAACGTCCTGCCGGGGATGGAAGTCACCCTGCGCCTGGTCTACGTCACCGAGCTAAAGCTGGAGGGCAGTGCATTGCGCTTCGTGCTGCCGACCACCGTATCGCCTCGATACGCGCCGCTGGCGGACCGCGTCGGCGCAGCGGGCATTGATGCTGAGCGGGTCAACCCTCCGGTGGACTGGCAGGTGCCGTACGGTCTCTCGCTTGCCGTTCGTCTCGCGCTCCCTGGCGGGCTCGTCCGCGTGGAATCGCCTTCGCATCCGATTCGCGTCACGTGGCAGGACACGCAGGCCACGGTGACGCTCGCGCACGAAGAGGTCGCGCTCGATCGCGACTTCGTGCTCACCGCGGAAGCATCGGGACTCGACTCACCGCGCGCGTGGGTCGAGCAGGACGATGATGGGCGCCATGCGATCGCGCTCGCCTTCCGTCCCCGGCTGCCGGTCGCCACCGTCCCCGCTGAGATCCTCTTCGTCGTCGATCGATCCGGCTCGATGGGCGGGCCCTCCATCGACGAAGTGCGCAAAGCGCTCGGGTTGTGCCTGCGATCGATGACCCCGGGCTGCAAGTTCAACATCGTCGGCTTCGGTTCGAGTTTCGAGGCGCTGTTCCCGTCGAGCCGCTCGTACGACGACGCCAGCCTGCGCGCGGCGAGCGCGCACGTGGGCTCGCTGCAGGCCGACCTGGGAGGCACCGAGATCCTCGAGCCGCTGCGCTTCGCGCTGGAGAGCCCCCGGGACCATGGGTTGACCAGGCAGATCGTCGTGCTGACCGACGGCCAGGTGACCAACACCGACGCCGTCCTGGCGCTGGTGGCGGAACACTCGGGCGAAGCGCGCATCTTCACGTTCGGCATCGGTCATGGCGCCAGCCATCACCTCGTGCACGGCCTGGCGCGGGCCGCAGGAGGGCATGCCGAGCACATCTCGCCTGGCGAGCGGATTGAGCCGAAGGTGCTGCGCCAGTTCGCCCGGATCATGTCGCCGGCCCTGACCGACGTGCGGATCGACTGGCGCGGCATCAAGGTGATCCAGATTCCGTCGAGCGTCCCGCCCGTGTTCGACGGAGGCCGCCTGCTGGTGTACGCCTTCACCGATGGCGTCGCCCCCGCGAGCGTGCGGCTGACGGCGGCGTCGGCGTCCGGCCCGGTGAGCTTCGAGGTGCCGATCGAGCAGGCGTCCGTCACGCGCGGTCGGACCGTGGCAACGCTCGCCGCGCGCGTGCGCATCCGCGAGCTGTCGGAGGCGCCCGGGCTGCTCAAGGGTCGCGGCTCGCTGCAGAGACGCGCGGAGCACGACGGCGCGTCCGAGATCGTGGCGCTTGCCAGGCGCTATGGGCTGATGTCCAGCGAGACCTCGTACGTCGCGGTCGAGCAGCGCGAGACGCCGATGGTCGGCGACATGAAGCTGCGCCGCGTGCCCGTCGCGCTCACCTCGGGCTGGGGCGGACTGCTGGACGGATCGCTTCGCACGCTCGCGGCACCGCGCGCGGCACGGGCCATGACGCTGGGACACACCGCCAGCATGGCGGACCTCAGTCCAGCTCCGGCATTCTGCCGTGCCGAGTTGGAGGCGCCGTCGATGCTTCAGAGGACGGCGTCCACTGCCGCGCGCGCCATCGACCACCTGCGCGGGCTTGCGGCGCGCCGCCCCGATTCACCTCCTGCCTCTGGGGCGAGCGGCATGGACGCGATCGTCGCGCTGCAGCGTGCCGGCGGGTGGTGGGATCTCGACGAGGCGCTGGCGCGTGCGCTCGGTCTCGACGTCGCGACGCTGAGGGCCTTGCTGCCGGACGGCTGCGATGCGCGACGCTGGGCGACCGCGGTCGCTATCGCATGGCTGGAGCGTCACGCCGCGTCGCAGGAGGACGAGTGGCGGCTGCTCGTCCGAAAAGCCCGCCAGTGGCTCCGCGAGGCCGAAGGAGCCGAGTCGAGTGGACTGTTACTCGATGCTGCGGCGCGCTTTCTCGCGCAGCGGACGGCCGTGGTCTGACACTCTCAGGAGGCTTGGGCGTATCCCAACTCAGCAGCTCGGACAACGCTCAGGTTGGGTAGAGTGTCGAGAATCGTGGCTCGGCTCCGACGTTGCCCATGAGGTGCGGGATACGTCATGAGGAAGAAGATCCTGATTGCGCTTGGTGTCCTGGTCCTGCTGCCGGTCGCCGGCATCGCCGCGCTCTTTGCGACGAGAGAGCCGCCGGACGGTCCGCGAGTCGAGGTCGATCGAGAGGTTGTCGGGGTCGAGGCCGGCGGCTCGTACGCGTGGATCGTGCGGACACCGCACGGCGCCGTGCTGGTCGATGCCGGGCTGGACGCCAGCGGCGCTGCCATACTTGCAGAGCTCAAGTCAGCAGGCGTCCAGCCGCAGCAGGTCCTCGCCGTGCTCATCACGCACGGCCATCCCGACCACTACGCCGCGGCCACGCTGTTCCCGAAGGCCGAAGTCCTGGGGGGAGCGGACGACATCCCCATGATGCACGGCGACGGCCGGCACTACTCGACGTTCGGGAGGGTGATGAGCGCGCTGATGCCGCTGCCAAAGGGACCGGATGCGGTCACGCCGTTGCGCGGTGGCGAGCAGCTCGAGTTCGACGGCGCTCGCTTCGCCGTCATCGCGACTCCGGGTCACTCACCGGGCAGCGTCGTCTATCTCTACAAAGACGTGCTCTTCACCGGGGACTCGCTGATGCGGAAGGGCGACGGCGTCACGATCGCGCCGTCGCTGTTCTCGGAGGATTCCGCCGAGAACCGTCGATCCTTGATACGACTCGAGCGGCTGTCATTCGACAAGATTGCCGACGGGCACGCGGGCGTCACCCTCAACGCGAGGGTGAAGCTGGCGCGGCTCCTCGCCGGTACGTGAACGGCACAACCTGGTCGTGCGCGCCGCTCGCGCTGAGCCCAAGACGGTCCTTACTAAGGGTCAGAATATGATACGATAATGGCCATGAAAAAGGTCTCTATTCAGGACCTCAAAGCCCAGCTGTCGGCCGCCGTCGAGGAGGCTCATGCTGGACACACCATCGTGATCACACGACACAACGAACCTGTGGCGCAGCTCGGTCCGGCGCGGGCGGAACACGTGCACCAGGGCACGCGGGTCGGCATGGGGCGGGTCCACCCGGCGCTGAAGCGCGGCACCAAAGGCCGATACCTCGCGGTGCTGCTCGAAGACCGGGGCGCTCGGTGACGCCGCCGTCGGACGCGATGCCGGAGCGCCGCCGCCTGTACGTCGATACGTCTGCCTATCTCTGCATGCTGTTGGCCGAGGACGGTGCCGATCGCCTGTCGGCGGAGACCGCCGGCGCGGAGTTGCTGTCGAGCGTCCTGCTCGTCCTCGAAACGCGGCGCAATCTGGTCCGGCTGGCGAGGGAGGGCGCGCTGACACCAGCGCAGTACAAGACCTGCATGGACCGCGTGATCGAGGACCAGCAGTTGTTCGCGTTGCGCGACCTGACGCTGGATCTCTGCGAATCCAATCTGCTGCCCGCCATCGCCACGCCCCGATCACTCGACCTGGCACACCTGCGCACCGCGCTGTGGTTTCATCGCGAGGCGCGCATCGCGCGGTTCGTGACGATGGACGGTTCGCAGGAAGAGGCGGCGAATGAACTGGGACTTCCGGTGTGAGCCTCATTTCCGATGCCGTTCCAGGCGACGATCTCGGTCATAGGCAACAAACCCGGCTGCCCACTGCCGTAGATCATGTTTTCACTTTGCAAGAGACGCGGTGCCGCGCATCGCGTCCCTTGCAAACGCCGCACAGCGCACGGATTCGGGGGCGCGTCTCCCGAACTCTCCGAGAATCGTCTCGAGCACGGGCAGCATCGCTCCCGCCCGCTTCGCGCGGATGATGACGTCCCACAGCGGCTCGAACTTCTTCCATCCGGCCGAGTACGCCAGGTGGCGCAGGCCTGCTATTACATCGGCGTGTGCGGCGGCGCCGCGCGCAATCGATCGCCACCGGTAGAACTCGCGATAGGCCCACTGGTAGCCTTCTTCGAGCTGCGCGCCCGACATTCGGGCGGGCTGGAACACCGTGTGACGCGTGTCGTAGATGTCCCAGTCGTACACCGTCAGCCGGCCCTGATTCGCGATGCGGCGGTAGAGCGCCGTGCCGGGGTACGGCGTGAGGATGTGGAACGTCGCCGTCTCGATGCCGTGCTCGATGGCCCACTCGACCGTCCGCTCGAACACCGACGGTTCGTCGCCGTCCATGCCGAAGACGAAGCTGCCGTTGATCATCACGCCGAGATCGTGCAGGCGACGGATGGCGGCAGCGTAGTCGCGCCGCATGTTCTGGTACTTTCGCTGTTCGACGAGATTGTCAGGGTTCAGCGTTTCGAACCCCACGAAGAGGCTTCGAAGGCCCGCGTCCACGGCCCGCTCGAGCAGCCCAGGCGCGAGCACCGCGTTCACCGTGCCGGCGGCCTGCCACAGACGCCCCATGCCGCGCATGCCGTCGAAGAGCGCCGTGGCGAAGCGGCGGTCGCCGAACAGGTGGTCGTCCAGGAAGTAGAGATGTCGGCCGGGCAGCCGCTCGATCTCCGCGAGCGCGGCATCGACCGTCTGCGTGTAGAAGGACTTTCCGCCCTCGAAGAACGCTTCCTTGTAGCAGAAGTCGCAGACGTGCGGGCACCCGCGCGAGACGACGATCGAGTTGGGCACGAGGTAAAGGCGGCGCTTGATCAGGTCGCGGCGGATGGGAGGCAGGCCCGCCAGCGTCCGGAGGGTCGACTGGTAGACGCGCGCCGGACAACCGCGACGAAAGTCCCGCAGGAATCGCGGCCACGTGTCTTCGCCGGGGCCGAGGAAGATGCTGTCGGCGTGGAGGGCGGCCTCGGCGGGCAGCGATGTCACGTGTAGGCCGCCCAGGGCCACGTATGCGCCGCGCTGCCGATAGTGGTCCGCGATCGCGTACGCGCGCCGTGCCGAGGTGATGTAGACCTGAATCACCACGAGATCCGGCGCGTCGTCCAGGCTCAAGCGTTCCACGTGCTCGTCCTGGATCTCGACTTCCGCGTCGTCCGGCAGGTAGCCGGCGAGCGTCGCCAGGCCCAGCGGCGGGAACAGCGAGTATTTGATCGGACGCCAGAACGGGCTGGTGGCCTCCGTGAGTGCGGGCAGGATCATCTTGACCCTGAGTCGTGACATCAATGCCTCCGCGGGAAGCATCGATGCTCATGGGGGTCGGAGTCCTCAGCGATTCGTGAGGGATGCGTGAGATGGGGGTGAGGGTTCGGGGGTTCTGGGGGTTGGAGGGTTCTGAGGGTTCGGTTCGAGGGTTCGGGGGTTCGGGGGTTCGAGGTCCGCGAAACTCACCTGTCAGGCCGACCGTATCCATGAGTGATGGAGGCCACGACCATGGCAGTGAGGAGTCCGGGCACGGCTTCGGTGCTGAGCCTGATCATTCCGGGCGTGGGCCAGTTCTACAACGGCGATTTCCTGCGCGGCCTGTTCTGGCTCATCGTGACGCCGGGCCTTTGGATCGGTTCCGGCGGGACGCTCGGTTGGATCTGCCACATCATCGCGGCGATGACCGCGTACCATCGCGCGACGGTCAAAAACCGGCTGTTACACGTGTAGACTCGCGCGTCGCAGTGGCTCCGGGCCGCGCCAGAGGCCAATGGAAGCGAGGCAGGCTACTTGAGGCCGGTCACCTGATAGAGGCTGTACAGCGATCGGACGTAGACGTAGGCGTACGACTTCCCGTCAGGTGTCAGACGAGCGTCGGCCACGGCGTTAACGCCGACCGTGTCGCGCGGACCGATCTCGCGCACGAGCGTCCGCTTGCCGGTCGTCACGTCGAGCGCGAAGATCTTCGCAGGAAGTCTGCCCTGCCGCACAAAGAGCACGCGGCCGTCCTCTCTCCACCGCAGCGGCCTGTCCTCGGGGTCGGCACCGCCGATTGGCTGTGGCTCGCCACCGTCCACCGGGAACCGCATAATCTGATCCTTCTGCCGGGCCGCGACCCACTTGCCATCCAGCGTCAGCGTGTCACTCCGCGCCGCGACGCCTTCCGGAGTCACCGGCCTCGGCGCACCACCGGCGAGGTCCTGCACGTACATGCGCTCGCCTTTGCCTTCCTCGACTCCGGTAAACAGGATGCGCTTCCCGTCGGGGAACCAACCGGCCCACGAGAAGGCCTTGATGCCGTGCGGGGGCACGGTTCGTGGCTCGCCGGCGCCGGTCGACAGCACGAGCAGCCGGTTCTGCACGAGGTCTATCGCGAGTGCCGAATGACCATCGGGGGAGAGTGACTCCGCTTTTCCTTTTCCAAGCCGGACAGCCGCCGACCTGTCCGTGCCTCGCAGGTACACGGCGTAGCCAGGGCCTCCCGCTGCGCCCTCCTCGGCGAACAGGAGCCGGTGGCCGTCCGCCGAGAGGTCGGTGACCCACGAAAAGTCCATCCACGTGAGCTCGCTCTCCTCGGTTGCGCCCGGCGCGAGCGCCATGATCGAAGGCCGCCGGGTGCCGTGCGCCACGAGCGCTCGTCCGTCCGAGGCGATGTCCTGCAGCTCCAGGCTCCCAGGGGCGCTCATGACGGTGCGCAGGCGCCCGGCGAGCGTCGCGGCGAACAAGGCGTGGTCGGTGCCGCCTGGCGTCTGGCCTCCACCAGATGCACTGAACCAGACCTCGCGCCCGTCAGGCGACCAGTGCGCGCCGAACAGGTCTTCCCATCCCGCCGAGATGGTCGTTTTGGTCCCGGCGAGATCCACCACGATGACATCCCCGCGGCTGTCGGTCGCCACGGGGTGCTCGAACAGCGCGACGCGGTCGCCCTTTGGCGAGACGGCCACGTCGCTCAGCCATCCGCGCGCCTGGTAGAGCGTGTGGCCGATGGGAAACTCGAGGCTGTCGCGTCCGCCTCCGATGTGGACCACGGCCAGCGACTCGCCGTCGGGGCTCCAGTCGGCCGATCGCACGTTCTCCAGCACTTCCCGTGGGGCGCCGCCACCGATGGGAACGCGAGCGAGCACGGCGTCTTTCCCAGGCCGATCCAACAGGACAGCCATCTCTCCGTTGCGAGAGACGGCCTGAAGGTCGGCTTTCATGCCGAGGGGCCGTGATTCAGGGCTGCCCAGCTGCGTTGAGTAGATTTCGAGCGGCCCGCCTTCCCAGTTGGCGGCATAGACGACCGTGTGTCCATCGGGCGCGAACTTCGCAAAGCTCACCGAGCCGCGCCTGAACGTCAGCGGCTCGAACCTTGGCGACGTGGAACCCGCGGTCGATCGGCCAGCGAAAAACAGGGCCACTCCCACGGCAGCGACGAACGCGGCCAGAGCCGCAGGGCGGAGCCAGCGTCGGTGCGGAGACAACGCCTCAACGTTGGCCTGGCTCGAGACCCCGGACAACGCCTCGATGTCGAACGCGATGTCACGGGCCGACTGAAAGCGCTCTTCCGGGTTCTTCTCGAGGCAGTGGAGGACGATCCGGTCGAGGGCGGGCGGCATTGCCTGCCCCCCGTTTCCCGCTGGCGCCGGATCCTCCTTGAGGATCGCGTTCATCGTCTCGACGGCCGAGTCGCCCTGGAATGCGCGCTGGCCAGTCAGCATCTCGTAGAGCACGACACCGAAGGAAAAGATGTCGGAGCGGTGATCGACGGTCTGCCCGCGCACCTGCTCGGGCGACATGTAGCCGACGGTCCCGAGCACCGTGCCCGCGCTCGTCTTGGGAGTGGCGTGGGCGAGCGCGGTCTCGGCGTCCACCGTCACGCCGGGTTCGGTCATCTTGGCGAGGCCGAAATCGAGGATCTTGACCCGTCCGTCACGCGTCACGAAGACGTTGTCTGGCTTGAGATCGCGGTGGACGATGCCCTTGTCGTGGGCCGCGGCCAGCCCCTTGGCGATCTGCGTGGCGTAGTCGATCGCCTTGCGATGCGGCAGCGGAGTGTTGCCGATGCGCGCGCGGAGCGTGTCGCCGTCGAGCAGTTCCGACACGACATAGGGCGCGCCCTCGTAAGTGCCGATGTCGTAGACGCCGAGGATGTTGGGGTGATTGAGGGCCCCGGTGGCCCGCGCCTCCTGCTCGAAGCGGCGCAGGCGTTCCTGGTCGGCCGCAAACGAGGCCGGCAGGACCTTCACGGCGACCTGGCGCCCCAGGCGCGAATCGTGCGCGCGATAGACTTCCCCCATCCCGCCTGCGCCGAGCGGCGCCACGATCTCATACGGGCCAAGCCTCGTCCCTGTGGTCAGGTTCATGTGTGCAGGCAGTATGACACCGTATGGCTGAGGTGGGAGTGCCGCGACTTTGGAAGGAGTAACCTAGGCGGGCATTTAAGGCCTCCCCGGAGCGTTGATGTCCGATCCCGTTCTCTGGCACCGGCTGCAGTTCGCCTTCACGATCGTCTACCACTACCTCTTCCCGCAGCTCACGATGGGCCTCGCGCTGCTCATCGTCGTGCTCAAGTGGCTGGGGCTGCGAGACGATGGCTGGAACGACGCCGCGCGATTCTGGATCCGGATCTTCGGCATCAACTTCGCCGTCGGCGTCGTCACCGGCGTGCCGATGGAGTTCCAGTTCGGCACCAACTGGGCGGCGTTCTCGAGATACGCGGGCGGCGTCATCGGCCAGACGCTCGCGATGGAAGGGCTGTTCGCGTTCTTTCTCGAATCGAGCTTCCTCGGCCTGCTCGTCTTCGGCGAGCATCGGCTGAGCCGGCGCGGTCACTTTTTCGCCGCCGTCGCCTTGTTCGTGGGGAGCTGGCTGTCCGGATACTTCATCGTCTGCACCAACGCGTTCATGCAGCACCCCGTCGGCCACGCCATCGGTGGCGACGGGCGGCTGCAGCTGGCGGATTTCTCCGCGTTCGTGCTGAACCCCTGGGCGCTCGCGCAGTACGCGCACAACATGGTGGCGACCGTCGTCACCGGGTCATTCGTGATGGCCGCGGTCGGCGCGTTCTACGCACTCCAGCATGTGCACGTCGATCACGCCAGGCGCTTCCTGCGCGTTGGCGTCCTCGCCGGCCTGACCGCAAGCGTGCTGGTGGCATTTCCGACCGGCGACGGGCAGGCGAAGCTCGTGGCGCGCTATCAACCCGAGAGCCTCGCGGCGATGGAAGGCCGCTTCGAGAGCGGGCCGATGGCCGAGATCGTCCTCATCGGTCAGCCCAACGTCAGGGAGAAGCGGCTCGATAACCCGATCGTCGTGCCCGGCGTCCTCAGCTTCCTCGCATTCGGGACGTTCCACGCCAACGTCCCCGGGCTCGATCAGTTCCCGATCAACACGTGGCCCGACAACATCGAGCTCCTGTACTACTCGTTCCACATCATGGCCGGCCTCGGCACGCTGCTGATCCTGACAATGGCGGTGGCCACACTGCTCGAGTGGCGAGGCTCGCTCTTCACGAGCCGGCCGATGCTCTGGGTCCTGATGCTCGCGTTCCCTTTCCCCTACATCGCGACGACCGCGGGCTGGATGACGGCGGAGCTGGGACGCCAGCCGTGGATTGTCTACGGGCTGATGCGGACGGTGGACGGAGCCAGTCCAACGGTGCACTCGGGGACGACGCTGTTCACGCTGCTGGGGTTTTGCGGCCTCTACTTCGTGCTCGGGGTGTTGTTCCTGTTCCTGATCGGCCGCGAGATCTCGCACGGGCCTGATCTGGCACCGGGGTCAGACGCTGTCAAGCACTCTTCACAACCCTTAACAGCGCCTGACCCCGATATGCCATCGCGGGAGGTGCGCCGTGGTTGAGCTCTGGTACGGCATCGCCTCGGTAATGCTGGCGGCATACGTCGTCCTCGATGGGTTCGACCTGGGCGCGGGCGCGTTGCATCTGCTGGTCGCGCGCACCGATCGGGAACGGCGTCAGGTGCTGGCGGCGATCGGGCCGTACTGGGACGGCAACGAAGTCTGGCTGCTCGCCACTGGCGGCGTCCTGTTCGTCGCGTTTCCGTCCGTGCTCGCCTCGGGGCTGTCCGGGTTCTATTTCGCGATCATCCTCGTGCTGTGGATGCTGATTTTGCGCGGCATCTCGATCGAGTTCCGCAGTCACGTGGAGCACCCGCTGTGGCGAGCCGCGTGGGACTTCATCTTTGCGGCGGCGAGCCTCGTGCTGCCAGTCCTGTTCGGCGCCGCGCTCGGCAACCTCGTGCGCGGGCTTCCGCTCGGCGACGATGGGTGGTTCTCGCTCGCGCTCTTCACCGACTTCACGGCGAAGCCGCCTGTCGGCATCCTCGATTGGTACACCGTGCTGTCGGGCGTCTTCGCGCTGCTGGCGATCGCCGGCCACGGCGGTGCATTCCTGGCGTGGAAGACCGACGGCCAGGTGCAGGAGCGCAGCCGCCGGATCGCGATGCTGTCGTACGCCGCGGTGGCGGTCCTCTGGCCCCTTGCGACGCTGCTGACCGGATACGTCAACGCGCCCATGCTCGAGGCGTTGCCGGGCCGGCCCCTGGCGTGGCTGTCGCTCGCTCTGTCGGTCGCGGGATTGCTCCTCGTGGCAGTGGGGCTTCGTCAGAAGCGCGATGGCCAGGCGTTCCTCGGTTCGTGCGCGTTCCTGACGGGCATGCTGGCCGCCACCGCGGCGTGCGTGTTTCCGGTGATGCTGCGATCGATCGACCCCGGCGTCCATTCGCTCACGGCGTACAACTCGAGCGTGCCGGCCGCCAGTCTCGAGACGGCATTCACGTGGTGGATCGTGGGCTTCCCGCTGGCGGTGATCTACTTCGTCGTGCTGTTCCGGCTGCACCGCGGCAAGGCCGTCGCCGCGGAGGGCCGGCACGGGTATTAGCCGCGGAGCGCACGGAGAATTCTCGCCACGGAGGCGCGGGGAACGCGGAGAAATTCAGGGGGCATCCCACATGCGCGGCTTTGCCGCGCTCGGTCGAGCGCGTGTCCTCGCCAGCTGGACACTCTGGATAGCCCCTGAAATTTCTCCGAGCTCTCCGTTTCTCCGTGGCGGAGCTCTTCTGTGCTCTCCGTGGCTGCTACGATTACGCAGTCGATTGACGAATGACCGCGAACGACTTCCGCAAGCTCGCGCTCGGTCTTGCCGATGTGATCGAGTCGGCGCACATGGATCATCCGGACTTCCGGGTGGGCGGGAAGATCTTCGCGACGCTGGGCTATCCGGACGCGTCGTGGGCCATGGTGTCGCTTCGGCCGGTCGATCAGGATCTGTTCATCCAGGCCGATCCGCTCGCGTTTGTTCCGGTGAAAGGCGCCTGGGGCAAGCAGGGCGCCACGAACGTTCGCCTCAGCAAGGCGACGAAGGCGCTGGTGAAGAGCGCGCTCGAGAGCGCCTGCCGCTACCGGATCGAGAAGACCGCTGCTACCGCCCCGCGAGGCGGCCGCCGAGCAGTGCCGCCGGCGTCATCAGCAGGAGCGCGGCAAGCTGCGACCACTTCGCGCCGCTCGCGCCCACCAGCGACCCCGTCGCGGCGACGGCGATGACCGCCGAGACGATGGCCGCGTGAAACAGGGGGCGGCCGGGCGCCAGCCTGGCGGCAAGCCACCCGGCGCCCAGCGCGAACACCACTCCGTAAGCCACGCTGAAGATCTTGAAGCCGAGCCGCGTGTTGGCGTGAGGGTCAACGCCGGCGATCTGGAACAACAGGACCGCCGAGAGGCCGAACACCAGATAGCCGGCAATCACGGCGAACACCGAACGGCCCGTCGGCACGGCGGGCAGCGTAACACACCCTAGTTGAGAATCGTCGCCTTCACTTCAACCGTCACTTTCCGATCGCTGATCGGGTCTGCCGACTGGGTCACCAGCAGCGGCTTGCCGTTCTCGAGCAGCGCCGTCAGCGACTCGTTGATCGACACCTGAACGATTTTGTCGGAGTTCGCTTCGACTTCTGAGTTCCGACCCTGCGAGTACTCGATCGTGAGCTCCAGGCTGATACGGCCATCCTGCGTGACGGTCGGCCTGGCGTCGACGTTGAGCGGCGCGCCGCCGTAGATCCGGCTGGTGATCTGGGATCGGATCCGGCCCCATTGCCGGTTGCTGGTCGTCAGCATCACGGTCTTGTTCACCGTTGGCACGCCGGTCTGCTGATCGGTGAGCGTGAACTCGACCCGCACGTTGGGGCCCGGGGGAACCT
>Ga0207701_10004075_pt1 | contig 14885 bp, 18 predicted proteins | sample KBSSwiSSwithPhiX_FD_184294 | JGI IMG/M metagenome (GOLD analysis project Ga0207701, IMG submission 184294) | Switchgrass rhizosphere bulk soil microbial communities from Kellogg Biological Station, Michigan, USA, with PhiX - S5 (SPAdes) (version 2) | ecosystem: Environmental > Terrestrial >... | reverse complement strand
CTCTATCTGCAGGCGGCGGCGCGCGGCATCGGCGTGATCGTCGGCCTCGAGGCGAGCTTCCATCCGTTCATGGGCTTTCCGGCGTTCAAGGAGATCGCCGGCCTGCCGCTCGCCGCGCGCGCCGCGGCGATGCGCGAGCCGGCGAGGAAGGCCCGGGTGCTGGCCGAGAAGTCGGATCCGGTCGCCGGCGACGGCACGGCGATTCCGCCGCTGGTCGACATCCTGCTGGCGAGGATCGAGCTGATCAGCGGCCGGATGTTTCCGCTCGGCGAGAACCCCGACTACGAGCCCAGCGTGATGCAGAGCTTCCTGGTGCGGGCGAAGCAGCGCGGTGTCAGCGCCCTCGAGGCGCTCTACGACCACCTGGCCGAAGGCAGCGGCGAGAACCTGATCTACTTTCCGATCTTCAACTACAACGACGGCACGCTCGCGGCGGTGCGCCGCATGCTCGAGCATCCGCGCGCGCTCGCCGGCCTGAGCGATGCCGGAGCGCACGTCGGCACGGTCTGCGACGCGAGCTTCTCCACCTTCATGCTGAGCCACTGGGTGCAGGGGCGCGAGGGCAGCCGGTTGTCGCTCGAGCGCGCGGTGGAGATGATGAGCGGACGCAATGCCCGCTACCTCGGCCTTGCCGATCGCGGGCGGATCGCGCCCGGCCTGCGCGCGGACCTCAACCTGATCGATCCAGCGCGCCTGCGCCCCGGGACGCCGCGGCTGGTGCGCGACCTGCCCGCGGGCGGCAAGCGCTTCCTGCAGAAGGCCGAGGGCTACGTCGGCACCTGGGTCGCGGGCCGGCCGGTGCAGCGCGACGGACAGGTGAGCGGCGATCGACCCGGGCGGCTGGTTCGCCTGGGCGGGCGCTAGCGGACGCGGGACCGCGCTCCGCCGTCCCGCACCCGGGCGAAGCCCGCGAGTGATCAGGCGGCGAGGCGAGCCCGCCGCCGCCGCAGCAGCGCACGCAGGCCCAGGCCGCCGGCGAGCAGCACCAGCGCCCAGGGCAGCAGGGCGATCGCCAGGCCGATCAGCGTCGCCACGCTGTGGGCCAGCACATGGCCGGCGTGCAGCACCGCGTTCTTCACCGGCAGCCACATGCCGGCTTCGAGCACCGCCGGCCGGGCGCTGAAGGCGACCGTGACGCGCACCTTCTCGGTGTTGTTGGCCAGGAGCTTGCGCCGCGTCGCCAGGCTGTCGAGCTCGCTCTGTACCCGCGTCAGCTCGCGCTCGACCTCGACCAGGTCCTTCAGCCGGGCGTTCGGCGTCGCCATGAGCTTGCGCAGGCTGTCGCGGAACTCGGCCATGTTCTTCAGCCGCGCCTCGACGTCGACCACCTCGGCCGTCTTGTCCTCGGCGGCGGTGCCGTGCCGGCCGATCGTGCCGAGGCCGCCGAGCCGCTCGAGGAACGGCGTCAGCGCCGCCGGCGGAAGGCGGGCGTCGAGGTAGGCGGTGGCGGGAGCGCGCTCGTTGTCGCGGGCGATGTGCGAGGCCAGCAGCTCGCAATCGGCCGCGAGGCAGGCGGTTTCGGCCGCCTTCCAGGCGGCCTCGACCGCGTCCGCGGCGATGATGACGGCGAGATCGTGGCGCACCGCAACGTGGCGCTGGCGGATCGGCAGGGCGTCGACGGCGGGCGCCGGTGCGGCCGCGGGAACGATCTTCTGCACCGCCGGCGGGGCGGCGACGGCCGGCGGGGCCGACTCGCCGGCTGCCAAGAGGGAGCCGGTACCGCGGCGCTCCGCGGTGCGCGCCGACGTCCCGAGCGAAGCCTCCGGCGACGATTCGCCCGGGCGGTCGCAGCCGGGCAGGGCGAAGGTCAGGACGAGCAGCACCAGCGAGCCGGCGCGCTGCAGAGCGAAGCGCATGCAATCTCCTCGAAGCGGATGGACGGTCCAGCCTGGTACGTTTGACAGATGGCGACGGGGTGGGGGTGGCGCAAAATGCCTGCGTCGCCGTCACCGAGCACCACGCCGTGAAAGATCGAAGGAGAGAGCTGCGTCCGAACACGCGTCTGCAGTTGCTGAGCGTCTCGGGCCGGCTATCCGGCCTTTCCGCGGCAGACCTGGAGCGCACCCTGACGCTGCTCTATGTGTCGCAGCCGCTGCGCTGGCAGACCTTCATGGACGAGGCGCAGGTGCTGATTGACGCCGCCGGCGAGTACGACAGCGGCTTTGCCGAGACGGTGCAGCCGGTCGACGGCTAAGCGACTGAAAAAATTTGTTTCAACCGCAAGCGTGGACAAGCTTGTGAATAACCTGCGCGCAAGCTTTCGAATCGCGCTCGCTGGCTCGCAGATCCTCCGGTTGCTACCTTTTTAGGCAGGCTCGGCCGGAGGTCGATCCGGCCTCCGAACGGGCTTTTCGAACCCGTCGCACGTCGCTAAGCTCGCGCCGATGCATGCGATCGCCCCTTCCCGCGGACGGGTCCTGACCGTCGACGACTCCGCGGAGATGCGGGTCCTGGTGACGGCGTCGCTGGAGGCGCTGGGCTACAGCGTCGCGGCGGTCGACAGCGGCTATGCGGCGCTGGAGGCGACCCGCCACGAAAGCTTCGATGCCGTGATCCTCGACGTCGACATGCCCGGCATGGACGGGCTGACGCTGGGTCGCGCGTTGCGCGGCAACCCGAAGACCTGCTCCTCGCGGATCGCCATGCACACCAGCATGGACGAATCCGTGGTCCGCTCGATCTTCGACGGCTACGACGCCTTCCTGCCGAAGCCGTGCGGGGCGCGGATGCTCGGCGAGTGCATCGACCGGCTGCTCAACAAGCCGCGGCCGCGTTAGCTCCGTAGGCCTCAGGCGTTTCCGGGGGTCGCGAAGGTCGGTGCCAGCACCGCCGGCGCCACCGCTTCCTTCGATTCCTCGAGCACGGTGATTCGCCACAGGGTGCGCGGATCGCCCGGATCGGTCAGCGTGGCCGAATGCAGCAGGGCGGCGTTGTCCCAGACGACGATGTCGCCGACGCCGTAGCGAAACCGTAGCTGGTAGCGCGCTGCGGTCGAGTGCGCGGCGAGCTCGTCGAGCAGGTCGCGGGCCTCGTCCTCGGGCATGCCGACGATCCCGAACGAGCTGCCCGAGACGGCGTACAGCGCCTTCCTGCCGGTGACCGGATGGGGTCGGGCGATGCGATGCGTGATCACCGGCATCTTCGCCTTCTGCTCGGCGCTCAGCACCGAGGCGGCGGTCCGGCTGGCCTCGTCGACGTCGTGGCGGTTGCCGTAGTGGTGGATCGCCAGCAGCGACTCGATCCGCTGCTTCATCGCCTCGGGCAGGTCGTCGTAGGCGGCCTGCTGGTCGGCGAACAGGGTATCGCCGCCGACCTTCGGAACGACTCGCGAATAGAGCGTCGTCGCGCGCGCCGGCACCTGCAGGTACGAGTAGTCGGTGTGGAAGTAGGAGCCGGCGTCCTGCAGGCCGGTGGGCTTGCCGTCCTTCCTGACGTTCGAGAGGATCAGGATGTTCGGATCGTCCGGATGGTGGAACTGGTCGATCACGTGCGGCTGCGGCGGACCGATGCGGCGGGCGAAGGCGAGGAACTGCGCCGCATCCAGATCCTGGGCGCGCAGCGCCAGGACGTGGTGCGCGTAGAACGCTTGCTCGAGGGCGCGAAAGTCGGCGTTGGCGAGCGGCTTCGCCAGGTCGACGCCTTCGGCTTCGACGCCGAATCCGGCCAGGGGATGAAAGCGGATCACTTCGGGACCTCGGGGGCGACACCCGCAGCGGCAGGGCACGCTCGCGACCCATCTTCGGTGTGTCGGCGGCGGCATGTCAACGCGGAGTTCCACGCGCCTCGCAAAAGCTGACATCCTCTGGCAGGTTCATTGATCTACAACCAGGGCTCCCACTCACGCGGAGCTTCACCATGAACATCGAGATCGATCGCCGTGCGGCCGTGGCGGCGCTTGCCGGCCTGGCCGGCACCCTGCCGGCGCCGGCATCAGCGTCCGCCTCGGCCGCGCCAGCCGACGCGAGCACCGGCGCCCGCGACTTCGACTTCTTCTTCGGCCGTTGGCAGGTCCGGCACCGCCGCCTCAAGGAGCGGCTCGCCGGCAGCCGCGAATGGGTCGAGTTCGACGGCACCTCGGTCGCCCAGCCGCTGCTCGGCGGCTTCGGCAATGTCGACGACAACGTCTTCGCCCTGGACGGCCACACCGTTCGCGGCGTGACCCTGCGCTCGTTCGACCCGGCGACCGGGCAGTGGTCGATCTGGTATCTCGACACCCGCGCGCCGCTCGGCCCGCTCGACCCGCCGGTGCGCGGCAGCTTTCGCGACGGCGTTGGCACTTTCCATGCCGACGACACCTTCGCCGGCCGGCCGATCAAGGTGCGCTTCACCTGGTCGGCGTTGGCGCCAGCGACGCCGCACTGGGAGCAGGCGTTCTCCGCCGATGGCGGCGCCACCTGGGAAACCAACTGGGAGATGGACTTCCGCCGTCCTTAGTAGCCCAGCAGATCCTGGAACACCGACAGGTCGATCCAGGTCATGTGCAGGTCCTGCATGCCGCGGCCGACCTTCGCCAGCGACGCCGCATCACTGCCCGCCTTGGCCTTCGCCTCGGCGAGCGCCTTCAGGGCCTGCTGCATCTTCGGCGTCGCGGCGGAGAGCTTGCCGGGAAACGCCTTGGCGGCGGCGGCCAGCGCCCGGTCCCTGGCGTCGAGGTCCTTGCGTTCCTTCTGCTGCTGTTCCAGGCGCTTGAGCAGGTCGCCATGCACCGCCACGACCTTCTGCGCCTCGGCGACGAAGCCATCGACGCTCTTCTTCAGCGCGTCCCTCGTGGCCGGGGGCAGCTTCGATTTCGCGAGATCGTCGCGCTGCTTGCACAGCGTCGCCAGGAGGGCGCGCTCGTCGCTGCTGCTCATGGTTTGCCTCCGTTCGGATCCGGCGACCGGGAGTGTCGCCGATCCTCGCGAGGCCCCTGCGTCAGTAGAACCAGCGCGCCGGAATCATCACCAGTTGCGGGAACAGCACCATCAGGAACATCAGGATGAACTGCGCGATCATGAACGGGACGACGCCGCGCGTCACCGCGTCCATGCCGACCTTGCCGACGCCGGCGACGGTGTTGAGCACCACGCCCACCGGCGGGGTGATCAGGCCGATGGCGTTGTTGATCATGAACAGCACGCCGAAGTAGACCGGGTCGATGCCGGCGGCGTTGACCAGCGGCATCAGCACCGGCGTCAGGATCAGGATCGTCGGCGCCATGTCGAGCGCGGTGCCGACGATCATCACCAGCACCATGATCGCGGCCATCAGCAGCTTCGGGTTGTCGTGCAGCGGCTGCAGCAGGGCGACCACCTGGCCGGGAATGTTCGCCACCGTGATCAGCCAGGCGCTGACCGCGGCCGCGGCGACCAGCAGCATCACCACCGAGGTGGTGCGCGCGGCGCGGACGAACACGCCGTAGAGCTGGTTCCACTTCATCTCCCGGTAGACGACGGTGGAAACGAACAGGGCGTAGACCGCGGCGACGACGCCGGCCTCGGTGGGCGTGAACACGCCGAACTTCAGGCCGACGATGATGATCACCGGCAGGCCGAGCGCCCAGAGCGCAGCGCCGACGGCGGCGACCACCTCCTTGAACGGTCGCCGTGGCGGCGAGGCGATGTTCTCGCCGCGCGCCAGCCACCACCAGGTGAGCCAGAGCGAGGCGCCGAGCATCAGCCCGGGCACGATGCCGGCGAGGAAGAGCTTGGAGATCGACACGTTGGCGGCGACGCCGAAGATGACGAAGCCGATGCTCGGCGGCAGGATCGGCGCGATGATCCCGGCCGAGGCGATCAGGCCGGCCGAGCGCGCCTTGTCGTGGCCCGCGGCCACCATCATCGGCAGCAGCAGGGTGGTCAGCGCCGCGGCGTCGGCGACCGCCGAGCCCGACATTGCCGCCATCAGGCAGGCGGCGATGATGACCACGTAGCCGAGCCCGCCCCGGATGTGGCCCACCATCGCCAGCGCCACGTCGACGATGCGGCGCGACAGGCCGCCGACGTTCATCAGCTCGCCGGCGAGCAGGAAGAACGGCACTGCGAGCAGCGGATAGCTGTTGGCGCCGTTGATCAGGTTCTGCGCCAGGATCTGCGGGTCGAGCATGCCGAGCTGCCACATCAGCGCCGCGCCGCACACCAGCAGCGCGAACGAGATCGGGATGCCGATCGCCATCGCCGCGAGCAGCGAGCCGACGAAGACCAGGATCGTCATACCTGCTCCTCGCGCACGATGACGAGGTCGGCCTCGCTGGCGTGGCCGGTCAGCAGCCGGTAGAGGTCGGCGAGCAGCACCAGCGCCGCCGAGACGCTGAAGACCAGGCCGACGCTGTAGAACCAGGCCATCGAGGCGCCGCTGGACGGCGCGGTGACGTCCCAGTTGATCTTCGTCTGCTCGAGCGAGCCGTTGAAGAGCATCCAGCACATCAGCAGCATCAGTGCGTAGGCGACGACCAGGCAGGCCTTCTTGCCGATCGGCCCGAGCCGGCCGACCAGCATGTCGGTGCCGAGGTGGGTGTGCTGGCGCAGGCCGACGACGCCGCCCATGAAGGTGAGCCAGACGAAGAGCCAGCGCGAAAGCTCCTCCGAGACCGCGATGCCGGAGTTGAAGCCGTAGCGCAGCACGACGTTGCCGAACACCAGCACCACCATCGCTGCCAGGCAGGCGGCAATCACGCCGTCGAGCAGCCGGCAGTAGCGCCGGAGGAACGCGTCCACTTCAGGTGCCGCCGGCTTCGCGGGCCATCTCGGCCAGCACGCGCAGGCCGGCGGTGTACGAGCGCCAGCCCAGGCCCTGGACCGTGCCCTTGACCGCCGGCGAGATGATCGAGTGCGACCGCCACGGCTCGCGCGCGGCGATGTTGCTCATGTGCACCTCGATCACCGGGAAGGGCATGGCCTTGATCGCGTCGTGCAGCGGCACGCCGTGCTGCGTCAGGCCGGCGGGGTTGACGAGCGCGCCCTGCACCGTGTCGATCCGCTCGTGCAGCTTGTCGATCAGCGCCCCTTCGTGGTTCGACTGGAAGCACTCGAGCTCGGCGCCGAGCTCGGCGGCCAGCGCCTGCAGCTTGGCGTCGATCTCGGCAAGCGTGGTCGTGCCGTAGATGTGCGGCTCGCGCCGGCCGAACAGGTTGAGATTGGGGCCGTGCAGCACAAGGAGCTTCATCGTCATCATCCTATCATTTTGGAAAGACTTTCCAAAATGGAAAATACTTAGCGTTTTCGCTAGCATCGCTTCATGAGCAGCCTCCTCGAGCGCGGTTTCCGGGTCCTGGAAATACTAGCCGTCCATCCCGAAGGCCGGGCCCTGTCCGCCCTCGCCGCCGAGGCCGGCTTGCCGCTCAGCGCCACCCACCGCCTGCTCGCGGAGCTGGCGCGCTGCGGCTATGTCCGTCAGGCCCGCAACCAGGGCGACTACGTGCTGACGATCAAGCTGGTCTCGCTCGGCCTGGGCTTTCTCAGCGCCTCCGGCGTCGTCGATGTCGCCCAGCCCTCGCTCGACCGGCTGGCCGAGGAATCGCGAGAGCTGGTGCGGCTGGCGATCGTCGACGGCAGCGAGCTGGTCTTCGTTGCCAAGGCGCAGGGCGCGACCCGGGGGCTGCGCTACGACCCCGACATGGGCCTGTCGGTGCCGCTCTCCTGCAGCGCCGCCGGCCACGCCTGGCTCTCGACGATGAGCGACGAGGAGGCGCTGGCGGCGGTCGCGCGGCAAGGCTTCGCCGGCCCGGACCACTTCGGACCGAAGGCGCCGACGACGGTGAAGGCGCTGCTCGGCTACGTTCGCGCCGCCAGGAAGCGCGGCTACAGCGTCATCAGCGAAGTGTTCGCGCCGGCGATGGCGGCGATGTCGGCGCCGGTGGTCTCGCGCGGCGTGGCGCTCGGCGTCGTCACCATCGCCGGGCCGCTGGTCCGGCTGACCGAGGCGCGGATGGCGAGCCTCGGCGAGCCGCTGATGGCCACGGCCGCCGAGATCGCCGGGCTGAGCGCGGCGTCCTCGCTGTTCCGCCGCTCGGCCTGACCGGCCCCGGCCCTGCCCCCGGGCTGCACCAAGGTCCAATAGCCGCGAGGGCGCGCGGTCGCTACCTTGCAACCTGCGGGCCCGCTTTTTGCGTGATACCGCACGCGCGATCCCTCGGGGAGCTTCAGGAGGCGTTCGCGGCGTCGAAGATCGCTCAATCGGGAGCTTCGCGTGCGGAAAGCCTTCATCGCAGGGGTCGTGCTGGCCTGGGCCTCGGGCCTCGCCGCCGCCGCTGATCTCAGCCCGACCGAGCTGCGCTGGCTGCGCGGCAGCTGGCCGGTCGTCGCCTACGCCAAGGCCGCGGGCATGCCGCTCGACATCGTCGTCCAGCCGCAGCCGACGCCGGGCCTGCCGCCGCTGGCGCTGGCCTTCATCGAGGGTCGCTGCAAGCTGGTGCTGTCGATGCGCGGCAATCCCGAAGCCGAGGCGACGCTGGCGCGGATCGAGCCGGAGCTCGTCGGCCCCGCCCTCGAACTCATGGCCGCGCACGAACTCGGCCACTGCCGTCGCTACCTCGACGGCGCCTGGCACGGCGTGCCCGCCGGCTTCGCCCACAGCCGCCCTTCGGGGCTCAGCGACGAGCAGCGCGAGGCCTGGGAGAGCATGAGCGCCGCGCGGCGCGAGGAGGGCTACGGCGACCTGGTCGGCCTGGCCTGGACCGCGGAGCACCATCCGCAGCACTACGCCCGGCTCCATGCCTGGCTGCTCGCCGAGCGCTCGCACGAGCTGGCGCCCGGCAGCCCGCACGACACCCTGGCCTGGGTGCGGCTGGCCACGGACCGCGACGCCTGGGCCGGCCCGTCGCTGTTCGCTGCCCCGGCGCGGCTCTGGCGCGTCGGCCTCGCCGCCGCCGACTGACCCTCCGGGCGGTAGCATCGCCGCCGACATGAGCCCGACGCAGACGATCCTCCTGGTGCTCGCCGGCGCGCTGCTCGCCGTCGGTGGGCTTGCCGCCACGGTGCATTTCCGCTGGCTGGCCTACGACATCGCCCTCTGGGTCGGGATGGCCGTCGTCTTCATGGCCTGGCGGGCGCTGCAGCCGGCGCTGCGCGCCCGCGAGGGCGAGCGGCGCAAGTCGCGCTGACCCTCAGCCGAACACCTGCTGCCAGAACCGGCCGACGGCGGCGCCGTCGGCCAGCGCGACGAAGGCGATTCCGGCCAGTGCGCCCGAAAGATGGGCGTCGTGGTTGATGCGCCCGTCCGGCCGGCGGGAGGCGAACCATGTGTAGGCGAGGTAGGCGAGGGCGAACAGGGGAGAAGGGATCGGCACCGGAATCGGCAGGATGTAGATCGAGCCGTTCGGGAAGTAGACGATGGCGGCGAACAGCACCGCGGTGATCGCCCCCGAGGCGCCGAGCGTGCGGTACTCGGGTTGGTGGCGGTGCCGGAGCCAGGTGCCGAGGTCGCTGACCAGCAGGCCGACGGCGTAGAGCCAGAAGAACCGCTCCGAGCCGATCGTCCGCTCCAGGCCGAAGGCGAACGCCCAGAAGGTGAAGGCGTTGAACAGAAGGTGCATGACGTCGGCATGCACGAAGCCGCTGGTGAGGAGGGTGACGTACTCGCGGTTCGGAACCAGCCAGTGCGGACGGAACAGGTTGCGCTCGACCAGCCCCGGCGCGGCGGCCAGGCCGATCGCGCTGGCGCCGACGATGACGGCGAGGAGCACGCCCGACACCGGGGCGCCCCCGGTCAGGACGTCGAGCGATTCCATGGCCCGATCCTGCCCCGGCAAGGGCGCAGGCAGAATGCATCGAGGCCGACGCCGCCGCGGCAGCGCCTGTCGGCCCGGAGCCTGACCGAGGCTCGCCGAAGACTCATCGAGGAGATCCCATGTTCGAAGCCCCCGTCGCCGCATCGTCGCTCGCCGGACATATCGATGCTGCCGCCAAGGAGATCGAGAGCCGGGTCATCACCTGGCGACGCGACATTCATGCCAACCCCGAGCTCGGCAACCGCGAGTTCCGCACCGCCGGCATCGTCGCCGAGCACCTGAAGCGGCTCGGCCTCGACGAGGTACGCACCGGCGTGGCCCATACCGGCGTGGTCGGCCTGCTGAAGGGCGCGCTGCCCGGCCCGGTGGTGGCGCTGCGCGCCGACATGGACGCCCTGCCGGTGGCCGAGGAGGTCGACGTCCCGTTCGCCTCGAAGGTGAAGGCGCAGTGGAACGGCGAGTCGGTCGGCGTCATGCACGCCTGCGGCCACGACGCCCACGTCGCCATCCTGATGGGCGTGGCCGAGGTGCTCGCCGGCCTGCGCGGCACGCTGCGCGGCTCGGTCAAGTTCATCTTCCAGCCGGCCGAGGAGCTGCCGCCCGAGGGCGAGGAGGGCGGGGCAAAGATGATGGTGGCGGAGGGCGCGCTCGAGAAGCCCGTGCCGCAGGCGGTGTTCGGCCTGCATGTCACGTCGCGGCTGCCGCTCGGCGTGCTCGGCTACCGCCCGGGGCCGGCCATGGCCAGCGCCGACTCGTTCAGCATCAAGGTCGACGGCCGGCAGACCCACGGCGCGATGCCGTGGTTCGGCGTCGACCCGATCGTCACCGCGGCGCAGGTCGTGCTCGGCCTGCAGACCGTGGTCAGCCGCCAGGTCGACCTGACCCGGGAGCCCGCGGTCGTGACCGTCGGCATGATCAGGGGCGGCGTGCGCCAGAACATCATCCCCGACTCGGTCGAGATGCGCGGCACGATCCGCAGCTTCGACGAGGAGATGCGCGACGACATCCACGAGCGTGTCACCACCCTCTCGGAAGGCATCGCCAAGGGGGCGCGCGCGAGCTGCCGCGTCTGCATCACCAAGAACTATCCGGTGACGGTCAACGATCCGGCGCTGACCGAGGCGATGGCGCCGACGCTGGCGCGCGTGGCCGGCGAGGACAAGGCGCAGATCGTGCCCAAGGTCATGGGCTCGGAGGATTTCTCGTTCTTCCAGCGAGTGGTGCCGGGCCTGTTCTTCTTCCTCGGCGTCGTCCCCGAGGGCCAGGACCCGAAGGACGTGGCGCCGAACCACTCGCCGCGCTTTTTCATCGACGAGAAGAGCCTCGTCGTCGGCGTGCGGGCGCTGGCGAACGTGGCCTGCGATTTCCTCGAGGCGAAGCGGGCGGCGCGCTGACCGGCGCGCCGCGGCTCAGGGCCGCTCGGCCGGGTCCGCGCGGCGCGGCGCATACCAGATGTCCAGGCGCGAGCGGTCGCGCACGCCGGCGCGGCCGGCGAAGGCGATGCGCAGCGCATCGCGCAGGATCTCGCGGCCGCTGTAGGTCCGGACCTTGCGGCCCGAGGTGAGCACCGACTCGCGCAGGATCACGAACTCGCCCTGCCGCTGCAGCGCCCGGCACAGGGTCAGCTCCTCGGAGGCGTAGAGGGTCTCGTCGAAGCCGCCCACGGCCTCGAATGCCGCGCGCGTGCTGAAGAGGAAGCAGCCGCCGGTGAAGCGCAGCCGCCGGAACAGCCAGAGGAACGCCGGCAGGGTCCAGCGCACCCAGCGCGGCACCGGCTCGTCGAAGCGGATCGCGGCGCCGCCGCCGATCGCGCCGCCGGCCAGGACGCGCATCACCCCGGCGACGACATCGGCGCCGATCAGCGTGTCGGCATCGACGAAGACGAAGGCTTCACCGTGCGCCACGCGCGCGCCGGCGTTGCGCGTCGCGGCGATCTGCCGGAAGGCGACCGGCACCACCCGTGCCCCGGCCGCGGCGGCGCGCGCCGCGGTCGCATCGGTCGAGGCATCGTCGACGACGACGATCTCGTGCGCCGCGCCGGCCGCGGTGGCGGCGGCGGCGATCGCCGTCACCACGGCGGCGACCGAGGCCTCCTCGTTGTGGGCGGGAACGACGAACGACAGCATCGCGACGAGTGTCGCGCATCCGTTCGCAGGGCCGCCGCCGCGGCGCGAGGCAAGCGTGACGCCTGTCGCGTCAGGCGCGCTCGATCCTCGCCGCGTAGCAGCCGCGCCGGGCGTAGTGCGCCTGCAGGTAGCTCGCCTCGGGATTTTCGAGCAGCCGCTCGATCAGCGCGCCGGTCGCGTCGCCCTCGCTCACATCGGCATCGATCATCATGTGGCGCGCGTCGAAGGCGCGCACCGCGACCAGCCGCGAGCTCATCACCTCGGGCACGGTGTCGATCGCCTCGAAGGCGCGATCGGCGAGCTTGCGGACGTAGATCGCATGGGTCGAGCGGTACGGCGTGTTCGCCGGCTGGTGCGTGTGGTTGAGGAGCAGCAGCTCCTCGCCGAGCTCGGCGTGCGCCATGCTCACGCGGCACGGCATGCGCGGGTCGTCGGCGAAGACGCGCAGCGCGCCGCGGGCGGCGAGGGCTTCGTCGGAAAGGTCGAACAGCGGCTTGAACGGCTCGGGGTCGAGCCCGGTGATGCGAAAGGCCATGATGCTTTTCCTCGTTCGGGAGGGGGCATCCTCGCTGCCGGCGGCCGCGCCGGCTCGCCGCTTCCGGACATGGAGATCGGAGCCGCTCAGTCCTTGACCTGGTCGGGCGCGGGCAGGAACACGCCCTCCTTTTCGCCGTGACCCGTCTTGCCGTCGTAGAGGTCCTGCGCCGCCTTCACGTCCTTCGAGAACTGGTCGAGCATCGGCTTCAGGACCTTGCGCGTCAGGTCGGTCTTGGCCGTCACCTTCTCGCCGAACTTGGCCGCCTCCTCGAGAAAGATGAGGCGATGGTTCTCCTCGTGCTTGGCGAGCGCGGTCATCATCTTGTCCCAGGCCGCCTTGCGCTTCGAGCCGAGGGAGCCGGCCTTCGACCACGACGGCATGGTGATGACGAAGCCGATGTTCAACGTCACATCGGTGATCGGCTCGCTCTTCGTCGGCAGCAGGTCGACGTTGGGCTTCTCGTGGTGGAAGATCGCCCACTCCTTCTTCGCGGCGTTCATCTTCGAGAAGAAGGCGAACGCGTCCTCGTAGGTGCTGCCCGGGACCGAATAGGTCGCCTTGCCCTTCTTCGTCCACGCGATCTTGAACTTCGGGGTGACGCCGGCCATCGCTTCCTCCCGGCGCGAGCCGTCGCACCTTCGGCGGCATTCTTCGGCCCCTGCCCGACGGCGTCAACCCGGCCGGGTCGCCTGCAGCGTGAAGAGGAGCGGCAGCCGCTCCGGCGCCTCGGGCAGGAGCCAGCGGTCGTCGCCGTCCTTGACCATCGACTCGAGCATCTGCCACTCGGTGTAGTAGTGCTCGACCAGGCCGCGCACGACCAGCCCGGCGTCGAGCGCGCCCTGGACGATCTCGCCGAGGCCATGCGACCACTCGTGGGTCGTCGCGTGCGCCACCGGCGTGCCGTCGCCGGCGTAGGTCTGCGGGTCGTGCAGGGTCACCGGCTCGGGCCGCTCGCCGTAGGGAAAGCGCAGGCGCAGCTCGAGATCGGACGTCGGGTCGATCGCCATCGCCATCGGATGGACATCGCGCAGGTAGAGCCGGCCGCCGGGCTCGAGCAGCGCGGCGGCAACGGCGAGCCAGCGGCCGATCGACGGGATCCAGTTGATCGCGCCGATCGAGGCGTAGACCAGGTCGTAGCGCCGTCCGAGCAGCCGCACGGCATCGAAGACGTCGCCCTCGACGAAGCGGCCTTGGACGCCGGCGCGCCCGAACAGCGAACGGCAATGGGCGATGGCGCTCGGCGAGAAGTCGAGACCCGAGACCGACACCGCGCCCAGGCGCAGCAGCGAGAGCGTGTCGGTGCCGAGATGGCATTGCAGGTGCGCCACCTCGAGCCCGTCGAGCGGGCCGAGGGCGTTGCGGTCGTGGCGCACGGTGGCGCTCAGGCGCATCGGGTCGGCGAGGAGGCCGGCAACGTCGTAGCCCTCAGGCCCGGTGTGGATCGGCACCCGATCCTCCCAGCCGGCGAGGTTGTCGGCGCGCCAGCGCTCCCAGCTCATCGCCGTTCGCCGCGCCCGGCCACTCGGCGGCGCGGCCCGGGGGCCATCCCAACGGCGGATGCGGCAAAGACCGTCATGACCCATTCTCTGCGACGCCCCCTGGCGAGGCGGGCGCCTGCCTAGCACAAGCCCGGGGGCATGCGTTTTGCACTTGGGCTTGCGTCCGACATGGGCATTTCGGAGCGGGCTGACGACGGGTTGCTGCTCACTACCATGCACGTTCAGAACAACAACATGCGCCGACTTCCACACCGAAGCCGGCCGCGGGCCGAAGGGACCCGGCCTTAGCGGCCGTTGCCGACGACCTTCGCCGATTCATCGGGAGTCCTTCCATGTCAGTTCCAGTCGACCTTGCGGTCGGACGTCGAATCGCTCTTCCTTCCGCTGCCGCGGCTTGGCTTCGGCGGGGCGGGATGTGTGCCGCCGTGCTTGCGATGCTCTCGCTCGGCCTGGGCGGCTGCAGCCAGTCGGCCGACGCGCAAGGCGGACCGCCGCAAGCGCCGCCGGTCAGCGCGGCGCCGGCCGTGCAGCGCACGGTGGTCGACAGCGAGGAGTTCAGCGGCCGGCTCGAGGCCACCGACTATGTCGAGCTCCGGCCGCGCGTGTCGGGCACGATCGAGAAGATCCACTTCAGCGACGGCGCCTCCGTGCAGAAGGGCCAGCAGCTGTTCACGATCGACCCGCGGCCGTTCGAGGCCGAGGCGGCACGGGCGCAGTCGCAGCTCGCCGCCGCCAAGGCACGGGCCGAGCTGGCGCAGAGCGAGCTGGCGCGGGCCAAGACCCTGCTCGACTCGCAGGCGATCTCGCGCCAGGAGTTCGACCAGCTCACCTCCGGCACGCGCACCTCCCAGGCCGACATCCAGGGCGCCGAGGCGGCGCTGCGCACCGCCCGGCTCAATCTCGAATACACCCAGGTTCGGGCGCCGATCGCCGGGCGGGCCTCGCGCGCCAACATCACCGTCGGCAACCTCGTGAACGAGCAGTCGGTGCTGACCTCGATCGCCGGCGTGAGCAGG
>Ga0207701_10004074_pt1 | contig 14889 bp, 12 predicted proteins | sample KBSSwiSSwithPhiX_FD_184294 | JGI IMG/M metagenome (GOLD analysis project Ga0207701, IMG submission 184294) | Switchgrass rhizosphere bulk soil microbial communities from Kellogg Biological Station, Michigan, USA, with PhiX - S5 (SPAdes) (version 2) | ecosystem: Environmental > Terrestrial >... | reverse complement strand
GTGGCGATCCGCGACGATCGGGTCGACGCCGCGACGTTGAAGAAGACGATGTTCAGGGCGCAGCTCTCGCCGCTCGGTGCGCGGGGCTGAACCTTTCCCGAAGGTAGTGTCCGCCTTTCCGCCTGCGCTCCTGAGGTATAAGAAGGAGCTTCGGCGCGACCGAGCCGAAGCGCTCGGCGCGAAGGTTGGCAGGCAGACCCACACTCCGGCCCTTCGAGGGCCTCAGGGCCGCCCTGAGCCACGTCGAAGGGTGGCTGAAGCCGGACAAAACGTACAGTTGAAAGTCCGATGAAACGCATCTCGCTCGTGTGTGTGTTGCTGGCCGCCTCAGCGTGCGCCAGCGCGCCAAAGCCGGCCGTCGCGCCGCCGCCTCCGCCCGGCGCCTCGTTCGAGGAGAAAATGGCGGCGATCCTCCGGCTCGAGGATCACCGTGTCTTGCGCGATCCGGCGCCGCCGGCTCCACCGCCCGCGCCGCCTCCGGCGCCGGTGCGAGGCGGGCGCCAGCCGGCGGCCGCACCAGCTCCGCCGCAGCCGCCGCCGCCACCTGATCTGACACGTCTGCTCTCCGACCGGGAACCGCGCATCCGCCGCCGCGCCGCGCTGGCCATCGGCCGCGTCGGCCTCGCTGAAGGCATTCCACCGCTCGTTGCGCTGCTCGCCGATCCCGATCCCGAGGTGAAGCAGATGGCCGCGTTTGCGCTCGGCCTCATCGGCGACGGCAGCGCGCGAGAGCCGCTGGTCGGCGCGCTGGCCGATCCGTCGCCGCTCGTGCAGGGCAGCGCGGCGGAGGCACTTGGTCTCATCGGCGACGCGGCTGCCGCCGACGCGGTCGGCCGCTTCCTCGCGCAGATCGTTCAATCAGGCGCACTCGCGCAGACGCCGGGTGACGAAGACGACAGTCGGCGCGATACGCCGACCGCGGCGGCGCGCCTCGCGATCTACGCGCTGGTGCGCCTCAAGGGCTACCAGCAGCTGGCGGCGGCGATCCTCGATGGCAGCGCGCAGCCGCGCGTGAAATGGTGGCCGGTCGCCTACGCGCTGCAGCGGCTCGAAGACAAGCGGGCGCTGCCGGCGCTGCTGACGCTCGCCCGCGATCAGAACGCGTACACGCGCGCGTTCGCGGTCAAGGGGCTGGCGGCGATCAAGGATCGAGCGGCGCTGCCGGTGCTGATGCCGCTCCTGACGAGCGGCGAGCGCTCGGTGCTGATCCAGACGGTTCGCGCGCTCGGTGCGATTGCCGATCCGTCGGCGGCCGAGCCGCTGCTGAAGTTCGTCCGCGATCCGGCCGCCGATCCGCAGGTGCGCCTCGAAGCGGTGAGCGCCCTCGGCGGCATCCACGCGCCGGAGGTCGCCGACACGATGCTCGACGTGCTGTCGGATCCGAGCCCGGCGATTCGCGGCGCCGCCCTGCGCTCGATCGCGGCGAGCGATCCGGAGAACTTCATCACCGTGCTGTCCGGGCTCGACCCCGACCCGCACTGGAGCGTGCGCGCGGCGCTGGCGACCGTGCTCGGCACGCTGCCGCTCGAAACCGCCCTGCCGCGTCTTGAAGCGGCCCTGGCCGATTCCGATCAGCGCGTGATCCCGTCGGTGCTCGCGTCGCTCGTGAAGCTCAAGGCGCCGAAGGCACCGCAGATCCTGCTCGAGCGGCTCAAGGTCGACGACGCGGTGGTGCGCGCCGCCGCCGCGACCGGCATCGGCACATTGAAGCCGCCCGCGGGAGCGCAGGCGCTCGCCGACGCCTACAAGCTCGGCGACCGCGACTCGACGTATTCCGCTCGAGCGGCGGCGCTCGCCGCCGTGGCGCAGTACGGCGCGGCCGAAGCGGCGCCGGTGCTGCGCAGCGCCTTCGCGGACAAGGACTGGGCGGTCCGCGTCCGCGCCGCGATGCTGCTCAAAGGGCTCGACCCGTCAGCCGCGGCCGATGCCGATCAGCAGATCCGGCCGGCGCCGACCACCGTCGCGCGAGAGGTGTACGCGGCCCCGCGCCTCATCAACCCGTCGTTCTCGACGCAGGTCTACCTCGAAACCGATCGCGGGATGATTCAGCTCGAAATGGCCGTGCTGGATGCGCCATTGACGGTGGAGAACTTCATCGCGCTCGCGCGCAAGGGCTTCTTCAACGGCCTCAGCTTCCACCGCGTCGTGCCCGACTTCGTCGCCCAGGACGGCGATCCGCGCGGCGACGGTGAAGGGACGCCCGGTTACACGATTCGAGACGAGATGAACCAGCGCCCGTACCTGCGCGGCGTCGTCGGCATGGCGCTCGATCCCTGGCGCGACACTGGCGGCAGCCAGTACTTCATCACCCATTCACCGCAGCCGCACCTCGACGCGCGCTACACGGTCTTCGGCCGCGTCATCGCCGGCATGGACGTCGTCGACAAGCTGCAGCAGTGGGACGTGATCAGGCAGGTGCGTGTCTGGGACGGCCAGCAGATGACGGACAGGTCAGGTGGGAGTGGCGCGAAGGCTTCAGCCGAGCGCTGAAGCCGCCTGAAAAAATTGAAAAGGGGGCGACGGCCGCCCCCTTTTATCGACGGGAGAGGTCGGCTTACCGTTTCTTGCCGGCCTTCTTCTTCCCGCCCTTGGCTTTCTTCGCCATTGTCTGTTATCCCCCCCTTCATGTTGGGATACTGCGCGGGCGCTCACGCGCATCATGTGTGGCTGCCGCCTGGCACGCTCACCCGATGTCGGCCCCCGTCGCTTTTCAGGTACCCCCGACGCGTAAGCGTCAGGGAAGCGAACTCAACTTTCCAGTCGAGGTTCACTAGGGATGGTCTAAGTGAACCATCCTCATACCAGATGTAGATTATGAACGTCCGCGCGCAGGTGTCAAGCACAAATGTGCATCAAATGTCAAAAAATCTTGAAAAGTGATCGCGAAGTGGGGCGAGTGATCGCGCCGCGCGCGATCACATGCTGGTGCGGAGCTGCTGCTTGTCGGCGTGGCGTTCGATCGCGAGCGCGATCAGCCGATCGATGAGCGCGGGATACGCGAGACCGCTCGCCGCCCACATCTTCGAGTACATGCTGATGGTCGTGAAGCCGGGGATGGTGTTCACTTCGTTGAGGAAGAGCGATCCGCTCTCGCCATCGAGCAGGAAATCGACGCGCGCCATGCCGGCGCAGTCGACGGCGGCGAACGCGGCGACCGCGAGCGCGCGGATCCGATCGCTCAGTTCAGCCGGCAGATCGGCGGGGATGACGTCGCGCGAGGCGCCGTCGAGATATTTCGCCTCGTAGTCGTAGAACTCCTTCGACGGGATGATCTCGCCGGGCACCGACGCCTCGGGCGCGTCGTTGCCGAGGACGGCGACCTCGATCTCGCGGGCGTGCGGCACCGCCGCTTCGACGACCACCTTGCGATCGAACTCGGCGGCGAAGCTGATCGCCTTCCTGAGCTCGGCGACATGCTTCGCCTTCGAGATGCCGACGCTCGATCCGAGGTTGGCCGGCTTGACGAATACCGGGAAGCCCAGGCGGTTGACGACGCGCTGGAGGACGCCGCGCTCGTCGCCCTGCCACTCGCGCTTCATGACGACTTCGTAATCGCAGATCGGCAGCCCCTTCGCCACGAAGACGAGCTTCATCACGGCCTTGTCCATGCCGACGGCGGAGGCGAGCACGCCGGCGCCCACGTACGGGATGTTCGCCAGCTCGAGCAGCCCCTGCACCGTGCCGTCTTCGCCGTACGGACCGTGCAGCACGGGGAAGACGACGTCGAGCGCGAGCCCCGAGACGATCGGGTTCTCGTTGTGGCGGTCGATCGTCATCACCGTTTCGGCGCCGGGGTGAGCGAGGAGATGCGCTTCACGCGGTGCGTCGCCCGGCACCAGGCCGGTCGATTCCTCCGACTTCGCCGCGATGACGTCGGCTGCCGAGATCAGCGTCGGCGCGCGTGGCGGGAGCGACCAGCGGCCGTCCTTCTCGATCCGGATGGGGACCGCCTCGTAGCGGCCGGGATCGAGGTTCTTGAACACCGCCGCCGCGGAGGCGAGCGAGACTTCGTGCTCGCCGGACCGGCCGCCGTAGATGACGCCGACGCGCAGTTTTTTCACGGCATGCTCCCGCAAGAGACGTCACGCTGCACTCGAGCGCACGGACGACGATCAACGCAGAGCCCGCGGAGCCCCCAGAGGCGGCTTCGCCCCCGCAGAACGTCAGGACATCGCCTGATTACGAGGCGGCCGCTTCGCGCAGCGGCCGCCACCTCTCTGCGTGCTCGGCGATCTCTTCGTTCAAACGTCGTTGCTCGCTGCCCACGGTGGTCGGTGACCGCAGGCTAAACTTAACACGTGTCTTTCGACTTCGAGGTGACGCACACCGACGGCGGCGCGCGGCGCGGCCGCATGCAGACCGCGCACGGCATCGTCGAGACGCCGGCGTTCATGCCGGTCGGCACGCAGGGCGCCGTGAAAGGGGTGACGCATCGCGATCTCGAATCGCTCGGCGCCGAGATCCTGCTGAGCAACACGTATCACCTCTACCTGCGTCCCGGCGACGATCTGATCGCGCGTCTCGGCGGGCTGCATCGCTTCATCGGCTGGTCGAAGCCGATCCTCACCGACAGCGGCGGCTATCAGGTCTTCAGTCTCGCTGCGCGCCGCACCATTGATGAGCAAGGCGCGCATTTCAAGTCGCACCTCGACGGATCCGCGCACTCGCTGACGCCGGAGAAGGCGACCGACATCCAGTCGCAGCTCGGATCGGATATCGCGATGGTGCTCGACGAATGCCTCGCGCACCCCGCGGATGAGGATGCCGCGCGGCTGTCAATGGAGCGGACGCTGCGCTGGGCCTGCCGCGCGCGCGATCGGTTCCTCGCGCTGCGCGACGGGCTCGTGCCGGACGTCGTCGTGTCGAATCGCGGCCAGGCGCAGTTCGGGATCGTGCAGGGCGGCGTCTATCCCGGCCTGCGGGAAGAAAGCGCGCGGCAGACGGTCGACATCGGGTTCGAGGCCTACGCGATCGGCGGGCTCAGCGTCGGCGAACCGGCCGACGTGATGTACGACATGGTCGCCCGCGCGACGCCGTTCCTGCCGGTCGAACGGCCGCGTTATCTGATGGGCACCGGGACCCCGGCCGACCTGGTCGAATCGGTCGCGCGGGGTGTCGACCTCTTCGATTGCGTGCTCCCGACCAGGAATGCACGGAATGGCCAACTCTTTACGAGCGAGGGTCGCCTGAACATCAAGAACGCGCGCTACGCGGACGACCAGCGGCCGCCCGATCCGGCCTGTTCCTGCTACACCTGCGCGACCTGTTCACGGGCCTATCTTCGACATCTGTACATGGCGAACGAGATCAACGCGGCCACCCTTAACACGTTGCATAACCTCAACTTTTACCTTGACACCCTGCGCCGGATTAGGGACGCTATAGTGTTCGGGCGGTTTGAACGTTTCAGGCTGGCGTTCCATCAGAGCTTGTCCCGCCACTCCCACGAATCATGATGTCTCACGCAGCGGGTCGCGCCTTCGCGATGCAATTGAATGCCGAGGGTGGCAGCGCCCTTTTACAGCTCGTTCCCTTCGCGCTCATCCTGGCGATTTTCTATTTCATCATCCTGCTCCCGAGCCGGCGGCGTCAGCAGAAGGTGCAGGAGTTTCTCGAGAACCTGAAGGAAAACGACCGCGTCATCACCACCAGCGGCATCTACGGCCAGATTGCGAAGATTAACGGCGACCGGGTGCAGCTCCAGGTGGCCGACAAGGTCCGGATCGACGTGTCCAAGGCGGCCATCGGCGGCTATCAGGGTCAGCCGCCGGTCGTCGAGACGAGCCCGACCCCGTAACAACAATCAAGAACCGGATAGCGACGCAGCAGTCCAGATAGCTACTCAGAAATATAGAGAGGCCCGGGTCGCCCGGGGTAATTGCCCATGTCGAACCTTCGTTGGAAGGTCATCACCGTCGTCGCCGTTACGCTGATTTTCGCCGCCGTCGGCGTCTACCCGCTCGTCGCCCAGCGCTACGGCATCAACTCGCCGTCCTGGCTGATGGACAAGGCGCTCAAGCTCGGGCTCGACCTGAAAGGCGGGGTGCATCTGGTGCTCCGCGTCCAGACCGACGATGCCCTGCGGCTGACGACGCAGCAGGAAATGGAACGGCTGCGCGAAACGCTCAAGTCCCGCCAGATCACGGTCGGGACGATGGACGCCACCGACATCACGCACTTCAAGGTGGACGGCGTGCCGCCGGCGCAGGACGCCGCCTTCCGCGACGCGGCCGCCGAAGTCCAGGCCAACTTCGACCGCAGCGCCGGCACCAACGGCACCTACATCTTCACGATGAAGCCGAACGTGCAGGTGACGCTGCGCGACGAGTCGGTCGTGCAGGCGCGCGAGACGATCGAGCGGCGCGTGAACGAGCTGGGTGTGACCGAGCCGAGCATCGCGCAGCAGGGGACCAACGGCGATCAGATTCTCGTGCAGCTCCCCGGCGTCACCGACGTGAACCGCGCGAAGGAGATCATCCGGTCGACCGGCCTCCTCGAGCTGAAGATCGTCGAGCAGGGGCCGTCGCCGACGAAAGAAGCGTTGATGACCAACGGCCAGGTGGCGCCCGGCATGGAAGTGGTGCCCGGCGCGTCCGGCACCCCTGGCGACGCCGGCACGGTGTACTACCTGGTGAAGAAGGCCGCGGCTGTCACTGGCAACGACCTCCGCAACGCGCGGCCGTCGCTCGACGAGAACAACCAGCCGGCCGTCGCCTTTACGCTCAGTAACGAAGGCGGGCGCAAGTTCGGCAACGTCACGTCGGAGAACGTCGGCCGCCAGCTCGCCATCATCCTCGACGGCCGCGTCCAGTCGGCGCCGCGCATCGAGTCGCGGATTCAGAGCGAGGGGCGCATCACCGGCAGCTTCACAACCGAGGAAGTGCAGAACCTGGCGCTGATCCTCCGGTCGGGTGCGCTCTCCGCGTCGCTCACCTACCTGGAGGAACGGACGATCGGTCCGACGCTCGGCGCCGACTCGATTCGCGCCGGTGTCATCGCCTCGGTCGTCGGCCTGCTCCTCGTCATCTCGTTCATGCTCATCTACTACAAGCTGTCCGGGGTGAACGCGGTAATCGCGCTGGTGCTGAACCTCGTGATTCTGCTCGGCCTGATGGCGTACATCGGCGCGGTGATGACTCTGCCGGGCATCGCCGGCTTCGTGCTGACGATGGGCATGGGCGTCGACTCGAACGTGCTGATCTTCGAGCGCATCAAGGAGGAGCTCGAAGCGGGGCGCGGCGTCCGCGCGTCGATCAACGCCGGCTTCAGCCGGGTCTTCTGGACGCTGGTCGACACCCACACGGCCGCGCTGATTTCAGCCGCCTTTCTCTTCCAGTTCGGCACCGGCCCGATCCGCGGCTTCGCGGTGACGCTGTTTGTCGGCCTGATGTCGAACCTCTTCACCTCGACCTTCGTCTCGAAGACCTTGTTCGAGCTGGCGCTGGTGCGCCGGCATCAAGTTGCGACGCTGAGTATCTGAGTCATGCATATCTTCAAGGACACCAACTACGACTTCCTGCGCTGGCGCTGGCACGCCATCGCGCTGTCGACGCTGATCATCATCGGCGGCATCGGGATCATCGCGACCAAGGGGCTCAATCGCGGCGTCGAGTTCGCCGGTGGCACGGTCGTCATCGAGCGGTTCGACCAGCCGGTGTCGATCGAGCAGGTGCGGTCGGCGCTCGAGAAAAACTTCGGCCAGGACCTGTCGATTCAGGAGTACGGCGATCCGTCGCAGCGGCAGGTGATGATCCGCGTGCCGCAGGTCGGGGCCGAAGCGGGGGCGTCGCTCGGGACGACCGCCGATACGATCGAGGCGGCGCTGAAGCAGGCCAACATCGGCTCGTTCACCCGGCTGGGCACGGAGATCGTCGGCCCGGCCGTAGGGCGCGAGTTGACGACGAAGGGCATCTGGGCCACCGTCCTGTCCCTGGTCGGCATCCTCGCCTACATCTCGTTCCGTTTTCAGCTCAGCTTCGCGACCGGCGCGGTGGTCGCGACGGTGCACGACCTGCTCGTCACCTTCGCCTTCCTCGCCTTTTTCGGTTACGACCTGACCCTGAACGTGATCGCGGCGCTCTTGACCATCACCGGCTTCTCGACCAACGACACGATCGTGATCTTCGACCGCGTGCGCGAGAACCTGCGCGGCATGCGGCGCGACTCGCTCGACCACGTGATCAACGTCGCCATCAACCAGACGCTCGGCCGCACGATCATCACCTCCGGCACGGCGCTGCTGTCGGCGATCGCGCTGTTCTTCTTCGGCGGCGACGTGCTGCACGGGTTCGCCTTCACGATGGTGGTCGGCATCATCACCGGCACCTATTCCACCGTGTTCATCGCCGCGGCGATCGTCAGCTTCTGGCGCGGCGGCACGGCACGCGCCGCTGCGCGCGCGCCGGCGACCTCGGCGCCCGCGCCGCAGCAGCCGCAACGGAAACAGAAGCCGCAGAAAAAAGTGCGGGCATCGTAGACGCTTTCAGCTTCGGCTCTCGGCTACCGTCCCGACCCTGGGTCTGTAGCTGACCGCTGACAGCCGAGAACAGCTGCATGCCCACGCTTCTCAAGGCCGCCGTACTCGGCGTCATCCAGGGGCTGTTCGAGTTCCTGCCCGTATCTTCGACCGCCCATCTCCTGCTCGCTGCCCGGGCGCTCGGCTACGACGATCCGGGTGGTGTGTTCACGGTGATGATTCAGCTCGGATCGATCCTGGCCGTGGTCTGGCTGTATCGGGCGAAGCTCGCCGCCGTGCTCGCGGGGCTCCCGTCACAGCCCGGGGCGCGGCGATTCGTGCTGATGGTGGGCCTGGCGACCGTCCCGCTGCTGGCCGCGGGCGCCCTGTTCTCGAGTTTCGTGAAGAGCGTGCTCTACGGCAGCATCATCATCATCGCGATCTCGTTCATTGTCGGCGGGATCGTCATGCTGATCGTCGAGCGGCTGCGGCCGGTGCCCGACGTGTTGACCGTCGACGACATCCCGCTCGGGCGCGCGGTCGCGATCGGCTGCTTCCAGGCGCTGGCGCTGATTCCGGGCGTCTCGCGGTCGGGCGGCACGATCGTCGCGGCGATGGCCATGCGTGTCGATCGCCCGGCGGCGGCCGAGTTCACCTTCTTTCTCGCGATGCCGGCGATGACCGCCGCCTTCCTGAAAAATCTGCTGGAGGCGCGCGGCCACCTCGGCGCCGAGCGCGCGCTCGAGATCGCGGTCGGCTTCGTGATGGCGTTCGTCGCGTCGGCGGTCGTGGTCCGCCCGTTCCTGGGGTTCGTGCGCCGCGCCGGCTTCGCGCCGTTCGCCTGGTACCGGATCGCGTTCGGCGTCGTCTTGCTGGCGGCGCTCGCCGCTGGATGGGTGTAGCGCGATGCAGTGGCTCCGACGCAGCTTCATCGCCGGGTTCTTCGTGGTGGTGCCGCTGTTCATCAGCGTCGCCGCGATCGTCTGGATCTTCGGCCTGGTGGACGGGTGGACGTCGCCGCTGTACGAGCGGCTGCTGGGGCGGCGGATCACGGGCCTCGGCCCGGCGACCACGGCGGTGGTGATCGTGCTGGTCGGGGCGATCGCCCGCAACGTCATCGGCCGGCGCGTCCTGCAGCGCGGCGAGGCGTGGCTGCTGAAGGTGCCCGGGTTCCGGGCGATCTACGCCCCGGTCAAGCAGCTGATCGCGGCCTTCTCCCCGGACAACGAGTCGGGGTTCAAGCGCGTGGTGATGGTCGAGGACGCCAGGCGCGGATACGTGCTCGGCTTCCTGACGCGGGAGTTCTCCGTCGATCGGGGGCGTGGGCCTGAATCGATGCTTGCGGTCTACGTGCCCACGAACCACCTCTACCTCGGGGACATCGTCATCGTCGACCCGTCACACGCGACGTTTCCCGATATCACCGTCGAAGACGGCATCCGGATTTTCTTGACCGGCGGCATGGCGCTCCCGACCCGGCTGCGAATATAATCCCCCGTTTGCGCGAGGTTCAATGATTGTGACCGTTCATAAACTCCTCGGGCGTCTGATGATGCCGGTCCTGGGCATCATCCTGTGCGGCGCGATGTTCGCGCTGCCGCGCTCGCTCGAAGCGGCCCAGCCCGGACAGACCGAGGTCCAGCGCGAGGCGCCCGTGCACGCGGGCGGCGAAGCGAGCCTGGTGCTGCCCGATCTGTCGACCGTCGATTTCCGCGGCATCAACGGCCGGACGCTGCTGATGGGCGGCCTGGTCATCTCCGGGCTTGGCCTGCTGTTCGGCCTGCTCACCTTCAAGCAGTTGAAGCAGCTGCCGGTGCACGCCTCGATGCTCGAGGTGTCGGAGCTGATTTACGAGACCTGCAAGACCTATCTCATCACCCAGGGCAAGTTCATTCTCATCCTCGAGTTGTTCATCGGCGTCATCATGGTGTTTTACTTCGGGGTGCTCGAGCGCCTCGAGCCGCTGCGCGTCATCATCATCCTGCTCTTCAGCCTGATCGGCATCGCCGGCAGCTACGGTGTCGCGTGGTTCGGTATCCGGGTCAACACCTTCGCGAACTCGCGGGCGGCGTTCGCCAGCCTGCGCGGCAAGCCGTTTCCGATCTACGCCATCCCGCTGCGCGCCGGCATGAGCATCGGCATGCTGCTCATCAGCGTCGAGCTGCTGCTGATGCTGTGCATCCTGCTCTTCATCCCGGGCAATCTCGCCGGCCCCTGCTTCATCGGCTTCGCGATCGGCGAGTCGCTCGGCGCGGCGGCGCTGCGCATCGCCGGCGGCATCTTCACCAAGATCGCCGACATCGGCTCCGACCTGATGAAGATCGTCTTCAACATCAAGGAAGACGATGCGCGGAACCCGGGCGTGATCGCGGACTGCACCGGCGACAACGCCGGCGATTCGGTCGGCCCGAGCGCCGACGGCTTCGAGACCTATGGCGTCACCGGCGTCGCGCTGATCTCGTTCATCCTGCTCGCGGTCGCCGAACCGCGCATGCAGGTGCAGCTGCTGGTCTGGATCTTCGTGATGCGCATCATGATGATCGTCGCCAGCGGCCTCTCCTATTTCGTCAACGAGGCGATGGCGAAGGCGCGCTACGGCAGCGTCGACAAGATGAACTTCGAGGCGCCGCTGACCACCCTCGTCTGGCTGACCTCGATTGTCTCGGTGGTCATCACCTACGTCGCGTCGTACTTCCTGATTGCCGATCTGGGCGACGGGGCGCTCTGGTGGAAGCTGTCGACGGTGATCACCTGCGGCACGCTCGCCGGCGCGATCATCCCGGAGGGCGTCAAGGTCTTTACCTCCACCGAGTCGGGCCACGTCAAAGAGGTGGTGATCTCGTCGCGCGAGGGCGGGCCGTCGCTGAACATCCTGTCCGGGTTCGTCGCCGGCAACTTCAGCGCCTACTGGCTTGGCATGGCGATCGTCAGCTTGATGAGCATCGCCTATCTGGTCAGCAACGGGTTCAACCTCGGCGACGCGATGCATGCGCCGGCGGTGTTCGCCTTCGGCCTGGTGGCGTTCGGCTTCCTCGGCATGGGCCCGGTCACGATCGCGGTCGACTCCTACGGGCCGGTCACCGACAACGCGCAGTCGGTGTTCGAGCTGTCGGTGATCGAGAGCATTCCCGGGATCAAGGAGCAGCTGAAGCGCGACCACGGCTTCGACGTCCACTTCGAGCGGGCGAAGGATCTGCTCGAGGAGAACGACGGCGCCGGCAATACGTTCAAGGCGACGGCGAAGCCGGTGCTGATCGGCACCGCCGTGGTCGGCGCGACGACGATGATCTTCTCGATCATCTTCCTGCTGACCGCTGGGCTGACGGCCAATATCGAGAAGCTGTCGCTGATGCATCCGCCGTTCTTCCTCGGACTGGTCACCGGCGGCGCGGTGATCTACTGGTTCACCGGCGCGTCGGCGCAGGCGGTGACGACCGGCGCGTATCGCGCGGTGGAGTTCATCAAGGCGAACATCAAGCTCGATAGCGCGGAAAAGGCGTCGGTGGCCGACAGCAAGAAGGTGGTGGAGATCTGCACCAAGTACGCACAGAAAGGGATGTTCAACATCTTCCTGACGGTGTTCTTCTCGACGCTGTCGTTCGCCTTCCTCGAGCCCTACTTCTTCATCGGCTACCTCATCTCGATCGCGCTCTTCGGGCTCTACCAGGCGATCTTCATGGCCAACGCCGGCGGCGCCTGGGACAACGCGAAGAAGATCGTCGAGGTGGAGCTGAAGATGAAGGGCACGCCGCTCCACGCCGCCACGGTCGTCGGCGACACGGTCGGCGATCCCTTCAAAGACACCTCATCGGTCGCACTCAACCCGGTGATCAAGTTCACGACGCTCTTCGGGCTGCTCGCCGTTCAGTTGGCGGTCAAGCTTGCGGCGGAGCAGGGGCCGTTCCTGAGCCACGCGCTCTCCGCGGTTTTCTTCGTGCTTTCGATGGTTTTCGTCTACCGTTCGTTCTACGGCATGCGCATCGGGTCGGGCGGGCTGCACGCCTGACCTTATATATATCGGGCACTGCCGAGACGGCGCGACATTCATGTCGCCGGATGTCGCAGCCGCCAACGGCGCCGAACCAAGGGGGGAACCGGATGGCCATTTCGACAAAACCGGTGTCTAATCCTTCAGGTCTTGCGTTGACTCTCAGTTTTTGGACTGACTATAATCGGCGTCTTTCGCGCCGGTCGATTTGAAACACTTTCGAGGAGGAACGCCGCCGCGCCCCCGCGTAACGGCGTAAGGAGAACAGCCCGTGCCACGTGACATGTTCGGCGATGTCGTCACGCCGTCGATCAAGGTGGGCAGCCAGAAGTGGTATACGGTCCCGCTCTCGATCATCGTGCATACGGCGATCATCGGCGCGATCGTCATCATCCCGCTGATGGCGGCCGACGTGCTGCCGACCCCGCCGTCGATGATGGCGTTCGTCGCCGCGCCGCCGCCGCCACCGCCGCCGCCCCCGCCACCGCCGCCACCCCAGGCAGCCGCGGCGCCGAAGCCGGTGATGGACGTGAACCCCGCGGCCGCGCCGGTCGAAGCGCCGAAGGAAATCAAAGCTGAGACGGGCATCGAGGCTGGCGTCAAGAACGTCGTCGGCGGCGTCGAAGGCGGAGTGGTCGGTGGCGTCACCGGCGGCATCGTCGGCGGCCTCGAAGCCGCGCCGCCACCCCCGCCGCCCCCGCCGCCCCCGGCCGCGCCGGTCCGCGTCGGCGGCAACATCCGGCAGCCGACCAAGGTGAAAGACGTCAAGCCGGTGTACCCGGCGATCGCGCAGTCGGCGCGCGTGCAGGGCGTCGTCATCATCGAGGCAACGATCGGACCGAACGGCGCGGTGCAGGAAGCGAAGGTGCTCCGCTCGATCCCGCTGCTCGACGCGGCCGCGCTCGAAGCGGTGCGCCAATGGCAGTTCACGCCGACGATGCTGAACGGCGTGCCGGTCCCCGTCATCATGACCGTGACCGTGAACTTCACTTTGCAATAACTCTTCAATCGTCGAATTTTCGGACTTCGAGCTTGGCTCGATGGAGGATGGACCGTGGATTTAATGCAGATGTGGCAGGCGATGGGGTTCGTGGCGAAGGCCGTGGCCTTCATTCTCTTCTTCATGTCGATGTGGTCGTTCGGCGTCGCCATCGAACGCATCTTCACCTACACGCAGGCGCGCAATCAGTCGAAGCTGTATGCGCCGCAGGTGGCGAAGCACCTGAAAGAAGGGCGGCTGAAGGACGCAATCGCCCTCTCCGCCTCCAAGAACTACCGTTATAGCCACCTGGCGAAGGTGGTGCTCGCCGGCCTGCAGGAATACCAGTTCCAGCAGGAAAGCGGCAGCAGCCTGACGCGTGAAGACCTGATGGACACCGTGCGCCGCTCGATTCAGCGCGCCTCGGCGCTCACCGCGTCGGACCTGAAGAAGGGCGTCTCCGCGCTCGCGACCATCGGCTCGACCGCCCCGTTCGTCGGTCTGCTCGGCACGGTCGTCGGCGTCATCAACGCGTTCCAGGGCATCGGCGCCAGCGGCTCGGCCGGTATCGGCGCGGTGTCGGTCGGTATTTCGGAAGCACTGGTCGAGACGGCGCTCGGGCTGGTCGTCGCCATCCCGGCGGTGTGGTTCTACAACTACCTCACCGGCCGCATCGAGTACTTCAACGTCGAGATGGACAACTCCTCGTCGGAGCTGGTCGACTACTTCATCAAGAAGACGGCGTAGTCCATTTGTGATTGAGGGTGGAGGATTGCGGATTTCACATCCGCAATCCTCAATCCGAATTTAGGGAGATTCAACCATGTCAATGGACGTCGGCGGCGCCAAAGGTGGAGTCAAGGCCGATATCAACGTGACGCCGCTCGTCGACGTCATGCTGGTGCTGCTCATCATCATGATGTTGGTCGCACCGATGTTGCAGCAGGGCGTCAGCGTGAAGCTGCCGACCGCAAGCAACACCGTCGACAAGCCGGAAGTGCAGGGGCAGACAGTCGTCGCCATCGGTCGCGACAAGGCGATGTACCTGAACGCCAAGCCCGTGCAGGAAGGCGATATGGCGACCCGGGTCAACGAGCTGCTCGAGAACAAGACCGAAAAGATCGTCCTCATCAAAGCGGATGAGGAGGTCGAGTACGGTGCCGTGATGGCGGCGATGGACCAGTTGCGGCAGGCAGGGATCGAGGACATCGGCCTGATCACTGAACGCAAGAAGGGCACCGAAGGGGCGGGAGGCAAGTAATGGCACACGCTCACCACCATCTCGGAGCTGACAAGGTCGTCACTGCGGAGGTTCCGCACGCCAGCTCGGACATGAACGTCACGCCGCTCATCGACGTGCTGCTCGTGCTCCTGGTCATCTTCATGGCGGCGCTGCCGCTCACTCAGAAGGGCGTCGACATCAACCTTCCGGCTGAAACCAAGCGCACGACCGACGTCACCCCGGAC
>Ga0207701_10004072_pt1 | contig 14891 bp, 13 predicted proteins | sample KBSSwiSSwithPhiX_FD_184294 | JGI IMG/M metagenome (GOLD analysis project Ga0207701, IMG submission 184294) | Switchgrass rhizosphere bulk soil microbial communities from Kellogg Biological Station, Michigan, USA, with PhiX - S5 (SPAdes) (version 2) | ecosystem: Environmental > Terrestrial >... | reverse complement strand
CGAGTGTTCTAAGCGTGGGTGTATCAAATTGCCCGTAGCGGTCCAGTTGCCGGTCGCCGGGTCGTAGAGCTCGGCGCTAGCCAATACGGCACTGCCAATGGTTCCCCCGGCCGCGAGTACTCTGCCACTGGGCAGCAAAGTCGCCGTATGATATGCGCGCGCCGCGCCGAGGTTGCCCGTCTCTGTCCAGCTACCGTTCGCCGGATCGTACAGTTCTGCGCTGGAGAAATAACCAGCACCGATTCCCCCAGCGACAAGCACCTTGCCATTGGGCAGCGAGGTTGCGGTGTGATGTGCTCGCTTGGTGGCGAGGGAGCCTGTAGTCGTCCAAGTTCCGCTCGCCGGATCGTAGAGTTCCGCGCTTCCCACCGCGAAAGTGTTTGCATACCCTCCCGCGACAAGCACCTTGCCGTTTTCTAATAACGTCGCGGTGTGACCACTGCGAGATGTGGCGAGGCTGCCCGTGAACTCCCATCTCCCGCTCACCGGATCGTAAAGTTCGGCGCTCGCGAGGGAGCTCCCATCCTTATAACCACCTACAATCAGCACCTTGCCACTACGCAACAGCGTTGCCGTATGACTATCTCTTGGGATATTGAGGTTGCCGGCGGCCCTCCAGGTTCCGGTCGCCGGGTCGTAGAGTTCCGCGCTTCCCAAAACACCGATATCGTTAAAGCCCCCTGCGACGAGCATCTTGCCGTTTTGCAGTAACGTTGCGGTATGCGCAGACCGTGGAGCACTGAGGCTACCGGTGGGCTCGAACTTGAAGGGCGCGCCAGCGCATGGCTGAAAAGGTAAGAACCCATTACCGATAAGAAGCGCCGGAAATAAAATCCGTTGTATTAGAACCGCGCCGATTGATCGGAAAGCGAGCGCAAAAGGTGACGATGTGTTCATTGTTAAAGAGCGTTTTGTGATCGGCAAAAGCTTGGGGTGCCGGTGCACTTTTTACCGGTTCGACCGGAGATTTGTCGAGCTTATTCCTCTCTTGAACCAAGTGCGGCTCGGCTGGCCGCAGACGCTCTTGGAGAAGCGCCTTCGTGCTTCAGGCGGAAAGAAAAGCAGGTAAGCGCCGAATGGCGAAGCGAGACAGGACCGCGATGACGGCAAATGCGCCCAGCACGTACCCATCGGACTCGCGCAGTCCCGCTTCGAAGGACCCGCCACGGAGGCGCAACACGAGGAGCAAACTCACGAGCAGGAATGCGAGTAAGACTTGGACGACACAACGACGCCAGGCCTGCAGCCGATCTGCTAGATCGGGATCATCGCGACGCTGCATGAGACTGCGCACCCGCAAAATGGAAAGCGTCACAAGGATCAGAGAAAAGTCGCCCAGATAGAGAGCGAACGAAGGGAGTTCCAGCCGAAAACGCAGAAATGTCTGAACCGCGTAGGGAAGAATGGCGATACCGAAAAGGAAAACGAAATTTACGATCGCATCGAACGTTCGCGCGACAAAGCCGTGCCGAAAAATCCAGTAATGCTCCAGCCAGAAACGGCAAACGAAACCGAACGTGCCGATAACCGCAAACCAGCGGGTCGATTCGAATATTTGCTCGACTCGTGCTGGAACATCCAGCCGAGTGGCGAGGAGCGAGAGGCTAAAACCGAAAACCAAGTCGCTGAACGCTTCAAGACGCGAGGTAAATCGCGTTTCACCCCGCTCCGATGATCCATGGGACACGGCTGGAAACGGTGACCCGATCGATACCCAGATCTCAAGCAAAAAGATGACCTATTGCGTTTTGTCTGGCCGTCTTCGAGCGCGCGAGACCCCGCGGAATTTCAATTTGTTTTTGCGCGGGGTGCTCCCTAGCTTCTGCGCCAATGCGTCGTCCGTCGCCGTGGCCTATTCTAGTTGTCTTCCTGCTCGGCGCCCTCCTTCTGCGCGAACCTCGCGTCCTAAAACTCGAGGATCTTTTCTTAGGCTGGTTCCTCGAACAATCCGAGGCCGTCCTCCCGTCGGCGCAAGTGACGCTAGTCGAAATTGGGCGCGAGGACTTCCGCAAGATGACTCCGGAAGAGAAGCTCAAGCCGCTGCCCGCCGGCGAATCTGCGCGACGTTCGCTTTCGCCGCTCGAATACGCGCTTTTTCTTCAGGCCGTTTTGGAATTCCAACCAACCGTGATCGGCATCGAGCCGATTGTGATCTGGCGCGATCGCGACAAGGCGCAGGAACAAGTTTTCATCGATCAGGCGATGCACGTTCCCAAGCTTTTGGTGGGGATTCAGTTGGGCGAGAAAGGCAAGCGGGATCTAGCGGTCGAGGACATGCCTTCTTTCCCGAACGTCACGGGCAGCCGTGGATTTCTCGCGCAATTCACCGGTGTTTACCGGCAACCGGACGACGATATTCGCCTCATCTCGACCCCGGGATTCACCAACACGCCCGACGAGCGAACGGATGAAGTCCGCGTGCCAATGCTCTTTGATTATCGCGGCGAAATTGTGCCCTCGTTTCCGCTGCAAGCAATCATGCTCTGGCTGCGATTAGTTCCGTCGGACGTCAAAATCGAGCTCGGCTCGAAGATCATTTTGCCTAACGGATGGATCATCCCGATTCACCGCGACGGAACGATCACAATCAACCCGGTCGCGCGCCAAAGCGTGCGTCGTCTGACCCTCAACGAGCTGCTCCTCGCCGCGCAGGAGCATGAAGGTCATCGAACTCCGACGGTTAACCTGGACAACCTGAAGGATCACATCGTCCTCCTGCGGATTGCGGACGATCCGTTGCAGCCGCCGAATCTTTTTTCAACGGCAATCGCAACGATTCAAAACAACGTCTACATCCGACCGGCTCACCGCGCGACGCCATGGCTGATCATTTCCGCAGCGGCAATCTTGAGCGGTTTTCTTTGGATGTTTTCGAGGCCGACCATCCTTCTCCTCGCGCTAATTTCCAGCGCCGGTTACACGTTGTTGTCGCTCGGGATGCTTTCCCGGTATCACCTTTGGTTGCCAACTTTCCTCCCGATCGTTCTCATCTGGTTTCTCGCGCTCGTTAGGCTGGTCATTCCGGGATCGGCCGTGAAACCCGAAGTTGCGGCGAGCGGATAACGTGGCCGCCCTTGCTCGTGGTCGTAATCGTAATCGAGTCTTCAGGCAGAAAGGGAATCGAGCACGAGCACGATTAGGAGCAGGAGCACGAGACGGGAGTGCTCGGGGAGGGACTTGAACCCTCACGCCTTACGGCATACGCCCCTCAAACGTACGTGTCTGCCATTTCACCACCCGAGCGAGCGCAGAAAATTCAATGAGGAACGCAGGAAAGCAAGACCCGACCTGTTTCTCGCTCCCGACTCACGTTCGTCCTCGTGCTCTTCCTCGTCCTCGATTCACTTTCTCACGATACGCCGAAGAAGTAGCAAGCGAGGCGTGAAAACTGCATTTAGGGTCCCGAGATGACCAGCGGAGAAAAGATCGAGGACGAGGAGGGGGACGATCACGAGCAGGAGAAAGAATCGCAGCACGATTGGATCAAGGTCGATCTCCATATTCACACTCTCGACGATCCGAAGGACCACCTCGACTATACTGCGCATCAATTGCTCGAGCGCGCGCGCGATCTTGGCTTCGGCGCCCTCGCCATTACCCTGCACGACAAGGTTTTCGATCAGCCCGATGTTTTTTCGGAGGCAGAGGAAATGGGAATCCTGCTCCTTTCGGCAGCGGAAATGCGTTTGGAAGGCGCCGACGTAGTCCTGCTCAATGTGCAACCCGAGGAAGTCCGAGACTTGCGCACATTTGCCGATCTGCGCCGGCTGCGGAAAGCGCGCGGCGAATCCCTCTTTTGTTTTGCCCCGCACCCGTTCTTTTATTTGGGCGCTTCCATCGGTCCCCGTTTGCTGGCTGAAATCGACTGCTTCGATGCAATCGAACTCTGCCATTTTCACAAAGGCTGGTTCGACTTGAACCGGCGCGCGCGCAAAGTCGCCGCAGCCCATGATCTCCCCCTTCTCGCCACTTCGGATGCCCATCGCCTGCAGGCGTTCGGCGCGCACTACACCAGCATCCCCCGCCCCTCTCAGCTGACGATCGAAGCCTTCCTCCGAGCTCTGCGCGAAGGACCGCGTCGCCTAACGAGTCCGCCATCCAGTTGGCATGATCTCCTGAGCGTTTTCTATTTTGTCTTCATCAAACACCCGCTGCGCAAACGTCTCCGCCTGGGACGACCAGAGCATTGCTGTGCAAGTTGAAGCCTTGGTTTTCTCCGTCTAAGTATGGCAACCCGAGTCATTGACCTCTCCTTTATGAAAACGCGAATTTTGACCTGTTTGGTTCTAAGCACGGCGCTGGTGTTCACCGCTTGTCCGACGAATCCCGAAAAACATCCGAAGAAGCCTGGGGTCACAAAACACGAGGAGCCCGGCCCGACTAACGAACAAGGCGAGGACGTCGATTTCAAGGCGTTTGTCGGGCGTTTGCGCAAAGCGGTCCAGGCGCACGATATGAACGCACTTGCTTCGATGATGACACCGAATTTCGCATACGTTCTCGGGGCGACCCCGGCCGAGGATCGGACCGGCGAGGGTGTTTTCCAATACTGGGACGAAAATGGCCTTTGGATCGAACTTTCGGGAATTCTTTCGGAGGGTTTTGTCGTGAAGGAGAATTACATGGTTGCTCCTCCGCAATTTGCCGATCCGGCCTCTGATTACACAGGTTATCGCGCCGGCATCCAGCGGGTCAGGGGCAGCTGGAAATTCGCCTACTTCGTCAACGGATGAGGAGGAAGTGAATCGTGATCAGCGACTGGTGAATAGAAGTCGCCGTCCGTATTACCATTCCCTTATCACCTATCATTAATCACCTCGCCCAACTCCCCCATCGACCGCCATTCGTCTTCGTTAGGCAATTGCTCCAGTGCGAACCGGGTCAATCCGCTGAATGTTCGACCATCTTCCCTAACGATGACCCAATCTTCGCCGGTCACTTTCCAGGCAATCCGCTCGTCCCGGGAGTCATTCTGACCGAGGCGCTCGCGCAGACCGCCGGGATCGCAGCGGCCTCTGGTTTTGCGGAAAATGCGCGCCCGCTCTTCTTGCTCACCGCTATCCGCGGAATGAAGTTTTTCAGCGCGGTGCACCCCGAATCCGAGATCCGTTTGCGTGCTGAGAAGCTGGCGCAGAACGATGATCTCTGGCAGTTTAGAGTAACCGCCAGCGTCCGCGGAAAAACGGTTGCCGAAGGGCAACTGGTTCTGAGCCGTGTCGCGGAAAGTTCCTCGACCGCATTGGAATAGCGCCAGGTTCGATTACTCTTAACTTTCGCCATTCACGATGCCTGCGCCCGAGTTCGCCCTCATCATTCCCGCGTGTGACGAAGCGGCGTGCATCGGCGCGGTGCTCGACGAATTTCTCCGCTCGGTTGACCCTGAAAAGTATGTCATTGCAGTAGGCGTAAATGGTTCCTCCGACGCAACGGCCGAGATCGCGCGGCAACATCCGGTGCTCGTGGCGGAAACCGAACAACGCGGCTACGGCCATGGTTGCCAGGCGGCAATCGACCTGACAAAAAATCTGTTCCCATCGATTCGCGCCTACATTTTTTGCGCGGGCGACGGCGCGACTGATCCGGGAAATGTTCCTGCTCTCACCGCGGCTCTTGAGCAAGGTTACGAGCTGGTGCTCGGCACGCGGACAACGCAGCTGCGCAATTGGCGTTCGATGACGCTCCGACACGTCTTCGCCAATGCCACGCTCGGCCTCTGGGCCGGCCTTTTAAGCGGGCGATATTTCAGCGATCTCGGTCCCACGCGCTTGATCAGCCGCCCTTTGTTTGAAAAGATCGCGCCTCAGGAAATGACCTTTGGTTGGACCATAGAAACCCAGATCGCCGCGGCAAAACTCGATGCGGCAATTTGCGAAGTGCCGGTGTTGGAACGACGTCGCATTGGCGGTCAGCAAAAAGTCTCCGGCGTGAGCTGGCAACGCACTTTCCTGATTGGCTGCCGCATTGTCGCAGCCGGGTTCCGCACTTGGAAAACTTTCCAATCAGCGCCAGCAAGGCCTCGACCGCTCCTTGCCCGTTCCACTCACAACCCACAACGCGAGGCGTGAAGTGGGTTCGATTGCTTCCGGTTGTCGTGCTTCTGGGCGGTTGTAGCGCAAACAAGCCGCCGCTGCCGAAGTTTGCCGTCAGTGAAGCCCCGCGGCCGGTGCCGCCGGTGGATGCCTGGACTGCGAAGCTGCGCGAGACCGATGTCGTTTATTTCGGCCTAACGAAGAAATCAATCGCTGATAGTCAACCCGCGTGGCGCATCGTCGAAACTTTACAGGGCAACGGCGCGCGTGTCGCGCTGGGCTGGACAGACCTTCCTGTCACGCAACAACCGCTGCTAGACCAGTGGCAGCGCCAGGAAATCTCTGGTCCAGAATTAATTGATCAGCTCGGACCGCCCGCGCGGCGTGATTGGTTCCAGCGTGCCCTTCGTCCCGATCTCATCCAGCGCGCGCTCGGTTCGCCCCCGGATCTACTGCGAAAGATCCGCGCCGGCGAGAAACTCCTCGCAGAAGAACGCGCGCTTTTGCCTAACGACTACCGCGCGCATCCGGACGATTTCGATAATTTTTCCGATCGCGTCGCCACCTCGGCCCGGCTCCGCCGCTATAACATGACTCATCTTTATCGGGCTCATCTCGCCGCGGAACAGATGGCCGCCGAAAACATCGTTCGATTCACCCGCGAAAGTCCCGAGGTGAAGCTGCTCGTCTTTTTGCCCGACGACGTGATGATCAATCCGCGCGAGGTGGCCGATTATGTCGCGCAGAAGACATCAGCCCGACAAATGATTCTCGATCGTTCGGAAAAATTGCCCGAAACGCGTTCGCAATTATTGGCGGACCTTTAGTTGTATCGCGATCGGCGATCCCGGTGCCTGGAGGGATGATCCGCCTCAGGCGGATGTCGTCCGTGTTTCTAAAATGCGCAGCAGAACAAGCCCACGGACGGGACGGTGCCCGTCCCTCCAAGTGCCCGCGGCGCCGATCCCAGCCAAAAGTTATTGCTCAACCTTTGAAGCGGGCTGTTCGACGTCGTAAATCGTGCCCCAGGGACCTTTTGCGACGACCGCGGCTGCTTCCCGCCAAGGCTGCTTACTGGCGCTGTAGGCTCCTTTCTCTTCGCGACCCCAGAAAATGTAGCGGGCGCGCAAAGTCCGCGCCCGGTCGCGCCAATCCGGTCCGCCGAGCATGAGGGCCTTGAGTTGTTGCTCGACGGGAGCGTAATCGAAACCTTGCGTCCAGAGATGCCCAGGATAACCGAGAACCATCTTGCGACCGTTGAGCAGGAGCGGATGATTGAAAGTCGGAAAAGCCGCAAAGCGATCTTTGATCGGCAGCTTGCGCACCGCGTCCCCGACCGCCGCGACCTCAGTGCGGTCCTCGATATCGAACCCGGCGCAATTCGCCATGCCACCGGTCAGACTAACCGCCCCGGATGTGAAGAGAAGAACGCAGATAGCGACTTGGACCGGCCACGGCCAACGCACGATCAGTTCCCACAAAAACGGCAGACAGATGAAGTAGGCCCAGATAATGAGTTTCGTGTTGTCCCAACCCCAGGGCGCAGTCTTAACGAAAATCGCAAACAGAAAAATTCCCGCGGCGGGTACGACAAAGGCAAACGAGCCGAAAATAAAGCTCCGAACAGACTGCAGAGTTATAATCGTTAGGCCAATCGAGACAGTGAATAAGATAAGAAAAATGAATCTGACGCCGGGCGAAAGTTTCTGGAGTGCCGCAGAATCATCCGCGACGAAGGCAAACACCGCGAGCGTCAGGACCAGACCTAACGAGGAAAGGAAAAGCGCCCGGCCTGACTCTGCAGCGTCATTTTCGAGGATTTTCTTCCGAAACCGCCAGCAAACCAAACCGACAAGCGCAAGCAATGCCGGCACGGTCAGGCCAAAGTTCCACACCCAAAAACCGATCGTTGCCGGTATTTTGACAAACCAAAACTGGAGCGCGCTAACAGCGAACCCCGGATCACTCTCCACCCAACCGGGCGCCCAGGAGAGAATGGATCCCGCCTGAAAATGATCGGTAATCATCCAAACGATCCAAGTCGCCGGGATGAAGGAGGCAGCGAGCAGGATTCCAATCTGTTTGCGCATCTCCCATTGGCCGAAAAGCAACCAGAAACCCAGCAGGATAGAGAGGGCGAGAAAGGTGTGGACGTGAAAGAACGGCATCGTGGCGTAGAGCGACCATTCGACCCACCATGGGAGAAGACCGCGGCGTGGAGCAGCCGTCTCAGTGTCGGCGGGCGGATAGTATTTCCGCCGCCAATGAATCAAGAGAAGTAGCCCGGCCGGGATCGCGTAGAGCAAACCGCGTTGCGTCACGAACATCGCCAGCGGGATGCTCTTCCATGCAATCTTCTCCGCTTGGTAATCCGCGAATTGTAACCTTTTGAAAAACTCGTAACCCGCGAGCCCGCCATTAAAGAGAAAACCCGCCACTCCAAAAACGCCCCCCCAGCGATAAAATCCGTAGAAGGTCGCGAGTGAACCGAACAGTCCCGTCCAGACCAGCACCCGAACCAGGTCGAAATTCTGGAGGAGAAAAAGCGAGTCAAAAAAATCGACGCCCGCAGGATAACGCAAGCCGCTGAAGACGTGAATCGGATTGTCGGGCCAAAGGGGCACGCCGTTGGCGAAATATTTGATGTAGGTGATGTGGAGAGCGAGATCGCCGTAATTGTTAACCGATTGGATTTTTAAGTGGTTGCCCTCCACGTAAACGAGCCAGCAAAAAGCCCGGACGGCGAACATGGCGAACACGATTCCGATGGCCCAGGTCCCGAGACGGTAATCAGGACGGGGCGTTATGACCGTCGGTTCTTCCACCAGATTCATCCGGCGCCGCGCCCGTTTCGACTTGGGCAGCGGAGCAGCCGCCGGCGGTGGCACAATGACCTTGCGCGGTGTGAAATGCGCTGTTCCGATCCACGCAAAAACCGCCGCAACCAAACCAAGAAATAAAGCGAAGCCACCTAACGTCGGGTCGAGCCCACGTCCAACAACGCCGAGGAGCAGACCGGCAATCGTTGCGACATTGACGAAAGTCAGACCGGCGGAGAAGAATTTCATCGACTCACTAAACCAGGTCTACAAAAGCTCCGTGACTGCGCGCATGATGCCTAGGGAGTTGCAGGAGGCGTGGGCTTCGCTGGTTCCGGAGCTGGTTGCCCGACGAAGTCAGGCTGTTTGCCCGGGAACAACTTACGAAAAGTCTTGGCCTTAAAATACAGTTTCGAAGTGTCCTGGTAAGGGCGAATCGTCATTGGTTGGGTGAAGTAACTGTCATGCAGTTTCTTCTCGACCTCCGCAATTCGGTCCTCCTGCACGACAAGGAAATCAGCGTCGTATTTTCCCGGGGAATTGTTGTGCTCGTAGTAGCCAATGTTTGGGAAATCCCCCAGCAGCCAGGGAAACGGATAAGTGCTCGTGCGGATGAAACTACCGGTCACGCCATAAGCCAGCGGGTTGCCCCGGACCGCTCGCATGAGAGGATTCATCAACTTATAGATATCGTTATAAGTCTGCACATAGACATAGGGCTCAGTGTCCGTGCTGCAATGAAAGTAATTCAGGAAGATAGCCATCCCGAGCGACATCAGGAGAGCCAGACTCACGGCAGCACGTTTGACCATTAGCATCGCTCCCTCGCTAATCCGCGCGGATTTCCCGACAAAAAAGCCGAAACCGCCCCCGAGCAAAGCACCGACCAACGCGCCGGCGTATAACCACTGGCCAAACTCGCCCGCAACCCCGCTCGTGCTCGTGGCCGCGATCGTGATCAAGTAGGCTTCGCGGAGATAAATCGGCAAAGAACAAGCCGCGCGCACCGCCGCCGGTTGCACCAGATAACTAGCAGCAGCTCCTACCCCGAAACCGATCAGCGCAAAACCGACCGCATAAAAAGCGGCCCGTGGAATCTTTTTCGCCACCGCCCCGGCCGCGAAGACGAAAAGCAGCGGCCAAACAATGCTGATGATAATCCAAGGCGTCTTGTAATGGATGATACTGTAAGCGGCGAAAACTCCCACGCCATAGATGGCGAGGTAGCGCACGACAAAGTTCCGGAAAAACTGACAAGCCAGACAAAGGAATAACCCGACAAGAACCGGCCACTCATAACGCAGGATCAGCTCAAGCCAGTATGGCCATGGTTTTTCGTGCCCGTTGCCCTTCGACCCGGTCTGATACCAAGTCGCAAATGTGAGGTAAAGGCCCTTGACTCCCGACCAGTTGAGGAACGTTCCCGAATAGAAAAAGACAATCGCAAATAGACAGCTGCAGATCACGATCGCGAGATCGACGTAATCCCATTGCTGCCGCGCACGCTTCAAATTCGTCATCGGCGTGATTCTATGCGAAACCCAGAGCACGCCCGCAGCGATCAGCGCACAACCGATGTGGATGATGTAGGTCTCCTTCGTCAGGATCATCCCGGCCGTCCCGATTCCAACACACCACAGATAGTTACGCGTCCCGAAGCTCCAGAGGCCGAGCAGCCCGAGCACGAAAATCATCGAGAAAAGCAGCAGCCACACTTCGTGAATCGAGTAGCGCCCGTAAAAAACAAAGCCTGGCGAGATCGCCATCGCGAGCGCCGCAATCCGGCTGACGTTTTTTCCGACAAAAGGCTCGAATTTCAACGTCGCATAAATCGAACCGATGCTGGCCAGCACGACGGGCAGCCGAAGCGCCCAAATATGGCGTCCGAAGAGCGCCTGGGAAAGGAACAGGATATAGAAATGCAACGGACCGTGATAATTGGTCGGGTCGTAGCGGTAGAACCCGCTCCTCACCATCTGATCGACGAACCACCCGTTGATCCCCTCGTCGAAATGCGGCGGCTTGATGCCCAAGAGAAGAAAACGGAGAAACGCGCCCAAGGCGATGATTCCCCAGAAGGACCAATCGAGGGTGGCGAGCCGCTCCGGGAGGGGGCGCGCGGCCGGAATTTCCCCTCGCGCGGTCTCGTCTCCGCTGCTAGGTAGCGCTTCCATGCGCATATTGGTGACGGGCGGCTGTGGGTTCATCGGGAGTAACTTTATTCGTTACATTCTGCAACATTACAAGCCGGCGTACATCACAAATGTTGACGTTCTCACGTACGCCGGAAATCCGGCCAATCTCGATGGCGTTTTGGAGGAGCATGGCGAACGCTACGAATTTTTCCAGGCCGACATCGCCAACGTGGACCAGATGGACACGCTCCTGCATGAGGAACAGTTCTACGCCATCGTCAATTTCGCGGCCGAATCGCATGTCGATAGGAGCATCAATTCTCCGCAAAACTTCATTCACACCAATATCGTCGGCACGAGCGTCCTGCTCGACGCCGCCCGGCGCCACGATGTCCAACGTTTCATCCAGATTTCGACCGACGAAGTTTACGGATCGTTAGGCGAAACCGGAAAATTTACGGAACATTCGCCACTCGAGCCCAGTTCCCCATATTCGGCGAGCAAAGCCGGCGCCGACCTTCTCGCGCTCGCCTGTCATCGCACCTTCGGACAGGACGTCGTCGTCACCCGCTGCTCCAACAACTACGGCCCTTACCAATTCCCGGAAAAGCTGATCCCCCTCATGATCATCAAGGCGTTGAGCGACCAACCGCTCCCGGTCTACGGCGACGGAATGAATGTGCGCGACTGGATCCATGTGGAAGATCACTGCGCGGGAGTCGTCGCCGCGCTCTTCGAGGGCAAGGCGGGGGCCGTCTACAACTTCGGGGGCGACGGCGAGATGGTTAATCTTGACGTCGTTAGGCTAATTCTCGACCGATTGGGAAAACCACACAGCCTGATCTCATTCGTGACCGATCGCCTCGGGCACGATCGCCGATACGCGATCGATTCTTCATTCGCTAAAAAGGAATTGGATTGGCACCCCTTGCACACGGCGCGCGAAGGGATTGCCACCACCGTCGATTGGTATCTGGAGCACCACAGTTGGTGGGAAAACCTGCTCAGCCGCACGGAACGCTTCGAATAGCGGAAAGCACAACACGCCCAGAGCCAACCGGATCTGAGGTGAAAGACGAATCAAACCTTGGATGACCCGGTTGTTCCTCCCGGAACGCTTCGGCCAAAAACAAACAAATCCTATGGCAAACAAATCAAAATCCTCTGCGTCGCAATCCGGATCGAATGAAAACATCGAGATCCCGCCGATCTCGAAAACCGCGGCCGGCGCGGCAACTGGCGCCGTGATCGGCGCGGTCGGCGGTCCTGTGGGAGCGGTCGTAGGCGGCGTTATTGGCGCGGCCGTCGGGAAGCGAGCAGAGAGCGACAAGCCAATGATGCCCGCAGTCAAGCGCGTCGCACGACAAGCGGTCCACGGAGCCAAAGTCGTGGCGAAAACCGCCCGTGCCGCGGCGCCCGCGGCAAAGCGCATCGTGAAGTCAATGCGGCCGGGGAAAGCGACCCGTGCCACCGCGAAGAAGTCCGGGGCGAAAAAATCCCGTCCCGCGAAAGCGTCGCGCGCGAAGACAAAGTCACGCGTCACCAAGACAAGGAAGCCCAAAGCGAAAACAAAAAGCCGTTCGTCCGTCCGGAAAACCCGCCGGCCCGCTACGGCACGCCGCAAAAAGGCGCGGCGCTAGGATGACCGCGTTTTAGCGTCTCAGACTTTCAGCGTTTCGGCTTCGAACGAAGCCTCGCCTTCCGCTCGGAGGTGTATCGCCACCACGGCGTGGCCGGCGCGCCCTCCATGAACCGCACCACCGAGATGAAGACATCGATCACGCAAGGATCGTGGCGTTTCCCAGAAACGTTACAGAGCAAATCGTACATCGCGTACGGATCACGTCCGACAAGATGCGCGGGCGAGCGAATGCCCAGCAGACGCAGGTCAGCGGCAGTGGCCGGGCCGACATTCGGCAGCTGCGTTAATTCAACATAGCTGGCACGGTCCTTTGCAGCGCGGATCACACCCCCACTCTAGGCGAATCAGGGGGCGTCACAGCAAACTCAAAGTGTGGATCAGAAAATCGATGGTTGATCAAAGGTCTTCAAATGGACCTTTCGTCAGACGGAATCACGCCAATGTTTGCAGGTCCGGGCTGGCCTGAGGTTCAAGCTCTGGAGCGAGCGAGCGCTTGCGAAGACTAAAGAGGGTCAGGAGCGGCCCTGTCATAATCGTTGTGACCAAGGCCATCAGCACAAGCATGCTGAAGACCCGCTGCGAGAGGATGTGTAGCTCGTATCCGAGATTGAGCGCGATGAGTTCCATCAGACCGCGTGTGTTCATGAGAGTGCCGAGTTGGAATGATTCGCGCCAGTCCATCCCAGCGAGGCGTGCGGCAAAGGAGCTGCCGCCGAGCTTGCCAAGGGTGGCGAGGAAAATAATGAGCCCGCAAATCAACCAATCAGCGCGACCGTGCAAAAGTCCGATCTGGGTACGCAGACCGGAAAAGGCAAAGAAGACCGGTAGGAGCAGCACGGAGCTGATGTATTCGATCCGTACATGGAGCTTGCCGCGAAACCCACCTATCGTCGGCATGATCAATCCGGCGACGAACGACCCGAAGAGTGCGCGAATGCCGAGCAATTGAGTGCACAGCGCGGAGGCAAGGACGATGGCGAGCACGATCGCCAGCGTGCTCTTGGCCGGCTTGGGTTGAGTGAGCGTTTCTTCGCCCAACCAAGTAGGCAGGTTTGGCTTGAGGCCGAGGAACATGACCAGGACAAAAATCACCACGAGGCCCAGGCAGAAGACGGCCGAGGCGAAATCGGCAGCTCCGGCAATCGCGACGACGAAAGCGAGCAGACCCCATGCGGTCACGTCACCGATCGCCGCACAGGCCGATGCGATTCTGCCTAACGACGTTTTAAGAATGCCGCGATCCTGTAAAATGCGCACGAGGACAGGGAAAGCCGTGATACTCATCGAGATGGCAACGAAGAGCGCGAAGGCGGCAAATGGAGCCCCCGGTTGGGCGAGACGGTCGTAAAAGGCATACGACAGCCCAACGCCCAGAAGACAAGGAATGGCGATGCCGGCGTGGCTGACAATGATGGCCGTGGACGCCTTCTGCCGAAGCTCAGCCCAATCCATTTCCATTCCTACGGCAAACATAAAGAGACACACTCCGACCTGACTGAGAAGGTGGAGGGGGTCGAGCGATGCGGCGGCGAAAACGAACTGGAAGGCGTGCGGCGCGACCAAACCAAATAGCGAAGGGCCGAGCAGAACGCCAGCCATCATTTCTCCAACCACGGCGGGTTGCCCGCAACGGGTGAAAATCCAACCAACTGAATACGAAATCGTGATTACAACGAACAGTTGCAGGAAAAACCGGCTCAATGGATTCTCCGCATTCAGCTCCAAGCGCTTCTCGATCGAGTCGCTGAGCGAGACGCCGGCGGGTGGAATGTCAGGGCTGCCGATCTCAGTTTGGGAATTGTTGCCAGGGGGAACAGCGGGGCGGGACAGCCGATCACCGGCATGAAGGATGAATAGGATTCCCAGCGCCGCGAAGCCGACAATAGATAGGTAGAGCGTGGCGCTGCGGTGCATTAATCGTGACGAATGGCCCAACCTTACACGATGAGGATAACAGTCGAAGCGGCGCGACACGAACCGCGGTGTCGCGCCGCCGAACTGCATGAATCATCTACCACCTATCGAGCACCCATCCACTTTTCGGTCGTGTCGACCGGGGAGTTGGGTTCCCAAAGCTCTGCCCGCTCAGGATGATAACGGGAACCGATTGGCACCGAGTAATCGTCCTTATCGTATTCGCGTGTCCGTTTCAGCATTTTGCGAAAGGCGAGGATTGCCTGCGAAGGCTGATGCTCGGATTCGTAAATACGGCCCGCAAAGGCATCCGTCATTTGGTCGGGATAACGTGAGTGCACAAACGTCGCCA
>Ga0207701_10004069_pt1 | contig 14901 bp, 12 predicted proteins | sample KBSSwiSSwithPhiX_FD_184294 | JGI IMG/M metagenome (GOLD analysis project Ga0207701, IMG submission 184294) | Switchgrass rhizosphere bulk soil microbial communities from Kellogg Biological Station, Michigan, USA, with PhiX - S5 (SPAdes) (version 2) | ecosystem: Environmental > Terrestrial >... | reverse complement strand
TCCGGTCCGGTCATGAAGGCCTCGGCCGCCTTGGGATCGGCGTAGAGGAAGGTGGTCTTCAGCTGCGCGTCGAAGCCGGCGAGGTCGGTGCCGGAGAGCTTGGCCATCGCCTCGCGGGCCGCCTTGCCCGCCGCATCGTCCTTGGTGTCGCCAAGCAGTCGGTACCGTCCGACGCCTTCGACTTCGAACAGTTGCGTGTGCCCGCCGGACACGAGCAGCGCCACGAACGGAAACTCGGGCTTTGGATCGGCGAGCAGCGGCGACAGCAGATGGCCCTCCATGTGATGGACGCCGATCACCGGCTTGCCGAGCGCGAAGCCAAGCGCGCTTGCAATGCTCGCGCCCACGAGAAGCGCGCCGGCGAGCCCGGGACCCCGCGTGTACGCGATGCCGTCCACGCCTTCGAGGGCGACAGCCGCCTCCGCGAGGACGCGCTGCGCAAGCGGCACCACGCGGCGGACGTGGTCCCGCGACGCGAGCTCCGGCACCACGCCGCCGTAGACCGTGTGCATCGCGACCTGCGAGTGCAGCGCGTGCGCGAGCAGGCCACGGCCCGTGTCGTACACGGCGAGGCCCGTTTCATCGCAGGAGGTTTCAATGCCGATGACGATCATGAAGTGCGCAGTCGAGCGGGGCCCGTCACGATACACGGCCGTCTGGCCAGACGCAGTTGCGGTGAAGTCGGCCAGCGGGTTATACTTGTGGATTGCCAAACGCCGGCTGGTCGCAAATGGTAAAAGCCGGGTGGTGAAACCGGCTAAAACCGAAGGGTAAACCGCCGGCCCAGGGAAACCAGGAATCCGCTACATGCCAAGTGTCCGCCTCCGCGATAACGAGCCGTTCGAAGTGGCGCTCCGCCGCTTCAAGCGCACGATCGAAAAAACCGGGCTGCTCACTGAGCTCCGAGCGCGCGAGTTCTACGAGAAGCCGACCGCCGAAAGAAAGCGCAAGCTCGCCGCCGCCGTCAAGCGTCACTACAAGCGCCTGCGGAGCCAGCAGCTCCCGCCCAAGCTTTTCTAAGCCGAGAGCAACGAGTCACCGAGGGGCGAAGCTACTTCGCCCCTTTTGTTTTGACGGAGCCCGCGATGCCCCTCAAGGCCATGATCGTCGACGACATGAAGGCCGCCATGCGCGCGAGGGAGACGGCGCGGCTGTCCACCATCCGGCTGCTCCTTGCTGCCATCAAGCAACGGGAAGTCGACGAGCGGATCGAGCTCACCGATGCCGACGTCCTCGCGGTCATCGACAAGATGATCAAGCAGCGCAGGGATTCGGTCACCCAGTTCGAAGCGGGCAACCGCGTCGACTTGGCCGCCGCCGAGCGGGCTGAGATCGCCGTTCTGGAGGGCTACCTGCCCGCGCGGCTCTCCGACGCGGAAGTGGACGCGGTGATCGACGAGGCCATCGCTGCTGCGGGTGCCGCGGGCATTTCGGCCATGGGCAAGGTCATGGCGGCCGTCAAGCCGAAGGTCGCCGGCCGAGCCGACATGAGCGCCGTTTCTGCCCGGATCAAGGCGAAGCTCGCGGGGTAACCGCCCTGCCCGCCCTGCATGCAGGACCGCGGCCACCGCTCCTGGCCCGCGTTTCGGATCACGCCGAGGCTCCATCAGCTGTGGTTCGGCCGCTTCGAAACTTCCGCCGAAATCACCCTTTCACCTTCGTTAGCGCCGCCTATAATGCAGAGACTCCCTGCCTGATGCCTTTCCCGGCGCGCTAGCGTGAATGTCGCCGGCGCGCCGTCTTCTATGCAAGAGCAGCGTCAAGCACATGATTCCTAACGATTTCATCCAGACGCTGCTGTCCCGTATCGACATCGTCGACATTGTCGATCGGTACGTCCCGCTCAAAAAAGCGGGCGCTAACTACCAGGCGTGTTGCCCGTTCCACAGCGAGAAAACGCCGTCGTTCACCGTGAGCCCGACCAAGCAGTTCTACCACTGCTTCGGGTGTGGCGCTCACGGCACCGCAATCGGCTTCCTGATCGAGCACGGGGGCAAGAGCTTCCCCGACGCCGTCGAGGAGCTCGCCCGCGAGGCCGGTCTCGTCGTGCCCCGCGTCGACCGGCCCGGCGAGGCTGACCGGCGCGAGCAGGCTTTCGACCTTACCGCTATCACACTGGAGGCGGCAAAGTTCTATCGTGGCCAATTGAAGGAGTCGGCGCACGCGATCGAATACCTCAAGTCGCGCGGCCTCACGGGGGCCGTTGCCGCGAGGTTCGGTATCGGCTACGCGCCGGATGCCTGGCAGCCGCTGGCAGCGGTGTTTCCCCGCTATGACGACCCGGCGCTCGAGACGGCCGGCCTCGTCATCGCGGGCGAAGCGGGCAAGCGCTACGACCGGTTCCGTGATCGCATCATGTTCCCCATCCACGACAGCCGGGGCCAGGTCATCGCATTCGGCGGTCGCGTTCTCGCCCAGGGCGAGCCCAAGTACCTCAACTCGTCGGAGACGCCGCTCTTTTCGAAGGGCCGCGAGCTCTACGGGCTGTTCCTCGCCCGAAACGCGATCCGCGAGGCGGGCGCCGTGGTCGTCGTCGAAGGCTACATGGACGTGGTGGCGCTCGCGCAGCATGGCGTGGACTATGCGGTCGCAACGCTCGGCACCTCCACGACGCCCACCCATGTGCAGAAACTTTTCCGCCAGAGCGACCGCGTGGTCTTCTGCTTCGATGGCGACGCGGCGGGGCGCAAGGCCGCGTGGCGCGCGCTCGAGAACGCCTTACCCGTTCTGGCGGACGGCAAGAGTGCCGCTTTCATGTTCCTGCCCGATGGGGAAGATCCCGACGACTTCGTGCGCCGGCGCGGCAAGGCCGCTTTCGAAGCGCTGGCCGCGGAGGCGATCCCCGCGTCCGAGTTCCTGTTGAACGAGCTTTGTGCCCAGCACCCTCCGGCCTCGGCAGAGGGCGCGGCGGCGTTGGTCACCGCTGCGCGACCTCACATCGCCGCCCTCTCGGCGCCGGTGCTGGCGTCGCTCTTGCAACGGCGGCTCGCCGAGCTCACGGGGCTGCCTGAAGCGGAGTTGCGCCGTCTTCTGGGAGTGCGATCGGCGATGAACCACGCGCGTGGCCCCGACGGACCGGTGTCCCCTTCGCAGCGCGACGCTGTGCAGCGGCCGTCGCGTCCACTGCAATTCGGCAAGCGGCGCGCGCCCTCGCTCGTGCGTGAACTCATCCAGGCTCTCCTGCTCCAACCAGAATTGGCGCGCTCGCGCAGCGGGAATGGCGCGCTGAGCGTGGGTTTTCCCGAGCCGAGAGGCGGAACGCCGGAGGAAGCCGCACTGTCCGAGCTCATCGCCTATTGCGTCGGCAGCGAGGGCCCGCTCACGACGGCCGGTGTGATGCAATATTTCGCCCAATCCCCACATGAGCCGCTCCTGGCGGCTGCGCTCGCGTCCGCCGAGGATCACGCGATCACGCCGGAGCTGGCGGCCGTCCACCTGTCGGACGGTGTCGCCCGTTATTGGCAGCGGGCCCACCGGGCCGGTTACCCGGGCACGCCGGACGACGCCCCGGCAACGGGGGAGGAGGCCGAGCGGCTTCGTCAACTGGAGATGGTTCGGCGCGCCGTGCCGACGGCGCACGGAAAAAGCACCCGCGATTCATAACCGGATGATATAATTTGAGGTTTTCCCCTTCGTCCCCATCTGGTACCGCAGCGCGTTTCGCCGCGCCGGTACCGAATCACTAGGATGACCATGGTCAAGAAGCCCGCTCGCAAATCGCCCGCCAAAACCAAGTCCCGCACGCCGGCGGCCAAGAAGCGCGCGAAGGCGGCGACTTCGTCGAAGCGCTCGCGGCATGCCGCGGTGACAAAGGCAGGCCCGAGGAAGTCGCCGCGCACGACCGCCAAGACGAAGAGCAGCAGCACGGCGAGGTCGGCCGCGAAGAAAAAGATCAAGAAGCCGGCGGCGAAGCCGCTGCGCAAATCCGCGCCTGCTCCCACCAAGACGACCGCCGCCAAGACGACTGCCGCCAAGACGCCCCCGAAAACGCCCCCGCTCAAGGTCGTGCCCAAAGAGCCGAAGGTTCAGGCGAAGCTGCCGAAGGCCGCCCCTCCCGTTAAAGGCGCTGCGCCCGTCGCCGCTGCGCTGCCAAAGGGCGCTGGGCCGAAGGTGGTGGTCGCGCCGGCGCACAAGCCCACGACCGCAGGCGAGATTGCCGCGAAGATCGCCGGCAAGCGCGCGGCGGACGCCGCCAGCAAGAAAGGCAGAAATGGCAAGCACGCCGAGCTCGCGCCTCGCGTGCTCACTCCCGCCGACGTCGAGGCGCGCAAGCGGCGGCTGAAGTCGCTGATCGTGCTCGGCAAGGAGCGCGGCTATCTGACCTTCGCCGAGATCAACGACCACCTGCCTGATGACGTGCTCGACGCCGAGCAGATCGAAGGCATCGTCAGCATGATCGGCGACATGGGAATCCAGGTCTACGACGAGGCCCCCGACGCCGAAACGTTGCTCATGTCCGACGCCGCGCCGACGGCGCCGGCGGAAGACGTCGAGGAAGCGGCCGAGGCCGCCGTGTCGACGCTCGACTCCGAATTCGGCCGCACGACGGATCCGGTCCGCATGTACATGCGAGAGATGGGATCGGTCGAGCTCCTGACGCGCGAAGGCGAGATCGAGATCGCGAAGCGCATCGAGGAAGGCCTGAAGCACATGATCATGGCCATCTCGGCGTGCCCGATGACGGTGGCGCAGATCCTCGACCTCGCGACCAGGATCGAGAAGGACGAGCTCAAGATCGACGACCTCGTCGACGGCTTGATGGACTTCAACGAAGCGCTCGACGCGCTCGAGGAAGTCGACGACGAGGCCGAGGCCGGTGACGACGAAGGCGACGCCGGGGCGATCGCTGCCGAAAATCTCGAGCGGCTCAAGGTCGCGGCGCTCGCGCGCTTCGCGACGATCCGCAAGCTGCACGCGCGGATGCTCGTCGTGCTGCAGAAAGATGGCCACAAGGCGCCGAAGTACATCGAGCTGCAGAAGAAGGTGCAGAACGAGCTGATGCAGATCCGCTTCTCGGCGCGCCAGGTCGAGAAGCTCTGCGACAGCGTGCGCCACGAGGTCGACAACATCCGCCAGATCGAGCGCAAGATCCAGGATCTCGTCGTCAACAAGGGCGGCATGCCGCGTCCGGACTTCATCAAGAAGTTCCCGGAGAGCGAGACAAGCTTGCGCTGGATCGACCGCGAGGTCGCAGCGCACCACGGCTACAGCGAGCAGCTCGCCAAGTACCGCCAGGCCATCGTCGAGCAGCAGCAGAAGCTCCTCAACCTGCAGGCGCGCGTGATGATCCCCTTGAAGGATTTGAAGGAGATCAACAAGCAGATGTCGACCGGCGAGGCGAAAGCCCGCAAGGCGAAGCGCGAGATGACCGAGGCGAACCTGCGCCTCGTGATCTCGATCGCGAAGAAGTACACGAATCGCGGCCTGCAGTTCCTCGACCTCATCCAGGAAGGCAATATCGGCCTCATGAAGGCGGTCGACAAATTCGAATACCGCCGCGGCTACAAGTTCTCGACGTACGCGACGTGGTGGATCCGCCAGGCGATCACACGCTCCATCGCCGACCAGGCGAGGACGATCCGCATCCCGGTCCACATGATCGAGACGATCAACAAGATGAACCGGATCTCGCGGCAGATCCTGCAGGAGACCGGCCAGGAGCCCGACCCCGGCGTGCTCGCCGAAAAGATGGAGATGCCCGAGGAGAAGATCCGCAAGATCCTGAAGATCAGCAAGGAGCCGATCTCGATGGAAACGCCGATCGGCGACGACGACGACAGCCACCTCGGCGACTTCATCGAAGACCTGTCCACGGTCGCGCCGTCGGATGCAGCCGTCAACGCGAGCCTGCGCAACGTCTGCAAGGACGTGCTCGATACGCTGACCTCGCGCGAAGCGAAGGTGCTGCGGATGCGCTTCGGCATCGAGATGAACACCGACCACACGCTGGAAGAGGTCGGCAAGCAGTTCGACGTCACTCGCGAGCGCATCCGGCAGATAGAAGCGAAGGCGCTGCGCAAGCTGCGCCATCCGTCGCGGTCGGAAAAGCTTCGCAGCTTCCTGGAAGGCGAAGGCTGACGTTACGCGCCGTCCGGAACCACGACAAACGCCCCGACCATTCCGGGGCGTTTTCGTTTGCGGCTCTCCGCCGCCGCGCGCGGCTTACTTAAGCAACAGCACAGGCACTTTGCTTCGGGCGACGACGCCGGGGCCGACGGCCGCCGCCTTGTACGGCACCGGTGGATGTACGGAGAGCAGCATGAGCGAAGGCGTTTCGCGGAAGTAGGGGAAGCTCTTGACGAGCGTCCCGAGCGCCGCGAGCGACTGCGGCGAGCCGTCGGTGGGAAAGCGGATCTTCATGGCAGCGTTGGGCGAAGAGCACCAAGTGCGTGAAGCAAAGGATCGTTAGTTTAGCCCAGACCGCGTTTGATTCTGGCGCCCTGTCTCGCGCGGGTGTGAAAGGTCGAGCACCACCGCGACGACCTCGGGATCGTCCGGATCGTCATGGGCGGCGAAGCCGAGCGACTCGGTGAATTGCAGCATCTTGCGGTTGCTGCGCAGCACGGACCCTGCGATCGTCGCAAGCCCGCGCGCACGTGCGCAGCCGACGAGCCGATCCATCAGCGCGCGCCCCACACCACGTTTCTGCCATGCATCGGCGATGACGATCGCGAACTCTGCCGATTCACGACCCGGATCCATCGTATAGCGCGCGATGCCGACGATTGCCCGTCCGCTCGCGGTCTCGTCGATCGCCACCAGCGCCATCTCCCGGTCGTAGTCCACTTGCGTGAAGCGCGCGAGCATTGCCGGCGAGAGCTCGTTCAATTGATAGAAGAAGCGGAAGTACCGCGTCTCTTCGGACAGCGACGCGACGAATGCCCGCTCGAGCGCCGCATCCTCCGGCCGGATCGGGCGCACGTGCAGCCGCTTTCCGTCGGGAAGCGTGACGTCGGTGACGAGCTCCACGGGATACGGGTGGATCGCCATGTGAGCGTAGGGCCGCGTTGCGACCCGGAAGCCCGGATCGATCACGCAGCGTGCCCGCGCGATCTCTACCGCTCCCGCCGCCACTTTCACCGAATGAAGCGCGAGCGTTCTCACCCACGGCACTGCGCACGCCAGCGCCGACACCTGCACCAGAACTTGGCTCAAGGCATCGGACGCAGCCGCGAGCGCCGGCGCGTTGCGTTTGGCCGCGTACGCCGGCAGGCCGTGAAGCAGGTCCCGAGCGAGGCGCAGGTTGAGCGGGGGCAAAAGGATGGCCACGTCGGTGCCACCGCCTGCACACTCCGTTCCGAAGGTGATCACGCGGCCAAAAACCGCATCGGTGCACACCCCGATGGCAACGCCCGCGACTGCGTCGAGGATCCGCTCTTTCGCGACGATCACCACTCCGCGTTTCCCGTGTGCCGTGGCGACATCGTGCATCGCCGCCCACGCGCGCGCCAGCATGCGGCTGTCGCGGACTGAAATCGCCGCGGCTTCCGACGAAGGCTCTGCCAGCGACGACTCGTCGCGCGTGAGCCGCAACGTGACGGGGAAGCCGAGGCGTCGCGCCGCGGCGGTCGCCTCGGCCAGCGTGTCCGCCGTTTGCAACGGCGGTACCGGGAGGCCGAACGCCGACAAGAGAGCATGCGATTCCATGTCCGTTAAAACGGTGCGCCGCGCGGTGTCGGCATCGATGCGCAAATGCTCGATCGCAGCAAGATCGGGTGCCCTGGGCTCGGGCTGCGAAGCAGGGACTTCGAGCAGCCACTCCTGATGCTGTCGGTAGGCGGCGAGGAAGGAAAACGCTTCCACCGCGTTTTCCGGCGTGTAGAAGTTCGCGACACCGCCCGCTTCGAGCGCGGCAGCGACTTCGCGGCGATCGACGGCACCGAGCCATGCGCCGAGCACGGGCTTCGTCGCTCGCGCTGCGACGGCCGCCACCGCACGAGCGGCGTCCGTGGCGCCGGTGATCGGCTGTGGCACATGCAGCACGACCACCGCGTTTACCTCCGGATCGGCGAGCGCCGCCTCGACGGCGCCGGCGATTCGCTCGGGCGGCGCATCGCCGCGAACGTCGATGGGGTTGCCGGTCGCTGCGCTCGGCCGCAGTACTTCCGCGAGTCGCTTCGTTGTCGCCGGCGCGAGCGTCGCGAGCATGATCCCGCGATCCGCAGCGCTGTCCGCAGCGAGCGTGCCGGGGCCGCCGCCGTTGCTCACGATCGCGAGCTGGTCACCACGTGAGGCCCGATGCATCGCGAGAATCCTGGCGGCCGCGAAGAGCTGGGTGTACGTCTTCACGCGCACCGTGCCGGCGCGCCTCATCGCGGCGTCGAACACGGCGTCGGGCGCAGGGGCATCGGCGGGCAGCAAGTCCATGGACCTTCCGGCGCGCAACACGACGACCGGCTTGCTCCGCGCCGCCGTGCGCAGCGCCGACATGAAGCGGCGGGCATCGCCGATAGCTTCGGCATAGAGCAGGATGCCGTCGGTGTCGGAATCGACGACCAGCGCGTCGAGCAACTCGCCGAAGCCGAGATCGATCGCGCCGCCAACTTCGGCGACCGTCGAGAAGCCGATGTGGACCGACGCCGCGAAATCGAGCATTGCGGCACATACAGCGCCGGATTGCGCGATCAGGGCAAGACGGCCCGACTCTGCGCGTGTGCTGCCGAGCGTCGCATTCAATCCGATCGCCGTCCGCATGACCCCAAACGAGTAGGGACCGAGCAAGCGCACGCCGCGCGTCGACGCAATCGTCTCGAGCGACGCGCTCCAGCGCCTCGCCTTCGCGGCTTCCGGCGGCGGAGCCGACATGATCACCGCCGCTTTCGCACCGACGCGCGCCGCGTCCTGCAGCACCGCGGGCACGACGCCCGCGGGAGTGGCGATGAGCGCAAGGTCGACCGGCCTGCCAACCGAAGAGAGCGATGCGTACGAGCGGCGCGTGAGCACGCGGCGATGATTGGGATTGACGGGGTAGATGGGGCCGGCGAACCCGCCGCCAAGCACGTTCTCGAACAGGATTCGTCCCATCGAGCCCGCCCTGCCCGACGCACCCACGACGGCAACCGATGCCGGTGTCAGCAGCGCGCGGAGGTAAGCGGATTTGTGCATCGCTTTGTGTGGGCGGCGAACGCGGCGCCGGCGCCCGGGAGTGTAGCGCGACGCTATAATTGGACCGCGATGCGGCGCTTGGGACGCCGCGGCACGCGACGCACTACGTCACCTCAAGCGAACGGCGGGCCCGTAGCTCAGTCGGTTAGAGCAGAGGACTCATAATCCTTTGGTCGCTGGTTCGAACCCAGCCGGGCCCACTATGAATCAATGGGTTGAATATCACTGGATGGACTTGGCAGCATCAATTTGGGCCTCATTGCCAGTTCATTGCCAGTTAGCGCGTGAGCTGCCAGGTTCGTCAGGCCGAGGGGCCGACACGGTAGCCGAGATACACGCGACGTACACGGCGCGACCGTGGAGCCGGTAACGGAGGCTGGCGCGTAGGTCACATGCTACGCCGACATTCCGTCTGACATGCTGGACTGGCACGTCAAGAAGTATGGGCTTTTCGGGGTCGCGTTCCGCCGCGGTCTGCTGATTGAATACGGCGCTCGCCCCGTGACCTATATCCCGTTTGCACAAACTGATATGTGGGGTGGACCAAATGGACGCGTAATGCTGGGCGATATCGAGAGCGTCTACACCTCAGGTGACGTCCACGTAGCCGGCGCATTCGATATCATCGCCGCAGCCTCGGCGGGCTACGCCGGTTCGATTCCGCAAGGCGCCTACGAACCGGCGTTCCAGACGGAGCGCGCGCCTTCGTGCGCGCCCTACCGTTCGTCAGTTCGTCCAAAATTGGCTGGTGAACGGCCACTGAGGTCTTTGCCGCGGTGCGTGAATGCCAGCTTAATACTTACTGTGAGTATTAGTGGTTGTCTGGCAATTACTGCCTTTTGGCGTGGGTCTGCGAACGGCGAGTCAATACCCTGTTGTCAATGGCGATGGACGGCTTTTGCCGTGTTTTGCAAATTTGCCAAGATGACATTTCTGCTCAGACGTCTACGATGAGTGCTGATGACGTGCATGCGCAATTCGTGACATGCGCGGGCCATCACACAACGCGCAGGAGTTTGGCCCATGTCAGATGTAAAGCACACCGACCGTGCAGGCTGGTCGATTGCATCGTATTGCGAAGCGTGCAACTTCTCTCGGGCAACGTTCTACAACTTACCCGAGGATAGGCGCCCACGCTCGCTGAAAATTGGCAAGCGGCACATCGTCATCGAGGCCCCTGCGGAGTTCCTCGCCCGCCTAGCGGCCAAGCAGAATGCCGCGTGAACTCCACGACGAAAGAAAACGACAGGGCGGCACCTGGCGGCTTTCCTGAAACGTTCGGCATCGTGGAACGGGTCGGCGCCCGTCACGGTCAAGGCACGGCGTCGATGTTCTCGCTCGGCAGTCGACCGGCGTGATCGACGGCGTGCTGGCCGCGCTGCATATCCCGCACCAGACGATGTCGGTGGCGAAGTGGAAGCGATTGGCTGAATTGCCCGCCGAAAAGGGGCTTGTGCTGGCCGCAGCGCGCGTCGCCGGTGGCCGGAAGCCCCATTGGGGCCTGGTGAAGCATCACGGCCGCGCGGAGGCGTTATTCCTGGCCTTGCTGGCGATGCGGCGGCACGGTGGTCGTTGATTCGCGAACAGGTTGAGCTGGCGGCGAGCGCGGGTCGGTGAGGCGTTGCGACAGCCAGCGGAGCAACCGATAATCGCCTTCCTTCGCGCCGGGGCGGCGCGCTACGTGGGGAGGATCGATATGGATGCGCTACTCATGAAGACGCTCGGCCGCACCTGGTGGCTCGTGCTGTTGCGCGGCATCGCCGCGATCGTCTTCGGCATCCTGGCTTGGACATGGCCGATTGCGACCGTAATCACGCTCGTCCTGTTCTGGGGCGCCTACGCGCTGATCGACGGGGTCGCCGCGCTCGTCGGCGGCTGGCAGGCGAAGGACAGTGGGAAGCCGATGTGGCCCATCGTGCTGATCGGCGTGGTCGGGATCGCCGCCGGGATCTTCACGTTCGTACAACCAGGCGTCACGGCGATCGCGCTCCTCTTGCTCATTGCCATCTGGGCCATCGCACACGGCGTATTTGAGATTACGGCCGCGATCCGCCTGCGGAAGGAGATCGAGAACGAGTGGCTGCTCATCCTCTCCGGCGTGCTGTCGGTGGCATTCGGCGCGCTGATGATCCTGAACCCCGGCGCCGGCGCGCTCGCTGTGCTGTGGATCCTCGGCGCCTTCTCGGTTGCCTACGGTGCGCTGCTCGTTGTGCTCGCCTTCAAGCTCAAGAAGCACGCCGGGACTGCCACGCCGGCAGTCGCGTAGCCGCTGCGATAGGGGTGACGCGCTCGTTCGGTATACCCGCCGGTTCAGCCGGCCCTGCACCAAGTTCACACCCAGCGGTCAGCGCTTCGGTGCTGCTTGATATGCGGCGAGCCTTGCGGTCAATACGAGCCCTATAAGGCACATCGCGCCTGTTGTCACCCAAGTCCATTGCCAGTCGCCCGCGCGCATCGCCACCCACGCCACCACGGGCGGACCAGCGAATTGACCGAGCGCGGACCATTGCTGCATCCATCCGATGGTGGTAGCGATCGTGCGTTCGTTGGGAGCAACGCGCAGCGCGGTGGCAAAAAGCGACGCTGGGATCAGCCCGCCGACCATCGAGAAACCAAACACGGCAACGTATCGAGCCCAATCCGGCAACGCGCCGCCGCCGCCGGCGAAGGCTGCGAATGAGCAGATGCCCATTGTCACGAACGCGATAGCGATTAGCGACGCCGGCCGCGCGCCGTGGTGCATCAAGCGACCCGCTGCGATGTTTCCGATCATGTTGGCCGCGGCGACAACCGCGGTCAGGACGCCGATGGCAACGACGGGTATGCCGGCGCGCAGATAGATCGTCGGCAGGAATCCGATAACCGCGATCCATTGGCCGGAGTACACGGCGAAGGTCATCGCCACCAACCAGGGCTCGGGCCGCGACAAGGTCGCGCGCAGACGCGCCGGCCAGCCGGGGACGGCATTTGAGGTATGCGCGCCAACCGATGCAGGAACGGCCTTCGCGACTGCGCCCGCCATCGCCACGGACAGCGCGGCGGTGCACCACCACCAAGTACGCCAGCCCAGGTACTCGATCCATACGGGCCCAACGAGCAAGCCGAGCGCAGCGCCAAAAGGCATATACGTGCCCCACAGGCCAAGCATCGAGTCGATGCGCCGCGGCGGTACGAGTTGGCGTAGCAGCGCAGGCCCCGGCAGCACGACGAGGAGGAATCCGAATCCTTCGACCGCACGGGACACAAGCAGCAGTTCCGAGGTATCGGCCCGCCCCCCGGCCGCGCTGGCGAGCGCTAGGATTGACAGGCCGACAATCACGCTCCGCCGCAGGCCCATGCTGTCGGCCCATGCGCCGAACGCGATGCCCCCGATCATGCCGGCGAGCTGCACCAGCGACAGCAGGAAGCCGGCCTGCACAAGCGATATGTTGAGTGCTTGCTGCAGCGTGCCGATGGCCGGAGGCAACTTTCCGACGTGCAGCGCCGCGCAGACGCCGGCCGCGATCACCATTAGCGGCGGCGACAGGCGCTCATCGGGGATCGACTCGAGAACGGACAACTGGTGTGTTGACGGATCTTTTGTACCGCTGCTCATTGTAACGAGCCGGGGCGGTCGCGTCCCCGCGCTGCCGCCCCGTGGAAAGCATCACCGACTGCATGGCTGGCGCAAGAACGCCGCCGGCCGGTACGTCCTGCGCGAGTGACCTGTCGTGAGGTGTCCAGCCAAAGTTTGAGGTGACGAATCACGCTAATTGCCGTAGACCACCGACCCACGCTCTTACTTGTCCGATAGAGGGCACCTGCAAGGCGCCTACCGCCTGCTCGTCTGGATCGAGGGCGCCTGCGACTGGGAGCTTAATCGCCGCGCCGGCCACGACTACGATTGCTGTCGCCCGAGGCTGCGATCGACCCGAGCGAGATGCGATGAGCATTGACGCCGCGATCGCTATGCGCGCGACGTTCGCCCAGGACTCACCGGCGGTGCGCGTGTTCTTGGATGCGCTGGTGGATTTGCTGACCGGGAGTGGGCAGAGGCAATAGCCTGCTTGCAGCGTCTCCCAGGGGATGACCGAATTCGGGCCATGACCGGCCGTTGCGCCATGTCCTTCAAAGCAGACGTTCTCCGGTCGTAATCGATCAACCCCAAAACCCCTAATTCGCGCGCCGCCGCACGTACCAAGCCGGGGGGTCTGCAGTCGGCGGAACATCGACTGCGTGGACGCCGTGAGTTTTCCGACTGGGTCCGTGCTCGCGGCGCTGCCGGCAGAGGTCGCGGCTCTTGCCAGCGTTGGCGCCGCGCCCGAAGGGACGCCGTCCAACCCACGCTATCGCCCAGGCCCTCTATACGTGACGGATTTCTTCGTGGCCGCGTCGGCTTCTTCCATCGAAAGCAGCACAACTGTCTTTGTGGACGCCAGCCCGGATTGCCCGACCGCGAGCGCCATCGCTGCTGCGGTTGCGTTGTCGGGGAGGTCGACAATTACGTAGGCATCGACACTGCCGAATGCGAAATAGAACGTCTCCAGCTTTCCGCCGAGTCCCGTGACCGCCTTCTCGATCGCGGCGCGGCGGGAGCTGCCGCCTTCCTTCATGATCCCCTTGGCGCCTTCGGGTGTGTAGTGCGCCTCGAACAGAAACTTTGCCATCGCTTGTTTCCTTCTCTGTTGTATGCGCCTACGAGCGCCGACCCGCCGTGTCTTGGGGCAGTCGGGTCACCCCTTGCGCGTTGGCGTATTGTGCTCTGGATGCGTAGGGAGCGAAACTCATATGAAAGCGCCGAAGGTTGATCGGCGAAGTTCGGCCACAACCCGCCGTTCACGGATTGCGCCCAAAGCAGACTGTCGGACGGTGCAGAGTGCACGTCCGAGGCGGCCGCAAATGTTGATTCAGCCGCCCAGGGTCCTTCGTCAGGTCTCGAGCCAATTTTTGAGGAAGTCGCAGCAGCGAGTGGCATCGATGGCGCCATGGCCCAATTCGCACGAGAGCGCGTACAGGTTGTCCTTGTCGCGCTCGACCGACAACATGCCTGCCCAATCTTCTCCCTGCTTGAAAAGCATGAGAAAGAAGTCGCACTCATGATTATCTTCAAAGAAGACTCTATTTTTATAGAAGTCTTCGCGCAGATAACAACTGGCATTGCCGACTGCGGGTCCAGGAAACCATTCATCTACTGCTTGGATGAGGGTGGGTATCTGTGACTGAGTTGGTAGTGCGTACTTGTAGCCCTCAGGGGGCGGCACACCCTTTGTGAGGCTCTCGATGTTTGCCCACTTCATAATATGGTCGGGTTTAACGCGAGAGATTGCATTGGCTTACCCGATGAAAGAGGGCGAAGAACTGCCGATTCAGAGGCCTAACGTTCAAGCTAACCGGCGCGCCGCGCCGACGCCGGCCAAGTTGAAGTCGCATACCGGCCGTCCGGTTGAGCGACGGGTTAGGCGTCTCTTGCAAATGGCTTCTTCGTCCATTCGTCCGGTAGCGTCAACCATGGCAATTTCTGCGAGTGCCAAGTGGACAAACTTGGTTCTCCCAGTGCTTCGCCTGCGAGGCAGCCGCCAGCAATGCCGATCAGTTGGGGGCGCGTCGACATATACCACAAGAGCGTCGTACCGCAGTTGGCGCAGAAGTAGCGTTCTTGATCGTGATTCATCTCGGCATGGTGAAACGCATATAGCCGCATTTCTCCAGTCTTGCCCTCGACTTGTGACTCCTGAAAGTACGTCGAGACACCGAGAGCGCTACCCGTTCTTCGCATGCAGTTGGTGCAGTGGCAAACGCCATGTTGCGTTGGTTCTC
>Ga0207701_10004067_pt1 | contig 14903 bp, 13 predicted proteins | sample KBSSwiSSwithPhiX_FD_184294 | JGI IMG/M metagenome (GOLD analysis project Ga0207701, IMG submission 184294) | Switchgrass rhizosphere bulk soil microbial communities from Kellogg Biological Station, Michigan, USA, with PhiX - S5 (SPAdes) (version 2) | ecosystem: Environmental > Terrestrial >... | reverse complement strand
GAACATAATATATGGTGACAAAGACCCTCGCGCTCATGCCGTCACCTTTCCTCGGACTCTGGAAGCCCCCGGAAAGCAGTTCGCATTTCTTCTATTTCTGCTGGTCGTGTGCACTTGCTTTTCCGCGGTGGCGCAAACTACGCACTCGCAGGTGGACGTTCCCCGCGGCCTCGCAGCCCAGCAGGCGCTTTCTCTCGCATTGCGCAGTGCGGTCGAGGCGGCGTCATCGGACAGCCATGCCGTGGCAGAAAGTGACGACAATGCCCGGAGAGTAATTGTCATAGGATTTGTGGGAGGGTTTGTTCGGCGCAATGACCGTAAACATCCCGAAGTGCTGTTTGCCGAGCATCTTCAAGAACATTATGGCTCCGATATTCATGCGGCGGTGTTTGGAAATCATCACGGCAAGAAAGCTCTTCAAGAAATCCTGCGCCTCCTAGACAGCAATGGAAACGGCGCCATCTCGTCTGATGAAAAAGAAGGCGCGAAAATCATCCTCTATGGACACAGCTGGGGTGCTACGGAAACGGTGATCATCGCCCGAGAGTTGGGCAAGAGGAGCATCCCGGTTCAACTGACAATTCAGGTGGACAGCGTTGCAAAACCGGGCCGTGACAATTCGATGATCCCCGCAAACGTGGTAAAAGCGATCAATCTCTACCAGTCGGGCGGGCCGCTTCATGGACGCGCAAAGATATTCGCAACCGACCCGGCTCAAACAACGATTATCGGAAACCTTCATATGACTTATGACGGCCACTCGATTAATTGCGACAACTATCCCTGGTATGCTCGAGTGTTTAACAAGCCACATCACGAAATTGAGAACGACCCAAGGGTTTGGACCATTGCAGCATCGCTTATCGATTCCGAAGTCGTTAGCGCGAACCTGACGGCCCAGGAAGATGCTGCGCATCCTCATGAACTGAAACAGCCGCAGATTACGCTCTCTGAAGCACGTTCGACGCAGTGATCAGGATGCTCCGAGGGCGGCTTCAAAGACACTGACGAGTTCCTCCAGCGCTTTGAACTGGTCATACGAGCCCTTTTTGATGATGAGGCCGGCTTGAAAATAATCCGATCGACTAATCAGGATCAATGCCTGTCCGTAGTTCACATTCCCGAGTACATTCGCCCAATCGTGCTTGCATTTCGATCGGGTCATTGTCCATAAACACAACTCGTTTAGACGTTAGTTGATTGAATGGTTTGTAAAATCGCCTGGACAATTGCTGCGGGGGTAGGAGGGCAACCATTCACATAATGATCGACGGGGATGACATCTGCGATAGCGCCCCTACTCGCGTAGCTCTTGCCAAAGATCCCGCCACAAGCGCCACAGTCTCCTACGGCAACGACTAACTTTGGGTCAGGGACAGCATCAAATGTTCTCTTCAGCGCTTCCTCCATGTTCACCGAAACGGGACCGGTTACAAGAAGCAAATCGGCGTGCCGGGGGCTTGCGACAAACTTGATGCCGATCCCTTCGATGTTGTAATACGGATTGTTGAGGGCCTGGATCTCGAGCTCGCATCCATTGCAGGATCCGGCATCGACATGGCGAATGCATAGAGCACGTCCAAGAATTCTCCGAATTGCCTGCTGGACCTCGCCAGTCGGAACGTCGGCCTTAAAGATCCTTGGCACTTGTTCAGTCAAGATCCCCGTGCGAATCATCCGTGAGAGGGTGTTGATCATTTGAGCCTCAAGTGTCCTGTCCGCTGTAGGACAAGTTGAAGGACTTGTTGATTAAGGGGAAATCGGGCACCAGATTCCCCATGACGGCATACTCCAGGAGAGGCCAGTTCTGCCACGACGGATCGTGTGGATGGCATCTCCGAATCGCTCCACTTGGACCGGATTCAAGAGCTATCAGCACCGGCCCTCGCCAGGCTTCGATGACGCCCACGCCAAGAAGGTTTGGCTCAGCGTCGGGAACAGAGCTGCGAATATCGCCACCTGCAAGGTTCGCAACCAGTTCTCGACAAACACATAGCGACTCAAGGAGCTCGTCGAAACGGACCGCGACACGCGCGGCGACATCGCCTGAGGATTGCGTGGACCCTTTCACCCTAATCTTGTTGTAGGGCGGCCAGGGGCAGTCTATCCGCAGATCATGAGGAATGCCGGACGCTCGGGCGGCCAGGCCCGTGGCGTCGAGTTTCCACGCTATTTCCTGAGTCAGAATTCCCGTCTCGCGAAAGCGGTCCTGCACACCCGCATGATTGTCGTAGGTATTCCGCATGCCGACGACATCGGTTTCGAGCGCTCGGTAGCGGTCGAGAAACGATCTTGGAGCGTCGTCGGACAAATCGCACGTCACTCCGCCCGGCGCGACGAAATCCATTAGATAACGAGCACCGAAGCAAGCCTGATTGGTCCGCAACAGGTCTTCTTTCATGCGTGAGAACTGGGTCAGTCCAAAAGCGAAGCCGGCGTCGTTACCAAGTGCACCGAGGTCGCCGAGATGATTCGCTATTCGCTCATGTTCGAGAGCAAGCCCACGCAATTGGATGGCTCGCGCGGGGCAAGTGGTGTGTGTGATCGCCTCCAATGCCGCGCAATACGCCCACGAATACGCCACCGCGGAATCGCCCGAGATGCGTGCAGCCAGCTTGTGGCCATCTTTTTGGAGTAAAGCCTCAAATCGCTTTTCAATTCCTTTGTGCTTGTAGCCCAGGCGTTCTTCGAGCCGCAGAACCTTTTCTCCAACTACGGAGAATCGGAAGTGTCCCGGCTCGATGGTGCCGGCGTGCACCGGCCCCACAGGAATCTCATGGACTCCGTCTCCTTCAACCTGGATAAACGGATACGGTTCCGACAAAACTGGGAACTGATTGCTGCCGTCGAAATCCCGCCGGAGGGGGAATACATCCTCTGGCCATCCGCCGTGCCGCAACCACCCGCGGTGATCTGTCTCCATGCTCCTAACGCCTGTCAAATCGAAGATGGCACGTTCCATTCTCAAAGCGCTTGGGAAGAACTCTGCCACACTCGGATAGGTTGGCTTGCTTCCGCCTTCCATCGCGTGCTCGACAACGGCCACGCCATCGGCTTGAAGGTACGCGGCAAATACCCGAAAATGTCCATCGCGATCTCGATCGTCTGTGCCCCAGAGCGTCAACAGTCTGCCGCCCGCGGATCGCACCGCCTTCGCTACTTGATGCCACTCGAGAGCGCCGGTCCTCTTATGGCGGCATTGCAAATTAGACGGTAGTGCATTCGTGCCTTCTTTGAACTCAGGAGTCATAGAATCACCCGATCAACCGCGCGGCGGCGCGATACCACTCAGCCAGCGCCGGAGGAATATAGAGCCCCAATACCAGGACCATGGCCAAATGAACGAACACCGGCACCAATGCCGGCGAGTGCGGCAATTTGGGTGCGTCGCTCTCGCCGAAGACCATAGGTTGCACTTTCATGAAGATTCCGGCAAATGCAACTCCAAGTGCGATGAGAAGAAACGGCGTAGCCCATGGGTGCTCCCGCATTGCAGTCGTGAGAATCAGGAACTCGCTCGCGAATACACCAAACGGGGGCATGCCGAGAATGGCGAGTGATCCAAGCATCAAGCCCCACCCAATCGTAGGGCTGATTCCAACAAGGCCTCGAATTCCGTCCATCTCCTGCGTGCCAGCGGTTTGAGATGCGTGACCGGCCGTGAAGAAGATCGACGATTTTGTGAGCGAGTGAACCGTCATGTGCAGAAGGGCCGCGAAATTAGCTACGGGTCCACCAAGACCGAATGCGAAGGTAATGATACCCATGTGTTCGATGGATGAGTAGCCGAAGAGACGCTTGATATCACGTTGTCTCCAAAGGAAGAATGCTGCCAGCACAGCGGACAATAATCCAAAAGCCATCAGCATCCGGCCCGGCATCAAGGGACCGATCGAGCCGACGGCCAGCACCTTGCAGCGGATCACGGCATAAAGGGCAACATTCAAGAGGAGACCGGAAAGGACGGCAGATACTGGGGTCGGGCCTTCCGCGTGCGCATCTGGGAGCCAGTTGTGGAGCGGCGCCAATCCGACCTTGGTTCCGTATCCAACGAGCAGGAAGACGAATGCGAGTCCGATGACAGTAGGTTCCAGATCGGCCTTAGCTGCGTTCAGGTGCGTCCAGAGCAATGCTGTCATGCCTTGGCGTCCGAGCGTGCGCTCTGCGGCAAAATAGAGAAGGATCGTACCGAAGAGTGCCTGTGCGATCCCCACACCACACAGAATGAAATATTTCCAGGCCGCTTCCAGACTCGCCTTGGTTCTGTAGAGCGAAACCAACAGCACGGTTGAAAGTGTGGCGGCCTCCATCGCAACCCAGACTATCCCCATGTTGTTGGTAAGCAGCGCGATGAACATTGCAGTCATGAAGAGCTGGTACATGCTGTGATAGAGGCGTAGACGCCTGGCATTAAGCCGCCCATGATGTTCCTCGATACGCATGTAGGGCCTCGAGAAGATTGCGGTCGTGAAACCGACGAAAGCGGTCAGCGCCACCAGGAAGACATTGAAAGAGTCCACAAAGAATTGCTCGTGCCCAACCAGTAGAGGTCCGTAACGAACAATCCTAGCCACGAGGAGAGAAGCGGCAAGCAGCGTGGCGAGGCTGACGCCTACATTTACTTCTGCCGCAAAACGACGGGCACCGAAAACCGCCAGGAGAAATGTCCCCAGCAACGGCATCCCTAAAACGAACCAAAGTTCCACTGTTACTCCTCCCTCAGAGACTCAAGGTGATGCAGGTCGAGGCTGTCGAATTGTTCACGAATCTGAAAGAAGAAGATTCCGAGAATAAAGACCGCAACCAGGAGATCGAGTGCAATGCCCAACTCGATCACCATAGGCATTCCGTAGGTGGCACTGGTTGCAGCCAGGAAGAGACCGTTTTCCATGGCAAGAAATCCAATCACCTGGGTAACGGCCTTGCGCCGCGTGATCATCATGAGGAAGGAGAGCAGAATGACAGCAAGAGCAATGCCGATCGTATGTCGGGTGACGGTTGTGGCAAGGAGGCTGATTGGCTGGGCGAGGCCAAACGCGAAGATCACAAGCACCAGCCCGACGAGCATGGTAATCGGAATGTTGACCAGGCGCTCATTGTCCCATTGGGCTCCAAGCCTCTTGATCAGTGTATGAAGAATCAAGGGCAGGGTGATGACCTTGAGGATTAGTGTGAGCGCTGCAGAAAAATAGAGCTCGGTTAGCCCGGCTTCGTGCGCAACCAGGGATGTTGAAAGGAACAGGATCGCGCCTTGCCATGCGAAAAGTGTGATCAGTTGCTGCGTTCGCCGCGTGGACAACATGGCAAACGAGATGAGCAGCATGCACGCAGCAAGAAGATTCAGCAATTGGACATCCAGATGGGATCTAAGCACCTGTGTTCCCTCCCAACAGAAGGTGAACGAGTAACCCAAGGACGGCGATCAGAAAAGCCATCGCCATGAACTCGGGAGCTCGGAAGATTCGCAGCTTCGCTGACACGGATTCAATAAGTGCAAGCATCGCTCCGCAGAGAGCGAGTTTCACAACGAGCGTGACAAGTGCGATCAGAACCGCACCTACGGTCGCTCCGTGAATCGCGATGCCCCAGGGCAGAAACAGCGCAATTCCTATGCATGCATAATTGAAAAGCTTGAGGCTCGATGCCCATTCGATCAAGGCAAGGTGCCGCGCCGAGTATTCAAGCACCATGGCCTCGTGGATCATCGTGAGTTCGAGGTGCGTGGTTGGATTATCGATTGGGATGCGCGCATTTTCAGCTAGCAGGACCATGACAAACGCAATAGCGGCAAATACTACGCTGGGATCGATCGCCGATGGATGCGTAGCGTAGTTGTCGACCATGCCTGTGAGTGCGGTGGTTCCAAAGAGGAGAAAGGCATTGAAGAAGACCATCAGGATCGCGGGTTCAGCAAGGAAGCCGATCATCATTTCGCGGCGTGCCCCGAGCGTTCCAAACGCGGTTCCAACGTCCATCGCCGCAAGGGCCTGAAACACTCTCGCGGTAGCAAAGAGCCCGATCAGTGCAATGGCATCGGCCGCATGCGCAAAGGGCAGATCCGTCACAACCGAAGGAATGATCGCCGCGGCGAGGACCATGGTCCCAAAGAGCACGTAGGGAGCAGTGCGAAACAGCCGAGACGCATTCTCAGCCAGTACCGCATCCTTGTGGAAGAGCTTGCGCAACATGCGATATGGCTGCGTCAAGGGTGGCGCGGTCCGGTTCTGCATCCAGGCGCGGCATTGCGCGATCCAACCGGAAAACAGAGGCGCCAGCGCGATGGCGAGAAGGACCTCTCCGAATTGCCAGACGAATGCGACTCCCCTCATAGCACGAACACCAGCAAGCCAAGTAACGTGAGGAAACTGTAGAGCAGGTAGAACGCGAGTCGTCCACCCTGCAGAAAGCTGACCGCATCCGCCAATCGCTGCACTGCGGCGGCGATGGGCTTGTAGAGCGCTCGCCAGAAGCGGTCTTCAATGTAAACGCGGTACCGAGGCGTCAGATCTGATGCGGAGGGAAGATCTCGCTCCATCCAGAAAAACGCGCCGAACATGTGTCGGATCGGTTGGCCGAATCCTTCAGCAGTGTCCTGCATGCGGGACGTTTGCCAGGGATACCCACAATCCCAAGCAGGTGTTCTTCGCATGCGACCGTGTGCGATAAGGCGCACTGCGAGGAACGTCACTCCTACAACGCAGAGGATGACCGCAAGAAAAACCCATCCACTGTAGGAAGCCTGCTCCGGCGCAATCGGGGCAATACGCCAAACGGAAGGGTCCGAAGCAATTGTCTGCCCAAGGAGCATTCCAGTGGTCTTTCCGGCTGCGTGCAGCGCGAGTTGCGGCTGCACGCCAATTGCGACACAACCGGCGGCGAGCCATGCCAGTCCGATACGTTCCAGCCAATTCGCATCATGGGCTTCGGACAACAATGTCTCGCGGGGCTGCCCGAGAAAGATTACGCCATAGAACTTGACCATGACATACGCTGCGAGAGCGACCGTAAGCGCCAGTGCCGCCGCCCCGAGTGGAATCAGCATGTTGATGAATGCATGAGGCAGCTGCGGAGTATAGAGAAACGACTGCAACAGCAACCACTCCGACACGAAGCCGTTAAGCGGAGGCAAACCCGCGATAGCCAAGGTACCGATCAGCGCCAGTCCAGCAACCCACGGCATGGGGCGAATCAGGCCGCCGAGTTTGCCGAGACTACGATGCCGCGTAGCGTGTAAAACACTGCCGGTAGCCAGAAACAACAGGCTCTTGAAGAGCGAATGATTGAGGGCATGGATGAGTGCCGCGGCCAGCGCCAGTGCGGCGTAGAGACGCATATTGCTAGCCGCGAACAGGATGGACAGCCCAATGCCGGTAAAGATCAGTCCGATATTCTCAATCGAGGAGTAAGCCAGCAAGCGCTTCATGTCTGTCTGAACTGCGGCAAAAACTGCACCGTACAAAGCCGAGAAGATGCCGAGTGTAAGGACTACGACTCCCCATCGCCAGGACTGAACATGCAAGAGATCAAACGTGATTCGCAGCAACCCGTAAATTGCTGTCTTGAGCATCAGACCGCTCATCATTGCCGAGACCGGAGAAGGCGCTGCAGGATGCGCTTCCGGCAGCCATACATGCATTGGCACGAGTCCCGCCTTCGCTCCAAAACCGAGAAGCGCCAATGTAAAAGCAGCCGTTGCCCAGAACGGCGTCAAAGACGCGCTGCGCATCGCATCCAGAGTGAATTGCCAACTCCCCCCCTGCATGACTCCGAAACTGAGCAGGATACAAACCGCGCCGAGATGCGCCATCAGCAGATAGAGGAATCCTGCGCGCCGGATTTCCGGTAGCCGGTGCTGCGATGTGACAAGGAAGTATGAGGCGAGGGCCATCGTCTCCCAGGCCACCATGAAGAGATAAGCATCGTCAGCCAGCATCACCACAGCCATGCTGGCAAGAAACACGTGGTAATGGAGGCCAAGCAGACCATGCGCGGTGCCTTCGCCACTACGGAAATACCCCGCTGCAAACGTAGAAATTCCCGCACCAGACAAGCCAAGAATCATTAGAAAGAAGGCAGAAAGCGCATCCAGCCGCAGATGGAAAGGAAGATCCGGCAATCCCAAAGGCAGTGTCATCACTTCAGGCGCGTGACCGCCAATCAGAAACGCTCCAGTCAGGAGAAACATGCCCACACACAGTACTGCTCCTACTGGAAACAGAAAGCGCGCAACGTAACGAATGCTGTGCGGCCGCAGCAGGCAGGCAATCGCGATCACCGGCCAGCTAGCCACGATGAGTAGCGTGGAAGCTAGCGGGTGACTCAAAATGGAGTTGAGGAAATTGGCCCCGAGATGCGTGTTCAAGCGGAATCTCCTCGTCGGGCGCTCGCAACACGCACTAATAAGAATCCACTGAGCGGTAACCCTGAAGGGAACTGAGATGGCCCGCTCATTTGACGTTCTCCTGAGATTCGCCAACCTGTTCCAACAAGGCCATCGCTTCCGTGAGGTGTTTGTGGAAATAGCTGCGCATCAGGCCAAGGACTTCAAGCAAGATCGGGTCGCGAACGGAATAGAAGACCTGGTTCGCCACCTTCCGAGTCAACACAAGTTGTCTCGAGCGAAGAACCGCCAAATGTTGGGAGACATTGGACTGCTCCATGCCAAGTTCATCGATCAGTTCGCCAGCGGAGAGCTCTCGATTCCCAAGCAGTTCGATAATGGCTATTCGAGTTGGATGTGCGAGGGCCTGAAAAACATCTGCTTTGAAGCGACGCAGGGAATCGGGCATAACGAAATGATGATAACATAAGAATATTCGATATTTAGAATGTACTGATAGATAACCGATAAGATATGTGACCCAAATCACACCCGAGTCAGCGGTTGGGTACTAATGTGGTCGCAACATGGCTGCCTCGTCGGCTCTTTGGTGTTTGGGAAGCGCCCGGATTGCCGCGTGTGGGTCGCAATTCCCCAAAACCCGAAGTGAGGAGAGATGTCCCGGAAATGACAGACGACCTGAGTCCTCTTCGCTTTGTGATCCAGCAGTTGGGAGTTTTTGCGGTGCCCGGTTATCGCATCGTTGTTTACGGCGACGAGTTTAAGCCCCGGCATTGTGACTTTGACAGTGCGGCGGTTCTCCTCGAGGCACTTGGAGAAGCAGTACCAGAACTCGATCTCTCGCAGCTATTGCTGAATCCAATGCAGGAAGGACAAGGTTCCATCGTCTTCGAGGGAGAGATGCTCCTCAGCGAAAAACAACTATCGACACTCGGGTTGAAATAAAGCCGCCTGGTCAGATCCATGCGGCTTTTCGTCGTAAAGTGCTGGGCTCGCTTTGAAAGTGATTACCGGACACTGCGCATCGACAATGACTCGACGCACAACGCCGTTGGCCAAAAGCTCAGATAGTTTCGAAGCGTTTGGAGATCCAAGAATAAGCACGTCATGTGGCAAAGATCCCGCTTCCTCCAGGATGACTGCGGCTGGATCACCCTCCCGAACCTTGAATTCAGGTCCATACTTGTGCCGGGCTTCAGGTGGTACCAACGAGGCGAGTCTCTGCGAAGCTGTGAACCGCTCCGTCTCTCGTCGTTGCGCTGACATACCTGCAGTGTTCAAGGCATGAAGCAGCACGAGATGAGCCCGATTCGACTCGGCCAGTGTGCTGGCAAACAGTGCAACTCTCGAGCAACTTGAATGCAACGAGCTGGCGAGAAGGACGCGGCCCATTGGGACGCCACAGGCTGCTGCGGGGTGCGCGCGTCGGCCGATAGTACAGACCGGGATGTCCAGAGTTTCAATCAACTCTTCCGCGACAGATTCCTCCACCAGCCGGGCAACACCGGACGCATACCTCTTCCCAACGATGACCCTATCGATGTCTCGCGACCTGACCAAGAGAGATATCTGCGTTGTGGGGAGACCCCCGAGGACGACCGACTCACATAGGATGCCTGCCCGTTGAAACTCTCTTGCCGCTTCGTCGAGCTTCGCCTTGACCGATTGAAGAGTAAAACTGGGAACAACGCACGCAGTGTCCATCGGGGAGTCAACTCTCAAAGATGAAGGACCAATCACATGCACGAGGAGAACTGATGCTCGGCTGAGCATTGCCTGATCGATTGCGTGCAAGATTAGCGTCTGCCCCTCAAGAAGGTTTGTTGCGACCAAGATCTTCGCCGGGTTTGCCCATCGCACGACTGCACTTTGTGCCATCACAAGCTCCCACACCATAAATCAGCCAAAACCAAATGCGCGGAGATGTCGCGTCTCTACAGATGCATTTTGGAAGCCAAAGATCAATCGAGTGAAATTGAGCGCTTTTAGGCCACAGGTCGTACTTACGATATGCAAGATGTCAAAGAATTCTGACTTTTCGCTCGAATCTTTGGACAATCAACCAAAGATACGCCTACACGCTCTATCAAATATCAACAACGACTTCTCGATCTTCGACTGGCAATTTAAATGCTCGTACTTGAAGCGTGCATTGCGAAATGCAATCACAAAGAAGGAGGAACGATGAAACCGGGAACGAACCTACTACGATTTATTACCCCCGCTGCGCTGGCTTTGACAATTGCCTTGAGCCCGGGCATCATGCCGGGACAAGGTGCAGACTCAGAGCAGGTTTCAGACCTTCTTGCGCAGGCAAAGAGACACGCCGTCTTGCTAGAGGATGATGCCGCATCTCTTGATGCATTTACTCGCTCAAAATTGCACTGGGAGTCACATTCCTTGAAACTCCAAGAAATGCGAGATCACGTTAATCAGCTGGGAAAGGTAGATAAGCAGCTCACAGAACTTCGCCCACAAGGATCTCACTGGCAACAAAAGGCAATAGATGAGATCCACCCGCTCTTGATGGAAATGGCGAGTCACCTTACCCGTACAATCAATCATTTGAACGACAATCCATCCAGAATTCGTATGCGAGCATACGCGGATTACGTCCATGCCAACTATGAGATCGCTACGAAAACTGCGGAGATGATCGCGGATTATCTTGCTTACGACAAGGCAATGTCGCTTGCAGAATCTTCAGAGGCGAGGCTCAATCTGCCTGACAGCAAGATCAATAATTAGGGCATGGTATTGACTCGCAATGACGATTGAGATCACAGCTGGTCGCCTCTTTGGTGGCGGAAATTCCCTCCCCTGAACTTATTTCACGGCCACCTGGCCGTTTCCCGGAGCTGGCAGCGTGTTGCCCTGCGCAGCTCTGGGCTATGTTCCACAAGACTCTCGTGCCACATCTCACGCCGTGTAACGAATACCAACAGCAGCTACTCTACAAATTGGATAAAGCAGGAATGTCTGAGTTGGCAGGCAAGTATCTTCCCGCGTCGGATTTCCAGACGGTAGATAATCTTCTGTTGGAACTGTTGCCGGAATTTTATTTCGCGTTTCGATCTGGAAAAACAGGGGAAAACGTCAAGACTGGGCAGGCGCACCTTACCGTCAGGCGTTTCGCAAGAATTTTTTTGATTCGATCGCTTGCGGATCCGTTCAGCGGGAGTGCGATCAGTGTTGCCTTGATATCGGAAGCACGCTTTGAAATTGCATCTTCTGGACAACCAAACAATATCAAAGCGTGTGTTTGCCTTCCGAGAGTTTTCAAACTGCGGGCAAGCGCTTCGAGGCTGTATTGGATACCCATCTGGGCGTCTGGTCTGGAGGCGGTCTTCTCGGGATCGACGACGTGGAGTAATTCAACGTAGGCTCCATTCTTGTCTGCGAGCTTACAGGCGTACTCGAGTGACTCCTGGTTGTCGTTGACGCAATCGGTGACATACAGAAGCGCTCCTGAGTCAACTTTTGTTCTTTGACGTTTGTCTTCGCGAGCTACCATCGACCCCTCTTCTTGCCACAAGACGGCCCAGCTGTCCCGCATCGCCGACCTCCCGACAGAAGAATCGCTCGGCAGCGGAAATCAGTCGCCGTGGCTGACCACATCAATGCACGTAGATATCCAAACTGGAGTTTCCTAACATCGTTTATTTTCATAGAGTTACATCGAATAGTAGTGCGGCGATCAGGAGGATGTAAAAATCCTTTGACCGCCGTGTCAAACGCTTCGGACAATCGGGAATCCGAATGACGCCCAGGGGCTAATCAGAGTCGAATAAGGTAGGTTCATCTCGAAGGAGCGCTCGACGCCAGCTGCCAAGCTCCTGATTCTCTGGATTTTCGAGAAATCTAGTTGAGGCAACAGGAAGCCATGAACACGCAAGCAACCTCTCTACCAGAAGAAATTCCGATTCAAGAAATATGCCGGCAGAAGTCAATTTTCTGCGTGATCACTCTCCTCGTCGTTGCGATCCTTCTCTTGTTTCACACTCTCTTTTCCTCAATTCTGGGCAGACCGTCGCTTCCGGTGATTGTGCTCTTGGCATTAGCCCTGATTCTTGCGGTGATCGAACTGATGTGGCTGCGCAATATGGGGCCCGGTCTAACTGAGAAGGCTGTCAGGGTTGAAAGTGCCTTTTCCATCGCAGTCGCGTTCGGTCTAGCCGCGCTTTTGACGTACATAACGAACAGAGATGAAAGTCCATACTTCATCCTGCTGGCCATTCCGATCCTGCAGTGTGCGTACGTGTTTGGATTGTTCTTTACATTACTGACAATCGCAGCGGCAGACGGCATGATCTTTCTCTGGCTTCGGCACTTCTATCAACTGCATCCGCCAGTGCGGATAACCCAATATCTTGAGGCTGGAATGCTTTCTGCCGTCTACATGCAGATGGGACTATTGGTATGGTTTCTTGTCGACCGAATGAAATCGGATCAGAGAAGGCTTTTTACCACCCTGACCGAGTTGCGCGCAACCCGCGAGCGGTTGGTAAGTGAAGAGAAATTAGCCGCCGTTGGGCGACTGGCAAGTGGCATTGCGCATGAGATTCGAAATCCGGTTGCTATGATTTCAAGCTCCCTATCGACGGCGTCCCATCCAGAGACGCTGACCGAGGTCCGCGAGGAGATGTTTGCTATCGCAACGCAGGAGTCCAAACGGCTAGAGCATCTGACCGCGGATTTTCTCACTTATGCGCGACCTTCGCGACCGAACCGCTCGCCCGTTCTGATAAAGGACCTGCTCTCCTATGTGGCCGGGGTTACAAAAGCACATGCTGGTGGCCGCTCCGTTAACATCTCGTCGGAGTTGTTGGAGGAGATTCCCGTTGAAATCGACGTTCCTCAAGTGGAAGGGGCCCTCTTGAATCTGGTCTTGAATGCCGTAGATGCGGCGCAGGAAGGAGACAGGATAAAGCTGTGCGCGAAGTTGGATGAGGATCTTATCTGCATAGACGTAGAGAACACCGGCCCGCGAATACCGGAAGAAAACGTAGCACAGATATTCGAACCCTTCTTCACCACCAAGCCATTTGGGACTGGACTGGGCCTCGCTATTGCGAGAGGTGCAGCGAGAGCTCATGGCGGAGATTTATGGCTTAGGAGCAACCAGGACGGGTGCGTGACATTCTCCATGACGCTGAGAACAACACCGATAGGAGATCTTGAAAGGTAACGACACATGGGCAAAGTACTTATCGTTGACGATGAACCAAACATGAGACGGATCCTCAAAGCCAATCTCCACATGGACTCTCATGTATGCGCTGAAGCTTCAAGTTCCTCAGAAGCCGCGGCACTTCTATCGAAGGAAGTCTTCGACGTCGTGATTACAGATCAAAAGATGCCGGGTGGTACAGGCATGGATGTCCTTCGCGCGGTGCAGGAAAGTGATCCGGCGGCTTCGGTAATCTTTCTAACTGCGGTTGGAACGGTCGAATTGGCGGTCGAAAGTATGCGTCATGGTGCGTTTGATTTTCTGACGAAGCCATTCGAACTAGACGTAATGAGAGCGACCATTCGCCGTGCGTGTGAACGCACCGGCCTTTTACGAGAGAACGCGGTTCTCAGAACCACCGTTCGGAAGCTCGAAGGCATAGAAGAAATCCTAGGGGTATGCCAAAGCATTCAGGTGGTGCGAGATCTCATCACGCGCGTGGCCGGAACGAGTTCTACGATTCTAATCAGTGGAGAAACCGGCACAGGGAAAGAATTGGTTGCACGCGCGATCCACCGCAACAGCTCACGAGCGCAGCGACCTTTTATCGCGATAAATTGCGCAGCTGTGACCGAGACCCTTCTCGAAAGTGAACTCTTTGGCCACGAGAAGGGATCGTTCACCGGAGCAGACAAGTCAAGGGTAGGTCTGTTTGAAGCAGCCCACGAGGGCACTCTTTTCCTTGATGAAGTCGCGGAAATGTCGCCCGCGGCTCAGGCGAAGCTCTTGAGAGTTCTGGCCAATGGCGAAATTCAGCGGGTCGGGTCAGCGGTCACGCGGAAAGTAGATGTGCGAGTACTGGCTGCAACTCATCGCGACCTTCAATTGCGAGTACGCGAAGGATCTTTCCGCGAAGATCTCTTTTATCGCTTGGCGGTCGTCCCAATCCAGATTCCACCCTTGCGCGAACGCAAGGAAGATATCGAAGTGCTGTGTAGCATGCTGTTGTTGAGAATCGCACGTGAGATGAAGATGCCAAGCAAGCCTCTAAGCCTAGAGGCCTTGAAGAAACTTCAGAGCTATAGCTTTCCTGGAAATGTTCGGGAACTCGAGAACTTACTGGAACGCGCCCTCATTCTCGGGCAAAAACCGGAATTGGAACCAGAAGACTTCCCTCTCCCGACCGTCGCATTTTCCCCTAATCCGCAATCAAAAGAGTTCAGCATTGAGCAAGTGACATCTCAGTTTCCTGAACAGATTGACATTCGTGAAGCGTTTACGCAGCTCGAAAAGAGTTTGATTGCACGCGCAATCGAACTCTCGGGGGGAGTTCAGGCGGAAGCTGCAAGGCGGTTAGGCTTGTCTCGAAGTGATTTCGGCTATAAGATGGGT
>Ga0207701_10004066_pt1 | contig 14905 bp, 10 predicted proteins | sample KBSSwiSSwithPhiX_FD_184294 | JGI IMG/M metagenome (GOLD analysis project Ga0207701, IMG submission 184294) | Switchgrass rhizosphere bulk soil microbial communities from Kellogg Biological Station, Michigan, USA, with PhiX - S5 (SPAdes) (version 2) | ecosystem: Environmental > Terrestrial >... | reverse complement strand
TGTTCCCTGAAACGTCGCCGAGAAGTTCAGAAGCTTCTCCCGGCGCGACATTTCGGCGGCGAGACCAAGCGCTCCGAGCATTTCAACGGTTGTCCCGTCCGCCCGCCTGAGATCCGACGGTCCGCGCCTGTAAAAGGCCAGGTCGACCGTTGACGGATGTACCACCCCGATCGAGCCATAGTAGTGGGGATGCTCCATGAAGTACTTGCCCACCACACCGTGGCCGTTTGCCACGCCGTCGGATTCCTGGGATCGTGAGGCCAGCAGAACGCGGACGTTCTCGATACCTCCCAGCGCGAGCACGTACCGGCCGGCATGAACATGGAGCGCGTTGCCTTGCAGGGTACGGCAGGCAAACGATTCAACGCGTCCGCGCCGCTGATCCAGGCGGATATCTCCCACGTTCGCGAATGTGAGCACCCGAACGTCGTCCGCCTGTGCCAACGTATCCGCATAGAAGCGACCGAAACGTGTCGGTGGGCTGAACTGGTAGTAACGCTGGTCGATGGCGTCGCCCAATGGCAACAGCGCTTTTCCCGTCGCCTTCGCTCGGGCGGTCGAGCTCCAATCAAACTCGCCAATCTGAACGGTTTCGCACGCGCGGCGGTAGAACGGAACCAGATCGGAATATTTGATCGGCCAGCCGCTCAGCGAAATGTAGTCTCGCGCTTCGAAATCCTGCGGGGTGAGCGGACGGCACCAGCCCGCCCAATGCCCCGTCGTGCCGCCGAGCGCGCGAATCCGCATCGCGCGAACATTCCAGGTGTCGATGCCGGTCATCCGACCCTCGGACAGCGATTGCACCTCCGGATCCCGTTCAGCGCCGCCGCTCTCGAGGAGCAGGACGGACAGCCCGGACGCACGCAGATCCAGCGCGATGGTCATTCCTGCCGCGCCGGCGCCGGCAATGCACACGTCGGCCTCGAGCGTCGCACCGTCGGCGAGCGTACGAGCGTCGGTGATCATACGATGTCCTCGCGGGTCATCTCCCTAGCCCCGAGCTGCGGACGATAGGAGAGCACGACCACGCCGGGCGCAGGCGGCTTTCGTAGGCGGGCGGTGCTTTGAGCGTCTGCTGCGTGGCAGCCTGCGCCTCAGCCGGCATCGCGTGCGTCAGGGCGGTCGCGGCGGCGGCCGGCGCCGGAAAAGCTTTCATCATTCGGCGACGATTCATGGCGTATGCCCTGGGACCGCGTTCGTGTGATCGGCGCTACTATACGCCGTTCCGCGCCGCAATCCTGCTGTGTGGACGCGACCTGCGCGGGACGCTATTGAGCCTGACGCGTTGAGGTCTCGATGTACTGCGGTCCGTCGTCGTGAACGAGGTTGCGGTCACCAAAAACTCGATCTCGTCGAATTCCGGTTGGCGACGCATCTTGAAGACGCTTGCGGTTCCGACTGGGCAGAACGGCGCCGGTTTCATAGCAGGCATCGCGAGCGGTCATCAACGGTGGCTGTCCTTCGGCCAACTCGATCGGGGCCATCCGTGTCTAGAGGGCGCTGCTCTTTGGGTATGACGTACCATTTCACGGCCGATGACCCGACCCGAGCCAGTGTCTGACAGAACTTTGCAGCGGCTTTGGCGGCAGACGGAGCGTGCTTTGCATCCACCGCCGCATGTCGGTCCGGTGGCATTTCACTTTGTTCCTGTTGATCAGCTTCATGGTGTTTGCGCCCTTGATCGCTGGAGGCGACCGCGACGCGCAGCGCCCCGACGACGCTGTGTTCATTGCCGCACACGACGACGCCTTGCGACGCGCGCGGGTGTGGGTGAGACCCGACACACCGGTTGAACGCGCCTCGCTCCGTACGAACCCCGACGGTCCCGATTCGCTCGACGCGCGCAAGACGGTGTCCTGCCGGTTCCGTCCCGGGGGTGTCTCCGGGACCACGCCGAAGTTCGACTGCGAGCTCGACGGTGGCGACACGGTGAAGGTGAAGTACGGCCGAAACAACCCGGAGCTCTATACCGAGGTGATTGCGACACGGCTGCTGACCGTCCTCGGCTTTCCGGCGGATCGGATGTACGTCGTCGATCGCGTGCGTTGCTACGGATGCCCGGACGACCCGTTTGCTGGGCTGCAGTGCATCAACGAAGGCCAATCGGTGAATGCCTGTTTTCCGCAGCTGGATTACGCGACATACAACGAGTTCGACGCGGCCGTCATCGAGCGTCCAATCAAGGGGCGCCGCATCGAGACGAGCCGGCGGCGCGGTTGGACGTGGGAAGAGCTCGGAAAGATCGATGCCGGCGCAGGTGGGGCGTCGCGCGCCCATGTCGACGCGCTCCGGCTGATGGCGGTTTTCCTCAACCATTGGGACAACAAGGACAAGAACCAGCGGTTACTCTGCCTGGGCGAGAAGGATGCCCCGGGCCATCAGTTCACGCCGGGCTCGTGTCAGCGACCGCTGGCGATGATTCAGGATCTCGGCGCGACGTTCGGACCCGAGAAGCTCAATCTCGTGCGATGGGCGGCTTCGCCCCTCTGGAGCGATGCGACGAGCTGTGCCGTGTCGATGAAAACCCTTCCAGAAGGCGGCTCGACATTTCCGGACGCGCGCATTTCCGAGGAGGGACGGAAGTTTCTCGCCGATCGGCTACGCCGATTATCGCGCGAGCAGATTCGGGATCTGTTCGAGGGCGCCAATGTTGCGGCGTATCCGAAGGGCGACTCGAACGTTGACCGATGGGTGAGCGCGTTCGAAAATCGGGCGCGCGCGATCACGGATCACGGTCCGTGTCCGAACTGACGCCAACGCACGCCTGAGTTCGGGATTCGGATTGAGCCAGGCAAACGTCCGCTCCACGACCCGACACCAGCTTCTTAGCGACGACCGGCGACCTTCGCGCGATTCTTTCTTGCGCCAGCGGCGTCGGCTGCACGCTGTCCGTCCTCGTCAGAGTGGGCGAGAAGCCATGGAATGGGCGCCTACCTCACAGTGACGTTGATTTGGTCGCGAATATTGGCCGATCGGCCGCTGGGCACCGCCGACGCCACAGCAGTAATGCGCACGCGGTGGGTTCCCGGCTGACGGGTGACGACGTCGTAGATGGTGTTTGTTGCCGGAGAGTCGCCAGGCTTGACGGTCGCATCGAGCTTCAGCTCATGGGCGGCTGACGAACCGTCGAAAAAGCCGACCTGAGCCGAACCGCTGTACTTGGTGTCGACGGTCGCCGGATGAAAATAGACGTGTACCGTCGCCAGCACTTCACGTTCTGAAGTCGTCGCTGGCACGATGCACTCCGAGCGCGGATGTGATTTACAGACGAACGTCTTGTCGGGATTGTCCTGATCGCCGACTTTGATCTCCCATGAGATGTGCGGATTGGCCGGATGAGGAACCGGTTCGGGAACCTTTCTGGCACACCCGGCAATGATCGTCATCACCGCCAATGCGACGGGAACACCTGGTCGCATGCATATTTCTCCATTCTCAAAAGCCCACCGGCGGCCGGTGCATAGCCTTTCGTGCCACCGACTTCACGACAAGAAACTCGCATCGAGCGCCGTTTCGGCGACGGTACCGGCTTCATTGTTTGAGGTGGTCGTGTTCATCACTGCTCCAGCAAATGTTACGGTGCCGAACCGTGCAAGATGGGCTCCGGCACTCTCAGCGCGTGAGCGTCGCGAACTACAACGGTCCTTTCACGACTGCCGAGGTAGGTCGATCCCAATGAGCGCGTCACGGCGGATACTAGCGGCGGCCGAACTCACCTCTACCAAGTGTGTAAACATCTTGGTGTATGTCACGCGCTTCACATTGAATGACAGGGCTCGACTCGCCGCGTTGTTCGTCGTCTCGTCCGCAGAAGGTGAGGGCGTACTCCGACCGTCCGCGTAACCGCAGCTGGATCGGTCGGCGCTTCTGGCGGCGTCGCGGTAGTCGCAGGCGTCGGCCGCGTTGAGGGTGTTGACGGTCGTTGGGAGGCGTGTGGCGAACGTGCCACCGGAGGCGGCCATTGGATGAGCTTTACGCACGTCTCCAGACCCAACGTACCTGAGACGACTTAACGCTGGTCGCTATCGTCTGCGCCCCGTCGAGGCTGACTGCATTAACTCTTGAACCACAGCATTGCTGGGGGCAGAGTAGTGCAACTGGCGATACCGCAGCTCAGCGGCGTCCGTAACCTGCGCGATGCTCTCTCGACGCTCTGAATGCGCTCATCGATGGAACCGAGACACGCGTCTACGCACACTCGACAGTTGCGCGGCTCAAAATATGCGGGAAGGCACCACGACGCCAACAGAGGAGACAGGGTTCCAGCGCCGATCACATCGCGATCCGACTCCGCCACCAGATGTGCCGTCTCCCGGCGGCGTGCTGTGCTACTGTCGGCGTGGCTAGGAGGCTAGATCACCATGGACTTTCTGTTCTGGTTGTTCAATATCGTCTGGGGCACGTAGTCCCTGCCAGAAACTTCATCGCCCCTTATCGCGGCGCCTGTCATCGGTCACCGAAGTGTCCGATCATGCTGATTACGAAAGTTCGAGTCAGCGGGCGGGACCGACCCGTGGGGGCCGTCGCACGCCCGGCGCGATTGCGAGAATCGAACGGCTCGAGGTCGGGCCGTGGTTCATGGCCTCGTGTGAGGTCTGGCGGCGTGGCCGCCCCCTACGCGTTCCGGCTGACACAGGCCGGACCGCCTGATGCTAATGAGCGGAACGTCTATGCAGCGCGACGATCGTACCGGTGATGGAGTCCGAGTCCTTCTGGAGTGATAGATGCGTACGCGACGTCGTATAGTAGCCGACGTACGATTTCAGGATCTTTCGGAGGCCGGTGGCGTTCAACACGATGACATGATCGAGACACTCACGGCGAACAGAGCCGATGAACCGTTCGGCGTACGCGTTCGGCCAGGGAGAGCGCGGTGCCGTGAGCACGTCCTCAATGCCCATGACTTCGACTGACGCCCTGGCCGCTTGAAACGCGCGATCGCGATCGCGGATCAGATACCGTGGCGCCTGGTCCCACGGGAAGGCTTCCCGGAATTGTTGCGCGGTCCACGCGGCCGTCGGATGCGCAGTCACGGCGGTGTGCATGACACGGCGGCGGTCATGAGCCAGGACCACCAACACGAACAAGAGCCGGTACGTTGCCGTCGGGACCACGAAGAAATCGGTCGCCACGATTTGGTGGACGTGATTGGTCAGAAACGTGCGCCACGTCTGCGAGGGCGGACGTCGTCGCCTGGCCATGTGCTTTGCGACTGTCGCTTGACTGACGTCGATTCCGAGCTTCACGAGCTCACCGTGAATGCGTGGCGCTCCCCACAGCGGGTTGTGCTCCGACATCGTCCGAATCAGGGCGCGGGCATCGGCGGCGACGGGCGGTCGCCCGTGGCGTCGGCGACTTTTCCACGTCCAGAATAAGCGGAAGCCCTGGCGATGCCAGGCGATGACGGTCTCTGGCTTCACGATCACGATGGCCGTTCGCCAATCGCCCCATGCGCGCGACAGCCACGCCCAGAGCCACCGGTCCGCTCTCGCCAGGCGCAGGCGTCGAGGTCGAGACCGTTGCAGCACCTGCAGTTGATGCCGGAGTGCGAGGACCTCGAGGTGCAGCGCGGCACGCGACCGGATCAAGCCTCGGAGCGCCGCCAGAACGGAAATCAGCACAGATATCATCGCGACCAGAGCCTACCGGTCACCATCGGCACGTTCGATGTGGCCAACAGATACGGAGTTCTTGGAAGGCACAGCATCTCGGCCACGGGTGGTTCGCGGCCACTAATGGGCCGGAGGTGCCCATTCTGCATGCCACCGTCGCCGCCGCAGTCGCGCTGACTGGACCCGGTTCGTACTCAGGCGATGCGGTCGTTGGACTGCTGCCGCTGTGGACACCGGTCGTAAAGCTCGGCGCGATTGCGGTCGGCCTCGTGGGTGGCTTCCTGAATTTGGCCATCCGGGATCCGGCCGCACAGCCCACGTAAACGATTCAGAACGCAAGGAGAAGCATTCATGGTTTTCGTGACTGGAGGCACCGGCGCCCTCGGCAGTGAACTGCTGCGACGGCTGTCGCAAGCGGGTGTCGTGACGCGGGCGCTGACCCGCAATCCGCAGAAAGCGCCGAATTTGCCCGGCATTACATGGGTTGGCGGCGATCTGGCCAAATCAGAAACGTTGACGAAGGCTTTCGGGGGTGCTCAGAAGTTATTCCTGCTCACCAGCTACTACGAAGACATGGTGACATTGCAGCACAACGCGATTGTTGCGGCACGTGAGCCCCTTCGCCAATCGGTCCATAAAGGGACGCGCCGTCACGGTTCGGCAAGGCGCGGCGGACTTGTGTCGTCGCTCTGGTGTCTCGCGTGATTACTGGCGCAGCAGCGCGCTCGTATGGCGGGCGATGATCAGTTCTTCGTTCGTTGGAATCGCCCACGCCGACACGCGGCTCCCTGCGCGAGTGATCCGCGGGCCATGCCGCCTGTTGGCATCGGCATCGATCTCCAGACCCAGCCATGCGGATGACTCGATGATCCGCCGGCGAATCTCGTCGGAGTTCTCTCCGATGCCGGCCGTGAACACCAGGCTGTCGATCCCGCCGAGCACGGCTGCGAGTGCTCCAATCTCCTTCACCGCACGGTAGACGAAGTAGTCCACGGCCAGTCGCGCGCCCGGCTCGCTACTCGGCAGCAGGTCGCGCATGTCGTTGCTGATCCCGGAGATGCCAAGCAGCCCCGACTTCTTGTAGAGGACGGCCTCCACGTCTTTCGCGGAGAGCTGCAGCGTCTGAAAAAGATAGAGAATCACGCCCGGGTCGATGGCGCCGGGACGAGTGCCCATGCAGAGCCCATCCAGGGCTGTGAACCCCAACGTGCTGTCCACGCTTCTGCGGTCGTTCAGCGCGCAGAGGCTGGCGCCGCTGCCCAGGTGCGCGACGATCACGCGGCCGTTCGCAATCTCGGGCGCCACGTCGGGCAGCACCGACGAGATGTACTCGTACGAGAGCCCGTGAAACCCGTAGCGCTGCACGCCGCCGCGACAGAGCTCGCGGGGCAGCGGAACGACTTCGGCAACCGCTGGCTGCCCGCGGTGGAAGCTCGTGTCGAAGCACGCGACCTGCGGCACGCCAGGCAGCCGCTCAAAAGCGGCATCGATGGCCGCGAGGTTGTACGGCTGATGCAGCGGCGCGAGCGGGATGAGTGTGCGGAGGTCGGCGAGGACCTCGGGCGTGACGATCGTCGGGCCAGCGTGCCGCGGGCCGCCGTGCACCACGCGGTGCCCGATACCGGCGACGCTCGCATTCCCGAAGCGCGTTCGCAGCCAGGTGCCCAGCACGTCGATCGCGCCACGCCCGTCCAGGCCGGCATCCACCGCATCGTCGGCAATCCGCACGCCGCCGTCGTCGCGAGCCGAGAAACGCGGGGCGGTGCCGATGCCGTCGATTTGCCCGCGAACATCCGGATGCCAGCCGGCCGACTCGCGGCGGAAGACAGAGAACTTCAAGCTCGATGAGCCCGCGTTCAGGACGAGCAGGTGCGAATCCACGACATCACGTCGACAGGTTTTCGGCCGCTAGGGCATTCGCGACATTTTGCGCCATGTTGGTGTCCTTGTCTGTGCATTTTCGGCTGAGCAGACGCCTGTAGATGCCCACGGTCGAATCCGCGTCCGGAGGACTCCTCTGGGTCCTGCCTTGGTGCGTCATGATCACCGCCTGTCGTGATCGGCTGCCGTCTGTCGTCACTTCCAACGCGGAAAGGCGGTCTTGCGGCGAGTACGGTTCTTGCTGAAATGTGCCGCTCGAGTGGGTCGGTCGAGAGCGGCGGCCACTCAGGGACCACGCGATAACGCGAGATCTGCCATGAACGCAACGAATCGACTTTCCGGATCGGGCAAGTACGAGGCGCTGATCGAGCGCTGCCGCGACCTCGGTCCGGTGCCGACGGCCGTGGTGCATCCGTGCGAGGAAACGGCGCTGGCCGGCGCGGTCGATGCCGCGGCGCTCGGACTGATCCAGCCGACGCTCGTCGGCCCGGCGGCGAAGATCCGTGAGGTCGCCAAGGCCGGCGGCATCGCTCTCGGTCAGATCCCAATCGTCGACGCGCCGCACAGCCACGCGGCTGCGGCGAAGGCGGTGGAACTGGTTCGCCGCGGCGACGCAGAGATTCTGATGAAGGGCAGCCTTCACAGCGACGAGATTCTGGGCGCGGTGGTGGCACGAGAGACTGGGCTGCGCACGGGGCGGCGCATCAGCCACGTCTTCATCATCGACGTGCCGACCTATCACAAGGTCATTGTCGTCACCGACGCCGCGATCAACATCGCCCCGACTCTTGACGACAAAACGGATATCTGCCAGAACGCGATTGATCTCGTGATCGCCCTGGGCCTGCCACAACCGAAGATTGCGATTCTTGCGGCGGTCGAGACGGTGAATGCGAAGATGCCGGCGACGCTCGACGCCGCAGCACTGTGCAAGATGGCGGAACGGGGACAAATCAAGGGGGCGCTGCTCGACGGACCCCTGGCGTTCGACAACGCCATCAGCAAGGACGCGGCCAGGATCAAAGGCATCAAGTCGGAGGTTGCAGGGGACCCCGACATCCTTCTCGTTCCCGATCTCGAGGCGGGCAACATGCTCGCCAAGCAGCTCACGTTCCTCGCCAACGCCGATAGCGCGGGGCTCGTCCTCGGCGCGCGGGTGCCGATCATCCTGACCAGCCGCGCCGACAGTGTCCGATCGCGCATCGCCAGTTGCGCGGTGGCGATGCGCGTGGCACACACGCGGCGTCAGCAGCTTGGGGCGGCGTAGGTGCTGGCGCGTCCTGTTGGTTCAGCCGATGTTTCCGCCATCGCGCGTTCGACACACGCGCCGATGCCCGATCGAGCTCCCGACAGTCTGTCGACGGGAACGCCGGAAAAACTGCGCGCTGATCTGGTCGTATTGCTCGGCGCGGATCAGGTGCTCGCACGCCCTATCGATCTGGTTCGCTATGCCACGGACGCCAGTCCTTACCGCCTCTTTCCCGTCAGCCTTGCCCCGAAGCCCTGTGCGAGAGCATCCGTTCCCGTTGATGTTACTCGCGATCTTGCTGGGTCAGCGCCTCGAGCAGAGATGCGATCGGCACCGGCTTCGCGAAGTGCGCATCGAATCCGGCACGGGCGGCTGCCTCGATATCCGAGCTTTGCCCATAGCCGGTCAATGCGACAAGTCTGACTTCGGGGTTCATCTCGCGCAATCGCCGCGCGAGCTCATATCCGTCGATGCCCGGCAAACCAATATCCAGCACGCCGACCTCGGGCCGAAACTGTGCGGCACGTTCGAGTGCATCAGGGCCTGAACCGGCAGTCGCGACTATGTGGCCGGCGTCTTCAAGCGCGACACGAAGCATCTCAGCGGCGTCGTCGTTGTCGTCGACAAGAAGGATACGACGGGCGCTGTCGTCGGGGTGCCGCAGACTAACGGTGGGCGTTGATGACGACTCGGCCGCGTCGTGCACGATAGGCAACGTCACGACGAATCGACTGCCGCCTGAGGCGACCGGTTCAACCGAAATAGTTCCTCCGTGGAGCTCAGTAAAGTTGCGCGCCAGCGCAAGCCCCAATCCCAAGCCGCCTTCGCGTCGATCGACCGTGCGAGAACCTTGAGCAAAAGCATCGAACAGCGTCGGGACGAGTTCGGCCTCGATACCGGGCCCGGTGTCGTCACATTCGATACGCGCAGAGCCGTTTACCGGCACAGCGGTCACCGAAATGCGTCCACCTTCCGACGTGTACTTCGCCGCATTCGTCAACAGGTTGGTAAGGACCTGCACAATTCGGTCAATGTCGCCATCGACCACGAGTCCGACCGTCGGGACATTCACGGTGAGCGTGTGTCGCTTCTGGACGACGAGAGGCTTCACGACATCGACCGACCGCTCTACAGCTTCGCTCAACTCGAAACGCCCGCGAACGAGTTCAGTCTTTCCTCTCGCGAGCCGGGACATGTCCAGGAGGTCATTCACCAACCGCGTCATATGCCCAATCTGTCGTTCGAGCACCTCGCGCTCTTTCCGAGATCCCTGGGGATTGCGGATGCGCATTAACTCGAGTGCCGTCAAGGCCGGGGCGAGTGGATTCCTTAGTTCATGACCCAGCACCGCAAGGAATTGATCCTTGACCTGGTTCGCTTGCTCTGCTTGGCGAAGCTGCTCATCACGCTCGCGCGCACGTTGTTCCAGCAATGAGGCGGCCGCCGCGAGTGATCGTTGCAGTTTTCGGGTCTCCGCTACATGGCCGCCGACTTCGCCGAGCGGATAGCCCTGGGCGACAGCCTCCGCAGCCGTCGAAGCCGCTCTCAAGTCAGACGACAATCGCCTGGACACGAACAGCACTGCGACGGCGCCACCGAGCATCAGAAGTACACCGCCGGTGAGGATCGCGACGATCGAGGCGTTGACCGGTCCGTCGAGCACCGCACGTGGCACGACGATCACCGTGGTCCAATCGTATGCACTCCGACCGGTGGCGGCGTAAACGTCCACGCCTTCGCGGGTGACTTCGCCGGTCACTGACTCTGGCGCCCGCCGAATCCGTTCGCGAAATGCCTCAGTCGCAGGTGTCCCGACGTACTCGGAAGCGCCGCGCGTTCTGACCGCGATCGTGCCTTCGCTGTCGAGAATAGTGCGAGTCCACTCGTCCGAATTCGCGGAGGGCGTTGAAAAAATGCGCCCCACAGAGGTGACGTTGACGATCGCCGACAGCACGAACGTCAGGCGACCACCTCGCAATACTGGTACGCGAACGGCGAAGAGATACTCCGGACCGCCGCGCGGAGATCGCCGTATCACACCCACCGTGGCACGGCCTGTCCTGACCACTCGTCGAAGAGACTCCGGTTCGGCGACAGGCAGCAAAGGAGTGCCCCATTCGAGGCGCGTGCTTACGAGCTGACTCTCGTCGAGGGACAGCAACATGATCGTGTACCAACCGGGCTGGGTGGCTTGCACTCGTCGCCCCTCCGCATGAAATGCCTGCAGGTCGTGACGATCGAGCGCGGGCGATGTCGCCAGCGCTTCGAGCATGTTGATGGTTCCGGCGAACTCCCGATCCAGGGCGGCGGCATCGACGCGGGCCGACTCGAGTAGTCGGCGCTCGCTTCCTGAGCGCGTATTGGTGAAGGCGCGCCACACAAGCATGGCTGTCACGAGGGTGCCGGGCAACATGGCGCCGAGCACCAGAATCGTGAGGTAGGCGCGAAGGGTACGCATTAGGATACCTGGGTGACTCGGGGACGCGAGCGTAGGCTCCGAGTCGAGGGTTGGAGAGACGCCGGATCGGGCCGCCCGTGACGCCTCACACAGTGATCATAAGCCGGTACCGCCGGTCCGTGGCCGGATCGTGCCGGCTGTGGGCACGGACGTCGAGGATGCTGAACCGGCCGTCGAGACCTACGAGAGGCCCCAGAATGTTGATGCCGTTCGTTGTCGGAGTTGTGCTCTCAGTTGGTGTCGCGGTGTTTGCGAGGGCCGTGGGCCTCGATCGCGATCGGGCCTTCTATCCGACTGTGCTGATCGTGATTGCGTCGTACTACGTGTTGTTCGCAGTGATGAGCGGATCGGTTCAAACGGTGCTCGTGGAGTCTATCGTGATGACCGGCTTCGCGATTGCGGCGGTTGTCGGGTTCAAGTCGAGTGCCTGGATAGTTGTTGGTGCATTGGCCGGCCACGGTGTGTTTGATGCCCTGCGCGGCGCGGTCCTGGAAAACTCAGGCGTGCCGGTGTGGTGGCCGGCCTGGTGTCTCGCCTACGATCTCGGCGCTGCAGCCTGCCTTGCCTGGCTCATAAAACGCGAGCCTACACCGACTCACGTCAGGCATTGATCGCCAGGCGTTCCACGGACTCCTCCTCGCGCCATGCTGACGAGCGTCAACCGCACGGTAGGCGTGTCGAACGGACACCCGCGGGTCGACGATGGGCGCGTGCTCGAGGACGTGCGCACCGGTCCGTTGTCTCGCGCACCGCTTCCGTCGGATTTCAGATGGATTCAACTGCCGGTTTTCGGACCCGAAGGCTACCACGAGCACCGCCGCACCGTCGTCGCGGTCACCTGAATAGCGCTCGCCCGCCACACTCGCCAGCGTGCGCCGGGAACGCCCTCGGAGTTCAGCAGCTTCGCAATTCCCGTCGGTGACATCCCGGCCGCATAGGGGCGGTGAATCCGTTCCGCGACAGCTGCTCGGTCAGGGGCTCTCTTCAGAATGCCACGCTCAATCACCAGCTTGGCGGTGCGCCCGTCTCGGATCTGGAGCTGCAGCGCCCTGGCTTGTTCCGCACCGAATATGAGGCCACGACATTGCGCGAAATATCAGCGTCAGGAAAGGCCAAATATCAACCCGAAGTGGTAGTTTTATTCCGGCGCAACGCAAGGGGGGGCCATGACTAGGCCGGATAGCCGGGGAAATTAACTCGAGTGGCGTCGGACACCCGCACGGACTAAGTAACCGGCCTTCATATATGCCAGAGCACCGCGACGACGATCGAGTCGAAGCGAACGAACCTCTGGATCGTTCCGGTCAAACGGCGCTCCAGGGGATGGCGGCGGCGTGGCACAAGACCGCCGACGCCCTGCACGAGACCGAGCGGCGCTACCGCGAGCTCGTCGAGCACAGCCTCGGCTTGATGTGCACCCACGACCTCACGGGCACCATCCTCTCCGTCAATGCGGCCGCAGCCACCTCATTGGGATATCGACCCGAACAGGGAATCGGCTACAACCTGCGCGACTTCCTGTCGCCGGAGACCCGGCATCTCTTCGACGGCTACCTGCAGCGCATTCAGGACACCGGTCAGGATGCGGGAGTGATGCGCGTCATCGTGCGCAGCGGCGAATCCCGATTCTGGATGTACCGCAACGTGTTATCGAGAGATCAGGTCGGCACGCCATATGTTCTCGGTCACGCCATCGACATCACCGAGCGCATCGCCGCCGAGCAGAAGCTCCGCGACAGCGACGAAGCGCTGCGCGCCGCCCATGCGGCGCTCGAAACGCGTGTGCAGGAGCGCACCATCGCGCTCGAGCGCGCCAACGAACGCCTCCAGGCCGAGATGAGCGAACGCCGGCGCGCCGTAGAATCGCGCCAGCGCGCGCTGATCGAACAGCGCGACACGCTCGCGTTCCTGGCCGCCTTTTCCGACCGGCTGGCACCGATCCTCACCTTCGATGAGTTGCTCGAGGTCTTGCCTGGCCTGCCGGTGCCGTGTCCCGCGGATTGGGCGATGATCCACATCATCGGTGAAGACGGCACGCTGCGATGCCTGCCTGGCATTCATGTCGACGCGGCGCGACAGGCGAGGCTCACGACGCTCGCCGGCGGTGCCCTGATCGCGGCCTCATCCGACTGTCTGATCGCATCGGCTTTTGCCAGCGGCCGCATGACGATTGTCGCGTCCGGCCCCGAAGACCTCGCGGTGCGCCTGCTGGGAGACGGGGAAGCTGTCGGGCTGCTCCAACACCTCGGGATCGGCAGTGTAGCGCTGGTTCCGCTCGTGGTCGGCGGCCGCACGCAGGCCGTGCTCTCGCTCGTCGCGGCCGACCGCGAGCGCTTCACCTCGGCCTATGCGCTCGTCATCGAGGATCTCACGCGCCGCATCCGCCTGACGATCGACCGGATTCAGTTGCATCGCGAAGCGCAGGATGCAAATCGCCTGAAGGACGAGTTCCTGAGCACGCTGTCGCACGAACTGCGCACACCGCTCAATGCCATCTTTGGCTGGGCGCGCATGCTGCGCATGCGCAATCTCGACAAAGCGACGGCCCATGCCGTAGCGGTGATCGAGCGCAACGCCGAAGCGCAGGTGCGCCTGATCGAGGACGTGCTGGACGTGTCGAGAATCATCACCGGCAAGATGCGCCTGACAATGGAACCGGTCGAGCTGCGAACGGTCCTGCGCACAACCGTCGACGCGCTTCTGCCGACGATTCAGGCAAAACGCATCCGGTTCGTTGAATCGATCGAGGCCGACCTGCCCGCAGTGTTCGCTGACGCTCATCGGCTCCAGCAGGTCTTCTGGAATCTGTTGTCGAATGCGTTGAAATTTACCAGCGCCGATGGCGCGATCACAGTCGGTCTACGGACCGCCGAGGATACCGTCGAGTTCACCATCGTCGACACGGGAGTCGGCATCCGCCGCGACGTGCTGCCGTTCGTGTTCGACCGATTCCGGCAGGGCGATTCGTCCTCGACGCGAACGCATGGCGGTCTTGGACTCGGCCTCGCCATCGTCCGGCACATCGTTGAACTGCATGGCGGGAGCGTTGCCGCCGAGAGCCCCGGCCACGGGCGTGGCGCCACGTTCACCATCAGGTTCCCCATCGCGCACGGCCGCACAGTCCCAGCTGTCCGTCTGCCGCACGCGTGGGTAGAGGAGCCGGGTGCAAAGTCGCTGCTCAAAGATCGGACGGTGTTGATCGTCGAAGACCATGACGACGCCCGCGAACTGGTCCAAGCGGTGCTCGAGTCAGCCGGTGCACGGGTTGTCAGCGCAGCGTCGACCACCGACGCCCTCGAGCGGTCGGCGGCCGAGCGACCGGACGTACTGGTTGCCGATATCGGTCTGCCCGGCGAAGACGGCTACGAGCTCCTGCGACGGCTCCGTGCGCGACACGGCGCCAATCTGCCCGCAGTCGCCCTGACCGCCTACGCGCGCGCAACCGACCGTGAACGGGCAATGGCCGCGGGTTTTCAGCACTATGTCGTAAAGCCGGTCGATCCGGGCCATTTGGTCGCAGTCATCGCCTCGCTTTGCTGAGGCTTCGATCTGCCAGATCGCTCGTCGAACGCCGAATGGCTTCGACTGAGGCAGGTCCGCGTGGACTCAATGCTTGCGCCGAAACATGCGAGACGGTTCTTCGACGACACGATGAATCCAGCGCCGCATGCCGCACGTCGTCAGTCCCAAAAACAGGTATTGCGA